>Ga0315294_10009682_pt1 | contig 10578 bp, 7 predicted proteins | sample YL17G13_40_MG_FD_203626 | JGI IMG/M metagenome (GOLD analysis project Ga0315294, IMG submission 203626) | Sediment microbial communities from Yellowstone Lake, YNP, Wyoming, USA - YL17G13_40 | ecosystem: Environmental > Aquatic > Freshwater > Lake > Sediment | place: USA: Wyoming | collected...
CGCGCTGGCGCCACAGAAGCACCATGGCGGCGACCAGGATGACGCAGATGACGTATTCGCTGATGATCTTGAAGGGCGTCAGGCCCGAGCCTTCGATGAAGCATGTGGGAAAGATGTGCCAGGCGAGGATGGACTGGACCAGGAGGATCGTCGCGATGATGTAGAGGCCGAAGACCAGGTAGGGGTTGAGTGTTCGCCGGAGCAGCAGGGCCGCCAGCAGAAGGGAGATCGCTTCCACGGAACGAGCGGCGATCCAGAGCTGGGTCGGCAGGTCAGTGCCGTGCCCGGGGAAAACGCCCATGCCGGTGTAAGCAAGGGTATGCAGGATGTCCAGCGCAGCGACGAAGAGGTAGGCCAGCCCGACGAAGAGGAAGTAACCGCTGGTGCTGAAGCGTCGCGAGTTCCAGGCGACCATGAAGATGCCGCCGGCGATCGCGATGCTGAAAAGTTCCGAGAGGCTGTGAGCAAGGAGGTACCCGCGCTGCCTCGACCACCAGAGCCCGCCCAGGGCCAGGAGCAGTAGGATGACGTTTCGGAGGATGAAAGCGGCGCGGTCCGGCATGATGATGCTCAGTAACAACGAATTCTGGCCCATTGCCGGGCGTTTGGGAAGGCCGGGGGCGGGATTTGGTGGTATACTGAACAACCGTAGAATGGTGCGGCGTGGCGGGATCCCGGGGAATGTTGTGGTCAGCAAGAGGAGAAACCGATGATCTGGCCGTTGATGGAAGATTTGGAACAGAGGCAGTTGTTGTCCGTATCCGTGCCGAGCGGGTCTATGCCCAGCGCCGATGGCGACTTGGCCGAGATGGCAACCATGCAGGCCGCCAAGGTTGCAGCCAAGGTTGCCAATGTGCTCGGGAATTACTCCAGCAAGGTGAGCTTCGGTGAAGAGCCAGGGCAGATGATCCTCCAGATCACCTCGCAGAAGGGCAGCAAGGTGGCGGGAAGGCTCTATTCGTCGGACTGGGGCGGATTCGACGTGGCGGTTGCGGGGACGGTGGACGCGAAGGGCAAGCTGGTGCTCAGCGGTCGCAATAAGACATTCACGCTCAAGAAGCTGACCCTTCAGGCAGGCCCGAAGAATGCCACGCTCCCGGGGCCCTGTTCACTCGTCCAGATGCAGATCCCGGTCAGCTTGACGATCCAGTTCGGCAAGCTGCGGAAGGCTCCGCCCAAGCCAGCGCCGGCGAAGGCCCCCGCCATCGTGGGAAGCTACCGCGGCTACGCATATGACGAAGACGGATCAAAGTCGGGCAAGACGATGACCATCACGAAACAGGACGGGGGGCGCATCTGGGGCAACGCGGACGGCTCCCCCCTGACAGGGGTGGTGCTGAAGGATGGGAGATTCCGGGTCATTGTTCGCGAAGAGGACGGGTATACGGACGTCACCGGCAAGGTGGCCCGCAATGGTTCGATGGAAGGCGACTGGGAATACAAAGGCAATGACGGGACGGGCAGCGGGACGTTCGAGTTCCGGCGCATATGACGCGCGCTAGGGCTGCCAGTGGGGTGCGCACGACACGTGGAATTTTCGTCGCGGACATGCCATAGTCTGTCGGCATGAGCATGCCGCGGGTGAGCGTGATCGTGCCGACCGTGAACGAGGCGGAGAATCTGCCGCTGCTTCTCCCTCAAATTGCCGCTGCGCTATCGGGGCGGGCCTATGAAGTCCTCATCGTGGACGATGCCAGCCGCGACAACACCGCGGACGTATGTGCTCGCCTGGCCAGGGACTATCCGCTGAAATTGCTCGTGCGCGCCAACCCCACGAATGGCCTGAGCGGGGCGGTCCTGCATGGCATGACTCAGGCGGCCGGCGACTTGCTCGTCGTGATGGATGCCGACCTGCAGCATCCGCCCGAGCGCCTCCAGGCCTTGCTCGATCCCCTCGAGAAAGGTGAGGCGGACTTCGTCATCGGTTCGCGGTACATCAGTGGGGGCGAGATGGCCCAACGCTTCGGGATCTGGCGCCGCCTCCTGTCGCGCGCCGCCACCATGCTCGCAAGGCCGATCGTCGGGGACGTCCAAGACCCCATGTCGGGATTCTTCGCCTTGCGGCGGGCGTGTTACCTGCAAGGCCGGCGCCTCACGCCCCTGGGGTACAAGATCGCGCTCGAACTCATCTGCAAGTGCCCCGTCCCCCGCGTGCGCGAGGTGCCCATCTTCTTCGGCGCCCGGATGCACGGGCGATCCAAGCTCACCCTCCGCGAGCAGTTCCGCTACCTGGAACACCTGAGCCGGCTGTATGATTTCCGCTATCCCCGAGCCTCGCCTATCGCCAAGTTCCTCATTGCACTGGCCTGCTCGTGGATCGCGGGGGCGCTTGCGTCTGCCGCGTTGGTGCTCCGAGGCCTGGGTCTGGCCGCGGGCGTCATGGTGTCATATCCAGCAGCCGTGCTGGTGACGGCCGTCTTCCATGTGCGATACTGCCGGACCCAGCGAGAGTTCCTCGTGCGGGCGCATCCCTGGCGCGATTTCACGCTCATCTCGCTGGCTGAATGGGCCAGTTGTGCGGCGGCGGCAAGCTGGCTCGCGGCGCGGCTCGCGGCGCCTCGGGCGGCCGAGGTGTTCCTGCTGAGCTATTCGCTGGCCGCGGTCGTCCGCTATGCGCTCCGCAAAGAGCTGCTGATGGATATCCGGGGTCTGCGGAAGGACGTCCGCGCGGATGAGATGACGCCCTGAAAACGGACAGACAAAGAAGCCCGCGAACTGCAGTCCGCGGGCTTCAGGGCAATCACATCAGACAAGGCTCAGAGAATGTAAATGGGCCCGTCGCTGGTGTCATTAGGCAGCGGAACCTCGATCACTTTCTGGCCGGGGTGCTCCAGGTACACCACCTTCACTGCGTCGGTCCCGATCGAGTACAGGAACTGGCCGATGCGGAGGCTGCGCTGGGGCTGGCCATCGTGTTCGACTCGGCCGAGCTTGGTGAAGACATCATCCGGGGGTGCGGTTGGGTCGATTTTCAGAACTTCCAGGCCGCCGGAATTGGTCCACCACGAGCTATACGAGACGCACGGCAGGGCCAGAATCTGGTACTCGGGGAAGTACGAGAACGCGTGGTGGTCCCACTCCGCCGCCGACCACGTGGATCCGTTCCACGAGCTGTCGCTCGGGAAGAGATAATCGCCAAGAAGCTTCGGGTTCTCGATGTCTTTGACATCGAAGAGCGAGGCCTTGACGCCCTTGACGCGGCCGTTGAGGTCGGCGTCGCGCCCGATGCCGATCAGAAGGTCATGGGCGATGGGGTGGAGATACGAGGAGTATCCCGGGATCTTGAGCTGACCCTTCACGGCGGGGGCCTTCGGATCGCTCATGTCGAGGGTGAAGAGCGGATCAACCTGGCGGAACGTGACCAAGTACCCCCGGTTGCCAACAAAACGAGCGGAGTAGATGCGCTCCGAAAACGCCAGGCCCGTCAGTCCCCCCGTGATCTTCAGGTCCTGATCGCTCTGTGCCATCACGAAGACGTTGTTGGCCGTGCCGTCTCTGTTGGAACTCGTGGTGGCGATGCGGAAATAGTCCTTCTCCTCATCCATCGCGAACTGGTTGACCGTCCAGCCGGGGACTTCGCCAGTGGCCTGGAGCGGAACAGACGTCTTGCCCAGGGCAAACTTGTAGATGTCCGTACGCATCTCGCCCTGCCAGATGCCCATCGGGACTTCCCAGTCGGTCGCCGTGACGTACAGGCTGTCGGTCGAGGCGTAGATCGTCCCGCTCAGCCCCACCACCGAAGTCGTATCCACCGGCCCCGGCACGTTGTCGTTCATGTCGAACAAAGCGACCGAGAACATGTTCCAGGCGTACTCGTCCGGGTCGGCCGGCACGTACATCTCCGGGAGTTTGGCCAGAGGCCCGGACGTCTCCGTCTTCGTGCCGTCGGGCGCCGTCGTGGTCGTCACGTACCCGGGCAGCAGCTCCCCGAGACTCATGCCCTCGAGGCGCGCACGGTAGCTCGCCTCGGATTCGTAGACCCATTTCTGGACGTCGCCAGCTACCTTGGGGTCCCCCTCGTCGGCGGGCAGTCTCAGAGGCTCAACCATGTCCAGCGGGTTGTTGGTGACGAGGTAGAGCCGGCCGTCGATGACGCGCGACTGCGAGATGTCGCCGTCAAGCTTCGTTTCCTCGACGACTTTCGGATCGCTGCGGTTGGTGACGTCCACGAGGGTCAGCTTGGCCCGCGTGGTCCATCGCCAGGGGATCGGGCAGAAGGCCTTCTCGGCAACGAGAGACGGGGAATCGGCCCATTGCCTGCCTGAATCGTCATACGTCTGAGAGAGAACCGCGACCTGGTCGCCGTTCAGGTAGATGCCTTGCGCGTATCCCTCGATGGGTATATGGGAGATGATCTTAATCTCGCTGGCGGGCCAGGCGTCAAGGATGACGAGTTCGTTGCCGCTCAGCAGGTAGAGGTAGTTGCCGTCAGTCTTGACAAGGTCGGCCTCGTCGACGCCTTGCTCCTGAACATTGGTTTCCGAGTGATCGTTCTCAGGCGAGGCCGTGGGCGCATCGACCGCATTCGTATCGAGCATGAACACGCCTTTGCCGTCAAAGCCGCCGCGCCACCACCAGTGATAATAAACCGGCTGCCCGAAGGCCCATTTCCACTGCGTCACCGCCCGGTCGATCAGCCAGCTCTTCAGCTCATCGGCGTCGTCGACCTGGTGGAGAGGATTGATGCGCTGCTCCTCCTGCAGGGTGTCGTAGGCGCTGTATCGGATGCGGTCTTCGGCTTTGTAGTAGTTCACCAGGTCCTCCCCGGGTCCGCCGATCAGCGAGTCTCTGCCGTCGCCGCCCCACAGCGTGTCGTTGCCGTCGCCGCCGTTGACCAGATCGGCCCCGTACCCGCCGTGAATCTGATCGGAGTGAGCGCCGCCGTCGATGCGATCGTGGCCGAGGCCCGCGGCGATGGAGTCGCTGCCGGTCTGGCCGAACATGCGGTCGTCCCCTGCGCCTCCGACCACCAGATCGTTGCCTTTGCCCGCGACGATGATGTCGTCCCCGGCGCCCCCGTCCAGAGCGTCGTTGCCCCAACACCCGTAGAGCGAGTCCCTGCCTTCCCCCCCGAAGATCGAGTCATCGCCATCCCCGCCGACCAGGTATTCGTTCAGAGCGCTGCCCGTGATCGTGTCGTCCCCCGGCCCGCCGAAGACGCTGATGCCGATCTTCAGACCCGCCGTGAGGTTCAGTGTCACGGCGTCGTTGCCGCCGCGCGCGTTGACCGCAATACGCCGCACGTCGGCCGCGGCGACCTGGAAAGCCTGGCCGTTGATCGTCGCCTGCAGGTGTTCGCCGTCGGCGGTGAGATCGACACTGATCTGGTCGTTCGCGCCGGGACTGGCATCGCCTCTGATGATCCAGACGCCGCGGTCAAGGACCGCCGTCAGAAGGCAGCGCTGCTCGAGCTGTTCAACCGTGGAAAGAGCCGCGTGGCGTACCGCCAATTGTGGGTTCGCGTTCATGGCCAACTCCTGTTGTTAATCACCACAGTCCGCCAACGGGTCGATGGCGCGGACCGTCGCCCGATGATGTTGCAGACCTCTAGTTTACATCAAAGACGACACCAGAGGAAAGGAAATCACGGCAAAAAGGGTTCTACAGGTGCGTGGGCGGCAAACTGCCCCGGAAACGGGCGTTATGAACCGCCTGCGGGCAGGAAAAACTGCCCTATGGCCCCCTCGAACAATGCGCGCCGCCCGGAACCTTGGCCTCGACGCGGCGTCTGCTCTCATTGCCGCGGTCGCGGACGAGGATATGATCGCGACACCGTCGTGACATCGGGAGACAGTCTCATGAAAAGAGCTTTTTGTCTGATGGTGGCGCTGGCGATGGCGTTCTGGGCACGAGCGTACAGCGCGGAACCGGCCGCGACCCAGCCGACAGCGGCCAACATCGACGCCCTGATACAGCAACTGTCCAGCGAGCAATGGCGCGCCCGCCAGCAGGCGCAGGAGCGATTGGGCGAGTTGGGAGACGCCGTCGTGCCCCGGCTGACCGCGCTCGCACGCGAAAGCAACGATGAGGAGGTCCGCTCCAGGGCCGAGGCCGCGCTCAAGCAGATCGAAGCCAACAACAAGACCGCCCCGACGCTCATCACCCTCCACCTGAAGGATGCGCCCCTGGCGGCAATCCTCGCTGAGGTGAGCAGGCAGGCCAAGGCCGAAATCGTTCTATGGCCGCCGCTCAACAATCAGCCGGACCAGACGAAGCTCACCATCGATGTCGACCGGCAGCCCTTCTGGACCGTGATGAAGGAGATCTGCACCCAAGCGAAGTGCTCGCCGTGGCCGATGGGGCAGGGCAGAGAAATCACCCTCCAGAGAAACATGGACGGCTTTGGCAAGGCGCCCTTCTGCCAGTACCAGTGTTTCTTGGTGTCAGTCGAGTCCGCCAGTCGCAGCCACACCGTCGATTACGCCAACCCCCAGCGCGTCCAGAACAACTTCTCCGTACAGATGAAAGTGCTGGCCGACCCCAAGCTGCGGGTGTTGCAGGGACCGGGGTCGTTCAAACTCGAGGAAGCGGTCGATGACAACGGCAACTCCCTCATCCCGCCCGGCAGTCCCTATGAGGGTTACTCCAACCAAGGGCATTGGATCTGGACCATAGGCACTCCCCTCCAGTATCAGCCGAACCTGGGCAAGAAAATCTCGGTGCTCCGGGCCAAGGCCAGATTCGTCGTTCTGGAGAAATCCGAGACCTGGGAGATCGCAGATGTCCTCAACGCCAAAGACCAGGAGAAGAAGATCGGCGCCGAAACCAAGTACACCTTCAAAGGCTTGAGCAAGGTGGGAGAAAACCAGTACCAGGCGCAGATCGTCATCGTGAACACCGGCAAGGCCGTTCAGGGCCGCAACCTCCACAACGACGCCGGCATGGTGCAGCGTAACCTGCGCCTCGTGGATGCCCAAGGGCGATCGTTTACGAACTCAGGCTATGGCGGTGGCGGCGGCTTCGCGCAGCTTACCTATTCCTACACGTTCTATGCGAACGACGGCCGAGGCCAGAACCTGGGCGAGCCGGTGAAGCTCATCTGGGAGATCCCCCTGGAGACCAAGGAGATCATCGTGCCCATCGAGTTCAAGGACCTGCCGCTGCCTTGAGCGCGCCGAGCCGCCGCACCCGCCGCTCGGAAGACGGCGCCGCCGGAATCTGACGCGGTGAGCATGACCGTCCCATGATACGAGCAAGAGCGGGCTCCGCGGTGGCGCCGCTGACCGATTCTCTTCTTCGAGCGAGGGTGTGACATGTGCAGCATTACAGCATCGACGCGTAGAGGACTGACGTATCTGGATCTGCTGGCGATGATCTCCAGCATGGTGATGATCGCCGCCGTGGCGGCGCCGGGGATCGGCAGAGCGCGCGAGCGGAGCTTCCGCATTCAATGTGCGTCGAATCTCCGGATGATTGGTCAGGGGATGATCATGTATGCCGAGGACAACAAGGGGGCGTATCCACGCGTACGCTATGATGCGAAAGACGACGCCAAGCTCAATTACTACACCGCTTCCGATTCAGAAGACCCCTTCGCCGAGAATGGCCCCGAGATCAACGACGTGACGGCGGCCATGTTCCTGCTGATCCGCAATGCCGATCTGAACCCCAGCGTCTTCCTCTGTCCGGCGCTCTACTACCAGCGCCTCTCCGACGCCGGCAAGGTTCAGTTTGACAAGGATAACCCCGCGCCCAGGGCGGCTGACGACGCATCGCGGATCCAGCTCCGGGAGCCCAAATGGACCATCTCCAAGATGTCCAACTTCCCGTCGCCCGAGTCGCTGCACTACAGCATCGCCTATCCCTATCCGCCAGCCGCGTCGATCAAGGTCGGCTACAAGTACAACACCGGCGTGGTCGCCGATTTCGCACTCGCCGCGGACACGAACCCCGGCAGCGACGAACTCCTGAAGGTCCTGTGGGGTTCGCCAGAGGAGCTCCTCCGAAAGGCCAACAGCCTCAACCATGCCGGCGACGGGCAGAACGTGCTCTTCAACGACGGGCATATGGAGTGGTGCACGAGACCGTTCAACGGCGCCGCGCCCGGCCCGAATACGGTTCCGGACAACATCTATACCTATGGCCGTTGCACTCAGACCCAAGGTGGTGACGGCATCATCGGCCCGCCGGCGTGGGCGCTGGATACCGTCCTGCTGCCCACCGCGGACCAGAAGCCGACGAAGCAGCCGGCCAAGTGAATCGCCTCCCCAGCGGCCGCCACGGTCCGCCTTCGTTTTCCTATTTGCTGCTTTGCCGCCGGTGGAGTTCGGCGTCGATGAACTCGTCCAGTTCGCCGCGGTCCAGGACGCTTTCCACGTCGTGGGTTTCCACGTTCGTCCGGTGGTCTTTCACCCGCCGATCGTCCAGCACGTAGGAGCGGATCTGGTTGCCCCACGCGATCGCCCCTTTCTCGCCGTACAGCTTCTTCAGCTCCGCATCGCGCTTGGATTCCTCGATCAGCTCCAGGCGGCCTTTCAGCAAAGCCATCGCCAGCCGCCTGTTCTGCTGCTGCGAACGCTCCACCGAACAGGTGACCTGAATACCGGTCGGCAGGTGCGTGATGCGGACCGCCGTCGCGACCTTGTTCACGTTCTGCCCCCCGGGGCCCGCCGACCGCGCGAAGCCCACGATGTTCAGATCCTTCTCCGGGATCTCGATCTCGGTGTCCTCGTCCTCATACTCCGGCACGACATCGACCGCCGCGAAGCTCGTCTGACGTTTGTTCTGGGCATTGAATGGCGACGGCCGCACCAGCCGATGCACCCCCGCCTCCGCGCGCAGATACCCGTAGGCGTATTCCCCTTTGACCAGCAGCGTGACGCCCTTGATGCCGGCCTGCTCGCCCCGTTGACGGTCGATCTCGCTCACCTCCCACCCGCGATTCTCGAAGTAGTGAAGGTACATCCGCAGGAGCATCTCCGCCCAGTCCTGCGCCTCGGTGCCCCCGGCGCCGGCGTGAATGTCGAAGAAGCAGTTGCGCGGATCGTCCTTGCCGCCCAGCAACGCCTGCAGCTCCACACGCTGCGATTTCTTCTCCAACTCGCTGAGCATGCGATCGGCCTCGGCCAGGGAGTCCTGGTCAGCGACCTCCGCCGCCAGTTCTTGCAAAGCGCGCGTGTCTTCCACACCCTTGATGATCGACTCGATGGGGTCGATGGTGGCTTTGAGGATTTTCAGTTCCGAAACCAGACCCTTCGCCGCCTCCTGGTTGTCCCAGAAGCCCGGCTGGCCCATCTGCGTCTCGAGTTCCTTTCTGCGGACTTGCCTTTTCGGCAAGTCAAAGAGAGTCCCGGATGGTCAACATCCGGGCCGCCAGAGTATCAATGGCTTGGCCGAGGTTTTCGTGTTGTAGGGGCATGAGTCGTTAACAGTCGTTGTATGCCAGTCGTCGGTTGAGCGAACGTCGATCAACGGGGCATCGTTGCCCATGAATGTAGACGCCCACCGCCAAAAAGCAAAGGGCCGCGCGCTGACTGCCGGCCCTCACGTCCCGGCTGTCGCATCGATGCCCGGCATAACTCGCGCTGCAGCATCCGCTACTGCGCGAAAGGGTCCAGCGGCTCATGGTTGGAAATCGGAAACGGATAAGGCGCTCCACGCGTGGCGGCGGCGGGGATCTCCCCGTCGGGGATGTAGTACCCCACGCACCCGCGACGGGGGTAGTGCCGCGTGTCGCCCAGACGCGCCCAGTCATACAGGTCCATGCAGAAAACGCATCTCCATCCCCCCGACGCCTTGATCGGGAGCCAGACGCACTCGTAGCGCAGGCGGCCGTTGCGGCAGGTGATGCGGTCCAGCAGATCCTGCACCCGGTGCTGCTTCAGCAACCTGACGAGCTTGACATGGTCCGCGGCGACCGGCTGTACCGCCTGCGGGTCCGGCGCGGATGATGCGGGAAACGGCAGACAAACACGCATGGCCGCGCCGATCAGCGCCTCGCGATACAACGCCGCGTGAAAACCGCACACCCACCGCGCGATGATACGCCGGAGGTGAATGCCGGTGACCAGCCCAACTGGCACCGGCGAGCCGGGCACCGCCCTCAACGCCGCGCGTAACTTGGACCGCGGCGCAAGCGCCTGCCCATGCAGCAGCGAGATAAGCTGCCCGATCGCTTCATCGTCGCCGGATTGCCGCTCGTTGCACTGCGGATGTGCCGGCAGGATCAGCGAGGGTGTGCGATCGCCTTTGGCGAAGATCGACGTCGGCGGCACGTGATCGCGATTGCGCCTCTCACCCGCCTCGAATCCCCGCCCGCAGATGTAGCAGAACCCCAGCCGATGCGGCGAGCGAAAGTCCTTCTGTGCCGACAGGCAGGGCATGTGCGAATCGTACAGGCGCGGATGGCCGCCGACCATGGGCCCCAGTCGCCTGCGAAGCCGGCCCTTCAGTCATCCTCCACATACTCCAGCACCGGAATCGACACCCCATGCGGCGTGGGGGCGGCCGCCGGTATCTCAACCACCGGCACGTCCGCCAGAACCCGCACCATCGCGATCTCGTCACACCCCTCCCGCTTCGGGCACCGCACGCAGTCGCTCCACACCTTCAGAGGAAGCGATTCCTTCGTCACCACCG
>Ga0315294_10009684_pt1 | contig 10577 bp, 7 predicted proteins | sample YL17G13_40_MG_FD_203626 | JGI IMG/M metagenome (GOLD analysis project Ga0315294, IMG submission 203626) | Sediment microbial communities from Yellowstone Lake, YNP, Wyoming, USA - YL17G13_40 | ecosystem: Environmental > Aquatic > Freshwater > Lake > Sediment | place: USA: Wyoming | collected...
TCATCACCCAGCAGACAATTTACACAAGCCAGATTATACGCACCAGCCCCCCGTTTAATTGACTCCGCCTTTAAACATTTTTCTCTGGTCTTTTCCAGAAGTGCTTTTTGTTCTTCACCTTTTTTGCGTTTGGCCAAGTATAAAAACGCAGCGCCCCAATTGCTGTAAGCATCATAGTAGTCAGGCTTAATCGCAACGGCCTTTTCGAACTTGCCAAAAGCCTCTGCAAAAAATCTCTCCGCTTCATCACCTTTTTTGCGTTTAGCCAACTCTATAAGTGCAGCACCCCAACCATTGCAAGCTTCGTGCCAGTCAGGCTTAATTGCCACGGCCTTTTCGTACTTGCCAATGACTTCAGCAAAAAGCCTCTCCGCAACCTCACCTTCTTTGCGTCCGGCTAAGTGTGCAAGTGCGGTGCCCCAATTGTAGTAAGCTGCAGCGTCTTCTTCTTTGAAATCTTCAACTATTTGCTGAAAGCTTTTGGCGGCTGATTCGTAGTCCTCGTCCTTAAAAGCTCTCGAACCTTTGTTCCATAGTTCGATGACCTTACGTTGCCTCTCGGCCTCTTTTCGGCTCTCCTCGCGTCGTTTGTCGGCTACTTTAATAAGTTTGTCTATCTGTGCTTGTCCCTTGTTATCTATTTCTTTTAACTTGTCTTCGACCTTTTTATCTATCTCGGCCAATTTCTCCTCGGCCTTTTCTGCATATCTGCTGGCCTCTTTACTTGCCTCCCTCGCCTCGCTTACAGCCTCTTTGTATTCTCGGCTGTATCTAACAACCACATAACCTACCGCAGCAGCCAGAATACCAATGAGTGTTACAACCCCTCCAATTGCCCACCTAAGGGTCACTATAGACTCCTCATAAGATTTCACTGCATACTTAAGAACTTGATTTTCAACTATGTAGTCCTCTGTTTTCTTTTCGTTCTTGTTCTTATCATCTTCTTGACTGTTCCCTATCTTTGTCTGCGTACCTATTCCTTTATCCTTGTTAGTTACATCAGCGCTGTTACACCCAGTTGCTATCACAACCACTGCTGCAGACAAAACAACCAACAGCCCTGTTATCAGAAATTTTTGTTTCATCATTTTCACACTACTATTGAATACTATCAAATAACTCCGCGAATCTTTTTCCCTAAAGTTGCTCAGCAAATTTATCTCGCCTATGGCGGATTTTACCCCATTTTATACATCAACACAATCTTTTTCCGCTTTTCGTTCTTTCCCTGTCCGCTAAACGCTAAATGAAATCCCCCAAAATCACCCCGTTTTCAACAAATAAACTTTACCCGCAATTTTTAACTTTTTCTCTCCTTCCTGTACGCTACACGCTATACGCTGTCCGCTAAACACCTGTCCTGCCTGCCCTGCGTAGCCGACGTCGGCGAAGTAGGGTCGTCATCCGGGACCCAATTCAAAAATCCCCGATTGTTAAATCACTATATAAGTATATACGCATATACTTATATGGCCCTGCAAACCCTTTTTTTATGCACCGCACGATTCATATAACGCACTGACCGCTTTGTGCATGAAAGCCATATTTTGTTTGTCGAGCGAATAATAAACATGAAACCCTCTCTTCTGAAATCTTACAATGCCCGCCTCTCTCAGTACTCGAAGATGTTGAGAAGTTGCCTCCTGCGATATACCCAGTTGCGATGTCAGCTTAGTAACACACATCCCTCGCCGCTTAAGAACCTGCACAATGCGTATCCTCGCCTTAACCGAAAGCAACTTAAATATCCCTGCCAGCTTTTCCGCGTCAACCATAACAGCTCACCTCCATATTTCACATAACACAATATTATTTCGCGCAACACAACATCTCACACAACACAACAACACTGCCAAACAGCACTAAATAAGTATATACGCATATACTTATACAGTGCCGGCGTAACTGTCAAGCGGAAAACAAAATCGCCTCGAAGCGCACCTGTCCTGAGCACACTTATCCTGAGCGGCTTGTGGTGAGCCTGTCGAACCAGGTCGAAGGAGCGCAGATTCCGGAAAGTCGTCATCCGGGACCCACTATTTTTTCTACGAACTAAATTACTGAACGCTATACGCTGAACGCTACACGCTATCCGCTAAATGAAATCCCCCAAATCGCCTCGAAGCGCAGCGCAGATCCCCGAGTGATGCTCCCTTGGCCAAGAACAGGGGACCCAATTTCCAAATCCCTGATTGTTAAATCACTATATAAGCATATACGCATATACTTATATAGTATCAGTTAGCCCCTCGTAGTGCACCTTACCCGCCATTCGTTTGGTGGGTTTACCCGCCGCTCCATTTGGCGGGCGCATATCCCGGAATGCTTGCCCTTTGTAGTTCCGATGTCGTTTATCGGAATGAAGTAGGGCCGTTATCCGGGACCCAATTCAAAAATCCCCGATTCTTAAATCACTACATTAGTATGTATGCATATACTAATATACTCTGTGATCTCTGTGGCCGAAACAAAACCTGTTAATCCTGTCTAAAAAACTTGTCCGCCGTAGCTTGCTCGCCTGTGGCGAGGCGGAATCCGTGGCTAAACTTTTCTACGAACTATGAACAATGAACTATGAACTCGCCGTTCCGGCGGTCAATCAAACGCGCAAGGGGGTGTAAAAAACTGCAAAAAATTGCAGAAAATTGCAGAAAAAATGCAGCGGTTTGCAAAAATCTGCAAAAAATTGCAGAAAAAATGCACAACTTTGCACAACTTTTCCCCCAGTGTGTCGCTTTTGATTGACGGACACCCCCTTTTTTACACCAAAAAATAGCTTGCAAATAATTCAGTCTGCCGTATAATTCTTCTTATGGCAGTAAATTATGCAACTTATTCTTCTCTCCCAGCTGTTCTCAGCCTTACGCTCCTATTGCGCCGCAAGGTGCTATAATTCCTTTACACCCACAAAAATCTTTTTCGTTTCGTTTTTTTCATAAATTCGTAGAAATTTAACCCTGATTAGGGCATAATTAGGCTCGAATCAGCCGAAATTTGGAGAATAAGCAAATGCCTGAAGAAAAAGTCATAATTTTCGACACCACCCTGCGTGACGGCGAGCAATCCCCAGGTGCTTCCCTTTCGGTCACTGAAAAACTCGAAATTGCTCAGCAACTTGCAATTTTGGGCGTTGACATAATCGAAGCTGGTTTTCCCATATCCTCCCCGGTCCAGTTCGAGGCCACTAAACTCATCGCTGAACGGATTGCCGGCCCGGTTATAGCAGCCTTGGCGCGCGCAAACCACGAGGATATCGAAGCCGCTGGCAAGGCACTTGCACCGGCAAAAAAGAAACGCATCCACACCTTCATCGCTACTTCGCCGATTCATATGAAACACAAGCTCAAGAAAAGCTGTGATGAAGTCCTGAAAATGGCAGTCGAAGCTGTTAAATTCGCAAAGACTTTTACCAAAGACGTCGAATTTTCACCTGAAGATGCCTGCAGGAGCGAAATGCCGTTTCTTATTGAAGTTTTGACCGCTGTCATTCAAGCTGGTGCGACGACATTGAATATCCCTGACACTGTCGGCTACATCCTGCCGTATGAATATGGCCAAATCATCGCGAAGCTAAAAGCCAAGGTGCCCGGCATAGACAAATGTATAATAAGCACCCATTGCCACAACGACCTCGGTATGGCAGTAGCCAATTCGCTCGCCGGTGTGCTAAACGGCGCCCGTCAGATTGAATGCGCCGTAAACGGCCTTGGCGAACGGGCCGGCAACGCTGCACTGGAAGAAGTCGTTATGGCCATAAATACAAGGGCAAACTTCTTCGGCATGAAAACCGGTATCAACACAAAGGAAATCTACCGCACCAGCCAACTGGTTTCACAACTGACCGGCTTTGTCATCCAGCCGAACAAGGCCATCGTCGGCGCAAACGCCTTTGCGCATGAAGCCGGCGTCCATGTGGATGGCATATTAAAAGAACGCAGCACCTACGAAATTATGACCCCTCAGGACATAGGCTTGGGCGGTTCGCGAGTAGTACTCGGACGGCACACCGGCAGACACGGTTTCGTGGATAGGTGCAGACATCTGGGCTTTAAACTCACCGACGATGAACTCGAACACACATACCAAAGATTCCTTGAAATCGCCGACAAGAAAAAAGAGGTCTTTGATGAAGATATAGCCGCAATAATCAACGACGAGATTCACGCCGTAGAGCCAACCTACGAACTGCAGTATCTCCACGTCGTCAGCAGCACCGGTACATTGCCGACCGCAAGCGTCAAAATAAAAATCAAAAACGAAATCAAACAGGCTGCTGCCTGCGGTGACGGCCCGGTTGATGCGGCTTACGAAGCTATCAGAGACGCCACAGGTCGTTCGCCAAAACTTGAAACCTACTCAATCAGAGCTGTCACCGGCGGCAAAGAAGCACTTGGCGAAGCAATCGTCAAAATCAGCGAAAAAGACCGAATGTATATCGGCCGGGGCGTTTCCACCGATATCATAGAAGCAAGCGCAAAGGCCTACGTCGATGCCATCAACCGAATGGTCTCGGCAGAAAGCAAAGGTCAACAGCCCGAATTAAAAGCTGAACTGTAACCAAACAAACCAGGGATTGGATAAATCAATGGCAATGACAATAACCGAAAAAATTCTGGCAAAGGCAGCCGGCAAAAAGACTGTTACACCGGGCGAACTTATCAATGCAAATATTGATGTAGTTATGTGCCACGATGTCACCACCCCTCCTGCCATCTCAATGCTGGTAGAAAAAGGCATGGATAAGGTATTCGACAGGGAAAAAATTGTCGTGACGCCGGACCATTTTCAGCCGGCCAAAGACATCAATAGTGCCGAACTTCATAAACGGCTCGACGATTGGGCAAAACGGCACAAGATAAAATACTACTACAAGCTCGGCAAGGCGGGCGTCTGCCACGCCCTGCTTCCGGAGCAGGGACACATCAGGCCCGGCGAAGTAATCGTCGGCGGTGATTCGCACACCTGCACCTACGGCGCTTTTGCAGCATTTAGCACCGGCATTGGTTCAACAGACCTCGCCGCTGCAATTGCAACGGGTCAACTGTGGTTCAAAGTACCAGCCTCAATGAAGTTTGCCCTGAACGGCTCACTCAGTCACGGCGTCTATAGCAAGGACGTAATCCTTGCCGTAATAACAAGAATCGGTGTCGATGGTGCACTTTACAAGGCAATGGAATTTGTTGGACCGGCTCTATTGAAAATGTCCATGGAAGCAAGAATGACCATAACCAATATGGCCATCGAAGCCGGTGCAAAAAACGGTATCATCGGCTTTGACAACACAACAAAACAATATCTCGATGAGCATTTGAAGGACAAAAAAGATTATACAGTGTTCAAGTCCGACAATGACGCAGAATATATCTCAGTTGAGGAATTTGACTGCTCGAAAATCGAGCCTATGGTCGCCCTGCCACACCTGCCGAGCAATGCCGTCCCTATCGGCGAGTGCGCTGGCAAATCGATGGACCAGGCTTATATAGGCAGTTGCACCAACGGCCGAATCGAGGACCTGAGAATTGCCGCTAAAATCCTCAAAGACAGAACCGTTGCGATACGCACCCTAATTGTGCCGGCGACGCCGACCATCTGGAAGCAGGCAAAAGATGAAGGGCTGTTCGACATATTTTACGATGCCGGCTGCGTCATTGCTGCGCCGACCTGTGGAGCGTGTCTCGGCGGGTTTATGGGCATCCTCGCCGCCGGCGAAAAATGTATCAGCTCCACAAACAGGAACTTTGTTGGCAGGATGGGACATCCTAAAAGCGAAGTTTATTTAGCCAGTCCCGCAACAGCAGCTGCATCGGCAATTGAAGGAAGGTTAGCCGACCCAAGAAGATATATTTAATCGCGGATTACGCTGATTTCACAGATTAAAAGTATCATTAGATTAAAAAAGGAATCAAGCGGTGCTTCACGTTCCCAACCAACTTATTCACGGTGGTCTGACAGGTGAAATTATAGGTGCAGCAATGGAAGTTCATACAATACTTGGGCCGGGATTCCTTGAAAGTGTATATGAAGAATCCCTGGCATATGAATTTGAGTTACGCAAGATTACCTTTGAGAGGCAAAAGATATTTAGCGTCTTTTACAAAGGCAGGGATGTCAAAACCTTTGTTGTTGATTTCGTCGCAAACGATGCTGTAATAGTAGAAGTAAAAGCCATCAGAGAAATTACCGAGATTGAAAAGTTGCAGGTCATCAATTACCTGAAAGCCAGTGGTCTGGAAGTAGGTTTGGTGTTGAATTTTGGAGCAAAATCATTGGATTTCAAAAGATTGATTGAAACTAATCAGCGTAATCCGCGTAATCCGTGATTCAAAAGAAAGGACAAGCAAATGTCGAAAGCACATGTTTATAAAAGAGACCACATAAATACTGACGAGATAATACCGGCCAGGTATTTAAATACCGATGACGAGAAGGAACTGGCGAAGCATTGTATGGAAGACCTCGACAAGGATTTTGTAAAAAAAGTCAAGCCGGGTGATGTTATTGTCGCTGGCGAGGATTTTGGCTGCGGCTCGTCCAGAGAACACGCTGTCTGGGCCATTCGCAGCGCAAAGGTGCAGACCGTCATCGCAAAATCCTTTGCCCGCATCTTCTACAGAAATGCTATTAATTGCGGCTTTTATCTGATTGAACTGCCTGACGCCACCGAAAAAATCAACGACGGCGACGAATTAAAAATTGATTACAAACGCGGCTTGATTAAAAACCAAACAACTGGTATGAGTATCAAATTTAATCCACTGCCCGACTTCGCTCTTGAAATAATCAACGACGGCGGCCTGTTGGAACATATAAAAACAAAAATTAAAGAAAGGAACAAATGAAGACGTACAAGATTGCTGTAATACCTGGGGATGGTACTGGCCCGGAAGTAATTTCCGAGGCTGTAAAGGTATTAAAAACTGCCGCAAGTAAGTTTAAATTTAAACTTGATTTGACCAATTACGATTTCGGCGGTGAAAGATACAAAAGAACAGGCGAGACCCTGCCCGACAGTGCTATCGAAGAGCTTCGCAAATTCGACGCCATTCTGCTCGGTGCAATTGGCCACCCCGACGTTGCACCGGGAATTCTGGAAAAAGGAATATTGCTGAAACTACGCTTTGAACTGGACCAATACATCAATCTGCGCCCAGTCAGGCTTTTCCCCGGTGTAGAATGTCCGCTGAAAAACAAAGGGCCGAACGATATAGACTATACCGTGATTCGCGAGAACACCGGCGATGTATATACCGGCACCGGCGGCTTTACGATGAAAGGGACACCAAACGAAGTAGCCGTGCAGACCGCTGTTTACAGCCGATTTCAGGTTGACCGCTGCCTGCGATATGCCTTTGAATATGCACGAAAATACGGCAAAAAGGCTCGCGGCAAAGGCGATAAAAACACCCTCGCCCTGTGCGGCAAAACTAACGTCCTTACCTACATTTATAATCTTTGGGAACGTGCCTTCCACGAAATGGGACAAAAAGAATATCCCGACATAACCAGAGAATACTATCACGTCGACGCCACCTGCATGTGGATGGTCAAGAACCCCGAGTGGTTTGACGTAATCGTTACCGGCAATATGTTTGGCGATATCATCACCGACCTGGGCGCAATAACACAGGGCGGTATGGGTATCGCCGCAGGCGGAAATATCAACCCCGAAGGTGTCAGCATGTTCGAGCCCATCGGCGGAAGCGCACCAAAATACACAGGCAAAGGTGTCATCAATCCTTTGGCTGCCATTTGCGCCACGCAAATGATGCTCGAGACACTCGGCGAAGAAAAGGCGGCTAAAAAGGTGGAAGACGCGGTCAAATTTGTAACCGCCAACAAGTTAAAATCCCTGGCGGCCGGCAAAATGGGCTACTCGACCAGTCAGGTAGGAGACCTTGTTGCCGAAAAAGTTGCCTAGTAAACTGGTGCTTTACATCCAAGTGAGAAATGCAAATATCAAAATGACATGCAAATTTGACTGTCATTTTGCATTTTGATTTTTAATTTTTGAACTTATTGCGATGCCGGCAAATCTTACGCCAGATTACCTTAAGGCTGAACAGTGGTTTCGGAAAGCCACAACAAATGAGGAAAAGATACTAGCGCTTGAGGAAATGCTGCGAGTAATCCCCAAGCACAAAGGCACCGAGCATCTCCAGGCTGACATCAAGCACAGATTAAGTAAATTGCGGGAAGCTCCCGCCAAAAAACCTGGTGCGAAACACACCGATATTTTTCATGTCCCGCGAACCGGTGCCGGCCAGATTGTCCTGCTGGGTACGCCAAACTCAGGCAAAAGCTCTATCGTCGCCGCCCTGACCAATGCGAAGGTCAATGTCGCTGATTTCCCATTTGCAACGACCGTTCCTGTCCCCGGAATGGTGCATTTCGAGGACATTCAGATACAGCTGGTGGATACCCCGCCCATTACCGCTGATTATAGTGCACCGGGCCAGGTCGGCGTATATCGACATTGTGATTTGATTGCCATTGTTATAGACCTTTCCATCGACGTTGCCGAGCAGTTGCGCATCTGCCTCGACTTTCTCGAAACAAGAAAACTTCTGGCTGCTGCCGTCGCTGCTGTCGTCGGCGAGTCCGCCGGCACCCTCAGCAAAAAAGCATTTTGTATTTGCACCAAATCCGACATCGCCATACCCGATGCCATCGAAACTCTGAAAAAACTGTGCAAACGTCCATTCGAACTTGCAGAGATTTCCGTCAAAACCGCTGCTGGCCTCGGGGATTTGCCGCCGATGTTCTTCAAATTATTAAACATCATTCGCGTTTACGCCAAACCTCCCGGCAAACTCCCCGACATGAAAGAACCTTTTACGCTCCCAGCAGGCTCGACCGTTATGGACCTGGCCACAACAATCCATAGGCAATTAGCCGAAAAATTCAAATTCGCAAAAATCTGGGGAAGCGGCGTCTACGCCGGCCAAAATGTCCAGCGAAATCATGTCCTCAATGACAAGGACATTATTGAATTGCACTTCTCCTGATTTTTTATTACATTTGTTTTGTAAGATTTTTTAGGAAAGGTCTTCAAAAATATGGAATGCAAAAAAAGCCAAAACCTTAAAAGCTGCAAATGTACATATGCCGGCTGCAGCACAAAAGGTATGTGCTGCGAATGCATACGCTACCATCTGGCATCGCGCCAGTTGCCCGGCTGCTGTTTTCCAAAGGAAGTTGAGAGTACCTACGACCGAAGCTTTGAGGCCTTCGCAAAAGCATGGAACTTGTAACGCATCTTGCCAGCCAAACAATTAATCACCGGTCTCGAGTATGCTCATAAACGCTTCCTGCGGAATCTGGACAGAGCCGACGCTTTTCATTCGCTTTTTGCCTTCTTTTTGTCTTTTCAGCACTTTCATTTTGCGGGTGACATCGCCCCCATAGAGTTTGGCAGTAACATCCTTGCGAAATGGCTTGATCGTCTCGCGAGCAATGATTTTCCCGCCAATGGCAACCTGCAAAGGAATCTCAAATTGATGACGCGGGATGGCTTTTCGCAGGCGAACTATCAATTTTCGACCACGCGCCTCGGCGGTACCACGATGTACAATAAGTGAAAGTGCGTCTACCGGCACCCTGTTGACCAGAATATCTATCTTCACAAGGTCGCTTTCCTCAAAACCCGTAAATTCATAATCCATCGTTGCATAACCATGGCTGATTCCTTTGAGTACATCAAAGAAATCATAAACTATCTCCGCCAGCGGCGCCTTGTACTCCAGCATCATCCGCGTGGGGCTTAGGTAGTCGGTTCTTACCAGTTTGCACCGCCGGTTCTCCGCCAGCTTCATAATTGAGCCTATCGAATCAGCATTAGTAATGACCTCCAGACGAACAAAAGGCTCACGCAACTCCTTTATATGGCTTGCTTCAGGCAACTGGCTCGGAGAATCAATTTTCTTCACCTTGTCGTCTCTGGTTACAAGCTCATAGCTGACCGTGGGAGCAGTTTGGATAACATCGACATCGCCTTCACGCTCGAGCCGTTCCTGCACAATCTCCATATGCAGAAGACCCAAAAAACCGCACCGAAATCCAAAACCCAGTGCAGGCGAATTCTGCGGAACAAATGAGAAACTCGCATCGTTAAGCGACAGTTTCTCAAACGCAGTCCGCAGCTTCGAATAATCCGTATTGCTGCCTGGATAAAAATCCGAAAAAACCATTTGCATCGGCTGAACGTAGCCTGGAAGCGCCTCCGCAGCCGGAGCCGCTTCATCGGTAATCGTATCGCCGATAGTAACATCTGCAAGGTTGCGAATATTAGCGATTACATATCCAACCTCACCTGTGCCGAGCTCGTCAACCGGTGTCATCTTCGGCGTGAATTTTCCAAGCTCCGTTATGCTATAACTCATGCCGTTGCCCATAAGCAAAATCTTTTGCTTGATTTTCAGACTCCCCGCAAAAACCCGAACATAACAGACCACACCGCGATATTCATCGAAAATACTATCAAATATAAGAGCTGCCGTCGGCTCACCACCTCGGTCGGGCGGCGGAGGAAGCAGCGTCACTATCGCTTCCAGAAGCTCCTTCACTCCCAAACCACT
>Ga0315294_10009685_pt1 | contig 10576 bp, 8 predicted proteins | sample YL17G13_40_MG_FD_203626 | JGI IMG/M metagenome (GOLD analysis project Ga0315294, IMG submission 203626) | Sediment microbial communities from Yellowstone Lake, YNP, Wyoming, USA - YL17G13_40 | ecosystem: Environmental > Aquatic > Freshwater > Lake > Sediment | place: USA: Wyoming | collected...
CCGAGCGTTGCAGCCGACATGGATTTGTCCTTCGGCTTCCAAAACCAGTACATGGAACGCCTCAGAGGAATCTTTAAGGTTAACCAGAGGGTAGGGGATGATCTCAGGCAGGGCCTCGGCATAGAATGGGTGCCTGATGAAAGAGCCCTGGTGAACATCAGAAGGGCATTGAGCGGGGAAACCCCTAATGAGTTGTTTGAGGCTGTCTCTTCGCTCAACCAGGCTGAAAGCGCAATATTGCTGGCTGAGATGGACTTCAACAGGGAAACCCTAAACGACAGAATAATCCTGGCGAAGGTTTTCGTCGGCAAGCTAAGAGTCGCCCTGAGGAACAACATCGACCCGGACCACGAGTACAGCCGGCTGAGGGATAGGTTCGTCCTTAGGCCGCATGAGCTTGCCAGCCGCTTCAAGACCATAGAGGAGCATGTTGACGACTATGCAGTCAACTCCGCGGAGGACGTAATGGAGCATTACGCGGTGGTTTCGAGGTTCATTGAGCCTTCTAAGGACCAGCACCTTGACCGAATTCTCGGGTGCCTGAAGCATCCGATGCCGATGGTGAAATCCTACATGGCCGGGGCACTCGTCTTTCTAAAGCCTGCTCGCGCCTACGAACACCTTTTGCCGCTTCTTAATGACGAGAAAAGGGTCGTCTATAAGGCAGCCATCATGGCGTTGGGGGAGTTGAGGGATGAGCGGGCTGTAGACCGCATTAAAAAGTTCGTACGCCACAAGGATCCTGAAGTCCGAGAGATAACGGTCGCAGCACTTATCGCAATCGGTGGGGAAGAAGCTTATCAAGTGATGAAAAAACGCCTAAGGCATGAACCCGACATGGTAATAAGGGACGACATCGAGCGGGGGCTTGCGGCACTTGAGGACCGAGGCTTTGGGTTAGTTGATAATACCGAGTGAACGGGGCCGTTTACTCTATTGTGCCCTTGACTCCAGTCGTCGTCCCAGCGAGGTAGGGGGCGGGGGAGAACGCCTCCTTCAAGGCTGAACCGAATCCTGAGGCTATTTCATCCCAGGCCTTTTCCTTCGCGGTCTTCAGGAGGCATATGTTGACTGCTGCGCCGAGGCTTCCTGCGACGGCGCCGTAGAAGTCGTCTAGGTCGACTCTCTTGGTGTCGCCCTGTTTTCCGGCGAGTATCTGCCGCGGCAGAAGCGAACCTTCGACCGTTTCCACCGTGAACTCGAGACGCCTGTCCGGCCGTATTGACACTACAGCCGCCGCCTCGTCGATGACTCCCAGGTCGATGCCCGCCCCTCCAGCTCCCGCGTTCTTGAGAGCGCAGCCCAGAGCGACCCCCAAATCCCAGGCCGAACCCCATGATTTGACGTCCAGGTTGAATCCGCTGTTCCACCCAATGTGCTCCAGCATGTGGTTTATGAAGTGGCTTCCGGTAGCGAGCCTGTAATTTCTCCTCGACCCCGTCTCAACTAGGACATCGGCGGACAAACCGGAAACACCAGAGGTCCTCGTCTTCCTGCCGGTGACGGAGTGTTTTAGGGCACACCCCAGGCCTCTGAAGACCGACTCCCAGATGTGGTGGGGGTCGGAGCCTGAAAGGGGGATTATCGTGATGGATGCGCCAAGGCCTGCTGCCATGCCTGAAAGAAGCGCCCTCAGCTCCTCAGGATTCGAGTCTTCGACCGGCCACCTTATGATTTCGTGCACGTCATCCCCGTGCGTTGGCGCAATTATCTGGAACCTGCTTCTTCCTTCGACGCTTACGCCGACTATCACCCCAGGCAGCCTCCCCTTTTTTCCGCCGACATTCGAGCCCCGCTGCCTGACACCCGTCGACATTCTTTGCTCAAGCATCCTCTTCAAGGCCTCTCCGAAGACGATGCCTGTGTCCTCGGTTATGACGTGCGTCGATTGTATGCGCCTGTTCTTCGGCCTGTACTTCAGCTTTACTGCATATCCCATCTCCTTTGCTATGGATGCGACCATCCTGTTGAAGTATTTGAGGGGCGTTTCAACGGAGCTTTTTCCCCTCTTTGAGCCCAGAAGCAGCGTTATTATGCTCTCGTTCGTCTCCCTTCTGAGGCCCACCCTGTTTGGGCCTTCGGAAATCACCTTAAACCCCAGCTTCACTTTCATTACAGACACGCGCGAGGATTCTGCTACTCGCTAACACCTCCTTTGTTTGTTTGGTTGTTTAGCATTTTGAACGTGTCTGTAAGTCATACTCCACCCTTTAGGGTGGAGTATGTTGATTTCAGCCTCACCTTCACCGAGTTGCTGTGCGCCGGGAACCCTTCGAAGTCCGAAAGCAGTATTATGTCTTTAGCTAGTTTCCCCAACCCCTTCCGGGTTACATATTCGACTGTCGGCTTCTTCAGGAACGTGTCCACCGACACCCCCGAGAACTGCCTCGCATACCCGCCGGTCGGAAGTATCGCGTTGGGGCCGACGATGAAGTTGCCGGCCGTTATCGGCGTGAAACCCCCGAGGCATATGGTGCCTGCGTTCATAATCTTTTTCAAAGTCTTCTTCGGGTCTTTCGTGTTGATTACCAGGTGTTCGGCTGCGTATTCGTTGACGAACCCGATTGCCTCATCCATTGTGTCCGCCACAATGATTATGCTATAGGTCGCCATGTTGTGCCGCACGTAACGCCTCCTTACCTCAGGGAGCGCCTCAATCATCGGCCTTATTTCAGCCGCGACCTTCTTGGCAAGCCTCATCGAGTCCGTCACAAGGACCCCGGCTGAGTCAGGGCCGTGTTCGGCCTCGGATAGGACGTCTGCTGCGACATATTTCGGGTTTGCTTTTGAGTCTGCGAGAACCATCCCTTCGCTGGGGCCTGCCGGGAAGTCCATCCTCACGTCGAGTTTAACAAGCCGCTGCGCCGCTGACACGTAGGGGCTTCCAGGCCCTGCGATGACGTCTACCTTCTTTATCGTCTCCGTCCCGTATGCCATCGCCGCGATGGATTGGACTCCGCCGACCTTGTAGACCTCGTCCACGCCCGAGATGTCGGCTGCGACGATAGAGGCCGGGTCGAGCCTGCCGTCTCTCCTTGGCGGCGTGCACGCCACCACCCGTTCCACGCCCGCCACCTTGGCAGGCACCGCGAGCATGAGCATAACTGACGGGTAGAACGCCTTCCCCCCCGGGACGTAAAGGCCGGCTGACTCCACCGGGACTACTAAACGTCCTCCCTCGACGCCCGGCTCCATCTTCATCCACATCGGCTTGGGCATCTGTTTCCTGTGGAATCTCGTAATGTTGCGGTGGGCGTGTTTTAATGCCGCAAGAAGCCTGCCGTCCACCCGCCCGTATGCCTCATCTATCTCGCCCTTGGAAAGCCGCATCGTCTTCCTGGCCAGCGCGACCTCGTCGAACCTGAGCGTATGCTCGAGCAAAGCATCGTCGCCGCATGCCCTTACGTCGTCGAGCACCTTCTTCGCAGGCTCCAACGCCAGTCTTACCTGCTCCTCGGCACGCTCGAGGATGCTCTTCCTCTCCCCGGCTGTCAAGTCACCGAGTTTCCTTATCCTTATCATATCAGTTACCTATTTCCCGCCATGCGGATATAACCATGCGACGTTGCCGCCCACCCCCACTCCGATGTTGCGGGACATGGTCCGGCATTTCACGGTGAGGAGGAAAGCCGTCCTACCCCGTGATATCCCGGGATATTCGGTCAGGGTCTCCAGGCAGGACATCCCCTTCGCAACGATGAGGTCCGAGCCCCTCATGAGCTTCCAGAACGTCCTGGAATTCTCCTTCTTGTTGACTCCTTGCGTCGCGCCGCCTCTGCCGACGACCCTGCCGTACCTCTCAAGGCCGATGAGCTTCGCCTCCCCAATGGACACGTCGTCTTCTATCGGCTTCGACGACACCGCAATAACCACTTCCGCGTATTTCCGAAGTTCCGCGAGAAGGAGGGTGTCCAATACGGCCTCTCCGCAGTTGTCCGTGATGAACATTATCCGCCCCGCAGACTCCACCTTCCTGAAGATTTTCCTTGTGTCGTCGACTGCAAGGCCGCCGCGTATGCATTCTGTGATGGCGCCTCTTAGGTCTCCTACGTCGACCTTGTGCTGCGGCGCGGATATCTCGATTTTGTTGCCGCAGAGGCTCACAAGAAGCGCCCGCCTGAACAGCTCATATCCTTCGCCGCCGGATTCGACGTATGATTTGAAGTATGGGAGGCACCTTTTCGCCATTCTGATGACATGGAGCTTCTTCCGCCTGTAGGGGTCCGGGTTACCTGTCACCTCGACGAGTATCTTGTTCTCGTTGATTGTGTGAAACGAGGGGACGAAGTCAGGCCCGAACCTGCGGCCCAAATCGGCGAGCATCCGCCGCATGAACTCCATCCGCTTCCGCTCGTCCTTCGTGGCCAGACAGACCTTCTGCAACGAACGCCGGACCATACAAGAGGCGCAGTCCAAAGAAACCTTCATCGAAGAAGATATTATTCCCGGAGGGTAAAATACGACCCATACTGGCGTTATTTAATCACGGGCTTCAGGATATTCTAATGCCATGAACGTGATAAAAAACGGACAAGATGGCGGATTCCCGAAGACTCTGGGGCCGCAGCCGAATGAGAGGACTAGGGCTATCATGGAGTCGTTAACGCACAAAAACCAGTTTTTCAGGGAGATGAGCCAGGAATCCTGGGGGATACTTGAGAGAATCAACCCTGAGACGTTGGAGAATAGGCTCAGCGACTTTAGGCGTATAGGATTTAACACCCTCGGTTTCTATGGGGCAGAGCACCTGGTTATCCTGAACTCGGACATAATCGCCAAAACCGCCCGGGAATTCGGAGCCGAACGAAGTCATATGCTGGGGGAATTCCTGAGGCCGCTTTTGAAAAGGAAGGTCTTAAGGGACAGGGATGGGATAAGGCTTGCATGCGAGTTGTCGCTTGATGCATTAGCCGCCTTAGAGCCGAAGGAAAGCGCTGCAGTTCTCATGGCCGGCGTTCCAGCGTGCGCCGACGGAGGCGTTCTGAAAGAGCCGGCGCAACTGCGCAGGACGATGGGATTGCTAGGCGATATCTCAAAAGCCGCCGGAAATTGGAGAGGGCATGTCCTGGGGGAGGGCCTCGTAAGCTGCGTCCAAGGGGGGGTTGTTACTGATGTCGACTCCCTTGAGGTGTTCAGGAACATCGCAGGCCGGCTTTCGGAGGGGAATTACTTTTTCCTGGACGATGCGCTGCCTGCTGCGAAAAGGACCGGCGCGTTTTCTTCGGCGGACGGTCTGAGGTACGTAGCCGGGAGGCTCCTGGATTGCGGGACATTCGAGGACGACTTCTGGATTGACTTCGGCAGGTCATGCAGGGAGGTCTCAACCTCGCCCGAGGAGGTGGAACGGCTTGAGCACATACCGCTTCCCGTCTTCTTCGCCATGAAAAAACACAGGGGAGATGATTTTCGCAAAGCCGCCTACGACTGGAGACACATTGGTTCTAACAGGGACAGCATGAGGTTGCTCGTCCACTTTCTGGGGAGGGAGTCGAGCGGCGCAGGAACGCTTTTACCGCATCTTGAAAGACTGCCTGGACGGGAGATGGACGCCATCGTCGAAGCCGCCACAATCCTCGACAACGCAGCAGGCATAATCGCACCCAACGGCAAACTCGAACCCCCGTTCAAAGACCCCCAAACGTATGAGGCCGCATGCAGGAAGAAGGCTTTGGACCTTGCAGTCGGCAGGATGGGGCTGTCAGCCGTGGCGTCTCATTACGTCAGGTCTGATGCCAACTCCAGGCTTGCCTCGATACTCTCATCGCTTTCCGGCTTCCTTCCCGAAAGGCAGATGAGGCTTCTTGCGGAGATGACCGAAGCATGTGCGAAGAACGAATGGGGCGCTTGGAGATACGATATAGGCCTTGGGCGGGAACAACTAGGTTTTCTAGATGAACGGCAGAGGGATGTTTGGAGGGAAAACCAAGCATATGAGGTCCGGCACGTACCGGCGGGGATGAAGTCCATACTCCAAGAGCTTCCGATGGTCCTTGACGAATTGAAGGCTGAGGTGCGCAGGGTCTATCCAGACGCAGATTTTACCCCATCCGAGGTGGAAAGACTTCGGAAGGAGGTTGCAGACCGGCCTAAGGAGACTTCTGGCGAGCGTAGGGCAGCCGCCAAGTTGAACAGCAAAAGGGTGGTGTTCGAGCGTTTGGTCTTCCTGGGTGAGGCGACAGGGTCCGGGAAAGCGGACGCCGCATCAGTGCTTGATAACCTGAGAAGCCTGAGGAATGCCCTAGGCGAACTCAACATACACCATCCAGAGGATAAACTCTCAGCCGTGATGGCCCAACTTGGGAAGGAGACTGGGAAGGTCTCCGGGAGACTAATCCTGGAGGAGACGGACGACCTGACCAGGATGCTTGACACCGGCATGACTCCGGTCAGAACATGCCTTCAGTGGCTTCAGGACACCAGGTTCAACGTCGCCTTGCCGCACTACCCAGCCGATGCGAACGTGAAAATGCTCATCCTAAGGGACGAAAACGGAAACGTGGCCGGAAGGAAGGTTTTCAGATGCCATATGACGGATAAGGGGCCGCGGATACTCCTTGAGCCGGACTACCCGCACGTGTCCGAATACGACGGAATATTCAAAGATTACCTCTCGGAGAAGGCGAAGAGGATGGGCATCAAAGTCCACCCAGGAGAAGAAGACGCATATGTCACCATCCCAGAAAGCAGAAATGGCGTCATCGTCTCTGATTTACTCTCGATTGACGAGATGATAACGACGCCTGCGAATATGCGTGCTAAGAGCTGAAGACTACTATTTTGCTGCTTTTTTGAGTAGGTCGTAGAATCTCTTGTTACCGGCTCCCGCAATCTGTACCTTCACCTTGGGGTCTACTGGCAGTTTTTCCGGGATTTTCCTGCACCCGTATTCCACGATTGCGCCCGCCTCCCGGCATAGGAGTATCCCGGCTGCGACATCGTAGGTCTTCAGGGCGAGGCTGAATCCCGTACCCGCGCGTAAGTCGTATATGAAGTCGACCTTGCCGCAGGCGAGGAACGCGAGCTCGAGCGCGGTTGAGCCGTAGCATTTCACCATGATGTTGCGCTCGTCCCGGCTTGTGAGGGCGCCGAGTCTGCGGCCGACATCAGAAAATAGCGGAATCGTCGATGCGAAGTGGCAGCCCATCGCGATTATTGCATCGTCGAGGACGGCCTTCTTCGACGGGGATATCTTCTTCCCGTTCAACGTCGCGCCTTCGCCCTTGATTGCGACGTACTCTTCGTCGGCGTCGAACCTTTCGATGACTGCGTATTTCGCATCTGACAGCTCCTTAGCCCTAATCCCGTAGACCGCTATGGATGCGCAGTGCATGGGGAGGCCGCGTCTTGCGTTCCTTGAGCCGTCCAGGGGGTCGATGAGGAAGACGTATTCCGGTTTTTTTCCGAAGTCCCTGACGCCGGTGTCTTCGGTCATGACGCGGCATGGGATGCGAAGGTCTTGGAAGAATTCCTCTACCTCCCTTTCCACAGGCTCGTCAACCTCGTAGGTCGCGTCGCCTGTGGCGCCGTACCTTACGTCTTCGCTGTATCTTCCCACCGACTTCAGCGCCGTCTTCTTCAGCCTCTCTCCGAGCTTTTTTGCCGCCTTTAACGCCTCTTCTCCCATCATAAGCATTTAGCGTTTCATGGCTTAAACGTTTCATGAACCGGTCGAGAATCTTCAGGAATACGGGGCCGAATAGGGTCATGAAAAAGATGTTGCCGATGGCCCGTACTATGTTGGCCGGCATTCCTGCTGCGGCTATCCCTATGAATGAGTCCATTGTGTGGGTTGGGATGAAAGACGCCCATGAGAACAGGTCTGTGAATACGCCGTATGCGAACGCGGCCAATACGGCGTATATCGTGAGGAGCCTCCTTGGAGCGAAGGATGCGAATCCACCCAAAAGCCCCATCCCGAGCATCTGGAATGGGGTCCAGGGGCCGTGGCCTAGGAAGAAGTTGCTGACGAACATCGTCAACGCGCCGACTGCGAAGCCAGTCGTGAACCCGAAGACGTTTCCTGAGATTACGACTATGAAAAAGACGGGGCTGAATTCTATGCCGTGGAGTATCTGCCGTGATGCGACCCCGATTGCGACCAATACGCCGGTGACTGCGACCGTCCTTGGGTCGCGGCTTTTCTCCTCGAACTCGGCGAGTATTATGAGCACGATTATGGTGCTTAACGCCATCGAATACGCGAACCACCCTGAGCCCGTGTTGGCTGCCATCAGAGAGGCAAGCGCGATGAGCCCGAGCCACAGCATCGCCTTCAACGCCCTTATGTTCATCTTCCGTCACCCATCCGAATCTCATCCGACGCCATCTCCTTGACCAGCTTCCTGTCCTGGGTCACTATGACCGCGGCCCTGCCGCGGGCGAGGAAATCACGTATTGCACCGACAAGCTCATCCCTGGCCTCGGCGTCTATTCCCCTCGTAGGCTCGTCCAACACAAGAACCTTCGGGTCCCCGACGAGCACTGCGGCAAGTGCGAGCCTTTGTTTTTCCCCGACGCTCAAATCGCGGGGGAAGTCGAGGCGGTGTTTGATAAGCCCGAATCGCTTGAGCGTGCCCTCCACGTCGCCTTCGACCCCGAGGTGCTTGAGCGTGAACCTGAGCTCATCCTCCGCCGTGTCGCAGAAGAGCATGTCTTGCGGGTTCTGCGGAAGATATGCTACGCATGTTGCGAGGACTTCGGTCGGAGTGTCCCGGGTGTCCAATCCGCAGACTTTCACCGAGCCTTTCATCGGAGCCAAGAGGCCGTTGAAATGCTTCACGAGCGTCGTCTTTCCGACGCCGTTTCTCCCCGTGACAGCAAGGCATTCCCCTGCGCGGACTACGAGGTCAACGTCCCTGACGACGGCCTTCCCGTCGTATCCGCCTGAAAGGCGCCTGACATCCAGGAGCACTTCGCCCTGCTTTTTCCGCTTCCACACCCTCGGCTTTGTTTTCCCCGCCTTCCCCTTCCTCTCATCCGGCATTTCGAACGTCCTGTCCGCGCAGGGGGAGACTTCATCGATGTTGTGCTCGACGATTATGACTGTCAGCCCGTCGTCTTTCAAGGACGCGAGAAGCCTAAAAAGGCCGCGCCTGCCTTCCGGGTCGAGCTGGGATGAGGGCTCATCAAGGACGAGTATCCGCGGCCTCATCGCAAGCACTGAGGCGAGGACCACACGCTGTTTCTCCCCGCCCGATAGTTTCTCGGTCCCGCGGGAAAGAAGGTTGGTTATGCCAAGGCGCTGCGCAACCCAGCGTATCCTCTCCCTTATTTCCTTTGAGGAAAGCATCATGTTCTCAAGGCCGAACGCTATCTCGCCCTCGACCTTCGACATTATTATCTGGTTTTCTGGGTCCTGGAATACGAGGCCTACGCGACCGGACATTTCAGCCACTGTGTGGGCGCCCACGTCAAGACCTCCTACGTTCACAGACCCTCTGATTTCGCCTCCGAAGTAGTTCGGTATGAGGCCGTTCATCAGCCTGCAGACCGTGGATTTCCCGGAGCCGGAGGGGCCTTTGACGAGGACGAACTCTCCCTCCTCGACGGTGAGGTTGAAATTCTTGAGTGCATATTCCTTACGGCCCGGATACCTGTAGGATACGTTCCTTATTTCAACTGCTTTCATATTCTGTGAGAACCGGTATCGACAATGCGATTAGGGGGATTAACGCCGCGTATGAAATCGGCGGGATGACGAGTGAGTCGTAGGGCCAGTATTCCATGAGGCCCGCGTATTTGAGACAGCATGTGATTGCGATTGCGGCGGCAAATGCTCCCGAGCAGATTTTGTCGGTTTTCATCCACTCTTCCTTCCGGTATGCCGTTCTTTTTCCGGTGTATCCGCGGGATGCTATTGATTCCGCGAGGTTGAATCCGCGCTCGAGGGATGTGAGTACGGTCGGGGCGATGAGTTTCAGCTGGTTGCCCATCCGACTGTGTGTATTGCCTGTGTTGACTTTCACACCCCTCGAAGCCTGGGCGTCCCGTATCGACGAGTAATCCCTGATGACGGTCGGTATGAACCGCAACGCGATTGAAGATACCATCCCTGCCGCGGGCATCGACTGGGGCATGAGCCGGAGTACCGCATCTGGTGTCGTGGAGTTGTTGAAGGCCTGGAATGCAGCCATCATGTTGGTTATGAACACCGCCATTATCGCTCCCATCGCGGCGGACTCGGCGGTTATTTTTCCGCCGAAAATCAAAAGCGGGACGTTGAATCCGGCGACAACAACGGTCTTCGGTATGGTGAAGAGTACTGTCTTGCCCTGGTGTATCAGGAACACGTTAACGAAAAGCGGCACTGCCGAGACCAAAAGCCCAGTCTTGATATAGGTTCGAAGCGACTGCCTCTTCGAAAGCGTATAGGCTGAGAGAACAGCCAGGAGAAGTAGTTGATATGCTGGGTTGTAGGTGAATGTGCAATAGGCAGTCGCCAAGGCAAGCGATAGGCCCCAGTTGAGCGTGTTCATTAGGTTTTTATATTAGAACAACGTTAATATTAAAGCTTGGATAAATTATCCAACGTGGCGTATATGATGAAAATGAAGGCAAAAACAATCGTTTACGGGCT
>Ga0315294_10009686_pt1 | contig 10575 bp, 8 predicted proteins | sample YL17G13_40_MG_FD_203626 | JGI IMG/M metagenome (GOLD analysis project Ga0315294, IMG submission 203626) | Sediment microbial communities from Yellowstone Lake, YNP, Wyoming, USA - YL17G13_40 | ecosystem: Environmental > Aquatic > Freshwater > Lake > Sediment | place: USA: Wyoming | collected...
CGGGGCAATCGATGCTGCGGTCGCGGCCGAGAAGGTGAGTTGGACGTACCCGCCTGGATTGATGGTCCAGTTGCCCCAGGAGGTTTCTATGTCTCCAAGCTGAGGCACGGGGGTAGGGCCAGGTGCGACAACCGCATCGTGCAGAATCACCGGCCCGGTCGCCGTCCCGTACGTGAACCCCGGCGGCAGTTCGTCGTCCAGCTGCACAACAGTAAGCGGCACATTGCCATTGTTCTGCACACTCAACGTGAAGGCGCATGATTCGCCCGCAGCTATCTTAGCGTGCACACACGACTTCGACAACAGCAGGGACGGCGATGGGACAAAATACACGGTCACCTGGGCTGTATTGTTGGCGAGGTTTGGGTCATGCGTAGGACTCGACACTTCAGCCGAGTTGGTGAGCGTTCCTGCCGTGGCAACCGTAGTCTGGATGGTCAGCGTTGCTGTTGCTCCACTCGCAAGTGAGCCAATCGACCATGTAGGGGCCGACCACGACGTCCCGGGGCTGGGCGTTGCACTCACGAACGAGAGCCCTGCAGGAAGCACATCGGCAACGATCACCCCGGTCGCAGTGCTGGGACCATGATTGATGACAGTCACGACGAATGTCACAGGGTCTCCAACGTTGGCGGAGGAGACGCTTGCTGTCTTGAGAGCTTCCAGGTCGGCAGAAGCGATCCCGGTGACGACTGCCGACCCCGAGTTGTTGTCCGGATTGGTATCCGTGGATGAGGACGTGGCCGTCGCAGCGTTCGTTATGGGCCCTGTCACGTTCACGCGAGCGACCAGGCCAAGTGTCGCTTCCTGACCATTGGCAAGGGTCCCCACGCTCCAGGTGCCCCCTGCATAGGACCCCTGTGACGTATGTGATGAATCATATGACAATCCCGCGGGCAACACGTCGACGACTGTAACGTCGGTTGCCGTCCCTGGACCGTCGTTGGTCACAGTCACCGAGAAATGCACGAGATCCCCGACATACGGATCTTCGACATCGACCGTCTTGGTGACCGTCAGGTCGACGGCAGTTCCGGAGATGGTGGCCGATGCCGTATTGTTGGAGGTGTTGGGATCGAATTCGATGCCTGTGATGGAGACTGTATTGGCGATAGAGCCAATCGCATTTACCGCGGCAACGATGTCCAGCGTTGCGATTGCTCCGTTCGCAAGCGAGCCAATTGACCAGATGCCGGTCCCGGCATCGTACTGCCCGAGGGGAGATGAGGAGACGTAGGTGAGCCCTACAGGAAGCACGTCAGTCGCGGATATCCCCGTTGCCGTGCTCGGTCCGTTGTTGGTCGCCGTGATGGCGAACGTTGCGTTTGTCCCGAGATCGTATGGTCCTGCGGGTGCCGTCTTGGTGATGACGAGGTCTGTGACGGCGAGCGGTGTGACGGTTGCAGTCGAGGTGTTGTCACCTGGATCTGGGTCTGCCTCGACTGCCGTAATAGTTGCGGTGTTGGGGATGGGGGTTCCAGGGGTGACGGTGCCTGCGACGGTGGCGACGATGGTCAGCGTGGCTGTCGCTCCATTCGCAAGCGAGCCAATCGACCATGTGGGGGACGACCACGTCCCGACGCTGGGCGTCGCACTCACGAGCGAGAGCCCTGCAGGAAGCACATCGGTGACGGTCACCCCGGTCGCAGTGCTGGGGCCAGCGTTGGATGCCGTGATCGTGTAGCTGATTGTGTCACCCACGTGAGGAGACGGAGTGTTGACTGACTTGAGGACTGTGACGTCGGCTTGCGCGAGAACAATAATAGAGGCTCTATCCTGTCCATAGTCTTTGTTGTAGTGGTAGCTGCTGCCGGTGCGGTCATAGATGTACGGGCCGAGAAACGTCGCCCCGACGGCGACTGCCCTGAGGGTCCAGTGGCACTGGAAGACTGTGCCGCCTGCGTCGATTTGCAGGATATCATAGCTCGTGGTCGCGCCGTAGGTCGTGACGACCCCGATTGGCTGGACCATGCTGGGGTCGTAGCCGATGACGGGCGTCGTGATTCTGTCATAGTTCGTCGACGTGTCAGAGTCGACGTCGACGGTGAAGATCTCGCCGACAACCGGCGTCAACGTCAACGGGGTGACGCTAGTGACCGAGTTGCGATTCTGGGAGACGAGGTGCTGAACATACAGGTTCCCCGTGATCGTGGGTGGCCCTGGGAAGTTACTACCAGTGATGGTTACCGTATAGGACCGCGATGTGTCGTAGGCTGCAGCCGTACGAGTGACCTCGATGAGGAAGAAGGCGTCCCGGACGCCTCGCTCGGCAGGCAAGGCTTCCACTGGGATGGTTCCGATAGTCTTTGAAGCAGGCTCCGAGCTGTGCAGGTTGACATATGCGTTCGACGATGTCCACGTGAAGGTCGCCATGACGTTCGTCGCAGGCTCAGTGCCGGTGTTCGCCACGTGGATCTGGATGAGGAACTGGTTCGGTCCCTCGTTCTTGGGAGGCCCGGGCTTGTTGCTGTCCAGTCCGATAATGTCCCAAGACCCCTTCGTAAGGGAGATCGTGGTTGCAGCCCGGGTGGCTGGAAACACGCCTCCCAGCGGCGTCATCAGCAGAGCGCATATCAGCGTAAGAGTCGTAAGGAGTGCAGTGGCCCGTCGTGTCCTTGTGCCCATGTCCCGTACCTCCCAAAGAATGCGATACGGAGACCGGTTCTGCCAGTGACTCGGCTAAAGGGAGGTACAGCAGCCAGGGATACCCTCTAGTGTCAACGTCATCTCTCTACAGTCAGTCTATGGTATTGCACAAACTAGTACAATACCTCCTGGGTCAGTCTCGCCGGTTCGCTAGGCCGAATGCGGCGTGAACCGCGCTGTGGATTAGGCATCCCGTTCGGCAACCAGCGCCGAGATGTTGGCTTCGCTTGGCCCCTGAGTGTCATGAGGGACATCCCCATTGTCGTCGTCGATGGGTCTCCCGATGTGGTTGAGAAGACCATCGCGGGCGTGAAGTCCTGCGTGGCAACGTCGTCGTTCGAGCTGGCCTCGGTCCTCGACACGCTGGAGCCGGACGAGGGATAGGCGAGGGTGGTGTTGGTCCCGATACTTGGCTACGTTGTTGCCCCCAGGCCGAATGCGGCGTGAACAGCGCGCACGGCCCGCTGGGCGTCTTTCTCGGTGATGAGGACCGAGATGTTGACTTCACTGGAGCCCTGAGCGATCATGAGCAGGTTGATGTTTTCGGACGCCAGCGAGGTGAACAGGCGGGCGGCGACACCGGGTGTGCCGCGCATGCCGTCACCAACGACGGCGACGACGGCGACATGCGGCGTGGCGGTGATGTCCCGGATGACCGTGCTGCCCGCGAATTCCTTGCGCAGCAGGCGCGTAGCGCGTTCGGCGTCGGTCTGAGTCATGACCAGCGAGACATTGGCCATCGATGAGCTCTGCGAGATCATCAGGACGGGGAGCTGCGCGGCTGCGAGGAGGCTGAAGACCCTGCTGACGACGTCCGACGTGCCGACCATGGCTGCTCCACCGATCGTCAGCGCCGTGAGCTTTCGGATCGAGGTCACCGCCTTGACGGGACCAGCTTCGGGCGCGTCGGCGCACACGATGGTGCCGGGAGACGCCGGTAGGAAGGCGCTTCGGATGCGGATGGGGATGCCGGCCTCCTGGACAGGCGCGACCGTCATGGGATGGAGGATCTTGGCACCAAACCAGGCCAGTTCCATGACCTCGCGATACGAAAGGGCCGGCACACGGACGGCATCCGGGACGAGCTTCGGGTCGGCAGTCATGACGCCGTCGACTTCTTTCCAGATCCACACCTCGTCGGCCGGCAGGCATGCGCCCAGGATCGTGGCAGTGTAGTCCGACCCGCCCCTGCCCAGCGTCGTGATGACGCCTTCCTCGTCGGCTCCGACAAACCCGGTGATCACAGGGGTGAGTCCACGGTCCAGCAGGGGTGTCAGGGCACGAGGAACGGTTCTCCGGGCGACGTCCAGCAGGGGTGCGGCGCTGCCGAAGGTGTCGTCGGTCACGATTCCCGCCTCGCCGCCGGTCAGCGACCTGGACGTCAGGCCCGCCGCACGAAGGGCCGCGGACATGATGGGAGCCGAGCAGCGTTCACCAAACGAGATGATGAGATCGCGCGAACGGGGCGTGAGTTCGTGCAGCATGGCGACGCCCGCCAGTGCCTGCCTGAGCGACACGAACAACGTGTGTTCTTCGTCCACCACCGGCTGGACGGCCATCGCAGGGGACGAACTGAAGACCGTCTGGACCGCGTCCTCGTGCCGTCTCTCGAGGAGGTCCACTGCCTGAGCGACCTCGTCGCCATGCCCTTGGCGTGCCCGGTCGGCCAGGTCCAGGAGTCCGTCGGTGACGCCGGCCATGGCGGAGACCACGACGACTGCTCGGGTGTTCTTGTGTGCTGCCTGCACAACCAGTTGGGCTGAGTGCATGATGGCCACGGCGTCCTGCACGAGGACGCCGCCGAACTTCATGATGACGGTTGTCACAGGAGACCTTTCGCCGCCAGCAGTTCGGCGGTCAGGACGGCATTGCCCGCGGCTCCGCGGATGGTGTTGTGGGAGAGGACCGTGTACTTGATCCCCGTTGCGAATGCGGGATCGCTGCGGACGCGTCCGACAACCGCGGCCATGCCGCGGGCTCGTGCCGGTTCGCCTGCCAGACGGTCGAGGCGCGGCTGGGGACGGTCTGACTCGGAGCGCACGATGATGGGGTGGTCGGGAGCCGTGGGGAGGTGCAGGTGCTGGGGTTCTCCCTGGAAGCTGCACATCACGCGCTCGACCTCTTCGGGGGATGCCGGGCGGTCGAGTTCCACCAGAACGGACTCGGTGTGTCCCTCCAGCACCGCGACGCGATTGCACGAAGCGCTGACGAGGATGTCAGCCGGCTGGAAGGCCCCGTCCAGCCAAGAACCGAGCATCTTCCGGGTCTCGCGCTCCATCTTCTCCTCTTCGCCTTTGATGTAGGGAATGAGGTTGTCGACGATGGCCATCGAAGGCACCCCGGCATACCCGGCGCCCGACAGGGCCTGCATCGTCACGACGACGACCCGTCGAATGCCGAACGCCAGCTGCAGAGGCTTGAGTGACAGGATGAGTCCCGCAGTACTGCAGTTGGGGCCGGTTACGATGAATCCGCGCTTGCCCCCCTTGCGCTGTACGGACAGTGCTTCCAGGTGGTCGGCGTTGACCTCGGGGACGATGAGTGGGACGTCCCCGTCCATGCGATGTGATGCCGTATCGGCGACGACTGCCATGCCTGCGTCCGCAAGCGACCGCTCGACGGGGCCGGCAACGTCGCTGGGCAGTGCGGAGAAGACCAATGTGGCACCGGTTGCGGCGATGGCCTCGGCCGTACAAGGAAGCACGGTCATGCTGCGTGCGCCGGCTGGGATCTCTCCCTGGATGTACCAGCGTGCGACGTCTCCGTACTGCTTGCCGGCAGACCGCTCACTGGCGGCGACGCCGAGCAGCTCGAACCAGGGGTGGTCCGCCAGCATCGCGACGTAGATCTGACCGACCATCCCTGTTGCCCCACACACGACTGCCTTCGTTCGTTCCATTGTTGTCCCCTATTGTACGGATCCCCCACGGCTTGCGCCGCGAGGAGTTGACAGGTAGCGTAGCGGACCGGACGTTCCTGTCAAGCGCAAACCGCATCAGCAGTTTCTCATTCCCCAGACTGTTACACTTCCTTCGGGACGGTTCCAACGTGTAACACTCTCAAAGAAACACGTTCAGGAGAGGCGCGCCTTGTATCAGGGGACAGTCCCATTTGTTGTAACAGGTCAGGCATTCTCCCTGCTTCCCGGCTTCACCCAGGGGATTCCCTGCTTGCAGAGCGAGCAGTCGTCTGCGGGCCAGCTCTCGATGGTGAGGCGGATGGCGCTCCAGACGGGATACGGGATGAGCTCGGCGCTGCGGTTGACGATGCACGCGATGCCGACGACCTCGCCGCCGCATTCACGGATGACCTTTGCGGTCTCCTCCGAGGACTTGCCGGTCGTGACGACGTCTTCGCTGATGATGCAGCGTGTGCCTTCGGCGATGACGAACCCACGGCGCAGGGACATGACACCGTCCTCACGTTCCGCGAAGATGCCGGGCTTGCCCAGCTGACGTGCCAGCTCATACGCAACGATGATGCCGCCCATGGCGGGCCCCACGATGAGGTCGAAGGGTACCGGGCGGAACTGTTCGGCCGCGACTGCCAGAACGCGGGCCGCGCGGTCGGGGTACTGCAGGAGACGCGCGCATTGGACGTAGCGGTCACTGTGTCTGCCGGACGAGAGCAGAAAGTGGCCCTCGAGCAGCGCCCCGGTTTGCTTCAGTTCGTTCAGAACCAGTTCGTCGGTTGTCATGGTATCCTCCATCGGATGTTACAACAAATAGGACTGTCCCCTGTTACACAGGGTCTGTTACAGTCTTGGAACCGTCCCGAGAATGTTACGGACGGTCGTGAGGTTGGTCAGGTGCTCGGTTGCGCAGTAGCGTTCCAGGCCGCCCACGATGTCGAGCATGGCGGTCGGCTTGACGAAGGTTGCGGTGCCGACCTGCACTGCAGTCGCGCCAGCCATAATGAACTCGAGGGCGTCCTGCCAAGTGGCGATGCCACCGATGCCGACAACCGGGATGTGGACGGCGCGGGCCACCTCCCAGACCATGCGCAGGGCGATGGGCTTGATGCACGGACCGGACAGTCCGGCGGTCACGTTGTCGAAGACGGCCTTGCGGGCATTGATATCGACTGCCAGGGCCTTGAATGTGTTGACCAGGGAGACAGCATCGGCTCCCGCCTGTTCGCAGGCGATCGCCATCGCCGTGACGTTTTCGGCGTTGGGGGATAGCTTGACCATGAGCGGCTTGCTGCACACGCGGCGAACCGCCGTGACGACGCTTGCTGCTACGTCGCTGTTGATGCCGAAGGCCATCCCGCCTTCGTGCACATTGGGACAGCTGATGTTGAGTTCGACGATGTCAATGCCCTCGGCATTGGATACTAGCCGGACGCCTTCAATGTACTCCTCCAGGTCGCCACCGCCGACGTTGGCAATGATGGCCGTGCCCAGTGTGCGCATGCGTGGCAGCTCGCGCTCCAGGAAGATGGGGATGCCCGGGTTCTGGAGCCCCACCGAGTTCATCATGCCGGCGGGCGTCTCCCACACGCGCAGACCAGGGTTGCCCTCGCGCGGGCGCAGGGTGAGGCCCTTGGTGCATATGCCACCAAGCTTGCCCACGTCGAAATAATCGCCGTACTCGGCGCCAAAGCCGAAGGTACCGGACGCCGCGATGACGGGGTTCTTGAGTGTGACGCCGCACAGGGTTGTCTCAAGCATGCCAGATCACCTCCGCTGCGTCAAACACAGGACCGTCGGCGCAGACGCGCTTGTTGCCGAGGACCGTCGGACGCGAACATACCAGGCAGGCGCCGACGCCGCACGCCATATGTGCTTCGAGCGAAGCCTGGCAGGGGACGCCGGCTTCAGCGCACAGTTGTGCCACGCGTGCCATCATGGGCGTGGGTCCGCACGTCACCACAGTATCATACGCATGCGGGTCAAAGATTGCCATACAGAATCCCCTGGTGCCGTCACACCCATCTTCAGTGGCGACCCGTACGTCCACGCCGAGGTTCAGGAGTTGGGCAACCGCGTAGGGGTGGCTCTTGAAACCCGCAATTACAGTCAAGTCACCGGGAGGCAGCGTGCGTGCAAGGCAGAACGTGGGGGCAATGCCGATGCCGCCGGTCACAATGGCTATCCTGCCGTGCAACTCCTCGGTGCGGAAGCCGTGTCCGAGTGGCCCGATCAGTGCCACCTCCCCTCCTTCGTCGAGGCGCGCCAGCAGTTCGGTTCCTCTTCCGCGTACCTGGTAGAGGAAGCCGACGGTGTCCTCGTCCACGCTGTGGATGCTGATGGGGCGCGCCAGCAGCGGCTCACGGTCCCAGGCCCGCACCATGTAGAATTGGCCGGGAGCGCCGCCGGTGGTGGTCGCGACGGTCAGACGGTAGACGTCGTCCGTCAGGCGTTCCTGCGACAGGACCGTCACTCCTTCAATGTATGCAGGCGACGAGATCGTCATGTCCACAGCGCGTTCACGGCCGCTCGGATATCATCCCGCATGCGTTCCGCTTCGGCTGCCGCACAGGCGTCGAAGTGCGCAGCACCGTCTTCCTGCTTCTTCCACGCCAGCAGGATACCGCGACTGGAGTTGACGATGCCGCCATTGCCATTTGTGAGGTAGAGCGCAACGTCGGCAGCCGTGCCACCCTGGGCGCCGTAGCCCGGGACGAGGAAGAAGACGCTGCTCAGCTGCTGCCGCAGAGCCTGTGCCTCCTCCACATGGGTGCAGCCGACAACACCCCCGACACTGCTGTAGCCACAGGTGCCGATGTAGTGCGCCCCAAGCTCGGCGACACGCCGACCGACCTCGGTGTAGACGTGGGCGCCGGACTTCTGCTCGAGATACTGGATGTCGACGGCCCCCGGATTGCTGGTACGGATGAGGACAAAGAGGCCCTTCTCGTGGTCCTGGACCCAGGGCAGCCAGGGTTCGATGCTGTCCATGCCCATGTATGGCGAGAGGGTCACGTAGTCGGCCTCGAACTCGCCTTCGAAGTGAGCTTTGGCATACATCTGGGCCGTGGCGGCGATGTCGCCGCGCTTGATGTCCGCGACAGCGATGCAACCCTTGCTGCGGATGTATTGCAGTGTCCTGGCGTAGGCGCGCAGCCCCTCCAGTCCCAGTGTCTCGTAGTAGGCGATCTGCAGCTTGAAGCATGCGCAGCTTGGTGTCGTGGCGTCCACGATACGCCGGTTGAACTGGAACAGGGCCTCGGCGGAATCGTCGAACCCTGCGCGGAACTCCGGCGGCAGGTAGTCCAGCGACGTGTCCAGGCCCACGCAGACGGGGCCGCGCGTCGCCACGGCATCAAACAACTTGTCGACGATCATTGGCGTTCCTCCTGTTTCGATGTGGCAGCATCGTAGACGATTCTTCCCGCCCTGATGGTCATGGCCACGCGACCGACCAGTGTTCTGCCGTCGAATGGGGTGTTATGCCCCTTGCTTGCGAATGCCGTGGCGTCGACGGTCCACGGCGTGTGGAGGTCGACGAGCACGAGGTCGCCATCATAGCCGGGAGCGATGCAGCCCTTGTTCAGTCCCAGGATGCGTGCCGGATTTCTACTCATGAGTTCACTAAGCCGGGCGAGAGTGATGTGTCCTGGGTGAACCAGAGTGGTGTAGCAGACGCCGAAGGCGGTCTCCAGGCCCACCATGCCCGGAGCGCCGGCGGCTTTGTCATCCGCCGTGTGGGGTGCGTGGTCGGTGGCGATGGCATCGACCCACCCTTGTTCCACGGCACGAATCACAACGTCCACATCCTGCTGTGTCCGCAGTGGGGGGTTGACACGGTAACTAGTTGCGCTGGTCAATGCCAGGTGGTGCGGGGTCACCTCGCAGGTCACGGCCTGACCGCGTTCCTTGGCTGCGATGATGGCGCGCATGGAGCCTTCGGTGCTGACGTGGGCGATGTGCAGGCGACAGCCGGCTACGCGCGCCAGCTCGATGTTGCGCTGCGTCATCAGGTCCTCGGCCAGACGATAGTCGGTGCCGGAGAGGTTCATGTCTTCGCAGTGACACATGACCGTCAAGCCCAACCTTGTGGCGGTCGTCATCGCCTGCAGCATGACGTGGGCGTCCATGACGTCGTGTCCGTCATCGCTGATGATGTGCACTGCGTCTCCCAGCGATTCGAGGTGGTCGAGTGTCACGCCGTCCATGTTCTCTGTGATGGACGCGCACTGGCGTACGTCGACGAGGCCAATGGAGGCCGCGCGGTCCAGTACGTCCTGCACCTGCAGCCTGCTGCTGATGACAGGCTTCGTGTTGGCCATGAGGTTGACGGCTGTATAGCCACCACGCACGGCTGCATGGCTTCCGCTTGCCAAGTCTTCCTTGTGCGTCAGCCCGGGGTCCCTGAAGTGGGCGTGCAGATCGCAAAAAGCCGGCAGGCACGTAAGCCCGCCCGCTTCGATTGCGGCGCCGTCCGAGGAAAGCCCCGTCCCGACGGCGGTGATGACACCGCTCCGGACAAGGATGTCCATCTCTCCGTCCTGGACAGAATCGACCACATGTGCCCCGCGTAATAGGAGTGATTTGGTGTCAGACGTCATTGTTCCTCAGTCCTTGCCGACCGTGTAGATCTCGTCGCAGTACTGGCAACGGTACTGGCCGAGTTCACGGTTCACCAGTGTGAAGACGTGCGGCACGTACTTCTCGACGGACGTGACGCAGCGCGGGTTCTTGCACTTGATGACGTCCTCGACCCGGTCCGGCAGCTCAGGCTTCACCTTGCGCACGATGTGCTCGTCTTCGATGACGTTGATGGTGACGTTCGGGTCGATGAGCGCCAGCATCGTGACATCGAAGTCGACGTTGTTCTCGATCTTGATGATGTCTTTGCGTCCCAGGCGCGTGCTGGCTGCGTTCATGATGAGGGCGACCGAGTAGTCGGCCTTGTCCAGGCCCAGCTGGTAGAACATGCGGATGCCGAGGCCTGCGCGGATGTGGTCGATGACGATGCCGTTCTT
>Ga0315294_10009688_pt1 | contig 10573 bp, 5 predicted proteins | sample YL17G13_40_MG_FD_203626 | JGI IMG/M metagenome (GOLD analysis project Ga0315294, IMG submission 203626) | Sediment microbial communities from Yellowstone Lake, YNP, Wyoming, USA - YL17G13_40 | ecosystem: Environmental > Aquatic > Freshwater > Lake > Sediment | place: USA: Wyoming | collected...
TTGCCTTGTTTATCAATGAGCTTCTTTACATATACAGATTCGAATTCTTCTGCTAAAATATCCATCAGGACGATGTCATATTTTTTACCGCAGACAATCCTTGCCTGCCTTCGTCTTCCAATCTCCTTGAAGCCGACTTTCTTGTAACAGTTGATCGCCCGCTTGTTATATGAGAATACCCCCAGCATGACGCTGTTGAGATTGAGCAGATTGAATCCATAATCCAGAATTAGTCGGGTTGCTTCCTGACCATACCCTTTATTCCAATAGCTTTTTTCCCCGATGCCGATCCCGAACATCGCCTTTCGGTCGACTTTATCTAAGGCAAAAAACAAACAGCGCCCCACAGGCAGATCCGTTTTGAGATCTATTATATTGAATACCGGGTCCTGTTTTTTTATAACTTCACTTAAAGCCTCTTTCTCTTTGTCCGGAGAAAAAACTAAATATGCTTCATCTCCCATGGGAATTGCTACCTCCATATCGTTGTCCCATTCCGCCCATTTTTCTGCGTCTTCCAGACTGCAAGGGGAGAGATAACATTTCTTTCCGATTAGCTTCTTGTAATGAGGCATAACTCACTCCGTTCGTTTTGACGTTTTGGTATATTGTCGCCCCTCGTAGGGCAAGTATCTAGCTTGCCCAAAACTCAATTCTTCGTAGGGGTTTGATTCATCAAGCCCAAAGACAGGGGTGGTAGCTCTGTCTACAAAAGGGAATTGATATTCTGTTAACAATTCCTCCAAATAGTGCGTCTGATTTGGAAGATCCGATCCAAGAGGAAAAGTTATCAGACTAAATTGTAATCACTTCAATACTCCTTGTCAAGTATGTTCTTTTGATGAATCATGCCCAACTGACGGGAACTCTTGACAAGAAGAGACGTATTAGTTAATTGCTGTATAGTAAATTTTATGATAAATGGAAAATCATAACGTCCTGGCTGGAGGAACAAAATGAAAAAAATGTTGCTGGTTTTCGGTTTGATTGCATGTGTGATGATGTTATGTTGTGGTTTCAGCTTCTCTATGAGCTTAGACGAAATCTTAAAAAAACATATGGATGCTCTGGGGGGAAAGGAAAATCTACTCCGGGTCAAAACACAATATGGAGAAGCCAAAATGAAGGTGGGGGGATTGGAAGGAACCGTGAAAATATGGTGGAGCGAGCCAAATTTGATGAGGAATGATGCGGATTTCTCTATTTTTAAACAGTCGATGGCTTGTGATGGCGAGAAATGCTGGATGAAGGATCAAAACGGGAAAGTCAGGGAGCTGGTGGGATACGAAATGGAAAAAATGTACCAGGAGCTTTACTTCGAAACCTACGCCTATCTTTTTCCGGAAAGGGGAAAAGGAAGCGTTAAGCTAATAGGTGAAGAAGAGGGCAAATACTACGTGGTGGAAGTCACTCCGGAGGGGGCCGAACCCAGAAAACTCTTCCTAAACGATTCAACCTTCCTTATAGATAAGTATCAAGAGCCCATGGATGAAGAGACGCTCACAGTTTTCTTGAGTGATTATCGCCAGGTAGATGGTATAGTGATGCCGTTTTTGTCTCACCAGACGACTGGCAAACCACAGTACGATATGTACATCGAAACCGAGCGGATGAGTGTGAATCTTCCGCTCAACGATACTCTTTTTCTCAAACCCAGGGAAGGGGGTAAAGATTATAGATTCACCAACTCCGCGGCATCTACCCGGATTCCTTTCGATCTGGTAAGCAACCATATCTACCTGAAAGTTAAGATCAATAATTCTCCCCCTTTGAGCTTTATTTTGGATACGGGAGCGGGAGCAAACTGCCTGGATCTGTCCCAAGCCGAGGAATTGGGGATTCAAACCGTTGGTAAGGTGGAAGCCAAGGGAGTTGGTGGATCTGCCGATGCTTCGTTTCTGCAGGTGGACTCGATCGAGGTGGGAGATTTGACCCTTGTGGATCAGAAGATGGCCTCCATTCAGCTGAATCAATTAGAGGTGTATGACGGCATGCCAATTGATGGAATTTTAGGTTATGATTTCCTCAACCGATTTACAATCGGGATTGATTACCAAAACCAGATACTCACCGTCTGGGAACCTGATAGTTTTACCTATTCCGGTCCAGGAGAGAGAATACCGATCACCATTGAAGGGAATACCCCGCAGGTTGCGGCCAAGATCAACGGTGAATATGAAGGTATATTTAGAATAGACACGGGGAGCAGAAGCAGTTTGGATTTACATGCTCCCTTTGTCCGGGAACACGAACTGCTGAAGAAATATCCGACATATCTGGATGCTCCATCAGGTTTCGGGGTGGGTGGGGCGAATAAGGGCGTAATCGCCAGAATCAAAAGCTTTCAAATAGGTAATTTTACCATCGATTCACCGGTTTGCGGTTTTTCCTTGGCCGAAGAAGGTGCATTTGCCACCACCAAGAGTGCAGGGAACATTGGAGGTGGGATATTGAAAAGATTCATTGTTATATTCGATTATCCCCGTAATCAGATGATCTTGGAAAAAAACAAAAACTTCGATATGCCCGACAAATACAGCATGAGCGGACTGCTGTTGATGAAGCAGGATGAGGACATCAAGGTATACGACGTTATAAAGGATTCTCCGGGGGAAAAGGCAAAAATAAAAGCCGGAGATCAAATCCTCTCCATTGATCACCAACCTGCCAGCAGCTATTCACTTCAGCAAATTAGAGAACTGTTAAATAAAGAGGAGGGGACCGAGATTACATTGGAGATAAAAAGCATGGATGGAACCAAGGAGGTCAAATTAATCCTAAAAGGGCTTATCTGAATCCGTAAGAAATTAGCAAATCTTATCTGAGTATCAATCCTGGCTGTATTTTTGTTTTTCTGTCTTTTATAATATAAGATAGCCTATATTAAACCAGGAGTGTCTGATCAACCACAGATAGCTTCGCAATATTCTGCGGATGGGAAGTAATTTCATAAAACTCGCCTTATAATTGTTGTCCGACCTCCTGCTATTTTGATTAATATCACGAAGAAAACAAGGGATTATTTAAAAAAAGAAAATATTCTTGTAAAATATGCTTGACAAGAAATTAGAGAACCGATATTATTTATACTCGATTTTGGCTTTTTAAGCTTAAACGAGGCAAGTTTGTAAAAGAAACCTAACAACCATCAAGGAGTAAGATAAAATGCGGTCAAAGTTTTCGGTTCTAATAATGTTGTTCCTATGGCTAACCTCCGTCTACGCCTGGGGTGAACAGAATTTTGGACCCGGAGTGGAAGCGGACACCTCAAATTATTTCACCATACAAAATTTCCTTCTCTCACCGTTTCAATTGACTGACTATAACTTTCTGGGTGGCGGAGGAAGAGCCCGGGGAATGGGAGGTGCCTTTCTGGGTATATCCGACGATCCCAGTGCAGCTTCATGGAATCCGGCCGGGCTATCCCAGACAGACAAATCCCAGATGCTGTTAAGTTTCAGATCGTACATGCGCAGGTCTGATTTCACCAGTTCAGCCAATGGTCTCGATCTGTCGTACAGTGACAAGCTAAAACGGGACAACAATGCCATCTCATTTGCCAGCGTTGCCATTCCTTTCAAGATCAAGGAAAAGGAGTTGGTGGGAAGCGTGCTTTTCCAGAATTTGGCTGACATTTACCAGGAAAACAGGTACTTTTTGATCGCTGATATGGCAATATTCGTAAACCCAGAGCAAACCGGATACGATACCCTTTACAATTATCCTCTGGATCCTATAATCGAAAATATTACGGGGAGCTTAAATAGCGTAAACATTTCATTCGCCGGAAAGATCTACAAATCTCTTTCTCTGGGATTGGGAGTTAATGTTTATGGCGGAAACTTCACCAGCGATGGTGATTTCTTTTATCCGTTCAATGATACAACCGGTCTTAACGGTTATAGATTCCGTCCCCATATCAAAAGCGATTATTCCGGAGTCAATGCCACGATAGGCACCATGTATAAATATGATAAATTCAGCCTGGGAGCAGTAGTGAAGACCCCCTTCACCTTAAAAGAAGAAAATGACGTGAAACTTTACACTGATGTCATTGAAGACGGAGTGATTCTGGATTTCGAGTCCATTCTGAGATCGCCATTCTTCAAAACGGACCGTAAGTGGAAGATGCCTCTCATGATCGGGGTGGGGGGAGCATATCAGCTGAACGCATTGACCTTATCTGCAGACTTGGAATATAGAGGTTACTCCAAAACCGAAATCACTTACCGTAGGAATATTGCAAATCCTGAGGATGTAGAAGTAACAACTGGTGGATACGTAACCGGCGAGTGGTGGGGAAAAGAAGGTGCAACCCCGCCATTTGTATCCAGCATACAATGGCGTAACACCACCCAGTTCCGGATCGGTGGTGAGTACCTTCTCAACACCAAATACGGAAAAGTGCCTTTAAGGCTGGGATACAGAAACGATCCTCAGCCCTTTACTTCATCGGTTAATCCAAGCGAAGTATATTTACGAACGGATCAATATATCGTCGGTAGCGACACTTTTTACACACCAGCTTTTGTTCAATCCAACAACGGAACCAAGCAGGGATCCTGGGTCAGCGGAAACATAATAACCGTGGGAACTGGTTTATCTTGGACTCAGATAAAACTGGACTTTACGCTGGAATATGCCACCTATCCCGATGTTAATAAAGAGACCTCTACTGCCTGGATCACTTTTGACCGGGGGAATAAGAAACTCCTCGAGGAGGGCTATAAACATACTTTTTCCAATAAGGAAACCAGTATCCATTACAGTCGAATTATGATTAGTTTTACCGGCTTCTTCTAGGAACATAGATTAAACAAAAAAAGCGAAGTCCCCGCTCGATGACGGGAGGAGGACTTCGCTTTTTTTATGTAAAATAGACTCACTCATAAACAGCCCATTGAATTCCTGATATCCTCTAATGATTAAAGAAATCACTTGCGTAATGCAGATTTATTCTTAATTTAAAAATCAAAAGAGGAAAGATCTATTATAACCGGCAGATGGATCAAGTGCTTTAAATGTAATCATGTGGCTTTCAAACAAGGAGAGATTGAATGTGTCCGCACAGGATAACCAAAAAAGAGATAAAAGAGGACAAGTTTGTTACCTTCACTTTTAAGTTGAACGAATGGATCCGGGAACACTTGAACCAGGTGTTGATGGTGGGAGGAGGGGTGATTCTGGTAGGAGTGATAGTGTTTTTTGTTATTTCATCCAAAAGCAAAAGGGAAGAGAATGCCGCTGACCTGTTGGGAAAAGCAGGGATGGAGCTTCAAACCGGAGAATTGGGAACGGCGGTGAGTGATCTTCAAAAGGTAATCAATCAATATGGCAGCACGGAAAGTGCCAAACGGGCAACGTTTTTATTGGCTTCCGCTTATTATTATGCCAAGGATTACAACCAAGCACAGTCTTTTTTTGAGAAATCACTGGATAAATACAAAAACGAGCCAAACATGGCGGCATCGGCACAGGCAGGGATTGCGGATTGTTACATGCAGAAAGGAAGTTTCCTTTTGGCGGGGGATAACTATGTTAAGGCGGTTTCGATGGATCCCCAAGGTTTCTTATCCCCCCAGTACCTTCTGAAGGCGGCTGATGCTTACATCAGGGCGGGTCAAAACGATAAAACCAGGGAGATGCTGAACAGATTGATCAAAGAATATCCCGACTCCAGGGAGGTTTATCAAGCCAAGATACAGTTTTCGGAATATCTCTAACCGATATCCTAGGTATTCAAATAATTCACTATGACCACAAAAGGGGAAGAGATTTTCAAAAAGTCCGGAAAATCAATAGTTAAAGGTCAAAAGGCGTTGTCGGTTGCCTTCCTTTGGCATATGCATCAGCCATATTATAAAGACACCAGGACCAACCGATATCAGATGCCGTGGGTGAGACTGCACGGATTGAAAGATTATTACGATATGGTAGCGGTTCTGGAGGAATTCCCTCAAATACACCAAACTTTTAATCTGGTCCCCTCATTGATTGAGCAGATCCAAGATTACGCAGAGAATCAGGTTTATGACGAGCATCTGCTTCTTACTGAAAGGACTGCCACCGACTTAACGGAAGCGGAAAAAGTGAAGATGCTTTCAAGTTTCTTCAGCTGCAATCCCGCTACTATGATTCATCCTTACCCCCGGTATCGTCAGCTTATGAATAAAAAGGGTAACGATCCCCAAGGCTCGGAATCCAAAATCCGCGATTTTACAATCCAGGATTTTTTGGATCTGCAGGTCTGGTCCAATCTGGTCTGGATAGATCCCATATTCAGAGGGGATGCCCTGATCTCCCGGTTGATGAAAAAGGGGGAGAATTTCACCGAGGAAGAGAAGGCAGAATTAATCTCAAAGCAAAGGGAGATAATGGGAAGAATCCTCCCCAGATACAAAATGATGCAGGAGGAAGGGCAGATCGAGGTCAGCTTTTCTCCTTATTTTCATCCCATCATGCCCTTGTTGTATGACACCAACCAAGCCAAAATTGCCCTTCCGCACATTCAGCTGCCGGAAAACAGATTCTCTCATCCGGAGGATGTGGAAGCCCAGATAGACTGGGGAATCAATTTATACGAGAGGACCTTCGGAAGAAAACCTAATGGCATGTGGCCACCGGAAGGAAGCGTGAGTGAAACGATCGTCCCGCTTGTGGTTAAATCTGGAATTAAATGGATAGCTACGGACGAGGAGATATTGTATCTCAGTATGTTGATGAAGAAGGGAGAGGATGGCAAGGGTACTAGCCAGAGGTCCAGTCCGCTTTACAAATCTTACCAGATTGAGGTGGGAAACGAAAAACTATCCATACTGTTCCGAGACCATACCCTGTCTGATCTGATCGGTTTCGTTTACTCCAGTTGGGATGCCGAGACGGCTGCTGATGATTTTGTCCGGCGATTACACCAGATCAGAAACAGCATACCCCAGGATGAGTTGTCATCTTCTGCTGCAGTTATCATTCTGGATGGAGAAAACTGCTGGGAATATTATAAGAATGATGGTCACGATTTTCTGTCAGCGCTTTATAGCAGACTCTCCGACGACAAGCTGCTCCGTACTGCCACAGTGAGTGAATTCTTGAAGACCCAAGCCCAACCCCTTAAACTGCCTCACCTTTTTCCCGGCTCTTGGATAAACCATAACTTCAGGATCTGGATCGGACATCCGGAGGATAATTTAGCCTGGGATCTTTTGTCGCAAACCCGGAATGCACTGGTCGATTTTGAAAAGCAAAAGGGGAAAAGCGAAGAAATTAAGGAAATCCTCCAGCAGGCATGGAAGGAGATATATGTGGCGGAGGGCAGTGACTGGAACTGGTGGTATGGAGACGAGCACCAGGCAGAGGGGATAGAGGAGTTCGACCGTATGTTCCGATCTCACCTGCTATTCGTATACGAGTTGATGGATCAGGATCCTCCGGAGGAACTGTATCTTCCCATCAAAGCCAAGTTCATTAACACCTATTTTCTTGCACCCACCGGCTACGTTAATCCGGTGATCGATGGAGAAAAAACCCATTACTACGAATGGCAGCAAGCGGGATTCTATGATCCCCTAAAAGCGGGTGGTGCCATGCATCAGACCTCCTCTTTGATTTCTGGAATATATTTTGGAACAGATGACCACCAGCTTTATTTCAGAATGGATCCGACCGTTTCCCCGGAGGAATTCCAACAGGGTAATTATGAGATGGTGCTGGAGATTTTGGAGACGCCCCGATATAAAATCGCCATTAAACAGGGGAGAGCCTCTCTTTTCCGGAAGATCGAGGAGAACGAATGGAAACTGATTTCTGCTGAACTGGAATTCGCTTTCTCCAAGATCATGGAACTGGCAATCCCCATACACCTCCTTGAGTTCACGCAAAAACAAGCGGTTCAATTTCAATTGATAGTGGAGAGGGAAGGGAATGAAATGGAGAGATGGCCTAGCATGGATGCCATAAAATTCGATCTGCCCGGGCAAAACAAGGCTTTAATATTCTGGGAAGTTTGAGAAGTTTTGTAAATAAATATATATTAGTTGGACTGTAGGACCCGAATGTAAATCAGGAGGTAGGATGTCTGAGCAAACTCTGGGACCGGGCGAAGGGGAACAGAAAAATAAAGAAACCACCCCGCCGATTATGGATGAAGAGAAACGAAGGGATTTGATCGAGGAGGGGAAGGCGGCAGCGATATTAGGGTACATCCCCTTCATGTGTTTTGTCCCCTTAGTGAAGATGCGGGAGAATCCCTTTGCCGTAAAACACGGAAAACAGGGACTGATCCTTTTCGTCATCGAGATCATTGCAGCCATCTTTCTTCTGCCTCAAATCAACTTCATTTTCTGGGGATTGGCTATCTTACTTTGTTTGGCTGCAGCTGCTGCCGGGATATTCTTTGCCCTTCAGGGACAGGATTGGAAAATCCCCTTCATCGGCGATTTGGCAGATAAAATCAAACTTTGATTAAATCTTTTGAAACGGCTTATCTTTCGGGATATGGCTTCCACTACGTTTTATGGGTTGGAGACGATGGAGAACCTGAAAGAAAGCTGAGGTGAAGTTCGGATGAAAGCTTCAATCGACAACAAGTAGATTGTTAAATGAAAAATCTGGAAAACCCTCAAATTATTCCTCTTTATCACTATCATCAGAAGAAGGGAGATAAATGATCTATATAATTTTCTGCATATCGATCTTGGCGTTGCTTTTCGCGATCGGATTAGCCCGGAGGGTAATTCGTTCCGATACCGGTACTCCCAAGATGCTGGAGATCTCCGATGCGATAAAAGAGGGAGCAGAGGCTTTTTTGAGAAGGCAATATCGCACCATTATATTTTTGGCTCTGATCTTGGCGGTAATCATCCTGCTTTTTTACAAATTCAGCAACAGCCCCAATATCCGCAGTTTAGGTCCCAGCATCTACTGGAAGGTCACCCTGGCTTTTATTATCGGGGCTGCCTGTTCGCTTGTTGCCGGATATATAGGAATGTTTGTTTCCATTCGGGCGAATGTGAGAACGGCTGCTGCAGTGCAGACCAGCTTGAACCGGGCATTGAGACTGGCACTTCACGGTGGTGCGGTATCCGGTCTGTTCGTGGTCGGGATGAGCCTTTTGGGAGTGGGGGGATTGTTTTACCTCTACGGTGGAATGCAGAATCCCACCCATGTTCCCCTTGAAATAGTCGGATTTGGCTTCGGGGCAAGCTTTGTGGCTTTGTTTGCCCAGCTGGGAGGGGGAATCTACACCAAGGCAGCGGACGTCGGTGCGGATCTGGTGGGTAAAGTCGAAGTGGGTATCCCCGAGGACGATCCGAGGAATCCTGCGGTTATAGCAGACCTGGTGGGAGACAATGTCGGGGATTGTGCCGGCCGGGGTGCGGATCTGTTTGAATCCACCGCTGCGGAGAACATAGGGGCTATGATCCTGGGCGTCGCCTTATATCCCAAGTTTGGCTTGGGGGCAATTCTATTTCCCCTGTTTGCCCGTGCCTGCGGGCTTATTGCAACCATGGTGGGGCTTCTGGTGGTAAAGGTCAAAGAGAATGAGGACCCCATGAAGGCATTGAATAGGGGTTATTATGTAACCACGATTCTGGCTATGATCGGTTTCTATATAGCCGTATGGAAGCTTTTGGGAAACAACCTGTGGTTTTTCTTTGCCGGGGTTATCGGTCTCTTAACCGCTTTGGCTTTTGTCTACATCACCCAGTATTACACCGAGTACAAGTTCCGTCCGGTCAAATCTATAGCCGAGGCGTCACAGACCGGAGCAGCCACCAATATCATCACCGGCTTTGCTGTAGCATTGGAATGTACCGGAATGCCGGTGATCGTCATCTCCGCTGCTTTGCTGGGAGCGTATTATTGCGGTCGGGCAGCTCTGCCCGATGTAGGCGGAGCAGGTTTATACGGCACCGCCATCGCCACCATGGGTATGCTGGCACCTTGTGCTTACGTTTTAGCCATGGATACGTTCGGTCCCATAACAGACAATGCCGGGGGAATCATAGAGATGTCCAAAGCTCCCGAAGAGATCAAAAAGAAAACGGATAAATTGGATGCCGTGGGAAATACCACCAAAGCGCTGACCAAAGGTTATGCCATAGGTAGTGCTGCTTTGGCTGCCTTCCTGCTTTTCAGCGCATACTTGGATGAAGTGGAAAAGGTTACCGGGATTCCCGTTCAGGTGGATTTAACCCGCATTCACGTATTTGTGGGAGCTCTGATCGGTGCTGCCTTAATCTTCGTTTTTAGCGCCTTTGCCATTCGGGCGGTGGGTCGAGCGGCCTACTATGTCATAAACGAAGTACGGCGTCAGTTCATGTCTGATCCGGGAATCATGGAGGGAACTTCCAAACCGGATTATGGTCGTTGTGTTGACATTGTAACCAAGGGAGCATTGAGGGAAATGATTGTCCCGGGAATGTTACCTATAATAGTTCCGGTGGTTCTTGGTTACACCTTTAAATTTCTTCCCGTATCTACGGGTAGACCGGGAGCAGAAGCTGTGGCAGCTTTTTTGATGGTCGGGACCATCGCCGGAATACTTATGGCTAATATGATGAACAATGGCGGCGGT
>Ga0315294_10009689_pt1 | contig 10572 bp, 6 predicted proteins | sample YL17G13_40_MG_FD_203626 | JGI IMG/M metagenome (GOLD analysis project Ga0315294, IMG submission 203626) | Sediment microbial communities from Yellowstone Lake, YNP, Wyoming, USA - YL17G13_40 | ecosystem: Environmental > Aquatic > Freshwater > Lake > Sediment | place: USA: Wyoming | collected...
GGCAGGTTGTCACCTGTGCCAAGTTCATTAACCTCGATACGATGCTGATATCCACCGGTAAAATCATTGAGGTCACCCACGACGAGCTTGGCTGCCGTACCCAGTTTGTTACTGAGGTGGCCGATGCTCGCAAGATGTTTCATAACTGGGGCGCCGACGTACTTAAAGGCGGCGTAATGACACTCTTGCACCGAGCTGTTTTCTACGGTGACTATCTGCAGAGCATTAAGAATCTGGGCATTCTGATGGGATTTAAGGTTGTCGAGGAAGGATAACCGCTGAGCCGATTCGAGACTCTTTGAAAACAGTGCAGCAGACAGCCGCTACGCAGGATGACCTTAATGTAGCCGGTTTACAAGGTTTTGCTTGGCTTAAAGAGTCATACAGAAATTATGACGCCGAAAATCCTGCTGGTAAATCCGCCGATTTATGACTTTGCTGCATACGATTTTTGGCTTAAAACCGGCGGGAACTGCCGTAGAACCCGGAATCGCAGCGGCGAATCTTTCCTGTCGATTCTTCGAACCGATGTATGAAAATACAGCTTTCGTTGCTCCCAAAGTGTCTGCTGCAAGTCCTTCGAACGATAACCCTTATCACCCAACGCCCAGCCGCCACAGTCATCGGCCAGCAACGGTTCAGCATAGCGAATATCATGCTCATTGGCAGGGGCCAAAACGAAGTTGCGAATCATCCCAATATCCGTGATTTTCAAGTGAAGACGATAACCAAAGAAGGTCTGCCCAAACCACTTTCCATATGCAGCGGTTTCCTTAAACTGTTTGGTTGTTTTTGCTCGAACAAACTTACAGACCTCAACAGGTATACTATCCAGAATTTGCACATAGTGATCCTGAAAACGGCTCAAATACTCGAAAAAATGCTGTTTGACGTTCCACAGGTTCGCGCACTGGCGAACAAAATTGCTGCGGTCCGGCAGATTAGGAAACAGTTGATGCCAGTGGCGTGCAAAATAGCGGTAAATTCCTTCATCAGTATCAAACCCCAGATATTCGCCGACCAGTTCCATGGTAATCACCTCGCTGTCAGCCAGTTTGGGCTGTGGTCCTCTGTGTCTGAGTTTTCTTGCGGGATAATAAATTTTGCAAAAATCATCGACCATAACAAAAACGTTGACGATATAATCAGTAAGTTCCATTTTAGACCTCTCTGCCGACTAAAGGTTATTATTTGTTCACCTTTAATATCGGCAACGAGGTCTTTTTTCGTTTTATGAGTCAAAAAAACTCGCACAACGCGTTAAGTATTAAATATTAATGTCTCTTTATGAGCCAATGTACGTATGTATTTTTGTATCTCAAGGTGATAAAGGCGGAGAATCACATAAAGTGGCAAGTTCACCCGTTGGCAATCTGAAAGTATTAAGAAATGTCTCTTCTAAAATGACTCTGAAGGAAATAAAATCATGCCTTGTTGGTTTGACAGGTTTTAAAATACAAAATAAAAGCGATGGAGTTGTTTCTCCATATTGGGGGCTTTTTGTTCAGATAGAAAATAAACTTCCAAGCAAATATCTTGACAAGATTCGTAGAGTCATTTACCTAAAAGATTTTGGTGACATTTCCAAACCGACGAGCGCAATTATTAAATTAGACCCAAAAGATTATATTAAAGTGCATCACCGTTGGGTTCGAGCTATCAAAATTAAAGGCGTATCTAATCGAATTGTCTTGATTAAAAAAGGCAAGCTTCGCCATATTCGATTGCTTGGCAACGGCAATATCCCATTTCTGATTCCATATACGAATCCCGATGGAACGATAGAAGACTTTAGATTTGATGTGGGGGAGCCCTACAAAGCAAAAAGGTTCCGTAGTGTAATAAATGAAGTTGTCCTTACACAATATGCATTATCACAGGGACGGGCAGTGATGTTACCTATTGGTATGGGGATATATGAGGACAATGAGCTTTTGTATAAAGGAGAGCCGATAGCTTTTTCTCTCTGGGGTATAGAGCATCCCGACGATTCAAGATCTGGCGATGAACTAGATGCCAGATTTTTTCATATGTTAGATGAAATTGAAGCCGCTGCTTCAAAAGAAGAAATGTGGAAGGTGTTTCAAGAAGCGATCTCGTGGATGCGCCAACATCATGCCCAAATAATTGCGGAGATGCGCAAAAATCACGATATAGGGTTAGTTCATTATGAAGTCCATTTTAACAATACCTTCTTCTTTGATAACTCCTTGACAATTGCAGATTGGGAAGAAGGAGCACACCGCCATAATCTGTCAAGATGCCAATTTTTAGATAGCATTGTAGTAGATCTGGTAAGACTTATCGAAAATTGCTGTAGCGAAGAAAGAGTTTATCGACAGTGTTACAACAGGCTCTCTTGGCTTGCAGCAGAGTCGGGAATAAAAATTACAGTTTTTCAAACTGTAAATTATTTTATGTATTATTTTCACGAGAACGAGGTTAATCAGGATGACAGAGAAAAATTACAATCTCTTCAGGAAAAGTTGTTAACGGCACGTAGGGGAAAAGCAGGTTTAATAGAAAGGCTTGTTGGGAAACTCATTCTTCCTTTGTTCGGCAGAGGGCATTTCGGGAAAGGTATCAATTGGAAGGATGTTGCACGACCGATTATGCCGGGATTTTCAGACGATGACCCTATATGGCAGGCTGAAGCCACAACAACTTTTGACCCGAAGCTATTTGTTCAAAAAGGCGGATGGCCTTATGGAAGGAAGAAAAAACATCCGACAAAGGCTATACACCGAGCCGAAGAAGCCATATATGAAGGCCGCTTTGAGGATGCTATAAAGATCTATGAGAGTATACTTCGCTACGGGCACAAGCGTAACCGCAATTTCGATAGTTATATTCACCATAACTTAGCGTCACTTTATTTTGCACTTCGACAAAGTAGAAAAGCTAAAACTCATTTTGATCTTAAGGATTTTCTTAAAAACCCGCCTGGATGTGGGTCCTGACGAGCTAAAATAGCAGAACTCAGATATCGCAATGCACCAAAGGTATGGTCAAGACAAGATCGTTCATTTTTCTGTGACCAATCTGCCTGAAAAATCTTTGAGCAGTAGCCAAAAAACTTGACCTTTCAAGACAAACGCGGCATTTTATTGAAAATGTAACTCATCGACGTAGCTGTCAGGTAACGACTTTATCGCCATCGCCGCAGGCGGGAGCCATAGTCTCGCCTTAAAAAAGGATGGCTCTATCGTCGGCTGGGGCGAGGGAAGCGCGGCCACGCCGCCTGACGGAAACGACTTTGTGGTAATAGCCGCTGGCTATTCACACAGTCTGGCTCTAAAGTCTGATGGCTCTATGTCGGCTGGGGCAGAAATAATGATGGTCAGGCGACCCCGCCTTCTGGAAATTTTGTCGCCATTATCGCAGGAGGGTCTCATAGTTTTGCCCTAAAGCAGGTTTGCCAGTTCGTACTTGCTGGTGACTTAAATGATGATTGCAAGGTTAACTTTTACGACTTCGCATAGATGTCAGCGAACTGGCTAATCGATTGCAACGTGAACCAGGGTGAGCTAGGATGCATACCGAAATAGAGTCATATCAAAAATCAATCCGCCTTCACCAGGGGTACGGCGGACAAGAAGGCAAAATCACAAACCAAAATTCAAAAAATGTATTTCTTCTCCCCGACCGCAGTCGTGGCGGACCAGCCAAAGACAGGTTGCTTTTTCCGGGCCGGTATGCTATAATAATACCCGACCGAACTATACCCTTATGAACAGGGGCACGAACCTGTATGGACAAAAACGCAACTATATAAAGGGACACAGATATGTCTAAAGAAATTAACCGTCGAGAGCTTATTAAGAAATCGCTTCTGGGTTCCGCAGCGGCAGCGGCTGCTATGAAGATAAATCCATCCAATACCGCCGCACAAGAAGGCAAGCAACCTCCTGCTGCCATTAAAGTCCAGCCGAACTCAAAGGACACACTGCCCACAGGACAAATCGGCAAACTCAAAGTCAGCCGAATGCTTTTGGGCGGAAACCTCCTTACGCATTACACCCACAGCAGAGACCTGCAATACGTCTATAACCTCACCGCACATTACAACACCGAAGAAAAGATTTTTGAAACTATGGCCTTGGCCGAGGCCCACGGCATCAACACGCTCTCAATCCACAATCCGCCCAGCTGCGTCGCAATGCTAAAAAGATACCGCAAGCTCGGCGGCAAAATGCAGTGGATTATCTGCCCCACCGCTCCGGTCGAAGAAGATATGAAGGCATACACCGACCAGGTCAAAGAGCTTGTCGATAGTGGAAGCGAAGCCATTTACCTCTGGGGCGTCCATTCCGACCGGCTCATCGCCGAGGGCAAAATCGACCTCATCGCAAAAGCGGTCGAAGTCGCCAAAGATTATGGCGTCCCTTCAGGCGTCGGTGCTCACGACCTCAAGGTCGTTATCGAGTGCGAAAAGAATAAAATCCCCAACGATTTCTATATCAAGACATTTCATCACCACAATTACCCAAGCGCACCAAAGCCCAACGAGCTAAAAGGCCCTTACAACGAAGTGCCCGGCTACTGGTGCAGAAATCCGCAGGACACAATCGAGGTTATGAAGAATGTCCAAAAGCCCTGGATTGCATTTAAGATAATGGCCGCTGGTGCAATACCGCCCGAGGATGCCTTCAAGTTCGTCTTTGAAAATGGCGCCGACCATATCCTTGTCGGGATGTTCGACTTTGAAATCGCCGAGGATGTTTCCATCTTAAAGAAAATCCTCGCCGACCTCAAACGCTCCCGCCCCTGGCGAAGTTAGTGTTCGTATCGCGTAGTGTGTCGTACGTTGAGCCGAAGGGCTGCTGTGATGCTGAGCGAAACGAAGCCGCCAGCCCTGAGCGGTAATGACAAAAAAGTGATACTCACTTTTTTGAAACGGCACTCGAATTGGTATTGCGGTTCATATTGAGCTTTCACTATTGCAAATGGATGCCTGCCGGCATACACTTGTCCCCGACCGTTGCCTCTGTTAAGGGCGCTAAAGAAAAGCAGCTTAATACCGTATAATTTCAGGAGAAATATATGAACTCACCAATCTACTTCATTCGGGAATTTTTTATGAGCATGGCTTTACAACTTCCCATACTTCTGATTTGCCTGGTAGCAGTTGTAATCGTTCTGGCTAAGCGGCGACAACTTTCGCGTGCCTCCCTTTGGGCACTGGCAGGTTTTGGCCTGGCTGGACTTGAGCCGCGCTACTCCGGTGTAAATATAGAATTCCCCCAGTCTGATGCTGCTTGTGGCTTTGCGATTGCCGCCGGCTTATGCTTTGTATCAGCGGCAATTATCCATACGAAGCGCCAGGCATAACGATTAACAGCACCTGACAAAGCGTCATCGCGAGCGAGGCGAAGACACTCGCATCCGTCATTGTTATTCCCGATGTCGTTTAATATTACAGAATTCCACTCTCGTAGAACTTACAACCACACTACAACCAAAGAACTCGTTATCTACCAATTTTATAAAAATTCTTGTTCTATAAGTCTTTCTTTATCAATGAGTTACTAAAAAGATAAAAAACGTAAACATTTTATATATCCTTTTGCTGTTATTACGTTTTTCCGGTTGGTAAATCCCCTGGGAGACCAACGGATTCAATGACCAGTGCTCGTGTTCCTTAGACTTCGGCTGTTCTTGTCGTTCTGATTACGCGGATGTTGTGATGCGACATGTCTACATCGATGAAGTTGTCCCAGACGTCGCGGATCTCGTTGTCGTAGAAATCGCAAGCCGAGGTCTGCTCCTCGATCGGAATCTCGCCGCCGACGACCCCGCAAAGACAAGCGAAAACGGATAATCTTTTTACGATAAGCATGCGTTTCTTTTGAAGTGATTACTAACGGATGGACTACGGTGTGATCACCAAAGGACGGGGTTCACCGTCGGCGCCGAACTCGATTCGCAGGAGACCGGGTCTTTCCTTGAACGGGGCATCTCCGTCGTTGCCGAAGAACGTGCTCCACCACTGCCTCTTCGTGTCCTTGAAGAACACATTGTGCCCGCCATGCGGAACCGCTAGGTAGCGGTCTCCGTAGGGACCGTAGAGATCCTTGGAACTGGCGACGTAGCAGTGGTAGCGGCCCTCGATGAAGTCCGCGCAAGACAGGTAATAGCGGTTGTTCGCCTTGAAGATGAACGCCCCCTCAAAGCCAACTTGGCCGGCATTGGCCGGTTTCAGGAACTTGGGCTCCTCGGCCAAACCGCTCATATCGTCTTTCATGCGCGCGATCTTGCCGTTCTGGTAGGCGAAGTATACCTTGCCGTCATCATCGCGGAAGAGTGAAGCGTCTATCTCGCCGGTAAGCGGGCCGTCGGGTTTGATATCCACATAGGGTCCCTCTGGTTTGCCGGTGGAGCTCTTGAATATGCCGGTGCCATGGTAGTTCACGCAGTAGGCGATCCAGAATGTTTTGTTGAAGTAGTGAATCTCCGGCGCCCAGATAGCCTGATTCTCTCCCTGCTTCTTCTGCCAGGTCATGTCTTTTTCGAACGACCAGACGAGGCCCAGTGGTTCCCAGGTCTTCATATCCTTGGATTTCCACATTCTGATACCCTCGTTGGTTTTCCACCAGTTGGGATCGCCGGTGGTGCCTATGAGATAGTAGGTCTTATCCGGACCGAGGCAGACGCTGGTGTCACGGACCGGAAAGTCGAAGAGCGGCTTGAGGCGGTTTATGCTAGGGGCATCGGTGAAACGGCGGATGAAAGCGATCTCGTCAGGATTCTTTGGCGAGCCATCCCGGCGCAGCAGATCGTGGAACCACACTTGCGGCTCGGGTGCATCCTTCGGCGAGCCCCAGGGATACTGGCACTGGGTGCGGCCGTTGACCAGGCCCCAGTTATAGCAGCCGACTTTCTCCTGCTTGAACAGAGGCAGTTCTGTCTCATACTTGCTGCCCAGCGTCCGCGCCATCCATTCGGTGCAGATGACCGGGCGATTAAACTTTTTGAGATCGGCGATGCGATTCTTCATACCATCATAGTTGCCGTAGAAATGGAAACTGACTATATCCGAGAGCTCGATCTGCTTGTCGCTGAGTTCTTTCGTGCCGCCCCACGCGCCTATCGTAAGCGGCTGGTTTGCCTTAGCCTGCCTCGCCCAATCGAACACCGCCTCGACCAGAGGCAGGCTTTTGTTCTCCATCCCGGAGTTGCCCGGCTCGTTATACAAGTCCCAAAGCACTATGCGCTTGTCGTTTCTGTATCTTCCGACTATGTCCTTTACATACTTCTCGAGATCTGGCCAGGCGAATTTATCCGTAACCAGCTTCAGCCCGGGGCTCGGCACCCAGCGGGCGTTGGATGTCCCCGGCACCGGGTCGTCCTGCTTTCCGGGATAGGGGTCTCGGCTGGCGTCGAAGGCGCAGTCGTCGAAAAGGATCGGCATCACGCTGATCTTATGTTTTTCGGCGATTGACAGGAACTGGTCGAAGCGATTCTTGAAGCCTTTGGGGTCCTGTTTCCAAACGATGTATTGGATGAAGACCCGGCAGGAGTTGTAGCTGAGTTGATGGGCCCAGGCCAGTTCGCGGTCTATGGTTTTAGGATCAAATGTCTCGGCTTGCCACATTTCGGTGTCGTTCACGGCGGTACTGGGCAGAAAATTGCAGCCGAAAAGCCAAGGCTGCTTCGCGTACCATTTCCATGCCTTTTCTTCAGACCATTTTGTGGCCGGACCTGCGGATTCGGCCGAAAGCTGGCCGGCCATTCCAAACAGCGAGATACACCCAGCAACACTCCATGCAATCATTCTTATCATCTTAGACTCAGTCATCATTTTCGAACCTCCATAATGTTTAGCGCATCAACGGTTGCCTCGGGTACCTTGAATGCTGATCCATTACGCACCCAAGTCGGTGCAACAAACTGGTCACTAATGCGGTTCATGGTCTTCAAGTCCTTTGTGGAAAAAAGACCATTCCTGCCTGCCATCCAGTAATCATAGTACACTATGGGCCATGCGAAAACAATGTCCTCACACCCCTGTACACCCGCCGCCAATATGCAAAGAATCTCTCTTTACAAATTCTCGCTGGTCAGAGGCTGCACCGCACCTTGGACGAAGCCTACAACGGGCCTACAATCCGAAGGCTCATCATCTGCCAATTCGGCAGAAATGCCCATTCCATAAACCATGTAATATCAGTGATTTATAGAAAAGTCAAAACTTAGCACCATTTTCAATCAACGTTGCCTATGTCCGTTGCTCGTGTTTTTCGGGTTCCACGTGCTTCTGTTGATTTGGTTCCGGAAAATGACATGGGTGGCCTATCTTGAGCCTTGGCATTTTGGGGCGGGAGACGAGTTGTTCGCAGGCTGAGGGGAAGGCCTGTTTTGGGGCGAAAAACGGGGGTGCTACGACGGTTCAACTACTTGATAATGCGTCGGCAACTGAAAGTGGGTTTTGAGCAAGTGATACATAGCATTGCTGAGTTCGTCGCTCCGGTCTTTCGGGCAATTAGCAACGCCGAACAGTTCAGACTAACCTGGAAGGCAAAGCATGGATGGAGAAGACCGTAGTTCCTGGGGTATATCTCTGCGTCTAGAATCCGTACCCTATGCCAACCACTCCCACCGTAAACACCTTTTCAGTAGCCCTGTCCACCACCATCCAAACCTATCCCTAATCCCTCACTCTCCCAGCGGCAATTCTGTGTCTGGGAGCAACAGGTTCTGACTACTCCCTCTGCGTCCAAAATGCGTCCCCCTTAGATAACCGATTTCATTCTACTCGATCCTTCCAGCTAGTTTCTGATGATGAACAAGGAATGCACTGGGCTCAGAGTCAGCTTGATCCGGGTGACAGGCTGACCGTCTTCGACCACGTGCGAATATTCAGGCACGGAGAATTTGCCGGTATGAGGATCCCACGATTCGGGTTTGATTTTCCCCCGCAACCGGACCGAGGCGTCTGCGGCCTTGTCGCCGATATTCGCGAAAAAGTACACATCGGCTTTGTCTTTCACGCGATGGATATATCTCAGCGCCTGGTTGCTCTCGATTTCCACATCATACACCTTGAGGGCACGGTCCAGAGCCTGTCGCAGGTTGGATTCGTTGGGTGAATTAAGGTAAATTGCGGCCGAATCTTTCTGGCCATTCTGCACAATCAACGAGTCGCTATGGGCAAGGTTGGGGCCGTCATCCAGATGCATCTCAAACTCGCATATCGAAGGAGTGGCCGATGTAACACTATCAATGCATAGCCGGACGCGCGAGGCGGTAACCGTGTCGAATCTGTTCACCTTATTGGTCCCGATGGAATTGCCGGACGTGCAAGTGATCCACGTGCTGCCGTTCCAGTATTGGATGCGGTAGGCGGTCACCCGGTTGAAGGCCTCTGTGATACGAGTTGAATTGAAAGTTTGGTTCATTCCAAAATTCACTTCGAGCCACCAGTCCTTCGATTGTTCATCCGCAGGCGCCCAGGGGGTATCCATGGAGCCGTCGATGGCTTTGGCAGCTTCATAGGCACCTGACTCGCGCCACTCGGTGGAGGCGGTGGCGAGGATCTGCTGATTTACGCTGGGAAACATCGCCTTGATGGTGGCAACCACATCGGCATCGTGGCCAAACTCGGCCGATTTATACGGCAGTTGTCCGGTGGCAATCACCTTGCCGCCGTTGTCGTAAAACTGCTTAATTCTCTTCAAATTGCTCCAGCGGATAGTCTTATGCCCCGGCATGATCAGCACTCTGTATTCTTCGTGGTTTACTTTATTGTTGAGTGTGATCCGATTGCCCTTGACCGAGCACCGTTCGTCCAGGGCTTCGGGGTGCAGAAAGGTGAAATCGCGGCACACCCTGGTGCTCAGCAGTTCCCCGAGGTAAACGTAATCCGCCTCTGGTATGTTCACGCCGCCGGAATAGGGGCTCAACGGGCCGTCAAAATGGTATCCGGCTTGCAAGGTTGCTATCGGATAGAGCACGGCAATATCGGCCACATGGCGCCCGGTATCCTGCAACAGGACGTTGAGCCTGCCGACATAGGTGTTATAGTCTGCCAGCCCGGTCGCATAGCGGGGATTACGATAGGAAAGCTCGGGCAAATAGGTGACGTTGCTGAGATTATACCAAACCCCGTGTGGAATGATGTTGTTGATGCCCTTGGCATATTGTTCCATCACGATCGCATGGAGCCGATCCCAGCTTAAATTGCCCATGGCGCCATACGTCTCGGTCATCACCTGGGCCTTGTCCCAGTTGTAGGCTACCGAGCTGACAATTTTGTAATATCCCTCGGGATCATTGTCCCAGCCGATTTTGTCAATGCCTGGCACATCCTGATACTTGTAACACTTCATGAGGTCCCCCGAGGCGCCCACCGGGTTCTTTATGTTTTCCTGGTCCTGGTGCCCGAGCAGTGGTATTCGGCCGTGTGCGGTGCACCAGTCCTGGACGGTTTTCATATAGCCAGAGGCATAAAGCTCGGTCCTGAAGCCAAAAAGATAATTCCTGGCTGCCTGGGTCTCCGGGCCGATGTCATACCACAGCGCCGGGTAATATGGGGTCGGACTGAAGCCATAGGCGGCCAGAAACTTCTCATTG
>Ga0315294_10009691_pt1 | contig 10572 bp, 9 predicted proteins | sample YL17G13_40_MG_FD_203626 | JGI IMG/M metagenome (GOLD analysis project Ga0315294, IMG submission 203626) | Sediment microbial communities from Yellowstone Lake, YNP, Wyoming, USA - YL17G13_40 | ecosystem: Environmental > Aquatic > Freshwater > Lake > Sediment | place: USA: Wyoming | collected...
AGCGCCAGCAGTTTCAGGCACTCGAGAGACGCCTGGGCGAGAAGGAAGGCAGTCTCAACAGGCGCGCCGATCTCCTGGAGAGGAAAGAGAGAGACCTCAGGCGACTCGAAAGAGACACGCTGACCAAGGAGAAGGCGATAGAGGAACGGAACAGAGAGCTGGCCGAGCTCATCAGGGAACAGAACTCGCGACTGGAGAAAATAGCGGGGCTCAGCTCAGAAGAGGCAAAGCAGCTTCTGATGTCCAACCTGGAAAGCGAGGCCAGGCACGACGCGGCGCGCTTGCTCAATGAGATCAAAGAAAACGCCGTCAAGGATGCAGACAAGGAAGTCAGGAAGATCCTGACGCTGGCGATTCAGAGATGTGCCGCGGAGCACGTGGTCGAGACGACCGTCTCCGTCGTTTCTCTGCCGACTGACGAGATGAAGGGACGGATAATCGGGAGAGAAGGCCGGAACATAAGGGCCTTCGAAACCGCTACGGGCATCGACGTGATAATCGACGACACTCCGGAGGCAGTCATACTTTCGGGCTTCGACCCGATCCGCAGGGAGGTCGCGAGGATCTCGCTGGAGAAACTGATAAACGACGGCCGCATCCACCCTGGGCGAATAGAAGAAGTTGTCACGAAGACCCAGAAGGAGATGGACGAGCAGATAAGGGAGACCGGGGAGCGGACCTGCCTCGAGGTGGGCATCCACGGGCTCCACGGCGAACTGGTGAGGCTCATGGGACGCCTGAGGTATCGCACGAGCTACGGCCAGAATGTGCTCGAACACAGCAAGGAAGTGGCGTTCCTGGCAGGAGTGATGGCGTCAGAGTTAGGGCTCGACGCGGCGGTGGCGAAGAGGGCGGGGCTCCTGCACGATGTTGGAAAGGCCGCCGACCACGAAGTGGAAGGGACTCACGCCCAGATAGGCCGGGAGATAGTCATGAAGTACGGCGAGGTCCCGATCGTGGTAGAGGCGGTGGGTGGCCATCACGACGACCCTCATCCGGATTCGTTGATGGCAGTCCTGGTGCAGGCCGCCGACGCCGTGTCGGGGGCGAGGCCGGGTGCCAGAAGAGAGACGCTGGAGACCTACGTGAAGCGTCTGGAAAAACTCGAACACATTGCGGATTCGTTCCCGGGAGTCGTGAAATCCTACGCGATTCAGGCGGGAAGGGAAATCCGGATCATGGTGGAGCACAAGGAAGTCGACGACGCGAAGGCCTCCGTGCTCGCCTCGGACATCGCCAGGAGGATCGAGCGCGAACTCGACTATCCGGGACAGATAAAGATAATCGTGATACGTGAGACCAGGGCGATTGACTACGCGAAGTAGGCGCGGTGGCTCGCTCAGCGTGGATCGCCCCAGAAGATACCAATGAGAATTCTCTTTATTTCAGACATCGTGGGTTCGCCCGGCCGCGGGGCACTCAGGGTGCTGCCGCGGCTGAAAAAGGAGTGGGGCTACAGCTTCTGCGTGGCGAACGGTGAGAACGCCGCGGCGGGGTTCGGACTCACGGCCGGGACCGCGGAGGAGATCTTCGCCGCGGGTGTGGACGTCATCACCTCCGGAAATCATCTGTGGGACAGGAAAGAGGCGTTCGAGCTGGTGGTGCACGAACCCAGAATCCTCAGGCCCGCTAACTACCCGCCGCCGGTGCCGGGCCAGGGCCACGGCGTTTTCCTGTCAGCCGACGGACACACCATTGGAGTCCTGAATCTTCTGGGACGCGTCTTCATCAAGGAGGTGGACTGTCCCTTCAGACGCGCGGACCTGGCCGTGGAAGAGCTGAGAGGTCGCACGAAGGTCATACTTGTGGACATGCACGCCGAGGCCACGAGCGAAAAGGTGGCGATGGGGTGGTACCTGGACGGGCGGGTGAGCGCGGTCCTGGGCACTCACACTCACGTGCAGACTGCGGACGAGCGAGTTCTTCCCCGGGGGACCGGCTACATCACTGATGCCGGCATGACGGGTCCCTTCGACTCGGTGATCGGCATAGAGAAGGAGGCGGCAATAACTCGCTTCCTTACGCAGCTGGCGGTGAAGCTCACGCCGGCCAAGAACGACGTGAGGTTGAACGGAGTAATACTCGAAGTCGAGCCCTCGAGCGGGGTCTGCAATTCCATCACGCGACTCTCGATTCCCGTGGACGCCGGGTGCGGCTCCGGAGGAGAGAGCGTTAGGGGTGCCTGATAGGAACCGGTTGGATGCGGGGCTGTTGTTTCGTATCGGAGAGACTGCAATGGCCGCGAGACTGCTGGAAGGCAAGCCAGTAGCAGCACAGATCAGGAGTGACATCAAAGAGGAAGCGCGCGCTCTCTCGGAGCGCGGGGTGCGGCCGGCGCTCACCATGATAAGGGTCGGCGAGGACCCGGGCTCCGTGGTCTACATGAGAGCGAAGGCCAAGGCCTCGGACGAAGTTGGAGTTCGTTCCAGCATCGTGGCCCTGCCGGCAGAGACCAGCGAAGAGAGCCTAAAGAGACTTCTCAAAGAACTTTCACAAGACACAGCCATACATGGCGTTATAGTCCAGCTGCCCCTACCCAGGCACCTGGATCCTCTGCGGGTCCTGGAGCTCATGGACCCCCGCAAGGACGTGGACGGCTTTCATCCCCTGAACGTGGGGAAGCTCGCCATGGGCGAGCCGGTTTTCTTACCGGCCACACCCGCGGGCATCTGCGAGCTGCTGGCCCGCAATGCGGTGGAAATCGAGGGCACTCACGTTGTTGTCCTGGGCAGGAGCAACATAGTGGGCAAGCCCCTGGCCAACTACCTGAGCCTGAAGAGAAGAGGGCTCAACGCCACGGTGACCCTCTGTCATTCCTTCTCCCGGAACATGGAAAGCATAACGCGCTCGGCGGACATACTGGTGGCCGCCATCGGAAGCGCAGGATTCGTGAGGGGCTCCATGGTCTCTCCGGGCGCCGTCGTGGTTGACGTGGGCATGAACCGCGTGCCTGACGAGTCCTCCTCCACTGGAACGAAGCTCGTGGGCGACGTGCGGTTCGACGAGGTGAAAGAAGTGGCGTCTGCCATCACGCCGGTGCCGGGGGGCGTGGGACCCATGACAGTGGCGATGCTCCTCAAGAACACGCTTCAGGCCTGCAGGGCCTTGACAGGAGGTTAGCGTGGAAGCTTCTCCGACGCCGTTCCCTGCGGGTCCCTGCTCCGTCTCCGAGATAACGCGCCTCATTAGGGACGTCCTGGAAAGCAGCGTTCCGGTGGTGTGGGTGAAAGGTGAGGTCTCGAACTTCACCCTGCACACGTCCGGCCACATGTATTTCTCTCTTAAAGATGAAAGCTCGCAGCTCAGATGCGTGATGTTCCGTCACGCCAACAGCAAGCTCTCTTTCACCCTGGAGAACGGGATGTCCGTGGAGGCGAGGGGTGAGATAACGGTCTACGAGAGAAGCGGCCAGTACCAGCTCTGTGTGTTCGAGATGAGCCCCGCGGGCCTGGGCTCGCTCCAGCTCGCCCTCGAGGAACTGAAGAAGAGGCTCGCGAAGGAGGGGCTGTTCGACGAGTCCAGGAAGAGACCTCTCCCACAGTTTCCAAGGAGAGTCGGCGTGGTGACCTCGCCCACCGGCGCCGCGATCCGGGACATCGTGCGCATCATTCGGAAGAGGCAGCCGGGAGTGGAGATCGTCCTTTGCCCGGTGAGAGTGCAGGGCGAGGGAGCGGCCGAAGAGATCTCCGCCGCGATAGACGACTTCAATCGGTTTGGGGAAGTGGACGTGCTCATAGTGGGCAGGGGAGGGGGTTCGCTGGAGGACCTCTGGGCCTTCAACGAAGAGACCGTGGCAAGGGCGATACACCGATCTCGCATCCCTGTCGTGTCTGCCGTGGGACACGAAATCGACTTCACCATCTCTGACCTCGTGGCCGACGCGAGGGCTCCGACTCCCTCTGGAGCTGCTCAGATGGTGGTCAGAGACAGAGAAGAGGTCTCGAGAGAAGTCCTGGCTCTCGCGAGGGGGCTCGCGGCCGCGGTGAGGAACAGGATCTCCAGCCTCAGACGGGAGATAGAAAGGACTAAGAACCGCTACGCGTTCGCCAGGGCTCCTGAGATCGTGAGACAGCGGACGCAGAGATTGGACGAAGTGTCGAGAAGACTTCAGATGTCGAGTTCCAGGATATTGAAAGAGAGGAAGCAGCTTGTGGATTCGTACGCCGGAAGGCTCCGTGCGCTGGACCCGGCCGAAGTGCTTCGCAGGGGTTACGCCGTCTGCAGGCACGAAGCCACGGGCACCGTATTGAGGGAGGCCTCCGCGACTCTCGTACGGCAGAGGGTCCGCGTGGAGCTTCATCGTGGTTCACTCCATTGCAGCGTGGAGGGGGTATCGGAGAATGAAAGACTCGCGTGAAAAGCCCGGCGGAAAGACTTTCGAACAGGCCCTGACGCGCCTCGAGGAGCTGGTCAACGGTCTGGAGAGGGGCAATCTCTCTCTGGAGGATTCGCTGGCGTATTTCGAGGAAGGGACCAGGCTGATAAAGGAGTGCACGTCGCTGCTGGAGGCCGCGGAAGCGAAACTGCAGAGACTGATCCCCGGCGGCGAGGGCTTCAAGCTGGAACCGCTCACGTTCTCGGACGAAGACGCGTCCGACAAGTAGGAGGAGAAGTGCCTTCTCTTCTGGAGCGTTTCTTGAAAGACGAGAGAGGGCGGGTAGAATCCGTTCTGCGTGACGTCCTCCCGCCTGGGAGAACGAAGCCCGCCTCCGTGCACAAAGCGATGCGCTACGCAGTCCTGACAGGCGGCAAGAGGATAAGGCCCGTAATGGCGGTGCTTGCCTACAGGGCCTGTGGCGGCCGGGGTAGAGACATCTACGCGGCCGGTGCCGCCATAGAGCTGATTCACAACTTCACCCTCATACACGATGATCTGCCGTGCATGGACGATGACGAGCTGAGAAGGGGGCGGCCGACGGTGCACGTGGTGTTCGGTGAGGCGGTCGCTCTTCTGGCCGGTGACGCTCTTCTGTCCCTGGCGTTCGAACTGGTCTCGTCTCTCGCGGTGTCCGGCAGAGTGCCGGCGGCCGCGGTCGCCGCCGTCATATACGAAATAGCCCGGGCCGCAGGCACCGCGGGCGTGGTGGGAGGGCAGGTCGTGGACATCGAGTCAGAGGGAAGGCGCGTCCCGCTGAGCACCGTGCGCTACATCCACGCCCGGAAGACGGGAGCCCTGATAGCCTGCTCTCTCAGGGTGGGCGGGCTTCTGGCGGGATCCGGGTCCCTAAAGATGGACGCCCTGACGAGATACGGACGGTGTTTGGGTCTAGCCTTTCAAATTGTGGATGACATCAGAGACGTGAGCGCGAGTTCGCAGGAACTCGGTAAGACCAGGGCCCGGGACGTGGAGAGGATGAAGGCCACTTATCCTCTGGTGATGGGGCCGGCCAGATCTCTCAAGAGAGCGCGCGCTCTGGCAGAGGAGGCCAAGCGAGAGGCGGTGCACTTCGAGAAACACGGTGCGTATTTCTGTGAGCTCGCCGACTACGTGGTGGGGCGAGCCGTCTTTCAGGAAGGGTGAATTCGATGATTGTGACTGAAGCCATGCAGAAAAGTCCTCTCCTGGTTGCATGTACCTGCGGGCTCTTGGTGCAGGTGGTCAAGGGGGTGGCCTTCTGGCTCAAAGAGAAAGATCTCAACTTCAAGAGATTCGTTCAGACCGGCGGCATGCCGAGTTCCCACTCGGCGGCCGTGTGCGCCCTTTCTACGGCCGTGGGAAACGTGCAGGGTTACGGCTCCATGCTATTTCAGGTGACCGCTTTCTTCAGCTTCATTGTGATGTTCGATGCGGCAGGCTGGAGGCGCGCCGCGGGCAGGCAGGCCACCATCTTGAATCGCCTGGTGCACGAGCATCTCAAGAAGGCCAGGGAGGAGAAGCTGCTGGAGCTCTTGGGCCACACTCCTTTCGAAGTCTTCGTGGGTGCCGCGATAGGCATACTCTATGCTCTCGCCTGGTACTGACGCGGCGGGCGGCACCAGCACCGGCAGGGTCGGGCAGGCTCTTTTCGCGCATTCCGGGAGGTTGCTGATGGGGCGGCGCCAGCACGCAGGATCGGGAGGAACAGCACTTGGGAAAGACACTGGACCGGGTCGGCGGACCGGAGGATCTGAAGCAGCTCACAATTGCGGAGCTGACTGAACTGGCCTCCGAGATAAGGGAAAAGATCATCTCGGTGGTCTCGAGCACAGGGGGCCACCTGGCTCCGAGCCTGGGGGCCGTCGAACTGGCCATAGCCATACATTACGTGTTCGACTCGCCTAGGGACCGCATCGTGTGGGACGTGGGACATCAGGCCTACGCACACAAGATACTGACGGGAAGACGCGACAGGTTCCAGACCCTGAGGCAGGAGGGCGGGTTGAGCGGGTTCCCGAGGCCTTCTGAAAGCGAACACGACGCGTTCGGCACCGGGCACGGCAGCACGTCCATCTCCGCGGCCCTGGGAATGAGCTGCGCCAGGGACACCACCGGTGAGAACTACCACGTCGTGGCCGTGATAGGGGACGGTGCCCTCACCGGCGGTCTGTCCTTCGAGGGACTGAACCAGGCCGGCGGTCTGGGCAAGCGCCTCATCGTCATCATCAACGACAACAAGATGTCCATCTCCCATAACGTGGGAGCTCTGGCAAAGTACATGACCAGATTGATATCCGGTCCGGCGTATAGGAGATTTGAGGCCAACCTTTGGGAGCTGATGGGCAAGATCCCCTATCTGGGCCGCAGCGCACGGTACCTGGCAGGCAGGGTGACTGAGAGCCTTAAGGGCCTGATTGTCCCGGGCACTATTTTCGAGGAGCTGGGATTCAAGTACTACGGTCCCATTGACGGGCACGCGCTGCCCGACCTGATCGCAGTGCTCAGACAGCTGAAGGAAGTGCGCTTCCCGGTGATACTGCACACGCTCACCACAAAGGGAAAGGGTTACAGGTTTGCCGAACAGAATTCCTGCCAGTTCCACGGCATAGGGGCGTTCGACAAGGTAACGGGCACGGAGGAGAAAAAATCCAGGTTCCCCACGTACACCGACGTTTTCGGCAGCTCCGTCGTGGAGATAGGCGCCCGGTTCGACCGGGTCGTAGCCATCACGGCCGCGATGAAGGACAACACCGGGCTGACGCAGTTCGCAGAGAGGTTCCCCAATCGATTTTTCGACGTGGGCATGGCAGAGGGACACGCTGTCACGTTTGCCGCGGGCCTGGCGGCGAGAGGGCTGCTGCCGATCGTGGCCATCTATTCGACCTTTCTCCAGAGGGGCTTCGACCACATGGTGCATGACGTGGCTCTCCAGAAACTGAGGGTCGTGTTCGTGGTGGACCGGGCCGGCGTGGTTGGCGAGGACGGACCTACGCACCACGGTTGTCTGGACCTCGTCTACCTGCGGACCATTCCGGGTCTCACTGTCATGGCCCCGATGGACGAGCGGGAGTTGCGCGACATGCTGTACACCGCGGTCAAGTCCTGCACCGGGCCCGTGGCGATCAGATTCCCCCGCTCGGAGGGGAGCGGCGCCGATGCCGGCGCAGCCATGACGGAAATCCCGATCGGCCGTGCAGAGGTCTTGCGCCAGGGCAAGGAAGTGGCGCTGTGTGCCATCGGTTCGATGGTGGGCCCGTCCCTGGAGGCGGCGCGCCTCCTCTCAGAGAAGGGCATTGAGGCAACAGTGATCAACGCGAGATTCGCAAAACCACTGGACGCAGGCACGATTTCGCGGGCGGCCAGAGAGTGCGGTAGAATCGTGACTGTGGAGGAGGGCACACTGATGGGCGGTTTTGGTTCCGGCGTGCTGGAGTGTCTCGAGCTGGAACGCGTCTGCGTGAAGGCGAAACGGCTCGGGATACCCGATGCCTTCGTGGAGCACGCGGGCAGGCCGGCGCTGCTGGGGCGCCTGGGACTGACGCCCGAGGGCATAGCCGGTGCAGTGTCAACCTGGCTGGAGGCCGACAGAGACATATGAAACACGTGGGCATAGTTGCGAACGTGCACAAGGAGAACTCCGGCCGCGTGGCAGGCGAGATAGCCGCATGGCTGGAGCAACACGGCGTGACAGTGTCGTTCGAACGAGAGATCGCGCTCGCGCTGGGCAGGAAGGGGTTCGCCCTCGGCGAGCTGCCGCCGGACTGTGACCTGGTGGTGGCGCTGGGTGGAGACGGAACTCTCCTCTCAGTCGCGCGGCACGCGTGCCTTCGCCGGATCCCGATTCTGGGAGTGAATCTGGGAGGTCTCGGATTCCTGACCGAGCTGTCGGTGGCCGAGGTGGTGCCCACGTTCGAGCGTATCCAGAGGGGGGAATGCTCGGTCGAGGCGAGGATGATGATAGAGGCGAGGGTGGAAGGAAGCTCCGGCACCGTCAATTCCCGTTATGTATGCCTCAACGATGCCGTGATTAACAAGTCCGCCTTCTCGAGGGCGATGCAGCTCAACATGTGCATCTCGGGCCAGGACGTCGGCACTTTTTTGGCCGACGGTCTGATCGTCTCGACGCCGACCGGCTCGACCGCGTACTCGCTCTCTGCGGGAGGCCCCATAGTGAAACCCACGATCGAGGCCCTCATCGCGACACCCATCTGCCCGCACACCCTGGCGGTGAGACCCCTCATATTCTCGAAGGACGAGGAGCTCACCGTGGAAGTCATGTCCGAAAAGACCGACGTGGTGTTGACCATAGACGGTCAGGAGGGTCGAGCGCTCGGCCAAGACGAGAGGATCGTTTTCAGGCGGGCGCCGGAGACCGTGCTTCTGGTCTGTTCAGGTGAGAAGTCTTTCTACGAGGTTCTGAGGACCAAGCTGGGCTGGGGCGGTCTGGCCAAACGCTAGGGGGTCTCGCCGGTGCTTAGAGAGCTCTCGATAAGTGGACTCGCGGTGGTGAAGGAACTGTGCCTTGAGTTCGGCTCCGGGCTGAACGTTCTGACTGGTGAAACGGGCGCGGGGAAGTCCATCATCGTGGGAGCTATTGGTCTGCTGGTGGGCGAGAAGGCCGGGTCCGAGATGGTGAGGAGCGGCGAGAAGTCAGCCGCAGTGACGGGCGTGTTCGAGGTCGGCCGACGGAGCGGCGTGCTGGAGAAACTCGAAGCAGCGGGTGTGCGCGAAGCCGGCGACGAAATTGTGGTGAAGCGCGAAGTATCTTCGGACGGCCGCACGCGGGCATACATCAACGGCGAGCCTGTGCCTCTGAGTGTGCTCAAGAAGGTGGGAGATCTTCTGGTCGACTTCCACGGGCAGCACGAGCATCAGTCCTTGCTGGACAGGACCACGCACGTGGAGTTCCTGGACTCTTACGGCGGGCATCGGGAGCTGAGGGGCAGAGCGTGGCAGGCCTGCCTGCGGCTCAGAGACGCGAGGTCGCGTCTGGAGTCTTTCATGACGGAGAGGCGGGAGGCCGAGGCCCAGGCGGATTACATGAGATTTCAGTTGACGGAGATAGATTCTGCGCGGTTGAGGGAGGGGGAAGAGGAGAAGCTGGAGGAAGAGAGGCGGGTTCTGCAGAACTTCGAGAGACTCTCCTCAAACGTCAAGGAAGCCAGCGACCTCCTCTACGAAGAAGAGCTCTCCTGTGCGAACAGGCTTTCGAAGGCCACCAGGGCGATAAGAACGGCCTCTGAGATCGACCCGAAACTCTCTGAGCTGGGGGTGGAGCTGGCGAACGCGGAAATCGCGGTGGCCGAGGCCGGCCGCGTCCTGGCGGCATATCTGCAGTCGCTCGAGTTCTCGCCGGGAAGGCTGGACGAGGTGGAGACCCGGCTTGCCCTGATAGGCAGGCTCAAGAAGAAGCACGGTCGCGGCGTGGCGGACATACTCGGGTTGGGAGAGGAACTACGGGCCCGGCTCTCGGCGCTGGACTCGGGCTCGGAGAAGACAGACGCGCTCGAGGCGGAGATCGAGCGTGACAAGCGAGAGCTCACGCGCCTGTCCAACAGTTTGCTCGAAAAAAGGAGGGCGTCTGCGGCCAGACTGGAGAAAGACGTTCAGAAAGAACTGGCGGGGTTGGGCATGAAGGGGACTCGATTTGTGGCACAGATAGAGCTTGGAGGGGACGACGGCGGCGACGTAGAGATAGAGAACAAGAACATCAGGGTCAGCGCCCGGGGAGCAGGCGACGTCCAGTTTCTCATCTCGCCGAACGTGGGAGAGGAGTTGAGGCCGCTCGTGCGCATTGCCTCCGGAGGAGAGGTGTCCAGGATAATGCTGGCGCTGAAGACCGTGCTGGTGAAGGCGGACGACGTGGAGCTCATGGTCTTCGACGAGGTGGACGCAGGCATAGGAGGAAAGGTGGCCAGGGTGGTGGGGGAGAAGTTGAAGGCGCTCTCCGGCGCAAAACAGATAATATGCATAACGCACATACCGATGATCGCGTCACTGGGAAACGCTCATTTCTTTGTGTCAAAGGAAGTGGACGCCGGCAGGACGTTCGGTACGGCGAAAGCTCTCGGCAAGAAGGAGAGAGTCGAGGAGCTGGCCCGCATGTTGGCCGGAGACAAGGTCTCTCAGGTGACGCTCAGACAGGCAAAGGAGATGCTCGACTACGCCTCGGCCCAGGCACCAGGTAGGGCCTGAGGAGATTTTGGGGTGAAAGG
>Ga0315294_10009692_pt1 | contig 10572 bp, 7 predicted proteins | sample YL17G13_40_MG_FD_203626 | JGI IMG/M metagenome (GOLD analysis project Ga0315294, IMG submission 203626) | Sediment microbial communities from Yellowstone Lake, YNP, Wyoming, USA - YL17G13_40 | ecosystem: Environmental > Aquatic > Freshwater > Lake > Sediment | place: USA: Wyoming | collected...
AAAGGATGATATCCAAAACTGCAAGGAAAAAATAGTGCTTTTGGAAAACTTACGCTTCTACGCCCAGGAAGAAGGAAATGATCCGGCCTTTGCAAGGGAGCTGGCTGAACTTGGCGATATATTCATCAATGACGCGTTCGGCACTGCGCACCGAGCTCATGCCTCTACAGAAGGCGTTACCAAATACTTAAAATCAGCGGCAGGGTTTCTTCTTGAAAAAGAGATGCAGTATTTAGGGGAAACTATGAAAAACCCTCAGCGGCCTTTCGTAGTCATAATGGGCGGAGCCAAGGTATCCGATAAGATAGGGATGATTGAGAACCTGCTGCCCAAAGCAGATACCATATTGATCGGCGGCGGCATGGCATATACATTCTTAAAAGCGATAAATAAGCCCATCGGAAATTCAAAGCTAGAAAAAGACAAGGTTGAAATAGCGGCTCAGCTTCTGGAAAAGGGAAAAAGCAAGCTCTGCCTGCCAATAGACCATATTGTCGTTGATAAAGTAGAGGCGAACGCCAAACCTCAAATTACTCCGGGCCAGGATATACCGCAAGGTTTAATCGCGGTAGATATCGGCCCGCAGACAGTAAAAGAGTTTAAAAATAAACTAAGCCAAGCCAAGACCATCGTATGGAACGGCCCGTTAGGTATTTTTGAGATGGATGCCTTTAGCAAGGGGAGCGAAGAGATAGCCAAGTTTATTGCAACGCTAAAAGCTACCATCATTATAGGTGGCGGGGATACTGCGGCGGCAATCGTAAAATTTAGACTTGAAGATAAAATGACGCATATCTCAACCGGCGGCGGCGCCTCATTAGAGTTTTTAGAAGGCAAGACCCTGCCGGCTATTGCTGCACTGACGGATAAATAATAAATAGGGGACGGTTCTATTTTTTAACATTAAACATAGGTAGAAAAAATAGAACCGTCCCCTATTTTTATAAGTCTTCGGTTGTTGAGGAACCCTCAGAAGGAGCTATCTCGGAAAGGACGCTCTCGCCAGATACCAATTTTTTGCACTCCTCTGACATCTGGCGCAGCTCCTGAACAATAAGGCTAAGTTCCTTAAGAGAGGCTGCCTGCTGTTCGTTAGCGGAAAGAGCCTGATTAGCATCATTATTGGTATCCTGCGAAACATAAGTAATTTTATTGATCGCCTCTATTAACTTACCGGTCTCCTCAGACTGCTGCTGCGCAAAAGTGGAAATATCCCCGATCTTTAAAGTCACCTGTTGGATCTGCGTGCCGATATCATCTAATGCCAACCTTACCTTATCCACGATAGCTTCGCCTTCAAAAATCTCTTTACTGCCCTTATCGGTTATGGTCATCGCCTGAGAGATCTCGGCTTGTATCTCTTTTATAAGGTTTTTGATCTTGACGGTTGATGAAGCGGAACCATCCGCCAGTTTCCTCACCTCTTCGGCTACTACCGCAAACCCCCTTCCGGCATCACCCGCGCGCGCCGCTTCAATAGCTGCGTTGAGCGCCAGAAGATTAGTCTGATCGGCAATAGCGTTAATCACCTTGATGATCTCGCTTATCTGCTGCGAGCGCTCGCTTAATACCTGAACGCGTATGGCCGATTCGGTTATCACCGTGGAAGTCTCGTTTATCTTATCTAACATCTCCTGGGCAAACACCTTGCTTACCCTGGAAGTCTTAGTAACCTGATCGGAAGATGCGGCAAGGCCGACAATGTACTCGGCGATTTTTTTTGTAGATTCGGTTAAGGTATTTACCGCCTTAAATATATCCTCGATCTGCCTATTCTGATGAAAGACGGAACTGGATATCTGCTCTATTGAGCCGGAGAATCTCGCGTTGGAATCCGAAAGCTCCTGTACGTAGGCCGAAAGCTCGGATGAAGCAGTGACTAATTTATTAATAATGTTTTTTAGCTGCTCCTGCTTTTCACTCAAAGTGGAGACGAGCTTATTGAACAGCAATGCAAGCTCGGCGAATTCATCGTTTGATCTGATGTCCAGCCTTGCGGAAAGGTCGCTTTTTTCACCCGTTGCCAAAGCATAAAAACCTTCGATTATCTTCTTTAAGGGCTTGGTGACCGTTAGGTTAAAGAGGGCATAAATAGTAAATGCTATCAGAGCTATGCTTAAGAGAATATTGGAGGAAACAGACAAGCCAAATGCATGAGAGCTAATATCTACCGCCAAAAGTATCGCGGCTATTAATATGGAAAGTATTAGAGTGAATTTAATTTGTAGGCTCATAGTCCTGTCACGTTATATTTACTCTATTATACTTTAATTTTATTGGCTGTCAATATCTTAGGATAAAATATTGATTTAAAAAAATGTAGTGGTATAATATTGTGGTAAACGATAGAAGGTATCAGGAGCTAAACAGAAGGAGGAAGCGATGTCATTTAAAGAAAAGAGGAGGACTGCTCGCCTGAACATCCCGGTAGAGATAACCTACCAAGTAGGGCCCAAGGTAAAAGAGCAGCAAAGCAGAAGCAAATCATTTACTCAGGATATCAGCCTTTGCGGTGCAAGGATCCTGGTCAATGAGGCCCTAGCCCTTAAGACCCCCATTGAGCTGGAGATCCATCTTGCCGAAAACGCACCACCGATGGTAGTCCGCGGAGAGATAGTCTGGCAGTATTATTCCAAGATCGCGGGCCAGGATTGCTATGAAACCGGGATCGAGTTCACCCAGATAGACCTAAAAGACCGCGAGAAGATTAAAGAAACGATGTTTGACGCGGTTAAGGAAATCCTCAAGAACCTGGATAGAGTCTACATAGGGAAAAGATAGGATGTGCCTCGGTATCCCTATGATGATAAAAAAGATAGAGGGGGATATCGCCACCCTTGAAGCAGCGGGATTAAAACAAAGAGCCAACATCCAATTACTGCCGCACGCAAGATTAGGCGACTATGTTATCGTACACGCCGGATTTGCCATTGAAACCATAGACCCCAAAGAAGCCAACGAGACACTGAGGATCGTGAGTGAAATACGTTGATGAATTTCGCAATCAAAAGCTAATAAAAGCGCTCAGCCGGAAAATTCATCAAATAACCCCTGAAAATCCCGTTCATATTATGGAGGTATGCGGCACGCATACGCGCAACTTTTTTCGTTTCGGCCTGCGCAAACTCCTGCCTTCCCATATTAAGCTCTTATCCGGGCCCGGCTGCCCGGTATGCGTATCCGACAACGATTATATCGACAGGGCTCTCGCATATGCCTCTTTAAGCAATGTTATCATCGCCACTTTCGGAGATATGCTCAATGTCCCCGGGAGGGAATCTTCACTTGCTGAACAAAGAGGCCAGGGGCATGACATACGCATCCTATATTCTCCTTGGGATACCCTCAAAATAGCCCGCGATAATCCCAAAAAAACGGTGATTTTTCTCGCTGTCGGATTTGAAACCACTGCTCCCACCATAGCCCTCACGATTCTAAAAGCTAAAGAACAAAAATTGAATAACCTGCTTTTCTTATCTTCCTTAAAACTTATCCCCCCAGCAATGAAATCTTTGCTAAAAGACCGCCGGCTTAAATTACAAGGATTCCTCTGTCCCGGGCATGTCTCCACTATCATCGGAAGCAGCGCTTATGAATTTATACCGCAAAAATATCGTATCGGCTGCTGCATTACAGGATTTGAGCCATTAGATATCCTGGAAGGGATATATTTCCTGCTTAAACAGGTCAAAAACAAAAAAGCAAGGGTAGATAATCAATACAGCCGCGTAGTTAAAAATGAGGGAAATTGGCGAGCGAAACGAATAATTAATAAGGTCTTCGGTATTGCTGATGCCCGATGGCGGGGATTGGGAGTAATTCCTAAAAGCGGCCTTAAAATCCGTAAAGAATTCGCGGCCTTTGATGCGCAAATACAAATTCCTATTCGGTGCGCAATACGCAAATCACGCAACTACGCAATACGGCTTTGCAAATGCGGTGACGTATTAAAAGGCCTTATACAGCCGAGACAATGTCCGATGTTCGCCAAAAATTGTAATCCTGAGAATCCCCAAGGACCGTGTATGGTCACTAGCGAAGGGACGTGTAATGTATATTATCAATACCAATAGCATATCTTGTACGCAGTACTGGGTACGGAGTAGTAAGCGTGCCTCGATACGATTACTTATCTTTCTTACATTCACAGCGCTTATACTATCCGGATGCGCTAAGACCGATTCATTCACGCAGGCGCAAAATGCGGCTAAAAAATCCCGGGAATATTACCAGCGCTCTGTCGGGCAATACAAAAGCCTGATCTCCAAAGGTAAAGAATTAGACAGGCTAAATTTTGAACTGGGGCTTCTCTATTTTGACCATGGTGAATATGAATCTGCCTCAGAATGCCTGCAAGCATCTAAGCTTTCAGAATCCGGGAAGTATCTGGCTATATCGTCATACAAAAGAGCGGATTTTACTTACGCGCTTAATCTGTTTAAGCAAATGACTCGCCCCGATGCGGAATCACTCTATTATTACGGCCGCACTTGCGAAAAACTAAACCTTTTTGATGATGCGCTAAAAGCATACCGCTCTATATCTGACGAACCCTACAAGTCCAAAGGGCAGGACCGCATAAAAATAATCACCCAGGAAAATGCAAACCTTAAACTTTCCGACCTTGATATAAGCATACAGAATATAATCCGCCAGGCCCCGGATGCTCAAAAGTATCCTAATGCCGGGGCTTTGATCTTATATGTGGATGAAAAATTCGAATTATCCGAAAATAATACGGGCATTTTATACCAGCATTTTATGGTAAAGATACTGAATGAACGGGGCAAAGAGGATTTCTCGGAGATTGTGATCGACTACGACTCAACCGATGAAAAAGTGGAGCTGGAATATGCGCGCATTATACGGCCGGACGGCGCAGTGATACCGGTAGGCACCCGCCATATAAGGGATGTTTCCAAATATCTGAATTTCCCCTTATACAGTAATGCTAAAGCTATGATCATCTCATTTCCGGAAGTTAGCCAGGGCGCGATCCTTGAATACAAGCTAAAGATTCACCGCACCGAATTAATAAACAAAAAGGATTTTGTAATCCCGTATACGGTCCAGGATACCGAACCCGTAATATATGCCAGATTATCAGTCGATATCCCGCAAGGCAGGCCCCTGCACTATAAAATATTGAACGCCCAGTATAATACCTATAACGCCGGATTTGAACCAAAGATCTATGCAAAAGAAACAAGCACCGAATATATCTGGGAATTCAAAGATATTCCGCAGATCATTCCCGAGTCCAATATGCCGCCTCTTGCACAAATTTGCCCCATAATCTTATTATCCACCTTTAACTCCTGGAGCGAGCTTTACGACTGGTGGTGGAGTTTAGCAAAAGATAAGATAAAAGCGGATAGCGCCATCAAAGCAAAGGTTGCGGAATTAACCGCCGGAAAAAACACCTTAAATGAAAAAGCAAGGGCGATATATAATTTCTGCGCCAAGGATATCCGTTATGTTGCGGTAGAATACGGACAGGCAGGATATGAACCGCATAATGCCGCAGATATCTTCTCTAATAAATACGGTGACTGCAAGGACCAGGCCATACTTCTTGTTACTATGCTCAAAGAAATAGGCGCTGAGGCTTACCCCGTCTTAATCCCTACGAAAGAGGCCATTAACCTGCAGGAAGATTTTCCGGGGATGTATTTTAACCACTGCATCGCGATGGTAAAGATGGATAAGGAAAACGTCTTTCTAGACCCTACGGCTTCAACCTGCTCATTCGGTGACCTGCCTGCCGATGACCAGGAAAGAAGGGTTATCGTCTTTAGGCAAGACGGGTATAATATAGATACTACCCTGCTTTACTCCGCGCAGCATAATAAGTTAGTCTCGGACCTAAAAATAAAAGTAGCTGCCGATGAGACAATAACAGCCCAAAGGGGTATCTTTACTTACGGTCATTATGACCAAATGCAGCGCGCCTGGCTGTTATATACACCTCCGGAATCAATATCACAGGCCCTGGAAGAAAGGATCCAGGATGTCTGTGTGGGAGGCCAGTTGATCCGCTACAAGGTAAAACACGTAGATGACCTCAATACTCCGGCCACTCTTGAATATTCTTTCTCGGGGATGGATTACTGGGCAAGAGCAGGCGCCTTACGCATATTGCCGCCATTAGCGGATGTCGATACCTCTTTAGTGGCCAAAAAGGCCCGCAGCTATCCGATTGACTTAGGCGTGCCGCAGGCTAAAACGGTGGAATTGCTGCTTGTTATACCTTCGCAGTTTAAGGTAAAATACCTTCCTGAAGATACCGCGCAAGAAAGCCCCTGGATCAATGCCAGCGTGCGGTATCAAGAAAAAGGAAACACCATCCATTTTATCCAGGAAACTCAAATTAACAAGAATACGGTCAGCCCGCAGGAATATCCAGAGTTCAAAAAGTTCCTGGAAGACTTCTCGCGCCAGGTACAGCAACGGGTAGTATTAGAAAAAAAATAAACATAGAATGACTAAATACGGCGGACAGGAAAGAAGGCAGTATATCCGGCTTAGCTCGGTATTTCCGATCGGATTTCGCTTTATCAGCCCGGGCGGTGAGAATTTCATAACCGAATGGCTGCAAGGGTTCACCAATAATATCTCAAGCGGCGGAATATGCCTGACGGTTCATGATTTAAAAAGCGAACCGGCGGAATTAATCCGAAAAGGCGAAGCGCTGCTGCTTCTTCGCATACAAATACCCCTATCCGCAAAACCCGTCTTTTGTCATGCCCGGCCCATGTGGTTAGAAAATGAAGGGGGAGAACCCGCCCAATATTCTATCGGCCTCTCATATGTAGAAATTGAGCCTCGGCAGAGAAAGCGTATTATTAACTATGCCTACGCTAAGATGTATATCCCGCGGTTCGTCATCGGAGTGACAATAATACTCTTTGTGGCCTTTACCGCGAGCAGCTATGTTAATTTCGTATTGATGAAGTATAACCGCGGTTTTGTAAATAATCTTATCAGGATCATACAAGAATTGTCCATCGCCAAGCAAGAGGTAAAACGCATCAATACCGAAAGAGACGAATTAAACCTTAAGCTCGCCGCCACCCAACTCAGTATTAGGAATGTGGCTGAAGAAAAAAACCGGCTGGAAATGAGGCTTAGCGATGTTGAAGAGCGCCTTAAACACACGGAGGAAACAAGAATACAAAACAAACTCAAAGAATTAAACAGCATGATCCAAAAGCTAAACATGGATAAAACTTCCCTACAGGAACAAATCACAGGCTTACAGAAGAAAGAAGGAAGCATAACCGAAGATCTGCTTATGCTGACTAAGAAAAAGGTTACCCTGGAAAAAATCAATCTTGACAATATGTACGAATGGCTCAAGATCCATCAGAACCCCCGCACCGGATTGATCGCCAGCTTTGAAGGCGATAACGATATTGCAAACTGGGCTTTCACCTATGACCAGGCCTTGGTCGCCTGCCTGTATGCCCGCTTTCTAGATTTTGAACGCGCCCGTAAGATATTTGATTTCTACAAAATGACTGCTAAGAGAATAGACGGCGGTTTTCTCAATGCCTATTACGCCAACGATATGCAGCCGGCCGAATATACCGTGCATTCCGGGCCGAATATCTGGCTGGGCATCGCCATACTCCAATATACTAACGCATCAGGAGACCCGCAATATATGAACCTGGCGCGCCACATCGCGGATTGGGTAATGTATATGCAGAAACTTGATAAGGAGGGCGGCATCAAAGGTGGACCAACTACAAACTGGTATTCAACGGAGCACAACCTGGATGCCTACGCCTTCCTTAACATGATGCACCTCCTGACCAAAGAAGCCGTTTATGCCGACTCGCGCGATAAAATCCTTAATTGGCTGTTACGGCATACCTACGACCAAACCGATGTGCCGATAAAACGAGGCAAGGGAGATTCTACTATTGCCACTGACACCTATGCCTGGTCTATCGCCAGTATCGGGCCTGAAGGACTGGAAAAAATAGGGATGCATCCGGATAAAATCATAGAATTCGCCGAGCAAACCTGCGTGACGGAAATAGAGTATCGCCGTCCCGAAGGCACGCTAGTCAAGGTAAAAGGCTTTGATTTCGCCAGTTCCCGTAATTTAGCACGAGGAGGAATAATATCCTGCGAATGGACAGCCCAAATGATCCTCAGCTTTAAAATAATGGGTAAATATTATCAAGAAAAAGGTATTAAAAACAAATCTCTAGCCTATGAATGGAAGGCTGACGATTACATGTCGCAGTTAGCAAAAATGATCATTTCCAGCCCCTCGCCTTCGGGCCAAGGTCAGGGATGCCTGCCATACGCCTCCCAGGACAATGCGGATACCGGCCATGGCTGGACTACCCCAAAAGGCTCTTGCACCGGCTCAGTATCCGCCACAGCGTATACTCTTTTTGCATATTACGGGTATAATCCGCTTGAACTTAGTAACCAATAAACTAGTGACTCCTAACTTGTAATTGGTAGAATCAATAAAATACCGTGGTCAATAAAAAACGTTTAATAAAATTAACCCAAGAATTAATTCGGATAAATTCGGAGAATCCTCCGGGGAATGAATATGCCATTGCCAGGTTCGTCAATGGCTATCTGGAACACCTGGGGCTAAAAGTAAAAGTATATGAATTTAAAAAAGGACGCAGCAATATTATTGCCTCAATAAAAAGAAAGCGGGCTAAAAAAACATCGCTGCTTATCAGCCCGCATTTAGACACTGTTCCGGCAGGAAAAAACTGGAGATTCCCGCCTTTTGGGGGGAATATCTCTGCGGGGCGCATCTACGGGCGGGGAGCAAGCGACTGCAAAGGCAATCTTGCAGCCGGCATAGAGGCAATACACAGCTTAGTAGAAGAGCGGATAGAGCTAAACTATGAGCTTATATTTGCCGCCACAGCCGATGAAGAAACCGGCTCTGACTTAGGATTAATCCCGCTTTTGAATAAAAATATATTGAAACCTGATTACGCCCTCATCCTGGATGCCGATGAGCTGAATATTATCGTGGCCCAGAAGGGCCTTATCCATATGAAGGTAAAAATCCAGGGCAAAAAAGCCCATGGCGCTTACCCCTGGCGCGGCAAAAACGCCATTGATATGGCCTTAAAGGCGATCACGCAGATAAAAAATGATAAATTGAAATATGTTCCGCATCAGCTTCTGCGTCCGCCAACGATAAATATCGGGACTATCCATGGCGGGGATAAGGTGAATATGGTGGCGGATTGGTGCGAATTCGAACTGGATATAAGATTCCTGCCCGGCATGGACGCTAAAAACATCATCAAAAGAATAAAAAGTAGCCTCAAAAAATATGCCCCAAAATTTAGGATCGAAACAGAAGGGATCCAACAGCCGTACGAAATCAGCAAAGACCACGCCCTGGTAAGGTATTTATCGCGCGCCATTAAAGATTGCGGACTGCGCCCATGCATAAAGGGAAACGAAGGAGCTACGACCATAACTCTTTTTCAACAAAAACGCATACCCGCGATCGCCTACGGAGTAGGTTCGCGAAACACCGCGCACGCCAGCGATGAATATATCAAAATCGAAAACCTTTTCAGGGGAACAAAGGTTTTGGAAGGATTTCTCAGAAGATTCAAAGGAGGATAATGAGTAAAATAAAGATCACTAAAAAACCTAAGTTAAACAATCCCTACTTTTTAGCCGCCTGGCCGGGAATGGGGGATGTGGCATTTAAAGCTGCCAGCTACCTGGTAGAAAAACTGGGCGCTAAAGAATTTGCGGATATGCCGGCAGAAGACTTTCTCTATATCAACGGAAGCATCATAGAAGACGGAGTCCTGGAACTCCCCGCCCCGCCTGTAAATAAATTCTATTACTGGAAGAATCCCAAGGGTAATGACCTCATAATATTCGTTAGCGACGCTCAGCCGGACCTGATGTATTATCATGAATATTGCGAGAGTATTCTATCGGTTGTTAAGGGCTATGCTATAAAAGAGATCATCTGTTTTGCCGCATTGCCTGTGCCCATAGACCACACGGAAGAACCGCAGGTGATGTCCTGCGCTACCGATAAAACCCTGAACGATGAATTGACCAAATATGATGTTAAGAATATAACCATAGGGCAAATCAGCGGGATGAACGGGCTTTTTCTGGCCTTTGCCAAGACTCATGGGTATCGGGGATTCTGCTTACTCAGCGAAATCCCTATTTACACTATCCAGCTGGAAAACCCGAAAGCCTCGGCAGCGATATTAAACGCTTTAGGTAAAATTCTTAATATCCCCCTGGATGTACGGGAACTCAAAGACCAGGCGCACACAATAGAAGAACAGATAAACCAGCTTGTAGATTATCTCAAAGGCGGCGCATCCCATGCGCAAAGCCCCATCAGCGAAGAAGAGATAGAAAAAATAAGAAAATCATTAAGCGAATATTCCAAGCTCCCGCAATCGGTAAAGAAGAAAATAGAAGAGCTGTTCCAGCAGTCCAAGAAAGATATCACCAAAGCCAACGAATTAAAAAGGGAACTCGACCATTGGAATATCTATAAGGAATACGAGGATAAGTTCCTGGACCTGTTCA
>Ga0315294_10009694_pt1 | contig 10570 bp, 10 predicted proteins | sample YL17G13_40_MG_FD_203626 | JGI IMG/M metagenome (GOLD analysis project Ga0315294, IMG submission 203626) | Sediment microbial communities from Yellowstone Lake, YNP, Wyoming, USA - YL17G13_40 | ecosystem: Environmental > Aquatic > Freshwater > Lake > Sediment | place: USA: Wyoming | collected...
GGGACGACAGCCTTACGCAGTTTTACGCCATCCATACTCAAAAGCACCGCCAATTTGCCTGTGTGTTCCAGTTTCTGCGCGAACAGCAGGCCCGACACCTGCGCCATCGCTTCTACGATAAGAACTCCAGGCATAATGGGTGTCCCGGGGAAATGGCCCTGGAAAAAATGCTCATTGAAACTTACGTTTTTTATCCCTTTTATCCGTCTGTCCCCTTCAATCTCGATTACCTTGTCCACCAGCAAAAATGGATATCTGTGAGGCAGAATCTTGGCAATCTTCCGAATATCCAAAATCGCATCGGTCCCAAGCTTCTTGGCCCGCTCCTGCTGCTCGACTGCCTCGCACAATTTCCTTGCCAGCTGCTGGTTCAATGAATGTCCGCTCTTGTAGGCCACAATCCTGCCTTTAACGGCCCTGCCAACTAATGCAAGGTCGCCGATTAAATCGACAATCTTGTGCCTGGCACACTCGTTTGGAAATCTGTAACGGTTTTTGATAGGGCCGTCTGAATCGATGACCAAAATGTCGCGAGGAGTAAGATGAGTCCCCATTCCCCGAGCTTGAAACTGTCTTGCTTCGGCTTCGAGCAAAAATGTTCGCGCCGGAGCGAGGCTCTTTTCAAAAGTTTCTGGTGTTACACGACAACTAAAAATCTGCCTGCCAACACCGGTGTGACCGCTATAGTCTAAGTCGTAGGTAATATTTAATCCGTCATCACCATATGGCAGGGCATATATCGACGCATCGCCGGCGATGATACTGATCGGTTCGCTGATAACAAACTCTTTCCGCGGAGCTTGTTGCTCGACCAGACCGCTATTTTTGAGAACCCTGAAAAACTCTACACTGCTGCAATCGGGGGCAGGCAGCTCAGGACCATCAACTTCTATAATCAGATTGTCAATATCAAGCGAGCTGATTACTGCCAGACAATGCTCAATCGTTTCTATACTGACAGAGCCTTTCCTTATCGTCGTACGGCGGCTTCGGTCAGCAATGTTACTTGCAATCGCGCTGATACGAACCGGTTCCGGAACATCGGTTCGGACAAATACTATCCCGGTGTTCGCAGGGGCGGGACGAAAAACAGCCTTTGCTTCCTCGCCGCCGAACAGGCCTCTACCGGTTATTTTGCATTCACTTTTTATTGTCTTTTGCAGTTTCAAGTTTTTCTATCCTCTTGCTTAGTTGTTTCACCTGCTCAACCAGCTTAGGCAATTGTCTTGTTGAAGCAATTATCCGAAAAGCTTCCCTCTTATCGGTTGCCGGCGTGCCAAACACTTGTTGCCCGGCAGCTATACTGTGAGTAACAATGGATCCAACGCCAACCATTACGCCGTCCCCTATTTCGATATTATCTACAATAGCTGCTCGCCCGGCCAACACAACGCCGTCGCCTATCTTGACGCTGCCGCCAATACCCGCCTGTCCTGCTATCAGACAGCATTTGCCGATTACGACATTATGAGCGATTTGCACAAGATTGTCTATTTTCGTGCCGGCTCCGATTGTCGTATTTCCGAATTTCGCCCTGTCAACACAGCAGTTGGCTCCTATCTCAACAAAGTCTTCTATTATGACTCCACCGTTGTGCGGAATCAGTCTGTGGGCGCCATCAATAAAAGCATAACCAAATCCCGTTGAGCCGATAGTGCTGTTGGCCTGGAGGATAACATTATCACCTATCCTGCAGTTGTGATAGATAGCGACGTTGTTGTCGAGCCGGCAGTTTTTCCCGAGCTTTGAGTTCTCCCCTATTTTGCATCCGCTGGCAATGACAGTGTTTTCACCAACTTCAACCCCATCGTTGATAACTACGTAAGTGCCGACCGCAACGCCCTTGGCTATCTTTACATTCTGCCCAATCTTCGCAGTTGGATCAATTCCTTCCGGTATAGGCTTCAACTTGGGCGCAAAAATCTTAAGGGTTTCTATCAGTGCCGCGTCAACATTTTTGACTATTAATTGAGGTTTAACCAGACCTTCAATGCGATCGGCAACAATAACCGCGCCCGCGCGTGATTTTTCAAGGTTGGCTATATGCCTGGCATCTGTAATAAAAGTAATTGCACCTTCTTCAGCGGCCTGTACTGTTCCCACAGCACTTATCTGTCTGGTTGTTTCATCAGTGTTACAGACTAACTCAGCACCGATGCGCTGTGCCAATTGTGCAATCGTAAGTTTCATTGGAAACTAAAAAGTAAAGGGCGAAAGTGGTCTTTCAAAATTCAAAATCTTTGTCTTACCAATTATGCCTTTCGCTATCACTCTGAGCTTTTGGTCTTTTTCCTTCCACTTTCGTCTGCGTCAAGCTTGGTCAACACTTCCTTGGTAATATCCAAACAGCCGCCGCAGTACAGCAATTTATACGTCCTGATAGCCAGCATAAGTTCGTTGGCACTCGGTGCAGGAAAGTCGAGCTCATCCTTTTCCAGCACCAAATCTAGCCCTTTTTGTTTCGCAACCTCGCCGGTCTTTTGCAGAATGTCTTCATAAAGCTCTTCGGTCCAGCGCTGGTCTTTTAGTTCCATCTCCTGCTTATGGAATTCTTGTTGAGCCTGAAGATTGGCCTGCTTTTCCAATATCTCCTTCACACGCTTGCGGTAGTCACTGCTGTCGGGTTTTAATGCCTTAAGTCCTGCCCTTTCGGCTTCGATTTCTCTGGAAAGCTTTTCCAGCTCCGCGATGATTCTATCCTGTTCGGCAGTAGATTCTTCTCTGTACCTGGCGTTTCTTCTGCAATCCTGAAAGGTTTTCCGAACGCTGACAACGCCGACCTTCCAGACGCTTTTTTCAGCCTTTGCCTCAGCTTGGTTGTGTTCATAACCTGCGAACAAAACAACCACGCCTATCAAAATGCTCCAAACCATGGCTTTTATTTTCATAAATTATCCTTTCTTTGTAGTATCTGAATTATTGCGATTGTTCCTTTGTCTATTATCTATAGTCGATTTAAAACAGCCGACCCATGGAGAAGCTAAATATTTGTGTCTGGTCTTCGGAGTCTTTCATAATTGGTACAGCGAGCTCAAACCGCATCGGCACAGGCCCAAACCACTGAGGAATCAGTATCTGTATGCCGGCTCCTATCGCAGCACGGTAGTTCCCTGAATCGATCGCACCGCCGTCAATGAAGAACAATGCTGCAAGGTTGTCGCTTATCACCGGCACAGTTGCCTCAGTACTGGCAAGGAATAGCCACTTGCTGCCTATCGGGTCCTTTCTCTTTGCGGTAGTTATGGGGACACCGTCTACGGTGGTGGGGTACCCTCTTGTGCTTACGCCCCGATAGTCAAAACCCCTGATATTGGTTGAGCCACCAGCGTAGAATTTCTCAAAAGGTGGTGCGTCGCCGACAACCGTTGCCGCGCGAAGCCTTGTTGCCAGAATAGTTTTTCGCTCAGCCAAGTCCTCATAAACTGTTTTGTAATGCCTGTAAGTTCCGCTCAGTATCCCGAAAGTGTGGTCGCCTCCGACCTGTTCATAACTGGCATGAAAACTGTAACCTCGGGTCGGGTTAAACCTATTGTCGGTGAGGTCTTTTCCGATGCCAAACTCTACTCCTGCAAGGGCGTTGCCGCCTTTGACGTCTTTTATTTCCTTCGGAGCATCATCGTCTATGCTGGCCACGTCGACATTTTCCAGTCTGAAACCGATGCTTTTGGTCCACCGGCTTTTGTATCGCCTCTCAAACTCCACGAAACCCCTTGCCCTTTTTTCATCGTAGCTTTCAAAGCCCCTTTGGTAGCTTGAGCCGATTACGTTTAGTGATATCGGTTTGTTCCGAAAATACGGCTCGGTAAAGCTGACCGAGTATTCGCTATATTCAGTACCAGGTTCCAGCGAGATTCTTAAATCCTGCCCAGCTCCTTTGAAGGATTGGCCGGTTATGAACTCGCCCAAACTCTTCGGCCGGTCTTTGATATCAAAATTCTTCTGCTCAAAAAGCATCTGCCCGATAATGCCGCTATCGCTGCCAATGCCTGCACCGACCATTACCATGCCGGTCTGGCCCTCGATAATGTTCACCTGTGCATCTCTCTGTCCAGGCTTCTCACCGCTTGGTGTAATCGTTGCTGCCTCGGTCAGTGTCATGCTCTTGATTGTCTTTTCCAATTCACCGCTGCCGTCTCCGCAAGCCATATCTGCGTTATACCACTGGCCAGGCTGAAAATCATATTCATCCAATATCCGCCGGATGACCTTGTCCTGCGTCTGCTCGTTGCCGGTTATGTTAATCTGGCCTATCCTGAATCGCTCCCCCTCGGTCACTGCAAATTCCACACTGACGCTGTTGCTCGACACAAACTGGCGACCGTGTTCGACTTTTGCATCAATGAAGCCTGCCTCACGGTAAAGCTTGAGCAGCTCTTTGGTGTCCGAAGCAGCTTTTATCGCGATATAGACTCGTCCCTTTTGCGATTTCAGCTTCGGCTGTAACTGTTTCTCGTCGAAGTATTTGTTACCTGTAATGGTAGTCTTCTCGATGGTAAAAGCCGGCCCTTCATCAATAACAAAAGTCAGATAAGCCTTACTCCTGTCCTTACTGAAATCTTGTCTTGTCGTTATATTGGCATTGAGAAAACCCCTGTCGTAATAGATGCTCTGCAGCTTCGTTACGTCTTCAGCAATGCTCTCTTCAACGTAGTACCTCGACCAAAGAAGGAATTTCTTCTTCGACTTTATGGCCTTTTCAAGGACATTGGTTTTGACAGATTTATTGCCGGCGAATTTTGCCGCCCCAATCTTGACCCTCGGCCCCTCATCAATTGTATAGGAGACCTTGCCCAGCGACAACTTCTCGTCATCTAGAATTATTTGCGCAAAGGCATGCCCGTTTCTGTGATAAAAATCAATCAGCGCCTTTGCTCCTGCCTGGGCCCCAATTAGGTCAACATAGTCGCCCACCTTAAAGTCCAGTTTTTTCTCAAGAGTCTTGCTGTTATATTTTTCATTTCCGACAAACGCAATTGACCTGGCGATTGTTTTTTCGGCAACGATAAATGTCAGCTGGATTTTATCATCGACGACAGCGGTGTTATAATAACTGTATTCTACTCCCGCCAGCTCGGCTATCCGCTTGGCATCTTCGGCCGCCGTCGCAGGGTCAAAAGACTCCCCAACTCTGCTGCGGACTTTCGACAGAATCACAGTTGTGGTTATGCTCTTGTTGCCCGATATCTGTATGCTGCCAATCGCCGCACCTGCTTCAGCGGGGTTGACCCGCTGTGGCGAGTTGACCTCACTCGGCTCCGTTTTAGTTGCCGCCTCCTCCGCAAAGACAGAAAAAGCGCAGCTCAAAACCACAATTGCCGCTAAAACGATTATCCGTCTTCTGTCTTCTTTCTTCTGTATTCTGTATTCTGTCTCCATGCGTCCATGCTCCTAAATTGGCGGCTCCTGTACGAAAGAAGCGTTTTCAAACCGGGTAATCTGTTCCCTGAAAATCAGGTTCACGCTTCCCGTTGGGCCGTTACGCTGTTTGGCTACTATTATCTCAGCGGTGTTGTTCGCCGAGTAGCTATCCTCGCCTCTATGGTAGTAATCTTCACGGTGCAGCAGCATCACAACATCGGCGTCCTGTTCAATGCTGCCGGATTCCCGCAGGTCGCTCATCCTTGGCCTATGGTCCTCTCTGCCCTCCGGAGATCTGTTCAACTGACTCAAGACAACAACCGGAATGTTCAGTTCCCTGGCTAGGGCCTTGAGGTATCTTGAGATCTCCGTGATTTCCTGCTGCCGTGATTCGACCCGTGCCCGCCCCAGACTCATCAGCTGCAAATAATCAACTATGATACATCGTATATCATGCAGGTTTTTAAGTCTTCTTGCCTTGGCGCGAAGTGCCAGCGGCGTCAGCGTTGAGGTGTCGTCAATATAAATCGCCGCTTCCGACAACTCCCCGCAGGCCTTAACCAGCCCCTGATAATGCTCGGTGCTGAGCATCCCCTTTCTTACAAGTTGAGAGTCGATTTGGCTCTTGCTGCACAAAAATCTTTCCGCCAGTTGTTGCCTGCCCATCTCCAGCGAGAATATCGCTACCGGAAGTTTTTCTATTGTCCCTATGTGCTCGGCAATATTCAATGCCAGACTGGTTTTCCCCATGCTTGGTCGGCCGGCAATGATTATCATCTCGCCGTTCTGCAGACCGCAGGTAAGGTCGTCCAGTTCGAAATACCCCGTCGCTAGTCCCGTAACGTGCTTGCCTTCTCTTCTTTCTATAAGCTCATAGGCCTTGGCGACAAGCTCTTTGAGTTCCACCGCCGCCCCGGTTACTTTCTTGTCGGTAACGGCGAAAATCTTACGCTCCGCCTCGTCGAGTAATTCACTCGGCTCACCGCCTTCATTGTATACATCGTCAAGAATTTCACCGGCGGCGGCAATAATCTCCCGAAGTAGCGATTTATCCTTGACAATCCCGGCGTAGTACATCACGTTGGCGCTCGATGGTACCGACTCCACTATCTTGCCAATGTATTCTACCCCTCCGACCTCCTCCAATTCTCTGCGCTTTTCCAGCTCGTCCCTCAGCAGAACCGCATCCAGCCCTTCGCTCTTGTTCTTCTCGTACAGCCCAATCAGAGCGCCAAATATCATCTGGTGCTCCACTCGGTAAAATGCGTCCCCTTTCAATATCTCTACGACGCTGCTGATGCACGCAGGGTCGATTATCATCGCCCCTAGTACCGCTGCCTCTGCTGCCAGCGACTCAGGCATACTGCGATTAACCAACCCGCTTTGTGGTGAGGACTTTCGGCCCAGCTCAGTCGAAGCCCCTGTCGAACCGGCACCAAAATTTGGTGACGCCCCTGCCTTGGCCGTCCCGGCCGCACCGACTCTTTCTTTACCTGTCCTGGTTAATCGATCCACTGCCTTCACCCAGTTTAAGGCCGTCTATTGCGACTCCAGTCTGTCCTCTCCTCCGGCCACGACAACAACGTTAACAATAACGCTCAAATCATCAGCAAATTTAAGCGTCACCTGATACTTCCCCGTCTGCTTTATATGCTCAGCCAATTGAACCACCGTATCAGCAACAAGAAATCCCTGCTCCCGCAAATTAGCCGCTATTTCACAGGCCGTAACTGAGCCAAACAAAACCCCTGCCTCATTCGCCTTGGCAGCGATCACAGCCTCTGCTCCATTTACCGCTTCGGCCGCACTTTCCATCCGCCCCCTCTCCTTTAGCCTTTCTTCTGAACGCTTGGCCTTTTCTCCTGCCCACTTCTTCACGTTCGCATTATCCGCCACCACCGCCACACCCTTCGGCAGCAGGTAATTTCTCGCGTACCCCTCGCTCACTTCCAGAACATCTCCAACCAAGCCAAGTTTTTCAATATCCTGACAAAGCAAAACCTTCATACTTTACTTCTCCATTAATCCGCCACGGCGGATAAACTCAAGTCTATTGCCCTGTTCTACTGTTCACCTGTCAACTGTTCAACTGTTCTGTCGGCCTCTGGCCGACAACTACGCCGTAAACGGCAACAACGCTATATACCTCGCACGCTTAATCGCGCTTTGCATCTTTCTCTGGCAGCCGGAACAATTACCGCTCCGCTTGCGGGAGTATATCTTGCCGCGGTTAGTCAATAGTTTCGCCAGCGTCTCGATGTCCTTGTAGTCGATGTATTTAATCCCTCTTCTGCAAAAACGACATTGTGTTTGTCCGCGACCAGGACTTCGGCTGAACTCAGTCGAATGCCCCGACAGCGCCGGCCTTCCACCCTCACAACGCTCCCTGTCTCCGTCTTCCCTTGTTCGTATTTCCATCATTTTTCCCTTTGTATTCTGCCTTCTGTCTTTCGTCTTCCGTCTTCCTGCTCACCTGTTCTACTGCTCTACTGTTCTCCGCTTCGGCGTCTTCTGTCCCTAAAACGGTATATCATCCGTTGCCCCGCCTATACTGTTTGCCTGCCCTCGCTCGCCGTAGTCGCCGGCCTGCCCTCGATTGCCGTAGTCGGGGGTCGGCTCGCCTCCAGAACTAGCCTCTCCTACGCTCCCTTCCGTCGCCCCTGCCCCGGCTCCGCCAGCCGCCCCAGGTGCCGGACCTAGGAACTGAAAGCTTTCCACTGTTATGCGGTGTTTGCTCCGCTTTGTGCCGTCCTGAGCCGTCCAGCTGTCGAAGGTCAACCTGCCTTCAATAAACAACGGCCGGCCCTTGCTCAGGTATTTGTTAATGGTTTCAGCCATCTGGGCAAATGCCCGGCAGTCCACAAAGCATACCTCACTTTTGTCTGTCCCGTCCTTGCCTCGCCATCTGCGGTTTACCGCCAGACCAAAATCAACTACCGCTGTCTGGCTCGGCAAATACGACAGTTGCGGGTCGCGAGTCAGATTGCCTATCAGTAAAACTTTATTGAAATTTGCCATATTAAACTCATCCTTCCGTTTCTATTTATCCGCCGCGGCGGATTTACCTGCTCCGCGAACTCCCTAAGGCTCGTAGCGCCAACCTCACTCCTGTACCGGCTTCCACCTTCCGTAGCAGGGCCTGCCCTGCGTAGCTCTCTGAGTGAAGTAGGGCTACTGCCCATGACTTCCCTCCGATTTCTTACTTCCACCCTCCGTAGGACTTCGGCCCAGTTCAGTCGAATGCCCAGGGCTACTGCCCAGGACGGGCGTCCGCACAGCCGCCTCTTCTGACTTTTCAGGGCTTCGACTGAGCGGTTCGACCGTACTGAGCGGCTCACCGTCGAAGTGCTCTGCCGAAAGTCCTTCTGCCTGCCCTGCGTAGCTCCCCGAGCGAAGCAGGGTTGTTTCGCCAGCCGGTTTCCCTGCTTCTGTAGGTGGCCCACCGTGAGGTGTCCCCAAGCGGAGTCCTTGCCTTTCAGCCAGCGTAGCAGGGGTGTCTTTTTCGATATCCTCTTTTGTCTGCTGTTCGGCGTTCAGAATCAAAGCCCGCATAATTCGTTCTGACAGTTGCACATCTCTTTCAATTTCACGTATCTTGTCGCCTTCAGCCTTGAAATAACAAAGGATATACGTCCCTCTGCTTTGGCCTTTGATGTTGTAAGCGAGTTTGCGCTCATCCCATTTTCTCATGGAGACAATTTCCGCATCAGCCTTTTCCAATATGGCTTTGATAGTCTTGTTGACTCCTTCCCAGTCCGATGCAGCTTCAGCCGGGTTGATAAGAAACATTGCCTCGTATAACTTCTTAGTACCTGTTTTCAAGCCAAATACCTCCTGCTAAATTTTAACTATATAACCCTTAAGTGCCTCAAACCGAAATATCATTATTCAAAATTAAGAACCGTTTTCCTCTTGGTCTTGTTCCTTCTCGCGGCCGTTGAACTTATTCGTCGTTTTCTTGATGCCGTATTCGACCCAGCAAAGTACAGCTTCGCGTGCCTTCTCAGTCGCCTTATCCAGCAAACGTCCTTCTGCCCTTGTTGGCTTGTCGAGAACGAAATCCACGGCTGCTTCATCGCCTCTTGGGCCGATGCCGATTCGCAGCCGTCCAAAATTGTTTGTCCCAAGCTTGTCTATAATGTCAGCCAGACCTTTATGGCCTCCCGCAGAACCTTTTGCTCTGACTCGGATTCTGCCGGGCTCAAGGGACATGTCATCGAGTATCACAAGCAAGTCGCTTGTTAATTTCACCTTGTAGAAACCCGCTGCTGTCGCAACCGCCTGTCCGCTGCAATTCATAAACTGCCACGGCTTTAACAATATTAACTTTTTATCCGAAAACTCGCCCTGACCGAAGATGGCGCCGAATTTCTTTCTCTTCACGTCTATCTTCAAAGCTTCGGCCAGCGAATCTATCACCTTAAAACCGATATTATGCCGGGTGTCAACATACTCGTCGCCAGGGTTTCCTAGGCCGACAACCATTTTAATTTCAGCCATACCATCCCACTCTCCGGCGAAAGGCCGCTACTCGGCCTTTTCTTTCTTTTCTTTCTTTTCTTTTTCTCCCTCTTTTTCAGCCTCTCCCTCTGTTTCTTTGACCTCTGTGATAACCTCAGGAGCCGCAGGCGCTTCCGCCTCAAGCTCTTCAGTGGTCTTGGCGGTCAGGACCATGCTGCAGGTAGCTATCAATGTCAACGGATTGCTTACCAGCTTTACCCCCTCCGGAAGCACAATATCACTTGCGTGTATGCTATCGCCAATCTCCATATCTTTTACTGAAACAGTGATAGACTCCGGAATATCGGTTACTTTGCACTCGACTTCCACATGGCCTGCATGTGTTTCTATAATGGCGCCTTCGCCTGCGCCTTTAGCTGTGCCTTTAAGCACTATGGGAATTGCTATCTTGATCGTTTCGGTTACATCAACTCGCATCAGGTCTGCATGAATGATATCTTTGCTCAGGTGGTCGTACTGCAGGGCTTTAACAATCATCTTCTCTGGTTTTTCCCCGATTTGCACATCCACCAGCCGGGTTCCGTGACGCAGTGCATCGGCCAGACTGCGGGCATCTAACGAAATTGCCGCAGGCTTTTTCTTATGGCCGTATACAATAGCGGGTATCCGGCCTTGTTTGCGAATCTGTGCTGCCGAGTGCGAGCTGGCTTGTTCTCGAATTTCTGCCTTCAAAGGCACAGCTTTTTTCATG
>Ga0315294_10009695_pt1 | contig 10569 bp, 11 predicted proteins | sample YL17G13_40_MG_FD_203626 | JGI IMG/M metagenome (GOLD analysis project Ga0315294, IMG submission 203626) | Sediment microbial communities from Yellowstone Lake, YNP, Wyoming, USA - YL17G13_40 | ecosystem: Environmental > Aquatic > Freshwater > Lake > Sediment | place: USA: Wyoming | collected...
CCCGGTTCCCTATATGAGAAAGTTCTGGGAGGACAAAGGGGTTACAAAGGAAGTTGGGGGAGGGTCAGAATGACCGGTAAAAATGGGGAGGGGGTTGTTACCCCCTCCGCGTTTTTCCGTGGGATGAGGGGAAGGAAACGGAACGAGTTTTAAAAGAATAACCCGGAATACTGCGCATGCGACAGTTGATTTCACTATTATTGCTGCTTTCCTTTTCCTTCGCCGCGTGCGGGGATGAGGTGAACATGAGCCTTCCTGCGATAAGCGGCGGCGAGGGGCTTCTTGTGGGCATATCCATGAGGAGCATCCCAGGGGAAGGGATGGAATATGTGGGCGCGGAGCCCACCGTGGGCACAGGGACGCAGGAATCCCTCAGCATTGCGGTGGATGTGGCGCGGGAGCTTTCCCTTCGCGGGTACGATTGTGATGTGCTTGTGAAAGTGGACGATTCGGACAGCCCGGGAGGGGTGGAGGGGCCTTCAGCTGGCGCGGCTTTTGTGGTGATGGCATATTCCCTTTTTACTGGGGAGGAGCCGAGGCACGATGCGACTATTACTGGTGCGATTTCGGAAGGCGGGGAGGTGCTGCCCGTGGGCGGGCTGTATGAAAAGGCGATGGGCGCGAAGGCGAGCGGGTTCGATTATTTCATAACCCCGTTGCAGAGCGTCGAAGAGAAATTGATGCTGCAGGGGATGGCTGGAATAACTATACGGGAAGTGGAGGACGCGAACGAGGCAGTGGAATTCTTTTTTGAGAACAAAATCCCGGAGGAAAGGCCGCTTGAGCTTACGGTGGAGCCGATTGAGAACCTTACCCGATACGAGGGGGAGCGCGTGCCAGGGATGGGGGGGATAGTGGATGCGCTTATCCAAAACGAGAGGGATGCGATTGAAGGAATAGAAGACAATGCGGTGAGGGAATATTTTGAGGCAAGGGCGGGCCAGCACGAGGAGATTTATGGGCTGGGGTATGATTATGCGGCTGCGAACGGCGCTTTCCTCACTGGGATTTCCGCATCCGCGATAGGCGAGGTGGAGAGCCCGGACATAGAGGCGAAAAAAGGGGAGGTGCAGGCATGCCTCGATTCCCTGGACAAGCCTGAGGTCACCGCAGGCAATTATGAGTGGCTCATGGGAGGGGAGGCGCGCGAGATGAGGGCGAGGAGGAACTACCAGAAATACTCTACGCTCGAGCCGGAGACGAAGGATGAGGAATACCTGTTGGTTTACCAGATGGGCTATAGTAAAGCGTGGTGCGAGGCCGCGAAGGCCATGTATGTGGCGGGGAACAATAGCGGGCCCCTGCTGGACGGCAATGTGCTCAAGGATGCGGCTGGGGAGTTGCTAAACTATACGGACGATTACGGCGAGTGGCAGGAATATGCGGACACGGGCGGGGAGCTGTATGCGCAGGGGATGTATGCGGGCGCGATTTACGAGCTGACCTTCGCGAAGAGCATGTACGATGGGGAGAAGGCGATGGAAGGCGGGGCGACGCAGGCGGATTACGAGTCGCTCATGCAGAACGGGAGCACGAGCGTATGGGGGAAGGCCTTCAGGGCGCACGCATCCTACCTTTACCAGACGGATTCGCCCCAGGACGCGTACAGGATGATTGTTTTCGCGAGGAACATGGATGCGGCTGCGGAAAGGATAAATGTGGTGAACGCGACCACTGTAATAATCGGAGGGGGGGCGGAAGAGGAGTGCTGCCCCTGCGAGGAGGAAGGGAGTTTGTGCATGCCGGCGTTCATTTTGCTGTTCGCCGCGTTTGCCGCAGTTGGTGAAAAACGAGGATAAAATTCGCAAATTTTGTCCGCTATTGGATGATGAAATTCCGCAGAATTTCGTCAATTATCGCCGAAGCGATATGGAAGGCAAGAGTACTTGCCTGTTATCGCGCGCGATTTTTGCCGCGGCAAAAAAGGGCGCATTTTCCCAACCGGAAAATAGCGCGGGAAAAAGGCGCCCATTTTCGCTTTTGCGAAAATCGGGAAGCGATACAGAGATCCGATAGGATTTGCAATTTAATAGTACGTATGCCGGCAGAATGTCAAGAAATCCGTGCCCTTCAGGGCGCGGATGAATTGACCACCCAACCAATTTTTGGCAGTGGTGGATTAGTACCGGCATTACTGGCGGGGAGGTCTCCCCTTCCTTATAAAGCACCTTTGTGGCATTATTTTCATGGGAATAATGTCCTGGAGGTTTCGCATTTACCCCTCCAAATCCCAGGAAAAATGCTTAGAGCAGCATCTGTGCAACTGCAAGGAATTGTGGAATAGCCTTCTTGAATATACAAAAAGTTACCATGGAAAAACAGGAAAATTCCCAACACGCCAGCAGCTCTACCTGCAAACAAAAGGAACATCATTATTCTCCCAGGTGGCGCAGAATGTCGCAGACAGGCTGGCGAAATGCATCAGGCTCATGATTCTCAAAAAGAAAGCAGGAAAAATTGCAGGCTTCCCACGGTTCAAGCCAATTGAAAGGATGAAGTCCTTCACCTACCCACAGTTCGGCTTCAAGCTTGATAGGCGCCTTGAGCTATCAGGCATGGGAAGCATCCCAATCAAAAAGCACAGAGAGGTTGAAGGAGAGGTAAAGACGCTCACCGTAAAGAGGATGCCATCAGGGAAATGGTTTGCCATTTTCACTTCAGAAATAGAAGAGAAGCAGGTTCCTCAAAAAGATATTTTGCCTGTCGGAATAGATCTTGGCATTGAGCATTTTGCATACCTAAGCGATGGAACTGCAATAGAAAATCCAAGGCATCTGAAAGCTTCAGAAAACAGGCTGAGGAAGGCACAGCAGGAACTCTCAGAAAAAAAGAAAGGGAGCAAAAACAGAAGAAAGGCAAGGTTGAGGGTTGCACGCGTCCACGAAAGGCTTGCAAACAAAAGGAGAGATTTTATCCACAAGCTAACCCATCATCTCGCCAAAAACTATTCTCTTATTGCAATTGAAAACCTGAACGTTGAAAGAATGTCAAATGGTTTCCTTGCAAAATCCATACTGGACTGCGGCTGGGCGGAATTCTCCGGCATGCTCGCATACAAAGCGGAAGAAGCTGGTTGCGAAGTAGTGCTTGTGAATCCTGCCAATACAACAAGTGAGTGCAGCGGCTGCGGTTTGATAAGGAAGAAATTGCTTGCGGAGAGGCGGCATGAGTGTGCATGCGGCGCATCCATGCACAGAGATCTCAATGCGGCGATAAACATACTCGGAAGAGCTACGGCGGGGCACGCCGGAAGTAACGCCTCTGGAGAAGGGACCCATACCCACCAAAAGTGGGCAAGTTCCTTCAATGAAAGAGGAAGCCCCGCCCTTTAGGGCGGGGAGCATGTCACTAAAAAATGTAATGATGTAATATAGGCGGAGATCGTGGATGGCTAAACTCACACCCCGGGATATCGGCGCCCTCATTGAGGTGAGGAAAAAGGTTGCCGAGCTGACCTTCAAGAAGGGCCGCCTCCAGCGCAGCGGGGCCGGAGGCATGGACCTGAAGGAGGTAGAGGACGAGCTGAACCGCCTTGGGGAGAGGAAGGCGGCGCTGGAGAAAAAAATTAACGGGATAGAGATATTCATGCCGTTCCAGAAGAGGCTGGATGAGCTGCAGGTGAAAATCTCCGCGCATGATGACGAGGACGTGGCCGCGGCGATGCGGGCAAAGGACGGGGAACTGTACCAGATGCTTAAGGCAAAGGGCGCCCTGCTCAAGAAGAACATGGAGGCCAGGAACGAGATAGGGAAAATAATATTGATGATGCAGACGACATACCCTGCGCTGCGCGCGAAGATTGTGGAGGCTGTGAAGGAGGGGAAGGCGCCGGAGATGGAGGTGGCGGAGCTTGCGGGGAAGGAAGGGAAGATTGTCGCATCCCTGAACAGGATTGGGATAAGCTGCAGGCTGAAGGAGGGGAAGATTGCGCCCTCGGAAGAGCCCTGGAGCGAGGCGAAGGTGCTGCTCAATAATGCGCACATATGGATACCGCGGGAAAGCCTGGACAAGTTTGTGCAGAACGAGGCGGAGATGGAGCTCGTCGGGATAAAATTGCAGGTGAAGAACGCGGAGAAGCAGGTGAAAACCTTCGATGAGAGCGAGATAAAGGTGTTCAAGGACCTGCAGACAAAGTACATAGACCTGCTGAAGGCGAGGAAGGACCTCACCGATGTTTACGAAAAGGAGTTTGTTGGGCTAGAGCTTTCTTGAGACATAGGGGCCGTCCCGTTTGTATCCTTTTGAGAAATAGTAGGGCTTGGCGCCCACGCCGCTGATTATGAGCATCTTTTTGGAATCATAGTCTTCCTTTGCGATTCTTTCCGCCTCCCCCAAAAGGAGCGTTCCGAAATTCCTGTGCTGGGCCTTCCCTTCCTGCCCTACCGGCGCCTCAGAACCGTAGACGTGGAGCTCGCGGATGAGCGTCGTATCGCCCGTGATTTCTTTTCGGAACGGATTTTTTGGGATGCGGAGGCGGATGAAGCCGATTAGTTTGTTTTGTGATTCGTAGGAAAGGAAGAACTCCTCCCCTCCGCTCGCATTGTATTTTATGCAGTTGAGTTCCGCGTCCTCCGGGGATATTCTCCCTTCGCGGATTTCCCTTGAGCGGATTTCCATCTGGGGGATTCCGGCTTTTTTCACCTCGTGCTCGACCAGTTCGCGGAGGTTGCTTTTTTCCACCCCGGCGCCGATCATCGGGAGGGGGATGTCACGCTGGATGCGCATTACGCGCACATAGGGCGGGATGTATTTGTATGCCCTGGAGATTACGCGGGCGGCCTTTTCCGCCGAGTATGGTTGGTATTCCCCGCGCTTCCACATGTCGTATAGTTTTGTCCCCGGGATCACGAGCGTGGGGTAGATTTTGAGCATGTCCGGCTTGAACCTGGAATCGGAAAAGAGCTTTTTGAACATAAGGATGTCTTTTTTCTCGTCGGAGCCGGGGAGGCCGGGCATTATGTGGTAACAGACCTTGAAGGCGGAGTCCTTGAGCAGGGAGGTGGCGGTTTCCACCTCTTTTACGCCGTGGCCCCGGTTTATTTTTTTGTAAATCTTGTCATCCGGATTCTGGACGCCGAGCTCAACCCTTGTTGCGCCGTATTCGAGAATCTCATTTATTTCTTTTTTTCCGCAGAGGTCCGGGCGGGTCTCGATTGTGAAGCCGACCACGCGGCTATTTGCCTTTTCATTCCTCGTTTTAGCAGTGGAGAGCGAGCGGGATTTCCTTCCGTTGAACGCATCGTAGGCGCTTTTAACGAAGGGGCGCTTGTAGGATTCCGGCATCTGGAGAAAGGAGCCGCCCATTAGAATCAATTCGCATTTGCTTGTGGGGTGGCCGGTCTCGCGGAAGTGGCGGAGGCGCGTGCGCACCTGCACCGCGGGGTCGAATTTGGACTGGCGCGCGCGGAGCGCCGCAGGTTCTTCGCCAGTGTAGCTCTTGGGTGCGTTTCCGGTATAGGGGCAGTAGATGCAGGACCACCTGCAGGAGCCCTCGGGGCGGACCATTATGGCGACGGGCGTGACACCGGAAAGGGTGCGCATGGGGCGCTTTTGGAGAAGGGAGCGCATCTCAGGGGTGAGCTTATCCTTCGGGAAAGATGCTAATATTTCGGAATTCCTCGGGAAGGAATCCATATGGAAGCCCCTTGCGGCCTCCCGTTTTATCTTGTCGAAGTCCCTCCTGCCTGAAAGAAGCTGGGAAATTATGTACCTGACGGCCTCGTTCATCCGATTACCAGAGATTGGAGATTAACCCCACGAGCGCATACACCGGGGCTTCGAATATCGGGAAAAGGAGCGCCCCGTTTATGGTCGCCTTGTAGTCGGAGAGGACGTCCGGGACCGCGCGGACCGTGATGCCGGCTTCCTTCCTTACCGCGGGCGCGTTTGCGGACTGGACGAGGATTTTTGCGGCGTATTCCTCCTCCTCAAAGCCGGCAACCTCGTAAAGGATGGTCTTTGTGCTTCCGCCCGCTACATAAATGGTCTTGGTGAAGGACCATTTCGGGACCCCTTCTGATGAGACCACGAAAAGGTCGCCCGTGCTCCCCTTGTTGTTTATCGTAACCTCAAAAACCGCGGGCTGCCCGAGCCCTACGCGCCTGGAATTCGGGCTTACGCCCATGCCGAGGACATCGTTGCTGATCTCCATCTCAGCTATGAAGGAGACGTTGCCGAGCTGCTCCTCGTCCCTCTCGTCCCTTATGGTTATGGGAATCGAGTATTTTCCCTCGGGGGCGTCCCGCGCGGAGGTAATGGTCACCTGCAGCGGCTTCCCATAGAGAAGGCTGTTGCGGGATGTCCATCCGTCCGGAACGTAGTCCACGGTCGCAAGGTCGTAGTTTCCCCCTATACCATGCATCCCGCCCGAGTAAACCTCGTTGTGGATGGTGATGGGCATGGTCTGCCCGGGGCCCATCTTCCCGAGGAATATCCTGTCACCGTTGTGTATCTCCTGGGTGAGGGGCTCCAGCATCTGTGCTGGAAAGACCAAAGCTACAAGAAGGGCCGATAAAAGCAATGTTCTCATGGGCTTATTATTATCTATAAAGTTAAAAGCCTTATCAGTATTCAATCGCGAAATATTTGAACTCGGGCTCCGCGTTTTTGCTGAACTCGAGGATTTGTATCTTTTCCACGGAACGTATCTTGTCCTTGAGTTCTATCGCCTTGAGGAAATCGCGGTAGGCCTTCTCCGTGTCGCTTTCGCACAGGATTTCCACGGTCCCATCATCTAGATTGCGGACCCATCCCCTTACGCCCAGGGATTTGGCGGCGGTCTGCACAACCCAGCGGTAGTTCACACCCTGCACATTCCCATGCACCAGGAGGTGCGCGCGCAATGCCAGAACTACACCTCTACAACGACTCCGGTTTCGTTTATTTCCGCGGGGAAGCGCTGCATGAGGTGCTTCCTCCCCTTCATCTTCACGACCTCGATGCGCCTCTGCCTCTTGTCCTTGGTGTAGGTATAGTCCATGCGCACCCAGCCGTCCACGAGGTTCTCTATCCCATAGGGCGTGCGGGGCGCCTCTCCTTCGGCCGAGGGCATCTCTTCTGATACGATTAGCGTTGTTGTTTTCCACCTTCTTATGTTCTCGATTACGTTGATGAAGCCCTTCTTCCTCGCATCCTCGTTCGGGAAAAGCAGGGCGACGGGCATTATCGAGTCCACCACCATGCGCTCCACGCCCATCGTGTCCACGATTTCGCCTATGGCCGACTTCTGGTTCACGAACTGGTCCACTTCGTAGGGCGGGTAATCCAAAAATATCAATTGCTTGGAGTTTTCGAGCTCCGCGAGGTTCCAGCCCTTGTAGTTCATGTTCCGGTAGGTGGAGTCCCGGGTCTCCTCTATGACCACGTAAAGGCCCGGCTCGCCGTAGAGCTGCGCCCCCTTCACCAAAAATTGGAGGGCGAGGGTGCTCTTCCCGGAGCCCGTTGGCCCGCTCACAAGAACGATGGAGCCGGGGATGAGGCCCCCTCCAAGAAGCTTGTCCAGGCCGGGGATTCCGGTCTTTACGAGTTCTTTCTTTTCCTCTTTCATAATTATCCGGCCTCCTTCCTGCTCATGAGCTTCTCGCCGATTTTCAGCCTCTGCTCAAGGCTCTTTTTGTATCTCTCCTTGTCTTCCGGAGAGGCGACCTTCTCCATTATGTATTTCTTGAAATCGTGGGTGGTCGCTCCAAGGAACATGAGGATTTCATGCATTTCGGAAACGGAAATTACGAATTCCCCGGGCTGGAGAATCTCTATTGAGAATGGGCTGTAAGAGCCGCAGAGCCGCGCAAGCGCCGCGAGGTCGGTTGTGAGAACCTTGATCTCCACGGAGGTGGAGAACATCCCCCCGCTCTCCAAGGGCTCGTCTATCTCCCCCTGCGCATATTTCACTCCCTGCTCCTGCAAAATCTTCTGCACGAAACCCACGCCCAGCTTCTGGAGGGCTTCCTTCTGGTTTCCATGCAGGTCGAAATAGAGGAGGGAGAGAACCCCGCCGTCTTTTACGGTTTTTTCTATGAGCTTGCCGATGTCCTTTTCCTGCATCACTATCACTAGCTATAAAGTAAATAAAAAAGAATAAGAAAGGGAAGGATTATTGGAATGCCGCGAGGCACTGCGCCTTCGCATCCCCGGTCAGGTCGTCGCAGTAGGATGCATATTGCTGCTGCATCATCTCCTGGAAGTTGCAGACAGTGCCGGGCGTGGCGAACTTCTCCTCGCCGAATACCGCGGGTGCGCAGTCGTATTCAACCGGAGGGGCCTCGAAGTCGTCCATAGACACTGCTTCGGACGTGCCGGTGGGCTCGGTCTCCTCGCTCTCGAAGTATATCCAGTCGCAGTTCTCGAAGCCTGGCGAGCTCGCCATTACTGAGCCCTCCATGTAGGCCTTGTTGTCCTTGGATATCATCAGCATCTCGTTGGTTTGCCCACCAGAGGAGCTGAAGCCCTCTATGCGGGCCTTCTGCCCGAGTATGTACATCTCGTATGAGCCCGGGTAGTCGCCGCCGTAGCGGACGGTGCAGTGCATTGGAGTGCCCGCCGCCATGAGGGCGTCCATGCTCCAGGTATCCATGTTGAAGCCTCCGGTTCCACCTGTTCCATCAGTACCGCCGGTTTCTCCACCAGTGGTTCCGCCGGTCCCGCCGGTTGTTCCGCCAGTTGCGCCAGTGCCCCCGGTCCCGGTTCCACCGGTGCCTCCTGTGGCTCCGGTGCCGCCGGATGTTCCGCCGGCCCCTGTCTGCGTTCCTCCGCTGGGCTGTGTGCAGCCGAAGAGGAGGATTGCCGCAAGCAATACTGCTAGTATGTATTTCATCAAATCAACCCGTAGAGAGGATTGTAGGGAAAATATAAAAGCCCTGCGCTCACGTTGCAAAGCATTATAAACACATCTATACACATATTATAACATGGAGAAACTATCACCAGCGCTAGAGATAACTAAGCGCCCGATAGCTTCTGTGATAGGAGAATTTAAGGCAAAAAGGCCTGTAATCCTCACAAGCAAAAGCAACCTCGCGCTTGCGAATGAGCTCTCCGGAGGGAGGGCTATTCTAGTGGAAAACATCAGCGTGAAGCATTCAACGAAACTTATCGGAAGAATAGAAAGGATGAGGACGGGGGCAATAATCGGGATGGGCGGGGGGAAGGTTCTGGATGTTGCGAGGTTCTGCGCCATTGGAATGGATGCGGAACTGGTTATGATTCCTCCGACGCTTGCGAGCACCGCACTGAGCGTGGACAAATCCGTAGTGGTGGATGGGAAAGGGGAAAGGAACTATCTGATCACAAGGGCTCCGGACAGGGTTATTGTAAGCCTTCCATTTGTGATGGGGCGCCCGTACGGAGAGCTGGCGAAGTTGAGCTCCTCTGGATTTGGGGATTATTTTGCAAGATTGGCGATTGCGATGGACAGGGCTTACTTCGCGCATGAGAAAGCCTTGGGCGCAGCGGTTAGGGGCAATGAAAAGATGATGTTCGCGCTGCTTGATTGGATTTCTTCAAAGTTTGAGAGGTACGAAGAGGCTGCAGTAACGAAGCTTGCGGAGGCGCTGCACAGCGACGGGCTCAGAAGCATAATGGAAGGGGCGCCTTCATTGCCTGGAAGCGAGCACGTTTTTGCGAGGGCGCTGGAAAGCGCGAAGGAAGGGGCTGCCCTTAAGCCTACTCACGGCCAGGCGGTTTCCATTGGGATACTCTTAACCACGCATGTTTTCGGAGAGTTGGGCGGAGATAAGAGTATTTTTGAAATGGTCAGGGATGCGTTTAGGAAAATCGGGCTTCCGGCAACTCTTGAAGAATTGGAAGGGATTGGGGTGCGGGTTGGGGATATAGCAAACGCACTAAGTGAAACTGGAAAAAGGAAATTTGACATTCTTCTTAGGGACCACTGGGAAAAGGCGGCAGAATCCGTTGTTGGAATCTATTCGGAGATTTAGGGGGCAGGATTTGATTGGGCATCTCTCACGGTAATCCTTTTTTCGTAGTCACATCATTAACATAACTTTAATAAATGTAGTCACATAAATAATGCCATGCACATAGAAAAAAGGCGCCGGGGAACGAAGGTGCAGTACTACCTGGCGCATTCCTACCGCAAGGGGGGAAAAGTAATGAAGATGAGGGCGTACCTCGGCGATGATTTATCCGATGCGCAGGTGGAAAAGAAGAGAAAGGCTGCGGAGGAAAAGATCCGGACACGGCTGCTTGGCGCCAGATTCATCCGAGACCCTTACCGCACGGTCCTGTCTCCGGAAGAGCTGGAGGAACTCGGGGCGCTCGAAAGCAAGGGCAGGATAAAACTAATCCACTTGAGCGAAGAGGACTGGCTCAAGTTCAGCGAGGTGTTCACCTACAGCACCAATGCGATAGAGGGCTCCTCAGTAACCGGAAAAGAAGTCGCAGACATCCTTGAAAGGGACAAATGGCCAGAAAAGCCGAAGGAGGAGATATCCGAGACATATGGCGTCGCAGAGGCGGTTGCTTATGTAAGAAAAACAAAGGAGCACGTCTCGCTGGAACTGATGAAGGAGCTCCACCGCATCGTTTTCAGGAATTCGAAGCGGTTTGCCG
>Ga0315294_10009696_pt1 | contig 10569 bp, 7 predicted proteins | sample YL17G13_40_MG_FD_203626 | JGI IMG/M metagenome (GOLD analysis project Ga0315294, IMG submission 203626) | Sediment microbial communities from Yellowstone Lake, YNP, Wyoming, USA - YL17G13_40 | ecosystem: Environmental > Aquatic > Freshwater > Lake > Sediment | place: USA: Wyoming | collected...
ATCACATATCGTCCGGCGTCTGCATGAAGGACACAGCGTGGCGCAGGCGAATATCGACCTCTTAGAAGCAGGAGGAGAGCGCTTTGTCCTGAAGGATTTTCACGCCCGTCCTTTCATGGTGCGCCGTTTTTGGGGGCGGGGAATCATATCCCGCGAGGTGCGCTTTTACACACGGCTCAAAGGCATTGAGGGCATCCCGCGTGTCCTGAAGCGGCTGGATGATGAGGCATTTATCATGGACTACGTGGAAGGGACGCCTCTTTCCCTGATTGAAAAAGGCGCCCTTCCGCTGTCCTTTTTCATGCAATTGAGGAGACTCGTTACAGAGATGCACGGGCGGGGAGTGACACATGGCGACCTCAGGCAAAAAAACATCCTTGTTGATATAGAGGGGGCTCCATTCCTGATAGATTTTGCCGGCGCATTCAGTCTGAAAGGGCAGGGGAACATCCTCACGCGCGCCCTCTTCCGGCGGCTGAAAAATGTGGATGAACTCACTCTGCTTAAACAGCAGGATAAATTTCTGCCGGAGTCCCTCACAAAGGAAGAGGCGAAAAGGCTGGCAAATATCCCGTGGTATCTCAGACTTGGGCGGTGCTTGAAGAAGAGGATTTATAAGCCCTTTAAGCATGCCACACGCAAAAGGCGTTAGGCGGAGGATGTGATAAACACCATTTTAACCGGGAGGTTAATAACTCATGGGAATGACGATTACGGAAAAAATCCTTGCATCACACTGCGGGAAGGATGAGGTGCATCCCGGACAGCTGATTAACGCATGGGTTGATATCTGTCTTGGCAATGACATCACCGCCCCCATTGCTATTGATGAGATGGAACGGGCGGGGGCGGAAAAGGTGTTTGACAATGAGAAGATTGTCCTTGTCCCCGACCATTTTACGCCGAACAAGGATATAAAGAGCGCCGGACAGGCGGCGCAGCTCCGACGCTTTGCCCGCAAACATCGCCTGAAATATTATTTTGAAGTGGGCGAGATGGGCATTGAGCACGCTCTCCTGCCGGAACAGGGGATTGTCCTCCCCGGCGATTGCATTATCGGGGCGGACAGCCACACATGCACCTATGGCGCGCTCGGCGCATTCTCCACGGGCGTTGGCTCCACCGACCTCGCCGCCGCCATGCTCACAGGCGAGGCGTGGTTTAAGGTGCCGGAGCAGATGAGATTTGTGTATAGCGGCATGTTGCAGAAGTGGGTTGGCGGGAAGGACCTGATTTTATTCACCATCGGGAAAATCGGCGTGGACGGCGCCCTTTATCGCACCATGAACTTCAATGGCTCTGTAATCCGGAGCCTGCCGATGGAGGACAGGCTTGCCATGTGCAACATGGTCATTGAGGCGGGGGGGAAAAATGGCATGATTGAACCGGATGAGGTCACGGAGGAATATGTTCATCCCCGCGCGCAGAGGCAATACAAATTCTACAGGCATGACCCTGACGCCGCCTATATTGCCACGTATGAGTGGGATGTCTCCGATATGGAACCGCAGGTTGCCTTTCCGCACCTCCCATCCAATGCGCATCCTGTCTCTGAGGCGGCGGATGTCATGATTGACCAGGTCTTTATCGGCTCCTGCACCAACGGGCGGCTGAGCGACCTGCGCCAGGCGGCTCGTGTGCTGAAGGGAAACCACGTGGCGAAATATGTCCGTTGTATCATCATCCCCGCAACGCAGTTGGTTTATCGCCAGGCTATCGAGGAGGGGCTCACAGACATATTTCTGGATGCGGGATGCGCCGTCAGCACGCCGACTTGCGGTCCATGTCTGGGCGGGCACATGGGGATTCTTGCGGAGGGGGAACGCTGTGTCGCCACAAGCAACCGCAATTTTGTGGGGCGCATGGGGCATGTTAAAAGCGAGGTTTACCTTGCCAATGCCGCTGTCGCCGCCGCAAGCGCCGTCACAGGCAGAATCACCCATCCTGAGGAGGTGGCAAAATGAAGTTCAAAGGCTGTGCATTCAAATATGGTGATAATGTCAATACGGATGAAATCATTCCTGCGCGTTATCTGAGTTCGAGCGACCCGCAGTGGCTCGCCGCTCACTGCATGGAGGCTCTTGACGCAAACTTTGTGAGTGAGAAAAAGCCCGGCGATATCATTGTGGCGCAAAAGAATTTCGGCTGCGGCTCCTCACGGGAACATGCCCCCATTGCTATCAAGGCGGCGGGGATTTCCTGCGTTATTGCGGACAGTTACGCCCGCATATTTTACCGAAACGCTATTAATATCGGTCTGCCAATCATTGAATGCGGCGAGGCAGCCGCAGATATTGAAAAGGGAGATAATGTAGAGGTTGACCTGGCAAAGGGGACTGTCAGAAATCACCGCACGGGACGCACGTTTAATTTTGAGCCGCTCCCCCAATTCGCACAGGAGATTATCGCCTCCGGCGGCCTTATGAAATATGTCATAAAAAAAGACAAATTGACAATTGACAATTGATAATGGATAATTATTACCGAAATTTTTTAAAAATTCTCCAATTCTCCAATTCTCCAATTCTCCGATTCTCAAATCCAGGGGGGAATATAAATGAAGGCGACCGAGGGTAAGATTGGGCGTGTTTTTGTCATACGCCTTGAGGATGGCGATAAAATCCCGGACTGCATCGAACATTTTGCTGAGGAAAAAGGCGTCACGCATGGACAGGTCATACTTGTAGGCGGCATCGGGGAGGGAAGTATTGTCGTGGGACCCCGAAACGCTGATGAGCGCCCGCCTGAACCCATGCTTCTTCCCATTGACGGTGCGCACGAGGTGGCGGGGGTAGGCATCATCGCACCGGCAGAGGACGGGAAACCCGTTCTTCACATCCATGCCGCCTTAGGGAGGTCGGGGCAGACCATGACGGGATGTCTGCGCCCTGGTGTCAAGACATGGGTGGTGGGTGAGGTGATTCTTTATGAGCTGCTTGGCGTCCGTGCGACACGTCTTAAGGATGCAGAGACCGGCTTCGCCCTCCTGATGCCTGGTATTCCAATTAAGGAAAAATAACTGTCATCCCACCATGAGATATTGTTGTTGACAAGTACTTCAGAACGAAATATTTCATTATCAAGAAGTCTCAGGTTATTCAGTGCTTTTTCACGTGTAGTCAGGGGGATAAAATTGTGGGAGTAAAATTATTCCGCATTATACTCCTTTTCCTTGCGGTCCTGATGTTGACAGGCGCCGTTTGTGGGGAGGAAAGTGACATAACCTCAATCATCGTTGGCGGTGACCGCAATTTTCCACCTTACCAGTTCCTTGATAACGGCAACCCCGCCGGTTTTAATATTGATATAGTGCGGGAGGTCGCCAAAGTCATAGGTCTCAAGGTGGAGTTCAGTCTCACCACATGGCGGGATGCGATGGATGATTTGAAGAACGGGCGCATTCATGCCATTGCGGGGATGGTATTCATAAAGGAGCGACAGGATAGATATGATTTTTCCATGCCGTATGCCGAGGATTCCTTCGGATTGTTCGTAAGAAAGGACTCTCCCATCCATTCATACGCCGATACACGCGGGAAAGAGATAATGGTTCGGGGTGGCGGCGTGATGCAGGAGATACTGGAGAGGGAGAGACGCGTGGGGCGCATTGTTCCTGTCAGGGATCCTGAAGAGGCGCTGACGCTTCTTGCCTCGGGCATGCATGACGGAGCCGCCCTCTCCAAAATCCAGGGGTTTTATTATATTGAAAAGTTAGGGCTGAAAAATATCAGGCACGTCGGGGAAGACATCTACACAATGCCATATTGCATTGCCGTGAAAAAGGGAGACACCGCACTCATCCATAAACTGAATGAGGGGCTGCATATCCTTAAAGCCTCGGGCAAATACAGAGAGATTTATGAGAAGTGGTTCGCAGTCTATGAAAGGAAATCCTATTACAGAATCATCAGAAACTTTGCAATTCTTCTGGCAGTATTGCTTGCGTTACTTGTGGCAAGTTATCTGTGGTCTTTGTTTCTGAGGAGACTTATCAGGCAGAGGACGGCGGAGATTCGCAGGGAACTCAAGGAGCGGAGACGCGCGGAAGAATCGCTGGCAGATGTGCAGAGCCTGCTTCTTGCCTCTATCGAGCAAACCCCCGTTGGCATTATCATCGCCGACGCCCCGGATGTGAAATACCGCCTTGTCAATTCTAAGGCGGAGGAAATATTTGGAGAGACAAAGACATCCATGGTTGGGAGTTCCCCCCTTCATTCCAATCCGGAATGGCAGGGTTTTCATCCCGACGGCACACCTTGCAAAATTGAGGACATTCCCATTGTTCAGGCAATCACTCAGGGGAAGACCGCAAAGAATGTAGAGTGGAAGGTCCGCCATGCGGGTGGCGAGGAATACTGGGTTCTGAGCAATGCCGCCCCCATTCGCAACGCCGCGGGCGAAATCATTGCGGGCGTCTGCATCTCCATGGATATTACAGAACGGAAAAGGTCTGAGGAGGTGCGGGAATCCAACCGCCGGCTTTCGCAACGTCTGACAGAGGCAGTCAGCATGAGGGACGTGGGGAAGGCAAGCGTAGAGGAGTCCCACCGTCTGTTCGGGCACGATTTCTTCAGTCTTTCCCTTTATAATGAGTTGAAAGGGTTCTCTGAAGGGATTTATAGTGAGGACACTCCTCTGGGGGCATCCGCGCCGGTGGAAACGCTCCCGATCAAACTTCCTCTGGAGGCTCTAAAAAAAGGCCGAGCCTATACCGGCAAAGCCACTCTTTTTAACAGGATAGATGATACCAAGGTAGAAGGGTTCATTCCTGTTGGGGAAAAGGAACGACGCTCCCTTTCCCTCATGTTCTCGCCGGTTCGCTGGGGCGAGCGCTCCATCGGTGTAATTACTGTTCAGAGTTACACAAAGGGGAAATATGGGGAGAGAGACCTTGAGATTCTTGAGACCTTCGCCGCCCAGTGTTCCGGCGCCCTGTTGCGTGTTCACGCGGAAGAGGACAGGCGCAATCTGGAGGCGCAGATTCAAAATGCGCAGAAGCTGGAAAGCCTCGGCATCCTTGCAGGCGGCATTGCTCACGACTTCAACAACCTTCTCATGGGCATTTTAGGGCATGCCGAACTGGCGCTTGATGCAATCTCACCCATCTCCCCCGCTTACAATAACATCAAGGGAATTGAGGCGTCGGCAAAGCGCGCGGCAGAGCTCTGCAAACAGATGCTCGCATACTCCGGCAGGGGGAGATTTGTCATTGAGCCTATCAACCTCAATGAGATTATTGAGGAGATGGTCCATCTCCTTGAGGTCTCCATTTTCAAAAATAACGTGCTGAAGTTCAATCTTGCGCAGAACCTCCCCCTGATTGAGGGAGACGCCTCACAGTTAAGTCAGATAATCATGAATCTTGTAACAAACGCCTCGGAGGCGATTGGCGATAAGAGCGGCGTGATTAATATCACAACCGGAGCCATGGAATGCAACCAAGCCTACCTCGGCGGAACATTTCTGGATGAAAAACTGCCGGATGGGGTTTATGTCTATCTTGAAGTGGCAGACACAGGATGTGGAATGGAGAGGGAGCTACGGGAGAGAATTTTCGACCCCTTCTTCACAACCAAGTTCACCGGACGTGGGCTGGGGCTTCCCGCCGTTCTGGGTATTGCCCGCGGACACAGGGGGGCTATCAAGGTTTACAGTGAACTTGGTCGGGGAACAACAATCAAGGTCCTGTTTCCGGCGCATGAGTCAACTGCGCCACCCACCACAGTTGCCGCTGAGTCCCTGCAGGAGTTGCAAGGCGCCGGCACCATTCTTCTGGTAGATGACGAGGACACTGTCCGCACCGTTGGGAAAATCATGTTGGAAAATGCGGGATTTGATGTCCTCACCGCCTCTGACGGCTATGAGGGGCTTGAAATCTTTAGAAAGGAGCGCGACAGGGTCGCGTGTGTGATTCTTGACCTTACCATGCCTTATATGGACGGCGAGGCGACCTTCCGCGAGCTCCGCCAGATAAAGGAGAATGTTCGCGTTATCCTCACAAGTGGATACAACGAGCAGGAGGTTGTGAGCCGTTTTTCCGGCAAGGGACTTGCGGGGTTTCTACAGAAGCCATATCGCGCCTCAGTGCTCATCGCAAAGGTTCGAGAGGCCATTGGAGCATCCGGGTAGTTCGGATGTCTTTCATCCCCCCAAGGTAGAAATTAATTACTTGACGCTTACTTATCATAAATGACCCCCTCATTGTCTTGAGTTTCTTGATGGGTATTTTGTCCTTGAAGACAAGCCATATATTTCGTAATTATAACTTTAGAACTTTGACAAAATCTTCGCCGCAAACGGTGTTTTCCGATTCATATTCTTCTTTCGTCTGTTGATGCCTCTATGATGCGCCTTCCAATCAAAAAGACATCGCACTACCTTCTGAGCATGGGTGTTGTCTTTCTCATGTCCTGCGTGGGGCTGATGATTCACAAGCACTTTGAGCCCACAAATCTGGTCATGCTGTATCTCCTTGCCGTGGTTATCTCGGCAAGTCTCTGGGGACGAGGACCCGCCATTGCCACCTCTCTCATCAGCGTTCTTGTCTTTGATGTCCTGTTCATTCCGCCCCGGTTTAAGTTCAGCGTGGCAGATACGCAGTATATCCTCACGTTTATCGGACTATTCGTCGTGGGGGTCATGATAAGCGAACTGGCATCCAAGCTGCGGGAGCGCGCCCTGGAAGCCAGCAGGCGGGAGGCGCAAACCGCCATCCTTTACAGACTCAGCCGCGACCTGACCACGACCCTGAACCTGACTGATGTGCTGGACATCATTCGTGCCCATGTCGAAAAGGTTACGGGAAGCAAGGTAAAGATTTATCTCCAACAGGCAGGGGCATTGAAGCAGTGGGTGTCCGGCGCCTGGGCATCCCTCGAAGAGTTCGATGAATCCATTGCCCGTTGGGTTGTCGAGAATGTCAGTCCTGCCGGCGCGGGAACTTCCCACATTCCGTCCGCAAATGCCTGCTACCTGCCCCTGAAAACAGGAAATCAGACCGTGGGGGTTCTCTCATATCGCATCAGGGAATTGCGCGATGTCATGGAGCGGGATGAATCGGTTCTGTTAGACGCACTGGCAAATCAGTGCGCACTGGCAATTGAGCGCATCAGGCTGTTGGAAGAAAACCGCAATATGGAACTTCTCCGCGAAAGGGATAAACTGTATACCGTCCTCTTAAACTCGATTTCCCACGACCTGCGCACGCCCTTAGTGGCTATCACGGGGACGCTGAGCAGTCTCATGGAAGACGGGGAGCATTTAGAGCGAACCACCGTCAGGGAGCTCATCGAAACAGCTTTTGAAGAATCGCTTCGCCTGAATAACATTGTCGGTGACCTTCTGGATATCACGCGAATTGAGGCGGGCGCCCTGCGGGCAACCCTCCAGCCTTGCGATGTCCGCGACATCATCAGCGTATCCCTCGACCACGTCAGGGAAAAGATGGGAACGCGTCCCGTGCAGGTGGATATTGTTGGCGAGATTCCCGAAGTTGTGTGCGACATGTCGTTGATTGTGAAGGCGCTTGCCTACGTGCTGGATAACGCCATCAAATATTCACCCGCCGATGCCCCGATATCCGTCACAGCCCGCGCAGCCGAAACCGGCGTGAACATCATCATCCGGGATTACGGTAAAGGGATACCCACGGCGGAGATGGAGCACATATTCAGGAAATTTTTTCGCGGGGAGCATTCCTACAACGTTCCCGGCTTGGGACTAGGACTCTCAATTTGCAAGGGAATCATTGAGGTGCATAAGGGAACCATCCGTATTGAAAGCGACAGAGAGCAGGGCACCACTGTAACGATAACACTTCCGGAGACAAGTTGACTCTCATGGCAAACGAAACAGAAAAGGAACTGCGGGTGCTGGTCGTGGATGACGAAAAGTCCATCAGGCGATTCCTGAAGGCTTCTCTTTCGCCTTACGGGTACAATATAACCGAGGCGTCAAATGCCCGGGAAGCCCTCATGCTTGCCTTCGCCTCCCACCCCGATGTCATCATACTCGACCTTGGACTTCCAGATATGGACGGCGTCGATGTCACCAGACGGCTGCGGGAGAAGATGAAAACCCCCATCATCATTCTTTCCATTCGGGAGCATGAGAATGATAAAGTCGCCGCGCTTGATGCCGGCGCCGACGATTATCTTACCAAACCCTTCAGCATGGGGGAGTTGTTGGCGCGCCTCAGGGCTGTGATGCGACGATTTGTTCCCACTGACGATGAGCCTTATTTCAAAACAAGAGACCTCTGCGTGGATTTTTCCCGGCGCGCCGTGTCCGTCAAGGGAGAGCCAATCCACCTCACCCCAACTGAATACGATATTCTTAAATTGCTTGTTCAAAACGAGGGCAAAGTCCTCACCCATCGCCAGATGATAAAGAAAATCTGGGACAAAGATGAATCCTCGGAAGGAATCTATCATCTCCTTCGTGTAACAATCAGCAATCTGCGAAACAAGATTGAGAGCGACCCCGGTCGACCGGTCTATATTCAAACCGAGCCTGGCATCGGCTATCGATTGCATTCCGACCTCTAACACCGCCAGCAACCAAATTTTGACTCTTTTTTGACTTTCCAGAAAACCTCATTTGTATTTTTATACTCAGCATGTTTGTGAACAAAATCTCTATCAATCAGTCCTCCCGGAAATTTTCACCTTAACGGATGTGCCGGTGGTTCCGCTTATGAACTGTTCGAAAAGTCATTCATATAATCAACTATCATCATTCCCAATTGAGAGGGACTCCTTACTCATCCATTTCCGCCGGTTTTTTCTCAAAGGACTGAACCATGTCCAGCTGCTGGTGCTGGGATATCTTCTAATCGTGATTCTAATCGCCTGTCTCCTCATGCTGCCCATATCCTCCGCCCATCACAGCACCCAGACGTTCCTCGACGCCCTCTTCATGGCAACCTCAGGCATCAGCACAACGGGACTGGTCGTTGTGGATACGGGCAGTTATTACTCCCTTTTCGGGCAGATTGTTCTGATGCTCGATTTCCAGATAGGTGGAATTGGATACATGTCCCTGTATATTCTTATGGCTTACTTTTTGAAAAAAGGGACATCTTACAAAACAAAGACCGTTGCGAAAGAATCTATGGCGGGTGCGGAGATCGGCACCAGCCGTCCCTTTTTCCGGATGGTCATTCTTTATACGCTCCTGTTCGAAATTGTCGGGGGAATCATTCTATGCCTGTTCTGGATGAAGCAATATTCCATCCCGAGGTCCATCTATCTTGGACTGTTTCATTCCATTTCAGCCTTCTGCACCGCCGGATTCTGCCTCTTTCCGGATAGCCTGATGCCCTATAAAAATTCAATCCTTGTGAACATGACCATCAGTCTGGTTTCGCTTGCCGGTGGCATCGGCTTTTTTGTTTTGATAGACCTCTTTCAAACGGGAAAGTATCGGTTGACTCGGAAAGTTCGATTCAGACTATCCCTGCACAGCAGGCTAACTTTGATAGTTACCACCAGCCTGCTGGTTGCGGGAACCTTGATTCTCCTGAGCGCCGGCAAATGGGATTCCTCCGTAAAATTCCCCCAGCGCTTCATAGAGGCGTCCTTTCAGACAATCTCCGCCTCGACCACCGATGGTTTCAATACCGTGGATATCGGAGCGCTGACGCCTTCCTGCCTTGTCATGCTCATTCTCCTCATGTTTGTCGGGGCATCGCCGGGGAGCACCGGCGGCGGCATCAAAACAACAACACTAGGAGTGCTCCTCCTGTCCATACGTTCCCAGCTGCGGGGACAAAGCGATACCAATTTTTTCGGGAGGCGGATACCTCAGGAAATTATCGGCAAGGCATATTCCGTCTTTTTTCTTTTCGTTGCCGTAGTAATTGCCGACCTCCTGCTTCTCTGCGTGACGGAACGGGCATCCTTTCTGCAGATACTCTTTGAGACCATGTCTGCCCTTGGCAACACAGGATTATCAATGGGCATTACCTCGCAGCTATCCGACGTGGGGAAATTTGCGCTGACAGTGACGATGTTCATCGGACGCGTGGGGCCGCTGACGATAGGTCTGGCGATGATAGGACAGCTGAAACAGGCAAGATTCCGATATCCCGAAGAAAACGTCTTTGTGGGTTGATTTCTTCTCATCAGGTGAATCACCTGCGGATAAAGTATGTGGTGGGGAAGCGAGGCTTGGGTTGTCCGGGGATTCAGCGCCGCCGGGATTGGATACGGACTGCCGTTTGCTCGGCGGCTCGAAAAACACGAAGAAAGTTGAGACCGGCGATCTTCTTGATGTCTTCCGCGGTGTAACCCCGCCGCATAAGTTCAGCCAACAGGGCAGGGAAGCGTGAAACGTCCTCAAGACCTTTCACAGCGCCTTCAAATCCATCAAAGTCGGAACCAATGCCCACATGGTCAATACCAGCCACTTTGCGAATGTGGTCAATATGGTCGGCAACCTGCGCCAGTTTGACATCTGTATGATGCTGGGTATGCCACCAATGCCTCATCCCTTCATGCACCTTTTCGGGTTGTCCGGGATAGAGTGACTCAAGACGATTTTCCTCTGCTTTTTCCAGGGTATAATTTT
>Ga0315294_10009698_pt1 | contig 10567 bp, 9 predicted proteins | sample YL17G13_40_MG_FD_203626 | JGI IMG/M metagenome (GOLD analysis project Ga0315294, IMG submission 203626) | Sediment microbial communities from Yellowstone Lake, YNP, Wyoming, USA - YL17G13_40 | ecosystem: Environmental > Aquatic > Freshwater > Lake > Sediment | place: USA: Wyoming | collected...
CACCTTTAGGTGAATTAGAAATTGATGCAAATATTGCAGAAAGCATTTTAAAAAACTCTAAAATAATTAAGGTAGATAGAAAAGCCCATCAATTTGAACATTCTATAGAAGTTCAATTACCATTTATACAATATATTTTTGGTGAAAATGTTAAATTTGTACCAATTTGTATGATTCATCAGGATATTAATACAGATATAGAAATTGCCAAATCAATTTGTGCTTCAATAATTAATAAAAATGTTTTAATCATTGCTAGTTCGGACTTTACCCATTATGAACCACAAGAATACGCAATAAATATAGATAAGCAAGCGATAAATGCTATTCTAGATTTTGATCCTAAAAAATTATATGATATGATTTACCAACAGAATTTAACTATGTGTGGCCCTGGTCCAATTACTGTAATGCTTATTGCTTGTAAAACACTAGGTGCAAAAAAAGCTGAATTGACTAAATATTCTACTTCAGGAGATATTTCTGGTAAATATGATCAAGTAGTTGGTTATGCTTCAATAATCATCCGAAAATGATATACATCAATCAATACATTATTCTGTCATGGGGGAGGAGCTTTTCTTTTTCTGTCATTGGAGTAGTTTTTCCTCTGTCATTGCGAGGGAGCGAAGCGACCGAAGCAATCTCTTGATTTGTAAGAACTTGATATTGCTTCGATATCATCAAGAAAACACTTTACCATCAGGTTATTAGCTAATATTATTATAAACAATAATTTTACGCTTAAAGGGATAAGAATAATATGATAGAAAAATATAGTTTTGGACAAATTTTAATTAGTGGGAAAAAATATAATTCAGATCTTATTATTTTTGCGGATCATATTTATGATAATTGGTGGAGAAAAGAAGGGCATAATCTCTGTATTGATGATGTAAAGGAAATCATAAATAAAAAACCAGATATTTTAATTATTGGAACCGGATTTTATGGTTTAATGAAAGTATCAGAAGATTTAATCAAATACATAAAATCAGCAGGAATTGAACAAATAATTATTAAAAAGACAAGAGATGCATGTGAGGAGTATAATAAACTTTATAAAAATAAAAATATAATTGCTGCTTTTCATTTGACCTGCTAATCGCTGATAAACAATATTAAATCAATGAATAAAAAACAAATTCAAGAATTAATGGATAAGAACTTCGCAGAACAATAGTTTGTATGCCCGGGATATTCCAAAATAAAAATTGCTCATCACCAACCTGAATGGGCTTTTCATTTAATTACCTCCAAACCCCCTGTGTTTGAGTACGCAAGGGGTTATTTTTTTAGATAAGTTTTAAGAAAAAGAGGGTTTTTGAAAAATTTTTAGTAATATATAATTGAAAGTAATTTTATAATATTAAATTTAAAGATTCCTTTTGTTTTCTATATATTTTGATGAAAAACAAAATTAGGAGGATAATTTAATGTTATTTGATAAAATACTTGGCAATAGTAATATAAAAAATATTTCATTGAAGAATGAGATAGAAAAATGGTTATTGTATATTGATAATAAAGGAGAACTCAATAGATTTCTTCCAAGATTAACAAAAATGGATGATAGAAAAATAAATGAAGTACTTGCAGAGATATCATCAGCTTATTTATTAGAAAGTCTATTAAATCTTAAGGTAACCGGTTGGGAAGTGCCTACTATTAGTGATAAAAATGTTGACTTTACTATAGATTTAAATTCGGAAGAAGTTTACTGTGAGGTTAAGAGTCCAAGTTGGCAAAGCGAGCTTTCTAAAAAGGAAAAATTAGGTGGTAGAAAAGCTCAAGGAAAGTATAAAAAAAACGAAGTTCGGTTTTTTGGACATTGGAGAAATATTCGTCATGCAATTAAGAAAGCTTATCCAAAATTTCTAAGCAATTGTTATAATTTGGTAATAATACAAGATGACTTAATTGTTCCAATATTAGATTTTCCTACTGATATACAAATAGAAATTGCTTTATTTGAGGGAAAAGGTATTTATGATAATGAAAAAGGTGTTTTTATAGGTAATGATTATGAGAATGTTGGTGGAGTGTTATTCATTGATATTAATCCAACAAGTAGAAACAAAGTATATAAATGTAAGTTTGTAGGTAATCCAAATGCATTAAAAGCATATAAATTGCCTATTAAGAATTGCTATCTTAGTAGCAACTCTGGTAATTAAGAAAGGCTTAATTACATACATAAATTATAATAAATAATTTAGAGGGTAAAACAAAATTATGAAAAAGAAAAAAGAGAAGGAAGATAAAAAAGAAAAAGTTACAATCCATAAAACAGAAAAATTAATTAATACACCTTTAGGGAATTGGCTTGAAAATTTAATACAACCAAACACAGTTTTTACATCAACTGGTATAACTTCTTTACAACCGGAATTAGATAAAGCTATTTCAATTTTTCCATTTTTTAAACCAGCAGATGATTCTCAAATTAAATATAGAGAAAAGATTACAAAATTAGAAAATCGAGTTAATGAATTAGCAAAGCAGCTTTCTGAAAACAAGGCAAAAGGGAAGGCACAAATCGAAGAATTAACAAAAGAATTAGAAATATTAAATAATGATAGGAAATATTTAGATCTTTCTAATAGAATATGCGAAGAGGGAAAAAATAAACTATTAAAATCACCGGAATTTAGAAATTTATTTAAAAATAAAGAATGTACTGCAGCAATTATAGCTATTGATATTAGAAGATCTACAGAATTGATGTTGAAAGCAAAAAGTCCAACAGATTTCGCTAAATTTATCTCATCTCTATGTATAAAAATGATGGATATTATTAAAACAAATTATGGTGTAGTCGACAAATTTACCGGGGATGGTATATTATCTTTTTTCCCAGATTTTTTTAGTGGTCCTGATGCAATATATTTTGCATTAAGTTCGGCAAATGAATGCAATAATTACTTTAAGAAACATTATTATAATAATAGGACTTTATTTTCAACTATTTTAACTGAAGTTGGTTTGGGAATAGGAGTTGATTATGGCGAAACACATATAGTTGATATAAATAATGTTGTAACTGTTGTTGGAATACCTGTAGTATATGCATGCAGATTATCAAATGCAAAAGCTAATGAAATTCTTTTAAACCAAACAGCATATGAAGCCTCAATTGTTAAATATAAGAAATGTTGTCAATATAGTGAATCGGAAATAAATATAAAACATGAAGGAAGTATTCTTGCATATAAATTGGAAAAGTATATTTTACCTAAGGATATCAGTTCACCAGAATGGATTAAAAATATACCATTATAAAAGAATAAAAATCTATGCAAATAAAAATCTTAATCAACCAAAAAAGCAGGGGAGGAACATACTTACAAATAATTAACAAATAGTAAATATTAGAATATATTTTAAGATGGAAACAATTATGAAGTTATTGTTAAAAAATCATCTGATAGCTCAAATTAAAAAAGCAAACAAAAAATTGCATGCCAAATAATTAGACAAAAGAATGGCAAATAGAACTGGTTTTTTATTATGCTAGAGGGTGTGGATAATTTTTACTTGACATTATACAATTATTTGATATAATATTACCAATATGGGAACAAATATAAATCTATTTTATTATTCCACGGTTTACTATGAAATTAATAGGCAAAAAACTACTGTTCAACTTTAAAAAGAAACATGCTGACGCTCGATCACAAATTGAGTCGTGGGAAATGGAAGTTGAAGAAGCTGAATGGAGAGCCCCTTACGATATTAAAAGGAGGTATCCGAAAGCAAGTTTAGTAAAAAACCAGCAAGTGATTTTTGACATTTGTAGAGATAAATATAGATTACTGACACAGGTTAATTATAAAAATAGAATTGTTTTAGTACAAAAAATTGGTACGCATAAAGAATACGATAAATGGAAAATAATTTAATTAAATCTATGATTAAAATTAAAGTTATAAAAACTGAAAAAGATTACCAAGAAGCTCTTAAATCGGTTGAGGAATTAATGAACCTCGATCCAAATCCTGATTCAACAGAAGGCGAACAACTTAACCTTCTTAGCACTCTTATTGAAGATTATGAAGCAAGAATTTTTCCTAAAACACTTCCTAATCCTATTGAAGCCATTAAATTCAGAATGGAACAATCAAACCTTAAACCAGTTGATCTCGTTCCTTATATCGGCAGCAGAAGTAGAGTATCAGAAATTCTTTCTGGTAAACGTCAGTTAACCATTAACATGATTAGAGCTTTGTCAGAAGGTCTTGGAATTCCCACTAAAGTATTGATAAAAAAACCTGATACAAGTGATACGGAATATAAAAATTGGGATAATCGTCTCGTAGCAGAAATGGAGAAACGAGGGTATTTTGGTAATACTTTATTTAAACAGCATAACAAAATTGAACTACTTGAAAACTTTTTTTCAACAATCGGTTCTCCAGCGCAAATTGTTGGAATGTTACGCAAATCTAATTACCGATCCTTTCCACTCACAGATAAACGTGCATTATCTGCCTGGGCTGTTTGTGTAATGAAAAAATCTCAAAAAATAGAAGTACCTAAAAAATACAAACATAACACTATTGACCTTAAATTTTTACAAGAGTTGGTCAAATTAAGCGTCAGTGAGAATAGTCCTATCTTGGCTCTAGAATACTTAAAAAAATACGGAATTATATTAGTAATTGAACCACACTTTGCAAAAACCCGTCTGGATGGCGCAACTATTCTTATAAATAAGGATAATCCTGTTATTGGTCTAACACTTAGATATGATCGATTAGATAATTTCTGGTTTACCTTATTACACGAATTGGCACACATTGCCAAACATTATAATAGTGGTGTCAGCCTATTTTACGATGAAATTGAAGGATTAAAAATAATTGATTTAGATGAGAAGGAAAAAGAAGCTGACGCATTAGCAGAAGAAGCTATTCTTCCAAAGGCTAAATGGGAAATCAGTCCTGCTAGACTAATTCCTTCTGCTATGGCTGCGAACAGCTTAGCTAATGAACTTGGAGTTCACCCCGCTCTTATCGCTGGTCAAATTAGATATAAAGGTAATAAATATATTTATTTAAATAAAATCGTAAATGCAGCAAAGGTCAGAAAATATTTTTCTAATGAAAAGTGGAAAAAATAATATGCTTGATTTGAGACATTACATACCAATTTTAAAATGGAAGCGTGCCGAAGAAGGTGCGTTAAAGGCATTGGGTGAGGATCAGAAAAAATATATTACCCCCTTAATTCAATTTGTAATGCCCAAAAATAAAGCTGGTGAAACAATTGAAAATGTTGTTACAGAATTTGAGAAAAAATTACCGCAATTACCAAAAAAACTTATAGAATCATGGGGAATAAATTCGGTTTTTATCGATGTTAGTTTGTTGTATACGCCTTCTCTTAAAGCTAAAAGTATTAAAAATATTTTATTAGGAGGTTATAACCTTGGAGGTGTTTTTATTCCGGTTATCTATCTTGATGATGATCAAAAAATTAAGGATGCTGCTTGTTCAGCAGCAAAGGAGGCAAAAAGTGGTATATGTTTACGATTAATATGTCCTAATTTTTCTGATTTAACAAAATTAAATCAAGATATCGATAATCTGCTCTCATATTATAGATTAATGGAAAAAGATGTTGATCTATTGGTAGATATTAAAGAAACAGAATATAATAATAGTAAATATATTAAATACCTGAATTTAAGTCAGAGTATCCCAAATTTATCAAAGTGGAGGACATTTATTTTTGCGAGTGGTTCATTTCCTAAAAATTTATCTAAATGCAAAATTGATGAAGAAAATCTTATACCACGCATTGACTGGAAAAGCTGGAAAGAACAGATAAATTATAAAAAGATAAAAAGGAAACCGTCTTTTGCTGATTATACAATTCAATATCCAATTTATGAAGAGGTTACTCAATTTTATCCTCCGACATCGAGCATTAAATATGCACTAGAAAATGATTGGTTGATTATGAAAGGGCAAAGGAAAAAATATGAGGATTATTTAGCCAACGCAAATCTATTAGTAAAAGACAAGAGATATTATGGCAAAAATTTCAGTTATGGTGATGAATATGTTGCTGAAAAAGCTAAACATTTTGCAGTGTATATAAAAAATCCTTTGGTTAAGGGTACTGGTACCACAGAAACTTGGCTTAGGGCTGGTATTAATCACCATTTAGTATTAGTTGCGCATCAGGTCGCCAATCTGTTCTAAGAAATATTCTTTCTCTTACTTCTTCACTAAGAGCTTCTTGATCAAGCACGCTTGCTAATTTTTCATAAATAAAATCTCTAGATTTCGAATAGAAACCATTGGCTGCTTTATTTTTCTCAAGAATTCTAAGGGCTTCTTCTCTCCATAAGAGTCTTGCAATTGATACGCTATCCTGATTCTTATTAAATTCTTCTCCACGGATAACATTAAATATCACAGAGCCATTATTATCAATCTTTACAATTATAATACCCCACCATTCAGGTACCATATTTATCGCCTGATATAAATGATTTTTCCCAACAACCAATGTTATTTTATCAAATACTAAATTAAACACTCCCATTTGTCTAGGCAATCGCCGGAGAGTATCTTGATCACTTTTTATTTCATAGCCATGTATAATTCCATTTATAACAGCGATATCAACTCTTGCAGTACCGTGTTGGACACCAAACTCTTCAATTATTCTAACTTTCTCATCTTGTGCATGGTGGTTTGTTAAAAATTTCTTTAGAGCGGACCGAATGAGTATATCATTTGTAGAGATTATATTATTAAAATTTTTTTTCTCCATAAGATTATAAATCCATATCAAAAATTTTATCTGATTTTTATTATATCATAAATTAGTATATAATAGTATATAAGTTCTTTGCAAACTGGCGGGAATAACTTCTGCCCACTTTTTCATCATTCTCCATAGATGCTTTTTGAGGTCAAACTTACGGATAAATCTATACAAACAATAACCCTAATCAACCAAAAAGGCAGGGGAGGGAAAACTGCTTCCAAACGATTAACAAATATTACAAATTTTTTTAATAAGGTAATTAATAATGCCATTTAGTCAACTGAAAGAAGAAGAAAAAAGAAGTTTATGTAAAAAAGAGATTGAAACTTTAGAAATTTGGTTAAGACGTTTAGTTCATGAATCATTAAGCAAGGAATATGGAAACAACTATTTAGAACATAAAGATAAAGATAATAATTATTTGATAAATACAGAGACTAGGGGAAAAGTAAAATCTTTAATTAAGCAAGAACCAGAAAGATTTACAAGATGGATAGACGCTTTTTTCTTGCCCGATTTAATATATATTATTTGCAGAGAAAATCTCTATAGTAAATTATTTAAGGTTCCATTTGCTAAAGCCTTCCCTGAAGGAAGAAATGAAGCAAGAACTTTTTTACTCCGTTTGGAACGTCCTAGAAATGCCCTTAGTCATGCAAATCCAATCTCAGATAGACAGGCAGAACAAGTTATATGCTATTGTCATGATATTATTGATTCTTTAAAGGAGTATTATTTTAAAATGGGTAAAGAACGCGAATTCAATGTTCCTAGAATAATAAAACTAACTGATTCTTTTGGTAATACAACTCATTTAAATGAAATTGAAAGCCATTCAGGTCCCTGGTTTTTAAATGAGGATCCTAAAAATTATTTAAGACCAGGAGATAGATTAGGAATAGAGGTTGAAATTGATCCAAGTTTTGATACTTCTTCATATACTATTGAATGGAAGATCAATAGTAAAACTATTAATGAATATACTAATAAGACAAAAATATCATTTGAAATAGAAGTGAAACATGTAGGAATATATTTTTCTGTATCATGCTTCATAATTTCAAATAAAATCTGGCATAAGCATGGTGGTTGGGATGATTATATTGATCTTACATATAAAGTTTTACCTCCATTAAGTACTCATTAAATAAGAAAATTTATCCCAAGAGATGAAAGTTGTTATAGAAATAAAGATTTTCTAATAAACGTGATATAATTAATCAAACAAAGTAAAAAATTAATTCCCAAAACCCTTGCATTAAAAGAGCAGGGGATTTTTATCTGATCCTAAAAATTTGATCTTCAAATTTCGCATTTAAGGGGGGTATTTTACCCCTTCACGTATAATCATAAGCGAACCCTCAAAATTTCTTACCACAAGCGATTCTGGAACATATTCAAAAATCAAGTAAACCCTTTATTTATAAGGGTTAAAGCGATTTTAAGTAAAAAATCATCTCCGATTTTTGCCAGATAGCCTTAAAAGAATTCATAGAAAAGGTTAAGAAAGATAAAATAAATCATCTTTAATACTAAAAATATTTGACAAATGATAATACAAAAGCAAATTAAGAGAACTAAGAGAAAAAGCTGGTTTGACTAGAAGAGAGCTTGCTGATAAAATTGGTTGCCGGGAACATAGTATAATTCGATGGGAAAATGGAGAGATTAAAAGACCATTAACCCCATATCAGAAAGAATTGGAAAAGTTTTATTCGGAAATAATGAGGTCAGATAAACGGATAAATCCATGTAAGTAATAATCTTAATTAATCAAAAGGGTAGGGTATTTATTTTTAGATGGTTAAAAATTAAGCCTTCAAAATTTGCTGAAGTCTTTTTTATTTAAAAGAAGTATTTTTAAAAATGATGTAGTATTAATAAATAAGAGTACTTTATTAATTTTAAAGACAAATAAAAAATTAATAAAAAAGGCAATCCTTTAATGAAAAAAAATATCTTTTCTTCATTAGGTATTGTTTTAATTCTAATCATTCTTCTTTTTTTAACTGTTTCTTCTCAAGCCATTATTGTAAAAGATTATATCCAAGGTAAGTTTCCTTCAGTATTTAACTTTTATCTTTCCTCTCTTGAAGACCTTGACTCATACGAGAAAGAGTTTATTGATTTATTAGAAAAGTTACCTAAAGAAGAACAGGAATATTATGCTAAAGCAGTTTATAAAAATGGTTTTTCTCTGGAACTTTTAAAAGAGATTAAAGACGGTAAAAAAGTTCAGATACCTGCCAGTAATCCTCCTATTACTATTATACCCCAAGAAAAACCAATTGATGAAAGTCTACCTTCTCTAATCAAAAGAATCAAACCCTCTACGGTGATTATTTTTGCTTATGACGAGAAAGGAGAATTTTTAAAGTTAGGCAGTGGTTTTTTTATCAGTCAGAATGGTGATGTGATTACTAATTATCACGTAATTCAGGGAGCAAGTTCGGCTGAGATAAAAACTTCAGATAGAAAAACTTACCTCATTACCCATATTGTAGCTGAGGATAAGAAAAGTGATCTTCTCTGTCTTTCCGTCAATATTCCTTCCTCATCTGTCTATCCTTTATCCTTAAGTAAAACCATCCCGGAAGTAGGGGAAAGAATAATTGTGTATGGTAGTCCATTAGGACTGGAAAACACAGTCAGTGATGGGATTGTCTCGGCTATAAGAGATATTCCTGATTACGGAAGGATTATTCAAATTACTGCTCCTATATCACCTGGCTCCAGTGGTAGCCCAGTCTTAAATATGCAGGGAGAAGTGATCGGAATAGCTTCTTTTCAAATAGTAGAAGGACAGAATTTAAATTTTGCCATTCCTAGTGAAAGAATAACCAGTCTTATTTTAACGAAAGAAAATAAAATATCTATCACCGAAAAAGATTTTGGGCAGAAGAGTAAAGCAAAAAAAGATTCTGATTATGCTCGGGAAGCTGCTGATAAAGCATTTTATTTTATAGATAAAAAAGAATATGAGAAGGCATTACCTTATTTGGAGATAGCGATTAAAACAGATATATCATCATTAAAAGCCTGGGCATATTTCCAGATCGGATTCTGCTATGAAGAACTTAAATTTTATGCAAAGGCGATAGAAGCTTATAAACAGGCGATCCGTATTGATCCTGATGATGCTGATGCTCACTGCAATTTAGGTAATGCTTATAATAATCTTGGTCTTTATAAAGAGGCTATAGAAGCTTATAAACAGGCACTCCGCATTAATCCTGATATTGCTGTTGTACACTGCAATTTAGGTATTGCTTATGGCAAGCTCGGTTTCTATAAAGAGGCAATAGAAGCTTTTAAACAGTCGATCCGTATTGATCCTGATTATGCTAATGCTCATCATGGATTGGGCATTACTTATTTAATGATTGGGGATAAAATTTCTGCTTTGGAAGAATACAAAATTCTTAAAGAATTAGATATTGATTTAGCTAACAAATTATTTGATTTGATTTATTAATAAAAGTAAGTTTGTATTTGTTAATGGGTTATATTATTAAATACAAAAATAGATAGGTATGAAAAAGGAAATAAATTTTTGCAAAAACCCCCTCTTCGAAGATTTAAAAATTACTAACGATTCAAAAAAGCTACATTTTTTGGGAGAGGCTATTAATGAATCAGTCAATTTGATTAATTATGGATTAGATTATTTTAGTAAAATTAATTTTACTAATAATGACTTAGTCTATTCTTTATCTTTTTTAAATTTATCCAGAGGTTTTGAATTATTAATGAAATGTATGATATGTTACAAAAGATACGA
>Ga0315294_10009700_pt1 | contig 10567 bp, 8 predicted proteins | sample YL17G13_40_MG_FD_203626 | JGI IMG/M metagenome (GOLD analysis project Ga0315294, IMG submission 203626) | Sediment microbial communities from Yellowstone Lake, YNP, Wyoming, USA - YL17G13_40 | ecosystem: Environmental > Aquatic > Freshwater > Lake > Sediment | place: USA: Wyoming | collected...
CAGGCCACATCAGCGCTGAAATCGGCTGAAATACCATGGTGAAAGAGTGGAATCCAACTCGATTAGTCTCCATTAGTCTGCGAAGGTCGGGCTAGCGCTAGCCGGCCAAGCGGCCAATTTGAAGCCCGGACCTGTAAAATAGCCCTGTGCCTCCGCCAGCACCCGGCTCTTGGCATCCTCGATCGGGATGCGGCCGGCGCGCTCCTCGATCAGGCGGTTCACGTTCGGCTCGTACCGGAATTGCCAGCCGCGCCCGCCCGCCAACGGATAGGTGTGCCAGCAGACGCCGGCCAAGCGATCCAGCGCCTCTCCCGGCTCCGGGCCCGCCTCGTCCGGTCGGAGCACGGCCAGCGTAAGCTCCGCAAGGTCGAGGCCACTATTGGACTGCAGCGGCAGGCTTTCCAGCAAGAGCGCCGAGGCTGCGCGCCGATGGATGCCTTGCGGCGCATCGCCATCCAACTCCTTGGCGTGCTTCTCCACATCGGCCGAGACGGCCGCCTTGAATTGATCTCGGTTGAGTCGCTGCAAAAGATCGCCCTGGATTCGATCGCTCGACCAGTTGAGGTCTCCGGCCGAAATCAGTTCCGGGTCGTCGTCGGATTCCCAGACGTCCCGCAAGATGCGAGCGAAGAGCCGCAGGACGCCGCGACTCTTCTGGAAATCCTGGAGGGCGCCGAGCCGGTCTTGCGCCGTGTCGAGGAGCCGCGGGTGGAATGGATAGCACTCCAGGATGCGCTTCGCGTAGTCGGCGCCCGCTGCAGCCGGAGGGAGACTGCCCGGAGACTCCTCTACAACGCGCTTATAGAGATCGTGATAGGTCTTGGACGCCGCCTGGGCACCATCTTCCTTGACCTTCTCGAAGAGCCGCCGAACGATGACCCGCGGGGCCTCATCCCCGATGGGATCGAAGTCCGTCATCTTTCGGCCGAAGACCTCGTCCAGCTTCGTGGCCGCGGCCAACGTCTCGGCGATCTTCGCGGCTTGGCGGGCGTAGGCAGCCTGTCCCGCGGGGTCCGTCACGATCAGAGCCGTCTGGGGGCGGTTGCTGACGACCGCGGTCAGGGAGTTCAGGAATCCCAACAGATTGCCTTGGCCACGCTCGGACAGCTTGGCCATGTAGATGACCAGCTCGTCGAGGAGGATGAGCACTGGCCCTGCGGGCAAAATCCCCTTCAGTTGCGCCTCGTGCGGTGTGCCTTCGGGGTCGTCGGCTTTCCCGAGCGCCTTCAACGCCTTCTCCCCGCCGCACTGCCAGAAGATCTCGCCCCAGAGGCTATGCACCTTGTGGGAGCCGTGCATGCCGAAGATGGGGACACCGGCCTTGCTGGCGTCCAGGGCGATGACCTCGACCTTCTTGGGTCGCCCTGCGGCGGGAAGCAGCTCCGTGCCGAGCGAGGCATCGTCAATGTGGCTGGCGAGATGCCAGAGTGCCATGAGCGTGTGCGTCTTGCCGCCCCCAAACCCGGTACTGAGGCGCACTGCAACCCCGCCCTGCCTTGGGTCGGCCAGGCGTCCGAGGATCGCCTGCACGATCTTGCAAAGCGGCTTGGCGGGGTGGGTGTTCCGGAAGAAGGTCTTGGCATCTTTGTAGACCTTCGGCACGTTCTCGCCGGCCACCAAGCTGCCGAAGTCCGCGGCGAAGATGGTGTCGTCGAGGTCACCCCGCAGAACCTCTTGGCGAGGTGCACAGGATCCTTTCACGCCCATGAGCCTATCCTCATAAATCGCGTCTTCCCTTCTCGTCACGTCCGGGGTCACCCGAAGGTATTTGATGCTTGTATCACAAACTCCTGGCTTGCGCAACGAACGGGACCGGTGCGGAGGCTCCTCTTCTTCGGCGTCCGCCAGAGTGGTGAGGGAACGGCTTGCGGGTTGGAACGTCAGGCGACGGACAGAGTGGTGAGCGGAGGGGGGCAGACAAGAATGACGGGCACCCGAGATGCGAGCGCCCGTCATCGTGAGCAAGACACAGAAAGGATTCTCGGTTTACCGTGTGAGATCCACCCGGCGGCCCTCCTGGGCCGAGACGTAGCCGGCGTAGATCACCTCGACCGTCTCATAGATACCCACGGGCTCACGCCCGTAACACTTGCAGCGGAAGATGATTTTGTCTCGCTGAGGGTTTCCGCACCCTCAGACTCCCGCGAGCGGAGCGCTTTCACCCACGGGCTCGCGCCCGTGGTCCTCAGCGGGGCCTTGATAGCCCGAGGATGCGCAGGGCCTAGTACCGCGAAGGGCGAGAAACCCCAGTCCCCTTGGAGTGAATCCGCTGTCCGGTTAGCCCTTGGAGCCCGTTGTAATGAATGTACTCATAATCTGTTTCTGGGCCACTATGTAGATGAGCAAAGCAGGTAGCGACGCAAGGGTGGCCGTAGCCATGAAGGGGCCCCACCGGTGCCCCATTTCGTGGTCGAGGAACTGCTGCAGGCCAATGGGGATAGTGCGGGCCGTCTGATCTGTGAGGACAAGCAGCGGCCAGAAGTACATGTTCCAGGCGTCCAGCGCGAACAGAACTATAAGCGCGAAGATGGGCGCCTTTCCGAGAGGAACCGCGATCCGCCACAGGATCTGCCAGGATGTCGCACCCTCCAGCTTCGCTGCTTCGAAGAAATCCCGCGGAAATGCGAGGAAGTACTGCCGAAGGAGGAAGACCCCAAACGCCGTGGCTAGGTTGGGCAAGATCACCGCCCACCACGTGTTCAACAGGTTTAGATTCGCGATGAAGATGAAGTTCGGGATCATCGTCACCTGGAACGGCACGATCATCGATCCGAGGAAGACCATGAAGAGTGGGTCGCGCCATCGGAAGGTAAACACCCCGAAGGCGTAGGCCGCCAGTATGCTTGTCAGGATCTGCCCCGCGGTGATGCCGACCGTCGTGACCACACTGTTCAGAAACCAGCGCGCGACGCCGTAGTCTCGCCACGCGATGGCGAAGTTCTGGAGAGTCGGCGCCTGCGGCAACAGCCGAAGATCCTCTGTGAATAGCTCCGTCGGTACCTTGAACGCGCTAGAGAGCATCCAGAGAATTGGGAATACCACGACGACGCACGTCAAGATTAGTAGAGCATGTGTTGCGATCACCATGAATTCAAGCTTAGACTTCATAGGTCACGTAGCGCTCGAGGTAGCGCACCTCGAAGAGGGTGATCAGCAGGAATAGGGCGAATGTGAAGGTGGCGGTCGCGCTCGCCAGCCCGGCGTCGAAGTAATGGAACCCGAAGAGGTAGATCGCGAACGAAAGGTTGGTTGTCGCCTCGTACGGCCCCCCCTTGGTCAGAATGTTGATCGGCACAAAGGCTCGCTCAGCGGTGAAGATCATCGTCGTCACGAGCAGGAAGAACATCGTCGGGCTGATCAGAGGCCACTTTATCTTCCAGAAGATCTGCCAGCTCGTCGCGCCGTCGATCTGCGCCACCTCGACATACTGCTTCGACACCGACGAGAGCGCGGCGATAAGGAGCACCATGTTGTACCCGAACGTCTTCCAGCCGGAAACGAGCACGATGGCCCAGAGGGCGATCGTCGCGTCACTCAGCCAGGAGACTCCAGGGAGCCCGATGAGCGCGAGCAGGCGGTTCAGCACCCCATAGAGTGGGTTGAAGATCCAGAGCCACACCATGCAGGTGATGGCGAAGGAGAGGACCGCCGGCGCGAAGATGACCGCTTTGTAGATGGCCGCCATCCGCGGCGAGCGGATGCTACCCAGGAGCACCGCCAGTGCAAGCGGGAGAACGAGATAGAATGGCAGGAGCGCGAGAATGTATAGGAGGGTGTTTTTCAGTGCGATGAGGAAGGTGTCCCTGGCGAACATACCCAGGTAATTGCTCAGCCCGACAAACTCCTTCGTGGCGCTCACGAAGTTCCACTTCAGGACGCTCAGCGCCAGCCCGAAGATCATCGGCCAGAACTTGAACACCACAAGGAGGAGGAGGGCGGGGGCAATGTAAAGGTACGGCTCCACGGTGGCAAACCGAACCCTTCGCCTCCGTGTCGACTGGCCCTCGCGGTACTTATCCTGGCCGCTACTGTCCATAGTTCGCATGCCCTCTGCTTTGCCACCACTCAGAGTTTGACATCCCGTTGGGCAAACGCGGCGAGATTCCGCATCACTGCGTGCGCGTCCTCGCCATGATCGATCTCCAACACGAGCGCCCCGGTATAGCCAATCCGCGCCAACGCCGCCTTGGTCTCCGGCCAGCTGATGACCCCCTCCGTCGGCGGCCAGTGCCGGTCCAATACACCGTCGTTATTGTGCACGTGCAGGGATCGGAGCCGCGGCCCCGCCGTCTCGATTTCCGCCGGGATGGACGCACCGTTGAGTGCTGCATGACCGACATCGAGACAGAAGCCGATGCGAGGCTCGGGAAAGGCTGCCGTCAGCTCCTGTAAGGTCCTGCCCCACACCCGCTGGTGCGGATGCGGCGGCAGGTTCTCGAGCGCGAGTTGCACACCGAGGCCCATGGCTACGCGATCGAGCTCCTGGATGAAGTCCCTAACGACTCGTTTGCTTGCGGCATATCGCGCCGGGTCTGCAAGATCCTCCGCGTGGCTACTCACGTGGACCACCGCAAGTCGCGCCCCGAGTTCCATGCCCAGCGTCAGCGCGTCCGCGATGGTCCTAATCGCGTCCTCGCTCGGGCCCCCGGGCCGACCGAGCTCGAGGCCGCTAAAGGGCGCGTGGATCGAGTGGGCCTGCAGCCGCAGCCGTGACAACTGCGCGGCGAGGGCTCTGCGGTCCGGGCGGACCCGCGGATCCAGGTGCGCCGAATCGGCCCAGAACTCGACGAGTCGAAACCCCGCCGCCGCGATCCCATCGAGCGCCTCCGCCAGGGGGTCGACGAAGTAGTGCCACGTAGATACTGCGTACATCTCCCGGAAATCCCTGGGCTGCCCCATTTCGCTCACGCCCTTCCTGTCCCGCGGCGGGGCCGGGCCGCGTATTCTCCCAGCCCGGTCCCGCCGCGGTCGTTAGCAATGACTACCGGCAGCCGAGCAGCGCATTGGACTGCTGCGCCGCACGCTCAAGGCCCTCCTTCGCGCTCACCTCCCCGAACCGGATCTTGTTCCGGGTGTTCAGAAAGATCCGGTCGACCTCCATACCCTTCGCGGCGCCCGGCCAACTCAACCATGGCACGGAATTCGGCAACTGCGCGTACGCAACCTCCTGCCCCTTCGCCACCGGCATCTTCGCCTTAGTCGGACCGAGGTATCCGGTCTTCGTCCAAGTCTGCAGCCCTTCCTCCGAAACCAAGTGCTTGACGAGAGCCCAGGTCGCCCTCCGCTTGGCCGAGTCCTTAGAGAAGACGAAGAGCGCCGCCCCGCCGATCGGTAGCGCCGGTTTTTTCCCTTCAAATACCGGGAACGGGGCAACCCCCACGTCGAACTTGCTGTTCTGTCGCAGCGAGCTTAGCTTCATGATAGAAGCCACATACATCCCGATGCCGCCAGCCGTGAAGCTAGCGGTCATCTCCGCGTCGGTCCCTTTGGGTGACAACCCCTGCGCGTGGAGCTTCGCCCAAGTGTCAAGCGCCCCCTCCGCTTCCGCGTTGCTGAAGGCCACACATTTCCCGTCGGCACTTAGGTAGCGCCCACCATTACTGAAGATGAGCGCCTGATCCGTCCAGTTCGACACGTCCTGGATGTGGATTGGGAACTTCCCAGTCTTCTCCTTGAACGCTTTGCCTACCGTGAAGACCTCGGACCAAGTCCTCGGCACTGCCGTGGGCGCGAGCCCGGCCACCTTGAAGAGGTCCGGGTTGTAGAACGTCACGATGTTGCTCATCGCATAGGGGAGTCCGACCTGCTTGCCCCCGAACTGCCCGAGCTTGAGGACCGCTGGCTCAAACCGCCCGAAGACCTCCTTCGCCTCGGTCCCGCCCAGGGCATCCATCGGGACCGGCTTTAGCTCCGAGGCGACATAGTTCAAGTAGTCGTAGCCCCCGATCAAGATGTCTGCTGGCTGCTTGCCCGCAGCGAGATTCGCGATCATCTTTTGGAGTAGCTCGACGTACTCGCCCGGCATGCCCATCTCTTTCACGGTGACTCCGGCGTTCTTCTGTTGGAACTCCTTGATGACGGCCTGGAGCGCGTCTTGGTTCGCGCCGCTCCACCGGTGCCACACCTCGATCTCTGTGGCGGCCCCGGCCGTCGGCACCACACCGCTGCTCCAACCCATAAGGCTGCCCACCAGGACCAGCACGCCTACGAGGCGCGCCAGTGCTCCTTGCCCTCGATCGCTCATCTGCTTCGCCATGGTCGCCTCCTCAGACTTCCCCGCTCGGGGGTCCATCCTCGCAATGCCGTCGCCCCCATTCCTCCCTTGAGTCCCAGTGTCCATCAGCCAGCGATCACCCCCCTTTCGCTCGTGGCGTGCTCGCGCTCATCCGCCCGTTGAGGCCCGGACGATCAGTTCGTGCGGCAGGCAGCGCTGCTCGCCTTTCCGGTCTCCACCCCGGAGAATCCGTTGGAACAAGAGATCCACAGCCATTTTCCCCATCTCGTAGCGCGGAAAGCCCACTGTCGTCAGCGGCGGCATGCTGTAGGTCGCCCGCTCAATATTGTCGAAACCAACGACCGCTACATCCTTCGGTACCGCCACGCCCGCTTCCTGTAGCGCGAGCAACGCGCCGAGCGCCATGAAGTCGTTCGCCGCGAAGACGGCCGTCGGCCGCGGGCGGCACGCCAAGAGCCGCTGCATGGCCCGATGCCCCCCCTCCTGCGTGAAGTCCCCTTCAGACACATATTCCGACCGGACTGGGAGTCCCCGCTTGGCTACCCACGCAAGGTAGGCCGCCCGACGCAACCGGCCCGATGCTGTCGTCTGTATCCCGCCGATATGAGCGACCGCGCGGTGTCCCCGCGCATACAGGTGTTCGAGGACATCGTGGGTTGCGGCCATGTTGTCGTACGCCACTCGATCGAGCGCAGGATGGTCAATCTGTTGACCCACGAGTACGATCGGAATCCGGCTCCTCTGTAGGGCAAAGAGTTCCTCTGCGCTCACTTCTGCTGGATTGAGAATGACGCCTCCCACTCGCTGGCGAAGCATCATCTCGAGAAACCGGCGTTCCCGCACCCCTTGCCAGTCAGTGTTGCACACAATGGCAAGGTAGCCGTGCGCCTCGGCCCCATCCTGGGCCCCTCGGGCAACATCCGGGAAATACGGGTTGCTGATGTCGGGGATCACCAGCGCGATGAGGTTTGAGCGGCGAGTCCGTAGGCTGCGAGCGAGCGGATCGGGTGTGTAGCCAAGCTCGCGGACCGCGACCAGCACCCGTTTTCTGAGGGTTGCCGAAACAAGGCGGCTATCATTGAGGACGTGCGATACTGTCGCCGTGCTGACGCACGCCTTGTTGGCGACGTCGCGAATCTTCGGCATATGAGACTGCCTCCCCGGCGCTAACCTATGTTAATCGATTACGTAATCGATTAAGACCATATCACAGCCCTACATAGACAGTCAATTGTCCATGGGCGAATTGTCCGCAGGGGAAACCTTCGACTGACTGAGACTCTGCTAATGGAGGCAAGTGGGCCGCGGCCGGCGAGCTATTCCAGAGAGAAAATGACGGGCACCCGAGATGCGAGCGCCCGTCATTGCGCGCAACACATGGAAGGACGTTCGCCTTACCGCGCCAGCTCCACCCGGCGGCCCTCCTGGGCCGAGACGTAGCCGGCGTAGATGACCTCGACCGTCTCGTGGGCCAGGAGCAGGCCCGAGAGCGGCTCTCGCCCCTCGCGCACGGCGTCCACGAAGTCCTCCATCTCCTGCGGGTAGCCGCGCATCCAGTCCTCGTCCGGGCTGGGGAACTGCCAGCCGCCTTTCGTCTCGACCTTCTCGGTGATGTACTCGTCGCCCCAGATCTGTCCGTCGGGGGCGTACACCTGGAGGCTGGTGTTGGGGTTGATGTTCACCTGGACCACGCCGTTGGAGAGGTACGCGGTCACCAGGTTCTTCACGCCTCCCAGGCTGACGTCGGTAGAGAACACCGTGGCCTTGGTCCCGTCCTCAAACGTGAGGATCGCCGCCGACCAGTCCTCCACGTCCTCCCAAGAGGTCACCAGGTACTTCTTGGCCTCGGCCTGGAAGGCGGGCACCTTGGTGAGCTGGGCCACATCCGCCAGGACCGACTTCACCCGGATCGGCTTCCCGAACTTCTTCAGCCCTTCGTAGTGCTTCAGGTGGATGACGGCGCCGATGGGATGGGAGCCCATGCGCAGCATGGAGCCGCCCCCCGCCGTCAGCCACCGTCGGGAGTAGGCCGCGTGCGAGCCGGAGTGGCTCTCCTCGGCCCGGATGTCGAGGAGCGTCCCTCCGCTCGCGTCCATCAGCCGCCGCAGCTTTGCCACCGGCGGCGCGTACACGAAGTTCTCCGCATACCCCATGATGACCTTGTTCCGCCGGCAGGCCTCCACCACGGCGTCGGCGTTCTGCATGGCCTCGGCGAACATGGCCTGTCGGGACATCGCGGCCGCCTCGGCGAAGCAGCCGGTGAGCGGTTTCTCCACCACGAGGTGCTTGCCGGCGTTGGCCGTGTCGATGGCCAGCGTGTGGTGGAGGCCCGTCACCACCGGGAGCGTCACGAGCCGGATGTCCTTCCGCTCCAGCATCGCCCGGTGATCGGTGTAGACGTGCGGGATGTTGAACCGCTCGGCGAAGGCCTCCGCGCTCTCCTTGGTCTTGGAGCAGACGGCGACGATCTCACACTTGCCCCCCCGGATCCTGCTCAGCGCGTGGGCGTGCAACTCCGCCGCAAACCGCGACCCGATGAAGCCGATTCCCACCTTCTCCATGGATGTCCTTCCTCCATTCCTCGGCTCTCGGCTCTAGGCTCTCGGCCCTCCGTCACAGCTTGAAGAGCGTGGGGAGGAACAGCACTAGCCACGGCCAGAACGCCATGATGATCAGATCGATGATCAGGATGAGCGTATACGGGATCAGCGGCTGGATCGTGTCCGACAGCTTGATCTTGGCGATGCTGCAGATGATCACCAGGCACAGCCCGATCGGCGGGGCGATGATGGCGACCCCTATCGTGGCGATCACCAGCTCCGCGAAGTGCAGCGGGTGCAGGCCGACCGTCTGGGCGATGGGATATAGGATGGGGAAGAAGATCAGGATGGCCGGCAGGCCGTCCAGGATCATCCCGAAGAAGAGGAAGACGGCGATCGTCATGAGCAGGAAAACGGTCTTGCCCCCGCCGAGTACCGTGATGAAGTCGCCGATCATGCGCGGCACCTGGTGGGTGGCCAGGATCCAGGAAAACCCGGTGGCGGCCCCGACCAGGAGCGAGACCACGCCGGTCATCACCGCGGTATCCACCAGAATCTTGTACAGGTCCTGCCGCGTGATCTCCTTGTAGACGAAGAAGGAGACGATGAAGGCGTACACCGTGGCCACCGCGGCCGCCTCGGTGGCCGTGAAGATCCCGCCGAAGATCCCGCCGAAGATGATGACCGGCGTCATCAGCGGAATCACGCTGTCTCGGATGGAGATGAACACCTCCCGAAAGCTCGGCTTCTCCTGCGTAGCGCCCGGGAGGATCCCTCTGACGGACTGCATATAGATAAGCACCATCAGGGTCAGGGCCATGAGGAAGCCCGGCAGGAATCCCCCCATGAACAGGCCGGCGATGGAGATGTTCGACATCGCCCCCAGTACCACCATGTTGAGGCAGGGCGGAATCATCATCCCCATCCCGGTGGCGGCGGCGACGATGGAGGCCGCTCGGGCCGCCGGGTACCCGGCCCGCACCATGGACGGCAAGAGGAGGGCGCCGATGGCGGAGGCGTCCGCGATCGACGAGCCGGAGATCCCGGAGAAGAATATCTCCGACACCACGACCACGAAACCCAGCCCCCCCCGGATGTGCCCGACCAGGTTCGAGGCCAGGCGGACCAGCCGCTGGGAGATCCCACCCTGCTCCATCAGGCCGCCGGCCAGAATGAAGAGCGGGATGGCCAGGAAGGGGAAGGTGTCGATGCCGGAGTAGAGCTTCATCGTGACGGTGGACATGGGAATGGCGCCGTGCTCCAAGAGCGCCAGGATGCAGGCCAACACCATGGAGAACGCCACCGGCACATTGATGGCCAGGAGGAAGATGAAGCTCCCGAGGAGGACCAGGATCGTGGTCATCGCTGATGGCCCTCCTCCGCCACCTGCCTCCAGCGTTGAACCTCGACCTGGATCAGGTAGACGATGATGAGGACCCCGCTCAGCGGAATCGGAAGAAACGCCCACGTATAGGAAAGATCCATCGTGGAGAAGGTCCGGGTCCGGTTGAAGCCCAAGATCGTCCACCCCTGGATAATCATCACCAGAGCCACGACCAGCATGACCAGGGGGGTCACGAGCTCGATCCGGCGGCGCCAGCGTTCCGGGAATTGCTTCACGACCAGCTCGATCCCGAAGTGACGCATCCTTTTCACCCCCAGCGCCGCCCCGACAAAGACCACCCACTGGTACAGGAGCATGGCCAGATCTTCCGACCAGGCCAGGGGGGTCTGGAGGATGAACCGGTTGAACACCTGGATGAAGACCACCACGGCCAGCGCCACCATCAGG
>Ga0315294_10009701_pt1 | contig 10567 bp, 8 predicted proteins | sample YL17G13_40_MG_FD_203626 | JGI IMG/M metagenome (GOLD analysis project Ga0315294, IMG submission 203626) | Sediment microbial communities from Yellowstone Lake, YNP, Wyoming, USA - YL17G13_40 | ecosystem: Environmental > Aquatic > Freshwater > Lake > Sediment | place: USA: Wyoming | collected...
AGCGGCGATAAAGAAAGATTCTTTTGAGGCATACACGGCTTGGCTGCAGGATGTTGACAAGAAGACCAAGACCAAGGGCGGCTCAAGGTATTTGGATTTTGAAGCAAGGAATGAGAGTGATCAAGTTGACCCAGCCAAAGACCTAACAACAGAGCAACATGTCAGAAGATACAAATTGGTAATCGATGCTGCACCAAGAACCTTCGTTATATTCTCAGGAGGGCCCAAAATAGAAGGCGATGCCAAAAAGGTGCTGACATACCAGACGAGAGTAATTGCAGAAGCGGGCGGAGAAGGAGCGATATACGGCAGGAACCTTTGGGGTGTACCTACCGACACTGGCTTGGAACTTATGGAAGCCGTGCATAGCGTTTTGTCGGAGCCTCAGTACAGAAGGCAACTCCCAAGAAGCATGGTTGGATAAACTAGGATTTCCGTTCTTTTTCTTTTTATTTTCTCCTTCTTATTTGTAAATATATAGAAATGGGCCCGTAGCTCAACCCGGATAAAGCGCCCGGCTTCGGATAAGCTCTTTATGAAAGAGCTTGAGCAGAAAACGAAAAAAGAGGAAACCGGGAGATTGGGGGTTCGAAATAACCCTTTTGAACAGGCAGGCGTGCAAAAACCTTAAGGAAAAATACGCTAACGCAGGAATGCAAAAGGCTTACAAAAATCCCTCCGGGCTCATTTCAAAAATAATAAGAAAGTTTTCAGAACAGCATCAGGCAGCAGATGCCTCAAGCCTTCTGTACCTTTCCAGCGCCTCTGCAACTCTGTGCTGGCGGGCCGGATCCTTGTCAGGCTCCGCCACCGCTCCCGGAAGCTCTTTTGCAAATTCCCTGACGGCATCCGTGTATGAGATGTTCAGAACGTCTGCGGCTCCAGCCATGCAGTTGCCCAGCACGGCCGCGTGCTCGGAATGGAGAAGCGCTTTCGTTTTCCTGCCGAATGCATCCGCGACAGCCTGCCTGAGCAGAGGGCTCTTGCCGCCGCCTGCCGTTATCCATATGGTGTCGGGAAGCTGCATATGCCCCGAATGGATTCTCGCAGATGCGACCATGCTGTCGTAAAGCGCCCTGATGTTCGCAGCGGGGTTCTTATCATCAAGACCCTGCTCCCTGACGATGCCTGCCGGCCTCCTGGGAACAGACTCGGCGTATCTGTAAGGGAGCATGAGGTGCTTCCAGGGCTCGGCCTGCATGCCAAGCTCGTGATAACTTTCCCATGAGCCGCCTGCATACTGGTCCATGAATTCCCTGTGGAGCCTCCCTCCGTTCGTGAAGCAAACGAGGGACATGACCCTTCCAGGCTTGCACCCGAATATGTTATCCTCGCCGTTCGAAACCGCGACATCGGGAAGCTCGCCGTTCAGCGTCCAGCTTGTTCCAGCGCTCAGGAAGAAGCCGAGAAGGTAAGCCGGATTGTCGCCAGTGCCTGCCAGGACACGCGCTTCAGGAAACCCGTGGAATCTCTTAACAATATAAGGAGAAACACATCCGACTCTGGTATCATAATGCAGCATGCGGCCCAGCTTCGTCTGAAGTTCGGGTGCGATGATGTTTGTAATCCGCCATTCATATCCTGGGTTGTTTATGTTCTTCGTGTTCAGGTTCGTGCCCCAGCCGTCGCCTGTGTCGGTGTCCACAAGCTGACCTGCAAGTATGCTTGTCACGGCTGCGCTCAGCGCCCTGATTTCTGTTGTCTTCCTGTATTCTCCAGGAGATTCCCTCGACCACTTCAGAAGCTGTGCCGCGGGGAACCTCGGCTCTGCGGGGTTGGCTGTCAGAGCAACCATGCCGCCGTATCTCGCCAGCTTTTCATCAAGCTCCGCGACCTCCTTGGTCGTCGATCTGTCTTCCCATATCGGTATGGTCTTTCTCCTGGTGTAGCGGGCCAGGTTATCTGCTATAGATTTCCGAGGGTCCATCGTTCTCAGTCCGCGATCAAAAGAATAGGTGAACATCTGCGCATGCTGCATGCAGTCGGACTTGAAGACAAGCGTCTCATCGAGAAGCTCGCGGGGCGCATTCGCAAGCAGATGGTCGACCGCCTCGAGAAGCATGCGTTGTGGCACGTGGACCACGTCGCCTTCCTGGCGGATGACTCCGCCTTCTATAGGATACCTGTCACCGAAGACGTCCTGATAATCAAAAGCTTTGGCCTCGAATTCTCCGTTGCCGATGTTCAGAAATCCTATCTTCCCGCCGGAACTGCCCAACTCGATTCCGCAGGTGTATCGTGCCATTTTAAATATTTGTGCGAAAGTTTTTTAAGCCTGACATGGAGGTAAAACTCCTGAACCCGGTTTATTATTTGTCCAGAAACGCGTAACACCGAAATCCTTAAATACCTCTGAAAAGTCGCATATAAAAAATTTACTGACAAAATAATTTAATTCTTGGTTTAACCAGAAGGTCTTCCAATGTCCGAAAAATTAGGAGTCGTTTCTTTCGGGAACTGGATAAGGGACAAAGTGAGATTTGTCGAAAGGGGGGCGCCTCTTCTTGACCCTGCCGCTTTGCAAACGATGCTAAGAGATGGTGCAGTAGACCTAGGCCAGCTTGCCGATTGTCTGACAAGAGGCGACATGGCTCGACTTGGGCCTGCCGTCAGGCATCCAATAATCACCGAAGGCACGCTTACCCCGATAACGGCAATTGAAGAAGGGACAGGCGGCTGCCCTTATAATTTACTTTTAGATCTCGCAAAGTTAAAAATCGGAATGAGACTGGGAGCCATCGGCATCGTTGGAAAGGACGCTGATGGTCAAATAATACTGGATGATCTCGACAGATATGGAATTGACCGCAGCGGCATGAGAATGCTTGATACACCCGGAACCTCCTTCACCGACGTTTACCAGCCAGCCGGCGGGAACCGGGGCTTCGGCCATTTCTCGGTTCTGACCAACGACAGGCTTTCTTATGATGATATCCGGGCGAATCTAGGATTCATCGGAAAGCACAGGATATGCCACGCAGGCTATGCGCTGCTGCTCGCAGGACTTGACGCGCCGGACGAAGAGCACGGAACGCAGATGGCCAGGGCTTTGAAAGATATCAAGGGGAGAGGCGTGAAGACTTCCCTTGCAGTCGTGAGCGACAGGGACAGCAGCAGGTTCCCGCGCATAGTAAGACCTTCCTTAAGATACACCGATGTTTTCATGCCAAACGAATACGAGGCGGGCTGCACGACCGGAATTGATGTAAACAGAAGAACAGCAGAAGACGCCGCCAGGAAGATGTTTGATGAATTCGGAGTCGGGGAGCTGGTTGTAATCCATATGGGCGAGAAAGGCAGCTTAGGCATGCTGCGCGACGGGAGGACTCATTACCAGCCTGCGCACAAGGTGGAAAAAGTCGCAGGGACAGCTGGCGCCGGCGACGCCTTCGAGGCGGGCATGCTCTACGAATTGCACCATGCTTTGGCGGAAGGGAAACCCCTCAATCTTGAATATGGCATGAGGGTCGGGACAGCGATGGCAGCAATCTGCCTCGGCGGAAGGACATGCACGGATTCCATGCTGGACCTTGGAGAGACCCTGGCTTTCATGCGCAGGACGCCTTACAGGAAATAGAGAAAAAAAATATCATGGTCTTTTCAGAAGACTAAAATCAAGGAGGTATAGATTATGGCAATATATGTTGCAACAGTGCCTTTGACGGACTTGAGTTATCAGAGGCGGGTAGCTACAGATACACCAGAGCAAATGATAGCACATCTCAATGCATTCGTCCCTGGCTATGAACCAAGATTCAGCGCAGGGGACTGGTTTGCAGGAAAAGTTGTCCCACCGACACATACAGGGACACGAGCAGGACAGATAAGATTCCATGAGGGTTACAGGGGACCAATGGAATTGGGTGAGAAATTCGAGATGTACCAGAGACTACAGAAATACGGTCTTGCTGCAGTGGAGGCGCACTACCACCCCGAATTCGGAGAAATCAATGAAAAGAACGTAGAACAATGGCTGAAATTCCATAAAGATACGGGATTGAGAGTAAAACCAGCTCTGAATGCACATTGGGACAGGAATGCCGAATGGGGCATGCTTTCAAGCCCCTATCCAGCTGCAAGAAAGACAGGAGTCGAGTGGCTAGTTAGAACAATGATTCTGGCAGATTTACTCGGCGAGGATTCAGCGACAGTGTGGCCAGGAATAGAGGGTTATAAGCCTAAGCCCGGTTACAACGTCGCGGCCGCAAGAGAGAGATTCACTGACAGCGTCGCAGAATCAATGGATCAGGTTCCAGGCAAGAGGGTGTCAGCGGAAATGAAGCCGGCAGAACCTCAGCAGGTAATCCATTTCGGCCAGACTCCGGATGGCTTGGTATTTGCCTATATGATCGAAAGAAAACTACAGGACCCAAAAAACAGGGAAATACTTGCGGCAGGAAAGCCACTCGTTGTCTTTGGCCCGGAAATCGGACATGGCATCATCGAGAAGGTCAGGCCTGCTCAGATGTTCATGACATACGCGGCTGAGTCAAGGCTAAACCATGAACACCACAACGACGCTCCATACGGAGAAGCCATCGACTGGGATGAGAACATGGGGACAGTGTGTGCAAATAACACAGAGGAATCAGTGGTTACAAACTGGATGATTGGCTATCGTGGACTGATAGGAATTGACATCGATCCGGCGCACATGGATACAGAGAGAGCAATATTGAATAATATAGACGCCTACAGGTCAACTAATGATAGAATGAAAAGGCTCGACTTGGATAAACTAGTGCTGGCCGCCAACCTACCAAACCACAACAGAGGCTATGATGAGGCAATGATGACAAGAAACAGGGCGCACCCGGACGATGTGGGCAGATTATCGCCAATGCCAGATTGGGAAGTGCCGGCAAGTGATATGACACTGGCAGGAAGGCCAATGATGCCATTAGACCAGCTTATAACACTTTCTCACAGGGTAATGAAAGCTTGATTTCAACATTCCTTTTTCTTTTATTTTTTATTTCATACAGTCAAAAGTATATCGAACACCGGATAAGAACAGCAAAAGGTGACATGATGAAAGTCCTCGGCATCTGCGGGTCGCACAGGAAGGACAGCAGCACGCTGTTCTTCCTGAAGAAGGCTTTGGCAGTGTGTGAAAAAGAGGGGTTTGAAACAGAAACAATGGCTCTTTTTGACAAGAAGATAAATCCGTGCACTATATGCGATTTGTGCAAGACGAAATTCGAGTGCTCCGTGAAAGACGACGTGCAGAAGATTTACGACAAACTTGTTTCTGCCGACGCAATAATAATCGCAAGCCCGACGTATTTCGCGATGGTGAGCGGGAAGCTGAAGAATCTGTTCGACAGGAGCCTGCCGCTGAGAAGGCAGGGCATGAAACTGAAAAATAAAATAGGTGGTGCGATCGCGGTCGGCGCGAGCAGGAACGGCGGCCAGGAGCTGGTATGCGGCCAGATAAGGAACTGGATGCTGCTGCAGGAGATGGTAGTCGTGGCTGACAAGCAGAGTGCGCACTTTGGCGGCATAGGATGGGTTCCCAGGGGAAGCAGGCCCGAGGATGACAAGATTGGAGTGGAGACATGCGAGAATCTTGGCAGGAAGGTCGCTGAGATCCTTGGCGCTTCGAATAAGTGAATGCCAAATTCCTAGGATTCAATAGGGTTTTAAGCAACCCCCGCTTCTGCCGGAACAAGAGGGTCATCGGTCAGTTCCAGTACAGGTATCATTCTTCTTGGTCCTCCTGGAGCCGCGGAATCCGGTTCCGGCCCTTTAGAATCTATGGCTGCCATGATGGTCTTGGTGACGTTTGCATACAAATCGGGAAGATCCGCACCCTTTACATACCTGGGGCAGCCTTCAACCGGATTGCCCCAGAACCTGCTTCCTCTGATGTTGTATACCCTGTGTTCCCCTCCAATAAACACGTGGTCTCCCCAATATATTGTGTCGCCTATTCCAAACGGCAGTTTCTCAAATCTTTTCCACTGCTCATATCCCACTCGTATCACCTCCGATTTTTAAAATTGCGTTCAAGGTGTCGTAGAGTGTGGTCACAAATCTTCTAACAAGACGAAAAACAATTAGGGAACGGGCTATGCAATATCTAGCCTCTGTGAGTTTTGCTCTTATTTCATATAGCCCGCAGAGCGTGTTCCATGCCGAAACAGGGGCAAGGCCCCCATTCATGACCCCATGGAAACATCTCTAATATTGATTACAATATATAATAGAACAGGAAGACTAATAAGCTTTACTCATTTTAAAGTAATTACTATATATACTCATTTTTAGTATTGGCTCATGCTAGCGTTTTTCCCAAATAAGCAGGCTTTCCCTGGTTATGCCGACCTTCTCCACCCTGTTCCTGGTGCACCATCTCTTGTTAAGGACGAGGATTTCCTGTGCATCGAAGCCGAGCTTCTCGGCAATTTTGCTCAGGATGATGTCTGATTCAACTACGCCAGTCGGGAAGCAGCCGTTTCCAACAACAATTCCGACTTTTGCCGGGTTTTTGCATACCCTCTGCAGCTCCTTTATCGCCTCGTACATATCGTTGAAATATGCCTTCGCCGGCAAAGGCAAATCGTTAGCATCTATTATGCTTTCTATCTTGTTTTCCTCATCGATGACCCTATCATCCTCCGAGCCGATGTAGGACCTCAGTGAAGGTACGCCCTTCTTCTCGAAGAAGAGTTCCTCCTCAATCGAATACACCTTTGTGTACTCTATCTTGTTGAGATATGGCGGCGAAGTTATGACGGCGTCAATGCTATTGTCCTTCAGCTTCATCCTCCTTGCATCGCCAATCTCCGCCTCGCACAATGCCTTCGTCTTAGGGAACCTTCCGCAGTCGCCTATCATCCTGAACAGCTGCCTCCTCAGTATGTCCCGCAGCGGAGGGACGGGATGCTTCCTCATCTTTATGACAGCCCCGTCCTTCCAGGCATAGCTGCATTTGATGGCGACATTCATGAGGGCGAGGATGAAGAAATCCCTGATTCCGGCATCCTCCATCGCCATTATCTCGTTCCTGAAGAACAGGACGTCCTCGAGCGTGTGGATGTTGAACGCCCCTCTCACGATATGGCTCCTTATATCGATCTCCGGCCTCTGGAATCTTATTTTCAATAAGGATTTAGCAACATCTTTGAGTTCCCCAGCCTCATATCTGCCGGTCTTCACCCTTGCCGCAAAGATGGCCACCGGATGGACGTCGAAGCCAACGGAATTTATGCCCGCCTCCCTGCAGGCAAGCAGCGTCGTGCCGGAGCCGCAGAAAGGGTCAAGGACCGTCTGGCCTTTTTCTATTTTGAATCTTTCGATGAGCCTGGAGACGAGGTCCCTGCTGAAGCCTTCCTTGTAGTAGAACCAGTTGTAGACGGGCAGGTCCTTGTTGGGCACGAATGTTGCGAGGGCCCCCCACTCAGGCTTTTCAGAGATTTTCATAGTTCAATTTTGTGCGGCGCTATTTTATAACCGCAGCATGAGCCTCCAGGCACGCGATGGATATATAAAATTTTCTGGTAGTAAGAAAGCATGACAAATGGCAGCCCGGTCACGGTGGAGGTTCCTTACACCCTTCTCTCCAGAGAAATTCTGGAAAAGCTGGGTGCGGTTGAAGGTTACAGGGTTGTCGCCTATGGTTCCTATCCGTGCGACTGGAACGGGGGCAGGACGTTCCTTGGCAATGATGCCTACCATCTTTTCCCTCCGGAATTTCTTTTTGATCGGGATGATAAGGCAGGCAGAGAGGAGATGCGCCGCGTAGGGCAGAAGATGGTCAGGGAAGCGGCCGGCAGGTTGAATTCCCGCCGCATACCATTTTACGCAACCATGACAAACATCGAACCCATGAAGATGGATGATATTGGCGAAGCCTTTGACATCCTTGACATGCTTGCGGACAGCTTGCCCGGTGAAAACGGGGTAATCATCGCACATCCGGAAATCAGGGCTGCGGTTGAGGGCAGATATGGTCCCAAGGGCAAAGGCCCTTTGAAATACGTGTGCTCCGTGATTTCACACTACACCACTCCGGGATTTTCCTACGAGAATGCATTGCAGGACCATGACCTCGTCGTCCTGAAACCAGAAGACGCCGGGGACTTCCCTTCTGCCGCAATCCCACATGAATGGGCACCGAGGCTGGTGGTATTGGCAAACCACCACTGCCAGAGAAACTGTTCAAACGCAGTGCAGCATTATCGCAACATCTCGCTAAAAGAGAAGTCATACATGGACCCGTTCCCCGAAATGGCCAACTGTGTCCCGTGCTCTAAATCTAACGACCTTGCATTATATCCCGGCGATGTGGCCAGACTGCGGGAAGCCGGCATCACCAATTTCAAAATGGGAAGAAGGAATCACGTTCCGAAAGCACTCAACCGGCTCTTCCCGGAGCTTGGGGCTGCATTGGCGGGCGCGGAAGAGAAAGCCGGCCAGGCAATCGAAGCAGCAGCTACACAATGATTCACACCAGGCTTCCGCTGGAATGAATTTATTGCTTAGCCCTCATTAAATAGTATGACTTCGGACAACATCGCCGAAAGGGTTTTGCAGGCATGCGGTTTTGGGGAGTTCAACCCGGTCCAGAGGAGCGCCCTAGAGGCAGGGCTTCTGGAGGGGAAGAGCCTCGTAGTTGCTGCGCCCACGGCTTCCGGAAAGACCCTGGTGGCGGAGCTGGCGATGCTGAAGGCGGTCATGGAAGGCAAGAAGGCCGTCTACATAGTCCCGCTCAAGGCGCTCGCTTCCGAGAAGTACAACGAGTTCAAGGAGAAGTACGGCAGCCCAGGCATAAAGGTCGCCATATCCATCGGCGATCTCGATTCCTCCGACCCCTGGCTCGCAGGATACGACGTGATCATCGCGACGTCCGAGAAGCTTGATTCACTGATCAGGCACGGTTCCCCCTGGCTCGAATCGGTCGGCCTGGTCGTGGCCGATGAAATCCATCTGATAGACTCCCCTGGCAGGGGGCCGACGCTGGAGATAATACTCACGAGGCTCAGGGAGCTCATAAACCCGCAGATCCTGGCTTTGTCCGCGACCATAAGCAACCACGACGAGCTTGCCGGGTGGCTCGGCGCCGGCGCGGTGAAGTCGGACTTCAGGCCGGTGAAGCTCTACAGGGGGCTTTTCACAGGCGGGACGGTAGAATGGGACCCGAAGAAGCCGCCACTCAAGATCGGGGCGGACCTTCCGCCGGTTTTCGGGATCGCGAAGGACACCATGGCGCGCAACAAGCAGGCCATGTTCTTCGTGTCCACCCGGAAGAGGGCCGAGTCGCTTGCAGAGAAGCTCGGCGAGATGATAGCCCCGATGCTCAAGCCCGAGGAAAGGGGCGAGCTGGTCAAGCTGTCCTATGACATCTCGCATGTCCTTGAGCACCCGACGAGCCAGTGCCAGAGGCTCGGCAGGTGCCTGCAGAAGGGGGCGGTATTCCACCATGCGGGCCTCGTCTCAGGCCAGAGGAAGCTCATAGAGGACAGGTTCAGGAGCGGAGCGATAAAAATGATCTGCGCGACCCCTACGCTTGCCATGGGCGTTAACCTGCCGAGCTACAGGGTCGTCGTCAGGGACCTGAAGAGGTTCTCGTCGTTCAGGGGCATGGATTACATACCGGTGCTGGAGGTGCAGCAGATGATGGGCCGCGCAGGAAGGCCGAAGTACGACTCCGAGGGCGAGGCCATACTGATAGCCGGCAGTCCCGGCGAGGCGAAGAAGCTCTGGCAGCAGTACATCCATGGGGAACCGGAGAAGATAATCTCGAAGCTCGGAGTGGAGCCGGTCCTGAGGATGCACGTGCTCTCGCTCATAGCTACCGGAAACGGGGCGACGAAAAGGTCGCTGATGGATTTCTTCTCCAAGACGTTCTATGCCTTCCAGTACAAGGACATGGGTGCGCTCGGAAGGGAGATTGACAAGGTCCTCGAGATGCTGGAGGGGTTCAAATTCATAAAGAAGGGCGGTCCTGAGGAAGCAGGGTTCGGCGAGTTCAAGCCGGCTGCCTCGCTCCTCACCAGGGACAGCGAGGAGATAAAGCCGACAAGGATAGGCAAGAGGGTCGCCGAGCTGTACATAGACCCGCTCACGGCCAATCACATGATAGAATGCCTCGGGATGATCCAGAAGGAGAACAAGACGGGAGAGGTCTCGATACTGGACGTGCTTTCGCGGTGCCTTGAGATGAAGCCCGGTCCCAGCATAAGGAAAAGCGACATGGAGAAGGAGGACGATTCCGAGACGCTCCTGGACTTCCTCGTGCAGCAGCACAAGAACATGGTCGGGGAGATACCGAACGAGTGGGACATGGAGTACGACGAGTTCATACGCAGCACCAAGCTCACGTGGATGCTCAGCGAGTGGATGAAAGAGACGACCGAGGACTCGCTGATGGAGAGGTTCGGGGTCACACCCGGCGAGCTGAGGGCGCGCCTTGACATCGCGGACTGGCTGTTCTACTCCATGCAGGAGCTCGGCCTGCTGCTCAACATGATGGATGTCCTGAAGCACGTGAGGAAGGCGAGGGTAAGGGTCAGGTACGGGATCAAGGAGGAGCTTCTGCCTCTGGTCAGGCTGAGGGGCGTGG
>Ga0315294_10009706_pt1 | contig 10561 bp, 12 predicted proteins | sample YL17G13_40_MG_FD_203626 | JGI IMG/M metagenome (GOLD analysis project Ga0315294, IMG submission 203626) | Sediment microbial communities from Yellowstone Lake, YNP, Wyoming, USA - YL17G13_40 | ecosystem: Environmental > Aquatic > Freshwater > Lake > Sediment | place: USA: Wyoming | collected...
AATTGCTGCACTTTTTACAATCGCCAAGTCGTTTCCCTTCACTTCTACTTCTCTTTCATGATAAACTGTTCCCTTATTGCTGTAAAAATCTTCTTTAGAGCTGCTTCTCAAATAATCTGGAGATTTTTTGTCGATCAAATAATCACCTAGGATGGAAGTATCCTATTTTGTCTCCTGTTTTTTCTTTGTATTTTTTGTCAAAGTCTTCTTTCAACTCATAGAGACAGGTGTCGTCAGCTTGACTCTCAACCTTCTCTATATCAAAGGCTTTCATCGCGCCTTTCAATTCGTTCGCCTCATGAATCAGGCCGTGTTTCGCGTCTCCACAAGACTCGTCAGATTCTACAGTAAGTTTCCCGTCTTTCATAGTCGCAGTTATTCCCATCAAATCACCAAAGAAATAAAGGACAAGAGTTTTGCAAGAAATTATTTCACTGTATTAAGAGGTTAAAAATATAATCTTTTTAAGCGTTAGAACTCTAAGAAAGGTTATGAAGTTTACTGCAATATCTCATCCGAATATAGCATTAATCAAATATTGGGGGAAGGCTGACGAGAAACTGAATATTCCTCTAAATAACAATATCTCAATAACTCTGGACAAATTGACGACAACCACGACAGTCGAGTTTTCTGAAAAATATCCAAAGGACTCCCTTATATTAAATAAAAAGGAAACAGCAAATTTAGAAAGAGTAGAAAGGGTTTTGAATGAGATTAGGAAAATGGCAGGAATAAAGGACAAGGCTAAGATTGTCAGCGAAAACAATTTTCCCACAGGAGCAGGATTAGCATCTTCCTCAAGCGGATTCTCTGCTTTAGCTTTAGCGGCTTCTAAAGCAGCTGGACTGAATTTGGATAAAAAAGAGTTATCAATTTTAGCAAGATTAGGGTCAGGATCAGCATGCAGGTCAATTTATGGAGGATTTGTTGAATGGCTGGCAGGAAAGAAGAGCGAGGATTCTTATGCAATACAAATAGCAAAGCCTGATTATTGGGACTTGAAAATACTTGTCACAATAATAAAGGAAGATGAGAAGGAAGTTGGCTCGACGAAAGGGCATTCTTTGGCTAAGGAAAATCCTTTCTTGGAAACGAGATTAAAGATTTTGGACAAATATCTTAAAGACGTTAGGAATGGAATAAAGGAAAAGGATTTTACAAAAGTGGGTAAAGCTGCAGAATTTGACTGTATAAGCATGCATGCGACAATGATGACTTCGATTCCTATGCTTCTCTATTGGACTACAGGAACAATCAGAGTTATTAATGCTGTTAAGAAAATGAGAGAAGAAGGTTTGGAATGCTATTTCACGATAGATGCAGGACCAAATGTCAAAGTACTATGCCTTCCTGAGAATGCTAAGAAGATTGAGAGCAAATTAAGAGAAGTTAAGGGAGTAAAGAATGTTATAGAAAACAGACCTGGGGAAGACGCGAGAATTTCTGAGGATCATTTGTTTTAGTAATTAAACTAAAAGTTTAATTATTTTAAACCTCAGATTTAAATCCTTTTCATTCTACTACACTATTATGGTATTAATTAAAAGCACAATGAGTGAAATATCGTTAAAAGCACCTACCTACATACTAGGTTTCTTGAGACCTGAAGATTTACATTCCTTACCATCTGATATATCTGGCTTTTCTGATAAAGTTGGCGATATGCTGGCTAATGAAAAAGAGACTATTTTCTATAATAGGAGAGTTGCAAAAGTTGTAGGAAATACAAAATACTTAAGTGATTTTGGTAAAAAGGCAAAAGAAAGATATTGCTCAGGTAAACCTGAAACTGATTTTACAGAAACTTCTAAAACTTGGGAAAAAGATGGAAGAATAGTTTGTGAATCCCACGACTGTGGAGAGACAAGTTGTGGGGGAAACGGGGAAGTCTTTTACTTGACTAAAGAAGAGATTGCAAAAATAATTGGGGAACAACCCAAAAAAAATCAAGGAATTAGTAATTAACATGACTGTTTTAACTTCTATAGATGTTGATGGTACAATGATTGATAGTATACCAGAGGTTCTGAAAAGAAGTAGGGAAGCTTGGCAAGTAGTTGATGGGACAGAATTTCCTATGGGTGAGGAAAATTTTAGAAGATACAGATGGTCTGTCTCAGAAGCCAAGCATTATTTTCAAAATGCAATAGCATTGCAACAACATAAAAATTTACCTAATGATTATGCATCATTAGATTTGTTGAGAAAGGGATATGATGTTCCTAGACATGTCGATGCGTTCTATGCTTCTAGAAAAAGTGCTCAGGAGAAAGGAGAGGAAGCTTGGCTGGAAGAACACGTTATGTTTGAAGGCGTTTCTAATATGTTGTGGGCGCTTCATTCTGGTGGTATAACAAACACTGTCATAACGTCTAAAGACGAAAGCAGCACAAAAAGATTACTTGCTCATTTTGATCTTGCTCGCTATGTAGATAGAGTTTATGGGAAAGAATATGGAAATAGAACTCAGCAGTTTCAAAGATTAAAACAAGATTTCAAAGAGCCTTCAGTTTCTTCAGTTTACGTCTACGATGACTTACCAGAAAATCTAGAAGAAGCTCAAAAACATGGCTTCAAAGTATTTTTAGCATCACAAGGTTATGCAAAAGAAGAGGATAAGTCTAGATTTTTCGCATTAAAACCCAAGGAATTTTCAAGAGTTGTTTTAGATGGAATTTCTGTGGGAAGTCTGGTTTAAATACATTTCAAATATATTCTAATTATGATACAGACATCTGCTCCTGGAAAAATCATTTTATTTGGAGAGCACGCTGTTGTTTATGATAAATTAGGGATAGCTGGAGCATTAGACAGAAGAATCTTTGTTTCTGTCAGAAAAGGAAAGAACGGTTTAAATTTTATCCAAAAGTCAGAATATCCGAGCTTTACAAGGAATAGAAATCAACTTGAATCTCTTATTGACAAGTTTCGTATATTCTATAAAGAGAATAGATTTGACTTGATAAAACAAATGAGTTTTGAAGACGCAATCTGTGTTGTTATTACAGAAGTGTTTGAAAAATATGGTTATGAGGATTTAGACATTGAACTGACAATAAACGAGTCTTTGAAGAATATCGGACAATCCTCTTCGATATTCTCCTCTTTGGCTTTGGGGATTACAAAATTCCTGAAAAAGGATCTGAACAAGAAAGAAATATCTGACATAGCTTATTTAGGGGATGTTGTGGCACATGGAGGGACACCATCCGGAATAGATAATTCTGTTGTGACATACGGAGGATACATTACTTACAGAAAATCAGAAGGTCCAAAACCTTTGGACATAGATTTTAGATTTCCTTTAATTATTGTGAGTAGTGGAGAACCATCTAGAACAAACGTGACTGTCCCTTCTATTAGAAAACAAAGAGAAGAAAATCCGAATTTTGTAAACCCTATATTGGAGAGATTGAATGAAATATCTGTTTCTGGCCTAGAATATTTAAAAACAAGAAATCTGGAGAAAATGGGAAAATCTATGACAAACTATTATGAGGAGTTAAGAAAACTAAATATTTCAACAAAAAAACTGGATAAAATAATAGAAATGGCCTTGAAAAATAAGGCTCTTGGAGCAAAACCAACAGGAGGATGGGGTGGGGGTTCTGTAATTGTTTTAGCAGAAAATGAGAAAGATGCGAAAAGTCTGATTGAACTTTTCAATAAAGGTGGTTTTGATGCTTTTGAAACAAAATTGGGAGTAGAAGGAGTTAAAATCGAGGACATCTAAAGAGGATAATCTACAAACTGCAAGTTATATTAATAAATATCAGTGACAATAATTTAGCATGATAAAAGCTACAGCTCCTGGTAAGTTGATGCTTTTTGGAGAGCATGCTGTAGTGCATGGCAGGCCATGCATAGCCACAGCCGTAGATTATAGGATTTCTGTCTATGTTGAAAAGAGAAAAGACGATGTTATAAATTTAAATGCTCCAGATATGGGAGTAAAGAATCAGAAAATTAAACTAGAAAAATTGGGAAAGATTGACGATAGAAAATCATGCTTTGTTCTTTGTGCAGTGAAAAACTTTTTTGAAAAATTCAATGTCAAAAACGGATTAAATATTAAAACCAAATCAGAATTCTCCTGTGAATATGGTTTGGGGAGCTCTTCAGCTGTCACAGTATGCACAATAGGAGCATTAGCAAGATTATTCAACATTAACATGAGCAAAAAGGATATTTTTGACCTGTCTTACAAAACTGTCTTAGACATCCAAAAAAGAGGATCTGGCTACGATATCGCGACAGCACTCTATGGGGGAACAATATTTTTCAGGAAAGGAGGAACGGTCATTGAAAAAATTAAGACAAATGGCATTCCTCTTATAGTAGGATATACGGGAATAAAGGCGGATACTGCCAAATTAGTAAAATTTGTTGAGGAAAAGGAAAAGAGATATCCTGAATTGATGAATCCAGTCTTTGATTTGGTCGAGATAATAGTCTTGGAAGCAAAGAAGTATATAGAGAACAAGGATTTTGACAGATTAGGAGGATTGATGAATTTCAATCATGGCCTTCTTGCTGCAACAGGAGTCAGCTCAAAGGAATTGGAAAAACTAATCTTTGCTGCAAGAAACGCGGGCGCAGCAGGCGCTAAACTTTCCGGAGCCGGAGGGGGAGACTGCATGATTGCCATAGCTAATGGCAATGCAAGACGAAAAGTGGAACAAGCGATAAGAAAAGCCGGAGGAAAGGTTTTGGAAGTAAGGACTAATGCGGATGGATTAATAGTGGAGCCTAAAGGCTAATTCTGTTAATGTAATTTGTTTTAAACTGTTGGAGTTGTGAAAAGACTGCTTAAAGCAGACAAATTAGTACCAATTGTAAACCCTGCTGTTATCCACATAGCCAATACCATCACTAAGATTAGCAAAGATATCCCAATCCATGCTGTTATCATGTCAACTTTGAAAAGTTCTTTGACTGACCTGAATAACAAGCCTAGACTCATTGCTGCTGTTATCACTATTGTTACGAATATCAACAAGCCTCCTAGTATTGGTATTCTGGAAAATACTGACGAGATTAGCAATCCTACTGAAAGTGGAAATATCATATAACTGAATACTGTCAATCCTTCAAAGTAGTCTCCATTCCCGCCTAATGCTCCCATCAATTGCTTTAGTACAAACCCTAGGAACACTGAAGCAAGAATTCCAAATACAAACATCACTGCTGCAACAGTTCCTATGATTAGTCCTCCTACCGCTGTACTTGTGCTTAGCGGGGCTATTGCAATCCCTATCCCGATTAACAACCAGGATATGACTAGGACTGATGCTGTAACTTTCATGTCTTTCTTTTTCTTAGCTTCGTTTAAAGCCGCAGTCGGCTCCATCAACAGCTTTTTTAATATCTCAAACATTGCTTATAGATAGAAATTATTACTTATAAGCATTTCTAGATTAAAAACAGAATTAATTCTATTACAACTAAAGCAGTACAGACTCCTATGACATGAATGGGTTTCAATTTTATTAGACTTTTGTCTTCCTCGTAGTATCTAACCAAACCTGCCATCGATGTTGGTGCTTGCAATTTCTTTTGTTCTGACATAATAATCACAATAGGCAATTACAAAATTTAAAGCTTTCTACATTTCATATTTTTTTCATTGCAATTCCAGTTTCATGTAAATTAGATAAAGCCTTTTCTGTTAAGAAGGCTACTTTTTTACCTTTGTGTTCAACTAATCTCAAATAACCTCTTTGCTGCATTTGCTCTATACATTCTAAAGCCAAATCTCGTCTTGTAAATGCTCTATCACATATATCATCAACAAGTAAACCAACGTATGTACCATAATCTCTAGATGTTCTTGTAAGAACTCCAGCGATTTCTTCATATGTAGAACGATCTAGACCAGCTGGAATTCCCAACATACTTGTATGAAAACCGTTCGGATTGTATTTTTGAAATAGGTCAGCTGAGGTTTCGTCTTCGAAAAGACCAGCTACCTCGATACCATCTTTAAAGACACCATCCATTTCTTTAATTGGCATAACTGTAAATTACTACCCAAAGGTATTTAAAATCATCAAAAATAAGTTGTGTGCTGACTATAGTCCATCTTTTGTGAGCAGATCAAACAAAATATTTTGTTTTCATCTGTCTGCTTGGTAGCATCTGTCTGAGCAGTCTACCCGCTCCTCTTTCTTCATTGGAGCTTACTTGACCTTGCACCATGCCAGTTTATTTAGCTAAGGAACATTGAGCTCCTGCCAAACACCTAAACATTCCTGTCTAGCTCTCTTGAGCGGCATTTTTGAAGGTGGATGGAACTTCCTCCGAAACGACCGCGTTTAATCACGGGTTGGGAAAGCTACCCATCAGCACACTCAAAAGAATTAATCGTAAGTGTTTAAAAAGATATTACTCAACGGCTTTCTTTTCGTATTTCAGGATCTGGATCCCCAAGCATATTTGCAGCTTTCAATGCGGAGTCGTAACTAGGAAATGTCATAGCATCACTGGTTGCCACTCCATGAAATCCATCACCAAAGACTTTTCTTCCAATAAAATACTTAGATTTCAAAACGTAAGCGATTCCTTCTCCCATATAATCACTTCTAAATACGAGGGAGCGAAGGTATTTAAATCTTTTTCTCTAGAAAAAGTTTCTAAATTATTTTTTCTTTTGTTTTCAAATCTATTATGTGGATGCAATTCACAGGACATACTTCAGCTGAAGTCTTAATTCTCTCAAATTTATCTTCACCAAATTCCATTTCTTCTCTGTCCTTAGAAATTTTCTTTCCATTTATTATCGAGGCTTTGGCATCTGATTGCAATTTCCAGAATTCAGGAGCTGCGGCTACGCATGCTGCTGCACCTATGCATGCTTTTCTGTCAAACACTATTTTATATTTACCCATAGACAAAAATACGATTCAGAATAATAAAAAGGTTTACCAGTAGAGGCATTTGAGAGGTCCGAACAAAATGGCATTGGGAAATGCGAGCTGAACACATCGCCGAAGCTTTGTGCGTACACTCCATTCCCATTAAGCTCGTCGTCTACAAGCACCAAGTACCTATTTTTCCCGGTCGTTTCCTCCTTAGATGCCTTCAGGAGTTAAGGACTATGGCGTAGCTGCCCGGCAGTACCATTCTCCTAGCTAGAGCGATAGCTATAGCTATTTGGATAACCGGTCAACCAGAGGCCACGGATGCGCGTTCCTTTCGTACTTGCGCATCCTTCGGGTCAGGTAATAGCACCCTCAGAAGATATAAACCGTACTGTCTAAGTCGTTGGGTGAAGTTTCTAAATTTGATTTGCTCATCAGCTACTCCATTCACAATGATTTGCTTGGGGCGCCTTTATCATTGCGATTGAGTTTCATTCATTGCAAATCTTTTACAAAACAATTTTTCCGCATATTGTGTACTGGCTTCATTGCTAGCAAGCAGACGTAGCATAAGCTACATCATGCCGTTTAATGCTAAAGCTAATCAGTTCACTCGCTTTGCGGAGAAGACCTCACCCAATCACGACGTACTGAATTGCTGGAAAGCCAAGGAATTCAATTTGTTTTGCTTTTCGGGGTGCGGAATAGAAATCTTTTGATAAAACAATTTAACTGAGTTTTCTTTTCCTATTCTAAGTATAAATTCGTTTTTCTTTCTATCTATAAACATTCTAGATTCTAGACCCATTTCATTCAGAACTTCTCTAAACCATTCTAAAATTTCTTTACTTTTAGACCAAATCTCAATCTTTGTTCTTTTTCTTTCGTTTGTGACGCAACCATCTCCTGCAATCCAGCCTCTTAAAAAATCGATCTTATCTTCTAGCGATAGATTTTCTGGAGGTTGAATTATATTTGATTTGCGTCCAACTGGAATTTTGTAATTTGTATTCAATGTCCTGTACAGTTCTTTTGACCAAACTCTAACGAAATATTTCCCTTTTCCATAACCTGATTTTACAAATCTTGTTGTCGGAATTTTATTTGTAAATTTTGTTAAGAGTGGTACAACTATATTTTCAACAAATTCCTTATTTGTATTTAAGACTATTATTTGAGTTTCATCTCTAGCTAAATGGCCGTCGCTGCCTACGATACCAGCCAATACTGCTAAATCGCTCATAATCTATGGTTTAGAGAAGACCTACTTATTTCTATTTCACCACCGCTTGTTGTTAATTCCCTGCGCTTTCTCCCAGCTAATGTCCCCCTTTAATCAGTGAACACCTGCACCCTTGGCCGCTACTGCACGGCCAGGAGGGGGGAAGCCGACAGCGAGGTAGCAACGCGCGGGGTCGATAGGAGCTCTCGCCCGCCACGACTCTGTTATCCCCGGGGTAGCTTAATCATACCCGAGAACAGATCGTATAAAATAATTCTGTCTAGCTAAATCTAATTCCCCATTTTTCTCTGCAACGCCTTGCTCTCAGATTTTCTGAAGTCACCGAAATCCATCAAGGACACTCGGCGTATCGCTAGCCCAGACTTTCGTCCCTGGATTCATTGCTTTGTTGAATCCAGTCAAGCCAGATTTTGCGCTTACACTCTACTCCTCATTTCTGACGAGGATGATCTGACCTTTGGGCGCTCTTGATCTCCTGTCAAGAACGTACCGCCCCAGCCGAGCGGCCCACCAATCGGTGTCCCCCCGAGTCGAGGGTTAGCCTTACAATTTCGAAAGGGCAGTGTTACATTGTCGTCTATCCAAAGCCCAAAAGCTTTGGCATAGCAACTCCTGCCTACACTATGCAACCAAAACCATAAAGCAACAACAGGCTGCCGCAGAGCTCCACGGGGTCTTCTCTTCCCTCTGAGGGTCAGTGGCCTTTTCACCACTATAGCAGGTTCGCCGGGTTCCAGCTCGGGACAGTAAAGAAGTCGTTAAGCCCTTCATGCGGGTCGTCAATTAAACGACAAGGGACTACGCTACCTATACCCAGACCAGCAGACGTATCTACTGGTTATAAGACGGTCAGAGTTACCGCCGCCGTTTAGCGGGGCTTGGGCCCATTGAAATGAGCTTTAACACACCGCCACTGGGCAGGCCTCACTGACTATACAAAAGATTTCTCTTTAGCAGTCAGCTGCGTTTTTGTTAAACAGTCGCTTCTTTCTTGTTATTGAAACCTATGCACTTCTGCATAGGCAAGGGTTCTACCAAAGATACCCCTCTAATTTGCCGAGTTCCCTGAGCTGGCTTATCCCGACACGCCTTTGCCTTCTCAGCAAGAGTCACCTGTGTCGGTTCTGAATACGAGCACAAACAATTCTTCCCAATTACATTTTCACGGACTCTTGAAATTTACTGAACTCCACTATACAGCGAAGCTATTCACTGATTCATCTCTTTCTCTTCATGACGAAACTCCAGAGATTTCGCAGTTTAACTTACGTCAGCATATCCAAAAGTGTCTGCAATTGGGCTAGCGTTGCCGCACGTATGTCTGTGGTACTTGAATATTAACAAGTTTCCCTTTCCTGCAAGTCAGTTAAGATTGCAGTTAGGATCGACTAACTCTCCGCCGATAGACGTTGCGGAGAAACTCTTGCTCTTTAGGCGGTCTGGATTCCAACCAGACTTTGCTGTTACTACCAGCGGGATTTTCAATTCTATGCGGTCCATTAGATTTTACAACCTAACTTCTATCCACACAGAACGCCTCCCTACTCTATATCTCTCGATATCTGAGGTATCGGTAGCAGACTTACCCCCGTCCATCTTCAGCGCATCAACCCTCGAGAGGTCCGCTGTTACGCGTTGATTATCGGATGGCTGCTTCTAAGCCTACCGCCCTCCTGTTTTTGAGTCAACACCACTTTTGTGACTTAGTCTGCATTTTGGGACCTTAACCCCAGGTTGGGTTGTTCCCCTTTCGGACACTAAGCTTACCCCAGTGCCCTCACTTCTGTCTTCTCAGATGCTGATAGATTATTAGTTTGACAAGAAAGCCGGAGATTTCTCTCCTTAACTCCCTAATCAGTGCTTTACCCTATCAGTGATCTCCAACAGAGCTGTCCTGGGAGACATTTCGAGAGGAACCAGCTATCACCTTTTTCGATGGGCTTTTCACCCCTAACCCCAAATCACCCGAATGATTCGAAACTCAATACCGGTATCAGACCTCCACCAGGCTTTCGCTTGGCTTCATCTTATTCAGGGTTAGATCAAAAGGTTTCTGGTCTCAAAGCTGTGACTACTCCCACTTTCATAGGACGCTCCTCGCTTGTACTGCGAGCATTTCGCTTTCGCTACGGCTTCTCTTTTGGATTAGCCTCGCCACAACCATGAACTCCCCGCCCCGTGTTTCGAAACGGACTCTATGACACTGTAATCTTTACATCGTATTCATCTCTTGCGAGACTTTTCTTTTGTAAAGAACCTTTCATGCCATAGAAGACTATGACCAAATGGTTTCAGGGTCTTTTCACCTTCTGTGAAAAATACTTTTCAGCGTTCTGTCACCATACTATTTCGCTATCGGACTCTAAAGATATTTAGAATTAGGAGTTGATGCCTCCTGTCTTCCTGCTCCATATCCGAGGAGCGGTACTCGTTTCCTTAATCAACTTTCCAGTCT
>Ga0315294_10009708_pt1 | contig 10560 bp, 7 predicted proteins | sample YL17G13_40_MG_FD_203626 | JGI IMG/M metagenome (GOLD analysis project Ga0315294, IMG submission 203626) | Sediment microbial communities from Yellowstone Lake, YNP, Wyoming, USA - YL17G13_40 | ecosystem: Environmental > Aquatic > Freshwater > Lake > Sediment | place: USA: Wyoming | collected...
CTCGATCACGATCTCGATCGGCATCGCCGCGCCTTTGGGCAGCGTCCGGTCAACGGTCGGGTCAACGTGCAGGAGGTCATAGCCTGCGTCGAGGCAGGCCGCGAGCGACTCCTTCACCCCTTCCATCGCCCGGTCCAATGACCACATCTCCCCCGTCTGCACGTCCTTCAACCACGGCCCCCCATGGTCGAGGCCGATCACGATTGGCCCGGCGTACCCGACCTCCTCCGCCAGCTCGCGCGCCATCCGCACGAAGGCCTGGGGAGTCCAGCCCGTGTAGCCGCCGTCGAGGTCAACCTGGTTCAGTGTTGCGGCGAAGAACAGGGGCGCATCCGCCTGCCGCGCTGCACGCAGCGCGGCATCAACCACCGCCTCCGAATTCGGGCAGACGGCGAGAATGGTCGGGACCGACCCACGCCCGGCAAACGTCCCCTTCAACGCCGTCAGAATTGCGTCCCCGAGCGCCATCCCCCGCTCCATTGCCCGCTTCCGTATCAGACTGCTGTCAGCCCGCATCATCGGTGTTCCTCAGCTTCTCGCCAGTCCTGGCCCCGCACGGAGCCATCCCGGCTGCCCTGGTCTCTTCTTCCCCCCTACCGATAGCTCCGCCTGCCGAGCGCGACGCTGCGGCGGCCAATGGGAGCAATGCGCGTGTGCCGTCATTTCCTACAAGAAAACCGAGAGGTTTGCGATTGACCCCGCGGGTAGCGTAGGCTACTCTGGGTATGCTATACAGTAGTTGCCGGGCAACACGAGGCGGTACATGTGCCCGGCAAGGATACGATCAGCCCAAAGGTGCGGCAGGCGAGGAGAGGAGGTGGACAGGGGTCATCAGCGCCGCTCGACACTTGGGCCTAACCTGCTGTAGTAGACCGACCAAAGACCGTAAGGAGACTATCCACGATGCTGCGTAGACGAGCTGGCTTCACACTGATCGAGCTGTTGGTGGTCATCGCGATCATCGGAATCTTGGCCGCGATGGTCTTCCCTGTGTTTGCGAGGGCGCGCGAGTCCGCGCGCAAGGCGGTGTGTCTAAGCAATGTGAAGAACATCGCCCTGGCGATCAACATGTACCTGTCGGACAACAATGACACCTTTCCGCCGGCGGAGCACCGCCAGGAGGTGCTGGACTGGGTACAGACAAGCCCGGGACAGGGAGACGAGGGCTGCGGGTATGAGGGGGAGCATCGCACCCCCGAGTTCCGCGCCAACACAACCAATCCCTACCTCCGGTGGCCGGTGGTCCTCGACGAGTATGTCAAGAACCGGGACGTCTGGCGCTGCCCGAGCTCCAAGATCCTCTCCACCGCGCGCTTCATCGTCCCGATGGCGGACTGGAGGGGGTACCTCGAGGCCAACAACGGCAGCTGGGGCCAGGCCTGGGACACAGGCCCGTGCTTCATGAACGTCTTCCCGCCGGGTTGGGGCGGCGAGGTGACCGACTCTATTGTCCAGGGCATCAACGCCGGGCCTGGCGCTCAGGGCGCATCCACGACCACCGCTGCCAACAAGACTTTCGAGATGGGGCTCTGCTCGGGTGAGGAGAACTACTACGACACGAAGCTGGCGAGCTTCCAGAACGTGTCGAGCGCGCCGGTCGTTGCCGATGGCGCAATGAAGCCCGGCTTCCTCGTGATCCCCGTCATCGCGTATCCCGACATCTGCTGCGCCGAGTGTGCGGGTGTCAAGGCGATCCAGTGGGGTGGCACCCCGGACAGTCCTTGCCAGGGCCCCGACGGCTGGTGCGCGGTAAACGACCCAGAGTGCCGCAGCTATCACACTGACTATAGCTTCGCCACCAATCCCGACGTGCGGAAATCGTACGCCCGCCACCTCGGGGGCTCCAACCTCGGCTATGCCGACGGCCACGCCTCCTGGATCAGCGCTGCGGCGCTCATCGCGAAGAGCGACGACGGCGAGGTTGAAGGGGTAGGCTGGAACTGCCTGACAACCAGTCCGGGCGGCTACGTTAGCGATCCGTATGGTGAAGGCTGTTCGAGCACGGTTCCGGCTGGCATGATTTTCCTGCACAACGTCGACGTCGGCTACAATCTCAAGTAGCACGACAACTCCGGTCTCGGCTCAGCCGAGAAGACTGTGCCACTGTGCGGGGCGCCCCTCGGGGCGCCCCGCCTTCTCGCTAGCAAGGCCCTGTGACCGACCGCCCTCAAACAGCTCGTGGAACTCCGTCATTTCCTCCAAGAAAACCGAGAGCCGGGTCATTGACCCCCTGACGAGAGACGCGGTATGATTGCCGTAGGAAAGACGGTTGTCGATCGCGCAGAAGCGCTGTGGGTAAGCGACCCGCCCTTGCTGGGGGTCGCACCGCCCGGTGAGCGAAGATAGGAGGTGAACGGCGTCGCTTGTGGTGTGCGGCTGATCTGCGCGACAGGCCAATCAGAGGCGTTCAAGGAGACTGAGGATGATGTCGCGACGGCTGAGAGGTTTCACCTTGATCGAACTGTTGGTGGTCATCGCGATCATCGGAATTCTGGCCGCGATGGTCTTCCCTGTATTTGCGAGGGCGCGCGAGTCGGCGCGCAAGGCGGTGTGTCTGAGCAATATAAAGAACATCGCCCTGGCAGTCAACATGTACCTGGCGGACAACAACGACACGTTCCCGCCGGCGGAGCACCGGCAGGAGGCCATTGACTACTTCGCGACGTGGCCTGGCGGCGGCGACGGGGGTCCATGTAAGGCCGACACGGACAGCCCCCGCTACGATTGGATGGCCAACCTGGCTAACCCATACCTGGAGTGGCCGATTGTTCTCGACGAGTATGTGAAGAACCGCGACGTCTGGCGGTGTCCGAGCGCGAAGCTGGAGAACTCCGCTGGCTTCATCTATGGGCTGAGCGACTGGCTGGGGTACCTTGTGGCTAACCAGGGCTCGTGGGGGGACGCATCGGGCATCGGCCCGTGCGAAGGAATCCTGTCGTTCCCAAAGGGATGGGGCGGTGATGTAACCGACTCCATCCTCCAGCAGCAGCTCGCCACTGTTGCGTCCCGTCACGGCACGGGCACAGGAGCCAACAAGGTGTTCGTCCAGACGATCGGGCACGGTCAGCAGAACTTCTACGACGTGAAGATGGCAGCGATGCAGAACGTGGCTGCTGTGCCAGTGATTGCCGATACCGGGACGCAGAACACCTGGCTGGGCATCGCCCAGATCGCCTACCCGGACATCTGCTGCTCGGAGTGCGCAGGCGTTGTGAGCGTCGCCGACGTGTGGGGCTGGATCTCTACCGGGTGTCCCGATGGCACCTGGTGTCCGGACTGCTACGCTGTGCACGCTCCGGCTCTGGCCTACCACGAGGGTCAAGGCTCGTGGAAGCAGGCGGCCACCCGTCACCTGGGCGGAAGCAACATCGGCTTCGCTGACGGTCATGCGGCGTGGTTCTCGGCCAAGAGGATCTGCGCGATGAGCGACGACAAGGACTTCGAGGGGGTCGGTACGGTGTGCGGATTGTTGGGCACGTCCGTGCAGGGATATCGCGAGAACTGCGGGGAGCCTGAGCCAGGCATGGACTTCCTGTTCAACAAGAAGACGAGCTGGACCGGCGATTAGTACCCCGTCGATCTAGGCCGTGGCTAGATGGAGCTGTCAGGCGGGGCGCCCCTCGGGGCGCCCCGCCTTCTCTTTAGCAGGGCCCTGTGACCGACTGCCCCCAAAGAGCTCATGCCACGCCGTCATTTCCTTCAAGAAAACCGAGAGGCGGGCCATTGTCCCGCTAGCCGAAGAGGCGCTACAATTAGTGTAGCGTAGGCGGCTCTTGGTCGCGCAGAAGCGCCGTGAGCAACCGACCGACCCCGCTGGGCGGTGGAGCTGGCCGGTGGGCGAAGAGAGGAGGTGAACCGCGTCGCTTTCGTCGCCCGCGGTCTGCGGCTGATCTGCGCGACAGGCCGACTCGAAGCGCTCAAGGAGAGTGTGCATGATGTCGCGACGGCTGAGAGGTTTCACCTTGATCGAGCTGTTGGTGGTCATCGCGATCATCGGGATTCTGGCCGCGATGGTTTTCCCAGTGTTTGCGAGGGCGCGCGAATCCGCGCGCAAGGCGGTGTGCTTGAGCAACGTCAAGAACATCGCCCTGGCGATCAATATGTACCTGGCGGACAACAACGATACGTTTCCGCCGTCGGAACACCGCCAGGAGGCGATTGACTACTTCGCCACTGTCCCCGGCAGTGGCACCCAAGGCAACTGCAATGTCCCGGACCCGGACGCGTACTATCACGGAGCCTTCTGGGCGGCCACCATAGCGAACCCCTATCTGCCGTGGCCTGTCGTCCTGGACGAGTACATCAAGAATCGGGATGTGTGGCGCTGCCCGAGCGCGCGGCTCGAGTCAGATGCGGGGTTCATCTACGGTGTGCCAGACTGGCTTACCTACCTGAAGGCGAACGAAGGGGCCTGGGGCGGGGACCTTGGACCGGTGTGCGAGCACATGGCTTTCCCGCAGGGATGGGGAGGCGAGGTGACGGACTCCATCGTGCAAGGGAAGACCGCGAGCCTCGGTGACATGTTCTATGCCAGCAAGGCGAACAAGGCCTTCGTCCAGAGCATCGGCACCATGAAGGAGAACCTGCAGGACATGAAGCTGGTGTCGTTTCAGAACGTGGCCCGCCTGCCGGTGGCGGCCGACTCGCCTCCCACCATGGACTGGCTGGATGTCGGCCGAATCGCCTACGCGAGCATCTGCTGCGCCACCTGCGCGGGAGCGCAGTGGGGGCCTGACTGCACGCAGTCTGCCGACGGGCCGCCCGTTGCTTACTGCAGCGACGACTCCAGTGAGATAGACTGCTGGAACACGATCCACGCGCACCGGGGTTGGGCTAACGATCCCAAGAGGAAGAGCGCCAGCGCCCGGCATCTGGGCGGCGGCAACATCGCCTTTGCGGATGGCCACGCGCAGTGGTGGTCGGCGGGGGGACTCCTCGCCGCCGCCGACGCGGGCGAGCTAGAGGGGATCGGGTTCGTCTGCACGGCCGAGACCGGAGCGGGCGGGTCCAGTCCGGAGGACTTCCGCATTGCCTGTGGTGATGACCCGCCTGCCAGCATGAGCTTCCTTCACAACAACGCGATCGGCTGGAACGGCAAGCGGATCAAGTAGCAGAGGAGAAGCGGCTGCCGGGCAGAGCCGGGCAGAATCGGGGTGAGAGCGGAGCGTCCGCCAAGGCGGACGCTCCGCCTGGTTTCCGCGCCTGCCACCGGACACGAGAGGGAGGTGCCTGCCGCGAGCGAAGATGGCTCTCACAACCGAACCAGGAGCGTTTATCTGTGTTCGCTCGTCTTTGTCTGTGCTGTGCCGTTGTGGCGTGCTGCGTCGGCCCGCTGCCCGCCGGCGCATCGCCCAAGCTGGCTCCCGCCGCGGCACCTCGCCAGGAGGAGGTAACCACCATGGCCACACTTCGCCTCGACACAGGCGACGGCTTCGTACTCGACCTGCGCCCGCCAACTGGCGGCTTGTCGCTCCACGACTTCGCCGCTAACGCCGACTTCGTTGCGGCCGCCGGCGCGCTCGCGCAGCAGCCTGACGGCTCTATTGTCTGCGAGGCGCGCGATGCCGCGCTCGGCCTGGCGCTCTCGGCAACCTACCGGCTGATCGGCAGCGCGATCCGCATTGATGGCGAGGTGCGCGACCTCACCGGACGCGACCGCGCTGTCACCGTCCGCTTCGCGTACCCGGTCAAGGCCGACGGCTGGCGGTGGCACGACGACCAGACCACGGCCCGGAGGATAGAGACGAGCGGGAAGTACGAGAACCTCGTTTCCTCGGGCGCGGGCGCTAACGGGCAGGCGTCTCGCTATCCGCTCGCCTGCATCAGCAGCGAGGCCGACGCGGTCGCCGTCGCCGTGCCGCTGGACGTGCCGCGGCTCTGCCGGCTGGGCTATGACGCGGACTCGGGGGAGCTGTACGCCGCGGTTGACCTCGGCCTGGCATCTGATACCGAGAACTTCCCGTCGAAGGCTAGCTTCAGCCTCGTGCTCTACCGCCCCGACCCGGCCTGGGGATTCCGCTCCGCGCTCCAGCGGTACTACGAGCTGTTCCCCCAGTGCTTCACCAAGCGCAGCAAGAAAGAGGGCATCTGGATGCCCTTCACCGACATCGCGACGGTCGAGGGCTTTGAGGACTTCGGCTTCCAGTTCAAGGAGGGTGACGGCAACGTCGTCTGGGACGCGGAGCATGGGATCTACAGCTTCGTCTACGTCGAGCCGTGGAGCGATTGGGTGAGCATGCCCAAGGAGATGCCGCGCACCGTCGAGCAGGCGACCGCCTACGTGAAGGAGCGCGCCGCCGAGGGGCATGAGAAGGACCAGGCGGTGTTATCCTCCGCCTACGCCGCCCCCGATGGCTCCTGGGCCGCCCGGATCGAGGACCAGCCGTGGTGCGACGGAGCGGTGTTCGGCGTGAACCCTACCCCGGGCGTGACGGCCGAGCCGGGGCACATCACCCAGTACGACAGCCTGATCCGCCGCATAGAGCATGCCTTCGAGCGCGCCCCCCGGCTCACCGGCGTCTACCACGACAGCTTCGAGATGTACCTCTTCCACAACTGGGTCAATTACCGGCGCGATCACTTCCGCAAGGCGACCATCCCTCTCGTCTTCGATGCCGAGGGCCGGGTCGGCCAGTACGCCATGTTCACCATGGTCGAGTTCGCCAAGGACGTCGCCGAGCGGATATGGCCCCGCGGCGGGATGACCTTCGCCAACGGGACCCCGCACGCGTTCCCATGGGGCGCGGCGTGGCTGGATGTCATGGGGACCGAGGCGGCGTGGGCATCCTCCTGGGGGACCTTTGGGGAGTACGTCCCCGAGCCGGCGAGCGACTTCAACTACTGGCGGGCGGTCTGCTACCAGCGCCCCTACCTGATGCTGCTGAACACCCGCTACGATCTCTGGAAGCCGGAGTGGATCGAGCTGTACATGAAGCGCTGCGTCGCCTGGGGCGTGTTCCCGAGCTTCTTCAGCCACAACGCCTCGGAGGACCCGTACTGGCAGAACCCGGCGCTCTACAACCGCGACCGGCCGCTGTTCAGGAAGTACATCCCGGTCGTGCAGGCGCTCGGCGCGGCCGGCTGGGAGCCGGTCACCTACGCCCGTTCCGACAACCCGAAGGTGTATGTCGAGCGCTTTGGCAAGAAGCCGGGGACGGTCTACCTGACGGTCTACAATGACAGCGACCAAGCGCAGAGCGCCACTGTCACGGCCGATCTCGCCGCATTGGGGCTGGCGGCCGGCAGCGCGAGAGAGATGCTCTCCGGCGCGGCGCTGCCCAGTGGGGCAGGGAACGGAGTTGCCTCTACCTTCGACCTTCCTCCCGGCGACCTGAGGGTCGTCGCCTTCGAGTGATTGGCCAAGCCGAGACGAGCGGGTTGGTTGGGCCCGCTGGGGGGCGGGTAGAAGGTAAGTGGGAAACCAGAAACGAACTACAGTTACAGCGGTAGTTCCCCTGGCGGGACGGCCGGCGTGCGGAGAAAGGAGGTGAAGGGCGGAGCCGGCCACCATGGGGGATGTGATACGCGCCAGAGACTGTCGCCCTGGCGCGCGAAGTACACAACAGGAGGACTTAGATGAGGTTCTATCGGCGAAGAGGGTTCACTCTGATCGAGTTGCTGGTCGTCATTGCGATCATCGGGATCCTCGCGGCAATGGTGTTCCCGGTGTTTGCGCGAGCGCGCGAATCCGCGCGCAAGGCGGTGTGCCTGTCGAACGTGAAGAACATCGCCCTGGCAATTCAGATGTACCTGGCGGACAACAATGACACGCTGCCGCCGCGGGAGCATCGGCAGGAGGTGATTGACTACATCAGCGCCGAGCCGGGGGGAGGAGGCGGCGCCGGCGGCGACGGTTGCTGGGGGATGGGCGGGGCGGAGCAGTTCGGCTGGCGGGCCAACCCGTACCTGCGCTGGCCCGTGGTGCTGGACGAGTATATCAAGAACCGCGACGTGTGGCGGTGCCCCAGCGCGAAGATGTCTACAGGGGCTACCTTCATCCTGCCGGGGCCGGACTTCATCGGGCACCTCAGGGCTTACGAGGGCGCGTGGGGCGATGACATCGCCGCGGGCTTCGGGATCTGCGCCACCACCTGGCCGCCGGGATGGGGCGGCGTGGTGACAGACTCCTGCGCGGAGCAGACACTTGCCCAGCAGTGGGCCTCGGGAGGCTCGGGATCCGACCCGAAAGACAAGGTCTTCTCCCAGAGCGTCGCCTACAATGGAATGGCCATCGAGCTGAAGCTGGTTAGCGTCCAGGACGCGGCCGCCTACGTGATCTGCTCGGACGGAGGCGGATTGAGCGATGCCGGAAGCCCGGGCACGATAGCCTATCCGGACCTGTGCTGTGCCGAGTGCGCGGGGATCAACTGGTCTGCCTGGGGCTGGCCCACGGTCGAGAACGGTGTCACCACCTGCCCGACCAGCAGCGGCGATTGCGGAGCGTGCTGGGACTCGCATGCCAGCTACGAGTGGACCCAGAGCCCTCAGAGGCAGCAGGCCTCCACCCGCCACCTGGGTGGGAGCAACCTCGGCTTCCTCGACGGGCATGCGACCTGGCTCCCGGCTCAGCGGATCCTGACCATGACACGGGACGGGGAGTTGGGCGGAATCACGAACTTCTGCGAGGGCGGCACCCTGGAGAGCTATCGGGAGTTCTGCGGCGAACCGCCAGTGGGCGCATCGTTCCTGTACTAACCGGCTTCTATCTGCAGCAAGACGGTGATCGGAAGGGCGGGGCGCTGAGGCGCCCCGCCCTTACCTTTGCGCCCCTGGAGCCCGTTACGGGCCCACGAAGAGATCCCTCCCATTCGATCCGCCATTGTCCGTCACTCGTGCGAGCGCGGGCCCGCCCGATCACTTCCCGCAGGGATACGAAGGGGAATGAGGGGGAAAGGAGAAGCCCTAGGTAGGTTCGCTTGGAACCTGCGGGCCGTGGTTCCCCTAACGGACGGCCGGCGGCGGGAAAGGAGGTGATGATCTCAGGGCGGCCACGAAAGGGGTTCAGATACTGCGCCGACGAGCTTCGCTCCGGCGCGCAACCGTGCAGCAAATGGAGGAACCAGATGGGCTTCTATCGGCGAAGAGGGTTCACTCTGATCGAGCTGTTGGTCGTAATTGCGATCATCGGGATCCTCGCCGCAATGGTGTTCCCGGTGTTTGCGCGAGCGCGCGAATCTGCGCGCAAGGCGGTGTGTCTGTCCAATGTGAAGAACATCGCCCTGGCAGTTCAGATGTACCTCGCGGACAACAACGATACGACCTGGCCGAGGGAGCACAGGCAGGAAGTACTAGACTGGATCATGACCTCCCCGGGCGGCGGTGGCGACGAGGGCGACAGCGTTTGTGATCCCGAGGCGGAGCCCTGGAAGGTGTCCGACTACGCTTACCGGGCGAACCCGTATCTGCGCCAGGTGGTGGTCCTCGATGAGTACGTCAAGAACCGTGACGTATGGCGGTGCCCGAGCGCCAAGACGGAGGCCGGCGCCTTCTTCATCGTCCCCTATGCCGACTGGTTCGGCTACCTCAAGTCCACCATGGGCGAGTGGGGTAAGGACGGCATCGGGATCTGCAACTGGTCGTGGCCGCCTGGATGGGGCGGCGTTGTCACCGACTCCGTGGTCCAGCAGGTGCTGGGGTTCAGCCGCGAGTCGGGCGGAGCAGCCGGCGTGGACCAGAAGGCCTTCGCGCAGTCGATCGGGACCAGCAGCGCGTGCGTCGAGATCAAGCTGGCGGCGGTCGGCGACGCGGCCAGCTACGTCCTCTGCGCCGACACCGGCGGCCGGGATGACACCGACTCCATCGGCCGAGTGGCCTACCCGGACATCTGCTGCGCCGAGTGCGCGGGCTTCAACTACGCGAGCTGGGGGTGGCCAACCTATGATGCCAACTGGGACCGGACCTGCCCCAGCGGCGAATGGTGTCCTGAGTGCTCAAGTCTGCACGCTGACATCAAGTGGACCAAGGACCCGGCGCGCAAGAAGGCGGCCACGCGGCACCTCGGGGGCAGCAACCTGGGATTCCTCGATGGCCATGCTTCCTGGATGGACGCGCAGCGGATCATCGCGAGGTTCGCCGAAGGCGAGTTCTCCGGAGGCGTTGACCACTGGTGCACTGGTGGCTCTCGAGCCCGCTACATCGAGGCATGCGGTGAACCCGATCCGGAGATGGAGTTCCTGTACTAGCCTGGCAGTTGCAGCTACGTGACTTTCGAAGGGCGGGGCGCTACGGCGCTCCGCCCTTACCTTTGCGCCCTTAGTGTCTTCGTGGCGGAGGCTGTAGGACCGCTGGCATCCGGCCCCGAAACCTGCCCCCGTGCACCGCAGACCCCGAATCTGGCGCGGCTTCGTTGTGGGGGCGCTACTACTCCCCCTCAACGCCCTCTGGGTGCTCTACATGGAGCACATCGCCGCCCACGGCCCCATCCCCTCCACCATCTCGCTCTTCTTCAACGTGGTATTCATCCTGTTCTTCCTGGTGATCGGCAACGCCGTCGTCCGGAGGATGCGCCCAGGCTTGGCGCTGAGTCAGGCGGAGCTGATCATCGTCTACGTGATGCTCGCG
>Ga0315294_10009709_pt1 | contig 10559 bp, 9 predicted proteins | sample YL17G13_40_MG_FD_203626 | JGI IMG/M metagenome (GOLD analysis project Ga0315294, IMG submission 203626) | Sediment microbial communities from Yellowstone Lake, YNP, Wyoming, USA - YL17G13_40 | ecosystem: Environmental > Aquatic > Freshwater > Lake > Sediment | place: USA: Wyoming | collected...
ATCGTTCACACTTGTCAAGTGGGAGACCCCCGCCGGATCGAGGGCATGAAAAAAGCCCGTGTTTTACGGGCTTTCTGAGAGCGAGCGAAGGGAATCGAACCCACTGCAACAGCTCGTGGAGCTGTTCAGGTAGGCAGCGGGGGCGGCTCTGTCGGCTACCGCTCGGCGCCGGAGGCGCCTTTCTCTCGCGATTTCCGCCTCCGCTCGAGGACTTCCCGGTAGCCAGGGTACCCGTAGGCTGACTCGGCGTTTCTCACCGCGTTGAGAATGGCCTGAGCCATTGCCTCGGCGGCCATCGCGCACACGACGGACACCCCCGCCTCCACGACGCCCGTGGCGGCCGAGAAGATGATGTCTCCCTCGCCGAGGGTGTGTACGGGGATGATCGTCCGGGCGTAGCCGTCGTGCGCCGTCATCGCCACCCGGCTCGCCTGCGCCTTGTCCAGCCTGGCGTTGGAGGCGACGACGCCGATCGTGCTGTGCGAGGTGAAGGGGTTCGTGCCCATCGGGGTCGCCGTGAGCAGCCGCTGGGAGCCGGCGAAGCCGTCTCCTTTTTCATTGAGGGTGCCGGCAAGGACCTCGCCGGTGGAGGGATCGACGACGTCGCCGTAGCAGTTCACGACCACGATCGCCCCGACGATCAGGTCGCCTGTCCTGCAGCTCGCAGTGCCCAGGCCTGTTTTCATCCTGCGCGAGGGTCCGGCTGCCCAGCCGGCAGTGGCTCCGGTGCCTACCCCGACGTTGCCCTGGGCCACATCGACGCCAGCGTTCCGGCATGCCTCCATCCCCATGTCGGCGTCGGGGCGCACGTTCGCCGCGCCCACGTTCAGGTCGAATATCACCGCTCCCGAGACGATAGGCACCCGGGCGACGCCAGTGTCGAAGCCGATTCCCTTGGCCTCGAGATATTGCTGAACACCTGCTGCCCCGTCCAGGCCGAAGGCGCTCCCCCCGCAGAGGTAGAACGCCTGCGGGCAGGGCATGGCGGCCGTGGGAGCGAGACAATCCGTCTCGCGGGTTCCGGGGGAGCCGCCCCGCACGTCGACTCCGGCGGCCGTGCCGGCCTCGCAGAGGATGACCGTGCATCCCTTGGCCGCCGCAGCGTCCTGCGCGTGGCCGACGAGGATGCCGGGCACATCGGTGATGGAGTTTCTCGGTCCTGCCTGCATGGGGGCAAACGTAAAGAACGGGACCCCCCGTGTCAACTCAGCAGAGGGCGCCAAAGAGCGCCGGGGGCGTCAAAGAACGCCGAGGACTTCTTGCCGCACTCTGTCGTTTTCGATAAAGTGTGCCGATCCAACCAGGCAAAGGAGCGCTGAATCATGAGCGACGTCAAGAAGGTGATGATTCCCGACCTGCTGGCAATGAAGAAGGAGGGCAAGAAGATCTCCATGATCACCGCCTATTCCTTCCCGCAGGCGCAGTGCGTGGACGAGGCGGGGATCGACATCATCCTCGTGGGGGACTCCCTCGGCATGGTGGAGCTGGGGTACAACGGAACGGTTCCCGTGACCATGGACGAAATGCTCTCGCACACCAAGGCGGTGATGCGCGCCGTGAAGCGCGCGCACGTCGTGGGCGACATGCCCTTTATGTCCTACAACATCTCCCGCGAGCAGGCCATCACGAACGCGGGCATCCTGTACAAGGACGGCGGCGCGGACTCGATCAAGCTGGAAGGGGGCCAGGAGATGGCCGAGACCGTGCGCGCGATCGTCACGGCCGGCATCCCCGTGTTCGGCCATATCGGCCTCACCCCGCAGACGGCAGGCATGCTGGGAGGGTTCAAGGTCCAGGGCAAGTCCATCGACCAGGCGAGGAAGGTGGTCGACGACGCGATCGCCCTTGAAGATGCGGGCGCCTTCGCGCTCATCCTGGAAGCGATCCCCCGGCAGCTCGCGGCGATCATCACCGAAAAGGTGAGGATCCCGACTGTGGGCATCGGCGGCGGACTTGACTGCGACGGCCAGGTGCTGGTCCTTCACGACATGGTAGGCCTTTTCCGCAGGTTCACCCCGAAGTTCGTCAGGGTGTACGCCGACGTGTTTTCCGTGCAGCTCGACGCGGTGAAGGCCTTCATCGGTGACGTGCAGGGGAAGAAATTCCCGGCCGAGGAGCACACCTTCACGATGAAAGAGGAGACCGTCGCGGAGCTGCGCAAGGCCCTGAAGATGTGATGCCATGGAGGAGAGCCCTGCCATGCAAAGCCCGGTAATCGAAGTGCTGGGCCTGTCGAAGAGCTACGGGCCGGTTCACGCAGTGAAGGATGTCTCCTTCTCGGTCGGCAGCGGTGAGATCGTCGGCCTTCTGGGACCCAACGGGGCCGGGAAGACCACGATCATGAAGATCCTCTCCTGCTACCTGTTTCCCACCCGGGGAACGGCGCGGGTGAACGGGCACGACGTATTCCAGGCCCCGGTCGCCGTGAAGGAGTGCGTCGGCTACCTGCCGGAGAACGCGCCCCTGTATCCAGATCTCACCGTCCGGGAATACCTCGAGTTCATCGCCGACGCCCGCCGGCTCTCGGGGGCAGCCCGGCGCGAGCGCATGGACATCGTGATCGGGGAATGCGGCCTCGAGGCCGTCGTGAACAGGGGCATCGACGAGCTGTCCAAGGGTTTTCGCCAGAGGACCGGGCTTGCCCAGGTCCTGCTGCACGACCCGCGCATCCTCATCCTCGACGAGCCCACCTCGGGTCTGGACCCGCACCAGATCGTGGAGATCCGCGAGCTGATCAAGAGGCTGGGCAGGGAGAAGACGGTGATCCTCTCGACGCACATCCTCCAGGAGGTCGAGGCGACCTGCCAGCGCATCCTCATCCTGAACGAGGGCCGCATCGCCGCTCAGGGCACGCGGGAGGAGCTCGAGGGCACGCTGAAGGGTGAGGTGCTGCTGGACGTCACCTTCAAGGGCGGCGGCGCCGAGGCGGGCGCTCGGGGGCTGGTCGAGATCGCAGGGGTCAGAAAGGTGATTTCGGTCCGCGCGCTCTCGGCCGACGCGGCGGCCGTGCGGCTGTCACTCGCCCCGGATGGCGGAGCCGAGGAGAGGATCTTCGACTGGGCGGTCTCCCGGGGACTGAGGATAGTCGCCATGGTCCCGCAGAGGCTCAGCCTCGAGGACATCTTCATCACGCTGACCGAGAACGTCCCCTCCGAAGGAGGCGCGCAATGAGGATGACCCCAATCGCGGCGAAGGAGCTGAAGGCCGCCTTCAATTCGCCCATCGCGTACATCGTGACAGTCGCGTACTTGGTGTTCACATCCGTGTGGCTGTTCTTTCTCAACCAGTTCTTCTCCCACAACGAGGCCTCGCTGCGGATCTACTTCGCGGTGATCCCGACCGTCTTCATCTTCCTCGTGCCGGCCCTCACGATGCGCTCGTGGGCCGAGGAGAGGAGGACGGGCACCCTGGAGGTCCTGCTCACGCTGCCCTTCCGCGAAGGGGAGGTCGTGCTGGGCAAGTTCCTGGGCTGCTTCTCGCTGCTGTGCATCGTCGTCGCCCTATCGATCCCTCTCCCGCTGTCCCTCGCCCCTCTCGGACGGTTCGACTGGGGCCAGGTCGCCGGCGAGTACCTCGGGGTGCTCTTCATCGGCACAGCGGGGATCGCGCTGGGCCTGTTCGTCTCCTCGCTGTCGACGAACCAGATCACCTCCTTCATCCTGAGCGGCCTCGCGCTGCTCGCATTCACCCTTGTGAACCAGCTGAACCTCCTCGTGACCCTGCCGCCATGGCTCGCGGCCCTCGTGAACTGGGTCTCCTTCGGGTCGCACTACGACAGCTTCCGGCGGGGCGTCCTGGACAGCAGGGACGTCCTGTTCTTCCTCCTGGCGATCGGGGCGTTCCTGCTGCTCAACGTCCAGGTCCTTCTGCGGAGGAAGTGGTCATGAGAGACGAGGCAGCCAGGACCCGCTCCCAGCGCCTCGCGCTCGCCGTCCTCCTCGCGGCCGACATCATCCTCGCCGCCGCCGTGGGCGCGCGCTTCTTCCTGCGCCTGGACCTCAGCAGGAACAGCATGTACACGCTGTCGGCCGCCTCGAAGGCGATCGTCGCCGGGCTTCCCGAGCAGGTCAGCCTCACCTACTACGTCTCCGACAAGCTCAGGAGCCGCTATCCCTTCCCCGCGCAGGTGGAGGACCTGCTGAACGAGTACGCTGGCATGTCGCGGGGCAAGGTCGCCGTGGCGAGCATGGACCCCGCAAAATCGAAGCGGCCTATCGCCCCCGAGCAGCTCGGCATCGTCGCGCAGCAGATGCAGGTCGTGGAGCGGGAAGAGACGACCGTCGCCACCGTGTACTCGGGCATCGTGATCCAGTACCTCGACCGCTCGGAGGCGCTGCCGTTCGTGACGGACCTCTCGACGCTGGAGTACGACCTGTCCTCGAAGATCCGGGCGCTGGTCTCGGGATCCGAGCGGACCGTGGGCATCCTCATCGGGGACGCCCAGAAGAGCCTGCAGCAGAACTTCAGATACCTCCAGCAGGAGCTTTCCGCGCAGTTCCAGCTCCACGAGGTGCAGAAGGGCAAGGAGGTCCCTGCGGACATCTCCGTGCTCTTCGTGATCGGCAGCAGGGACCTGGATGCCTTCGACATGCTCCCCGTGGACCAGTTCGTGATGCGGGGAGGGAAGGCCCTTTTTGCCGTGGACAGCGTGGACGTGAACCTCCCGGCCGGGCTCGCCGCGACCGTGAGCCCGGGGAAGTCCCTCGCGGCGGCCCTCGCGGGCTGGGGCGTGCGCGTGAAGGATTCCCTCGTGCTGGACGTCCTCAATCAGCGCATCTCCTTCAGGACGCAGCAGGGCCAGTACATGGTCGTGAACTATCCCCACTGGGTCACCGTCTCCGACAGGGACGTTGCCCGGAACAACCCGATCACCGCGCGTTTTGCCGGCCTCGACCTGTACTGGCCGTGCGCGCTGGAGCTCGCCTCCGTGCCGGGGGTGGAGGGAGAGGCGATCGTGAAGAGCACCCCGAATGCCTGGACCATGGAGGGGAGGTTCGAGACCAATCCAGCCCTCTCGCAAATCCTCGCCCAGCAGGCTCCGCAGAGGGCCCAGTACCCCCTCGTCGTGGGCCTGAGCGGGGAGTTCTCCAGCTCCTTCGCCGATCGGCCCCTGCCGACCCGGGCGGGCGAGTCCCCCCCGAAGGGCCCCCTGGCCCGCAGGAGCCCGCCGACCCGGCTGCTCGTGGTCGCGGACGCGGATTTCGCCTCGGACATGATCCAGTACACGCAGGCGGAGTACAACATGGTCTTCCTTTCCAACTGCGCCGAATGGCTCTCGCAGGAGGACGATCTGCTCGCGATCAAGACGCGCGCCCAGGTCGACACGAGGCTGTCCCGGATCCAGGACCCCGCGCAGCGGGCTGCTGCCATGCGCGCGAGCCAGGCCGTCAACGTCGTCGTCGTCCCCCTGCTCGTCGTGGCGGCCGGTGTAGCCCGGCTGCTGCTGCGCAGGAGGAAGAAGAGAGAACCCCCAAGGGAACCCCCAAGGGAACCCCCAAGGGAACTACCGAGGGAAAAGACATGAGCTTCCGCCAGAAAGCGATCGTGCTGGGCTCCGTGTTCGTGGGTCTGCTCGTCGTTCTGCTCTACGGGACCGTCATCTCGCCCCCGGGCGCCGCACAGCGCCGCTCCGAGGCGCCCCTTTTTCCCCGCGTGAAGACGGGGCTCGCGCAGAGGATCGAGATCGCCGATGCCTCGTCGCGGATCCTCCTGGTCCGCTCTGGGGGCTGGACGATTGACAGCACAGGCACCGCCTATCCCGCATCGCAGTCCCGGGTCGAAGGGCTGTTGAAGGAAGTCGCTGCCCTTGCGCGGGGCACCCTCGTGACAAGGGACCCGAAAACGGCCGACAGCCTCGGTCTTTCCTCAAAGGAGGCGAAGAGGCTCGTGCTGTCCGGCGCCAAGGGCGAGGCGCTGTGCGAGCTTTCCATCGGCCGCTCGGGCGTCGGGGGCAGGGGGTTCTTCCTCAGGCCGGGCACTGGGACGGAGGTCTTCCAGACCGGAGAGGAGCTTTCCTCGTACCTCAGCACGGAGAGACGGACGTGGGCTGATCTGCGCATCCTCCCCTCGGACATTAATGCCGAAGCGGTGATGAGGCTGTCGATCGCGAGCACTCTCGCGCTGCCGGGCGCGGCAGGTGCGAAAGGCGCGCCGCGCATCGACTACACGCTGCTCAGGGAGAAGAGCGCCGCGGGCGCCTTCACATGGTCGCTCAGCCCCGGCGCTGTGGGCGCTTCGGGCGCCGTGGACCAGCAGAAAGCGGACTCTCTCGTGCGCTCCGTGCTCGCTCTCGAGGGCGCGGATTTCCTCGACGGGGAGGACCGCGCGCGCGCTTCGCTCGCCTCACCCGCGGCGCTGGTCACGGTCTCGCTCACCGACGACAGGACCTTCGTCATCCAGTTCGGGACCAAGGCGAGCGGGGACCAGTACCCCTGCGCGCTCAGCGGGGGGAGCCTCGCGTATCTCGTGCCCGAGTGGAGACTGGAGGGGATCCTGAAGCCGAAGGAGAATCTCTAGCGCGTGCGGGGCACGCGCGGGCTCAGCTCGATAAGGTGTGGCGGTACCGGGCGGGATCGGCGCGGAAGCCAATGACCCGGTTGCCGCCCTCCCGCGAGGCTTTCTCGCGCGCGACCTTTCCCTCCTCGAGGAGCGTCTTCTCCTCGACGAGCCTGCCCCCACGCGAGCTCACGCCGATCGAGAGGGTCCTCGCCTTTCCATCGACCGCGGTTCCCGCGGCCTTTTTCCTCATCGCTTCGAGGCTTTTGACCGCCTGGTCGATGTCGGTGTCCGTGAGGATGACTGCAAAGGAATCCCCTCCGGTTTCGAAGAGCAGGTCGTGGGAGGGAAAGGTCTCGCGGAGGAGCCTTGCGATCGAGGCGCGCGCTCGCGGGAGCTGCGCCCCCTCCTGGTCGATGCGGAGGCTCGCGAAGGAGATGTCCTGATCACCCGAGGCGGCCCGTTCGATCTCTGCGCGCAGGCGCGGTTCGAGGTGCTCCGCCCACACCAGGCCGCTCGCCGGCGAGACGAGGGTCCTCTGGGCCCATCCGCCGGCCTTCGAGCCGCGGAGGGATTCCGAGGGAGCCGCGGAGGCTGCGCGGGCAGCAGGCTCGAAGGAGGGCACGGCGGGCGCCTGCCGCCGGTCCGCCTCGTCCTGCTGCACGCCCGTGACAATCAGCATGAACACCCCGCAGACGAGGAGGAATGCGAGGAAGAGGTACAGGTCGTCGCGCAGCACGGGGTACAGGTCCTCGCGGCCCATGATCACGAACAGCGCGTCGATGCTGGCCTGTGCCGGCTCGCCGTCCGAACCTCCGGCCGCCAGGGGCCTGCTGGCCAGGACTTCGTAGCCGGGGCTGTACTGGTAGGCGGGCGTCCCTCTCCAGTCCGCGCTGATCTCGTCCGTTTCGCGCAGGTACGACCTGTTCCTGGCCACCAGGTACAGCAGGCCATCGGCCTCGGAGTGGATCGAGATCAGCAGGAGCCGCGTCTCGCCGTTGAAGGCGCCGCGCATGCCCTCCTTGAAGGGCTCAGCCTCAAAGCTCCCCGCACTGTCGCGCAGCTGCGAAACCCGGAGGGAAAGCTCGCCGATGCGCTGCTCGGCCTGCGCCGCATTGCCCCTGCGCACGGCCTCGATGCGGTAGCCGGTCAGGCCGACCATGAAGAGGAAGAAGGCGGCGCTCGCCGCGAGGAATATCCAGGAAAGCCTCTTGTCCATGCACCTATCCCGATCCCTTGTGGAATGTGATGTAGACCCGGGAGGATTTCTCCTCTATTCTTCCGCTGGAGGGTCCCATGAGCGTTCGTAAACGGTATCTTCCGCCGGGCTGGTACCCCGGGTCCGCCGAGCAGACCCGCGCCGCCATCGCGGAGCTCTCACCGCCGCCCGGGCGGGAACGCCCGCCATCGATCGCGGGGGTAGCCCCACACGCCGGCTGGGAGTTCTCCGGCAGGCTCGCGCTGGAGGTCTTCTCGACCCTTTCCCGGACTCTCGACACCATCGTTATTATCGGCGGCCACCTCGGCCCTGCTGACGGAATATTGTGCGCTTTCGAGGAGGCCTACGAGACGCCGCTGGGCGCCATACCCGCCGACCTGGAGCTGCTGGAGAAGGTGCGCGGGAGCATCGCCATCCGCGAGGACCGCTCTTCGGACAACACCGTCGAGATCCAGCTCCCGTTCGTGCGGCACCTGTTCCCGCGGGGCCGCGCGCTGGGCTTCCGCGCGCCGCCATCGCGCGACGCCGAAGCCCTGGGGGCTGCCCTCGCGCGCGCGGCGCAGGAGACGGGGAGGGCGGTCGCCGTCGTGGGATCGACCGACCTCACGCACTATGGCTCGAACTACGGCTTTTCTCCCTCGGGCAGCGGTGAGCGGGCGCTGAAGTGGGTGAGGGAGGTCAACGACAGGCGCTTCATCGAGAGCGTGCTGTCGATGGACGTCGGCGCCGCGATCGAGCGCGCCCTGCGGGAGCGCTCGGCATGCTCGGCGGGAGGGGCGATCGCGGCCATGGGCTTTGCCCAGGCCAGGGGCGCCTCGAGGGGAGACCTGATCGGCTACATGACCAGCTTCGAGGTGCACCCCGCCGAATCATTCGTCGGGTATGCCGGGATCGTGTTCCGAAAGGACGAGTGAGAGCCGTTCCAGGGCCCACTGCCGGGCGTGCTCGAGTGAGCCGAGGCAGGAGGCCGGCCCCGCTCCACCTTCCTCCCGGCGCACGGCCGCTGCGACGGGGAGGAGGGTCCCCCAGAGCTCCCGGTCGCCGACCGGGAGCCCCGCGAACCATGCGGGGAGTGGGTGTCGCGCTGCCGGCGCCCGGCGGAGCCCCTGCGAATAGTCCTCGAGGATGTCCTTCCAGCCGCAGCGCGCCGGACCCGTCGGCCACTCCAGACGCGGCATCCCGCCCCCCCTGCCGAGGTCGAGAGGGAGTCCGTCGCCTCTGGCTGCGGTCACTTCGGCGCCGATCCGCCTCGACAACCGCTGGAGGTCGTCCCTGTAGCGCTGCAGCAGAGGCGTCGTGTAGCGGAAAGACTCTCCCATCCTTTCCCGGGCCGCATCGCCGGATCTGAACAGGAACGCGAAGAAACAAGTCTCCAGCGGCTCGCACCGCAGGCTGCGCGAGCCGAACACGTCGTAGAGGTAGGTTCCCCGCGCATAGGATTTCCCCGAGGGATAGGAGAAGTCCACTCCGTAGAGGGTCACCCTGTGCGCCCCGAGCTGGGCGGCAAGCGACACCGCCGCATGGGTGACATTGCCGCCCGAGGTGTCGATCGTGGGAAGGGGCTTCCAGCGCCGGGCGAGGTACTCGCACAGGGGGTGGCGGCTGGCAAAGAAGGAGCAGCGGGGGGCGAGCCGGGCAAGCAGGGGCGGTGAGGCAAGGTCGAGCAGCAGCGGCGCTCCCCCCAGCGGCGACGACAGAAAGTGATTGTATCCGTAGAGCTGGCAGTCGATGGAGAGCACCACATCAGGCCTGATGCCTCCCGCGGCCAGCGCGGGAAACGACGTATCGGAGGCGATCAGCGTGGCCTCCGCTCTCCGGCTCGCGATCTCGGGCAGGCGGTCCTCGAGTGAAGGGCCGGCTGCGGTGACGAGAGCCTCTCTCCGCGAGGGGGCGGGGTCAGGGGCGTTCTCCGCCTGTCTCAGATTGAGCACAATGTTGGCGAACCATCGCTTCCCGAAACGAGCCTGCGTGCCGACATCCGCCCGGATCGCCTCGGCTGCAGCCCGCACCCCTGCCGCCGCGCTTTGAAAGTACGCTTTCTCGCGCTCGCACCAGGGCCGCAGAGGCAGGGTCCGAAGATCGCCGGCAAGGGCGGGAATGTACGCCGAGAGCACGAGGCGCTCGATGCCTGCCGGATTCTCCTCCGCCGCGACGAGGACCCTCGTGTCGCAGAGCAGAGCGCGCATGTCCGGGCCCCCGAGCAGCGCTTTGAGGGTAGCCGGGTCCTTCTCGATGACGAGGATGGCGGCAAGATCGGGACGCTGGAGCAGCGGGATGAGGTGGTAGCCGGCGCCGAGGCCGAGGGCTACGACGAATCCCGCCCCTTCGAGTGAAGCGGCCATCCGTTCGCCCTCACGCCGGGGGTCGGCGAGGGAATGCAGAGCGAGCGGGCGAGACAACCCGCGCGCGCAGGGCACGAGGTCCCCTGTCCGCGCGGCCGTGAACAGGATGTCGGGGTTCGGCTCCGCCTGCCGGATTCGCGCTGCGAGGTCGGGGTTCCGCGACGCGAGGGCGCCAAGATTCTCCTCACGCATGCGCGGTCTTCTCGGCGAGCGCGCGCAGGAACTCCGCGCAGTGCCCGAGGATCGACGCCGCAGCCTCCAGGGCGCCTGCCGAATCTCCGCGTCGGGCCTTCTTTCGGGCATCGAGCAGTCCCCGGGCATCGACATGGTAGGCGAGCGGAAAGAGCACGGGTGAGCCGGAGAAAACGGCAAGGCCATCGCCTGCGAGGCCCCGGGCGCCTGTTTCGACAGCCTGTGCCCACTGCCCGAGCAGCCCGAAGATGATTCCCTCCCGTTTTGGGCGATCGGGATAGCCCCCATCGTTGTGCAGTCCGGGGCCTGGT
>Ga0315294_10009711_pt1 | contig 10559 bp, 9 predicted proteins | sample YL17G13_40_MG_FD_203626 | JGI IMG/M metagenome (GOLD analysis project Ga0315294, IMG submission 203626) | Sediment microbial communities from Yellowstone Lake, YNP, Wyoming, USA - YL17G13_40 | ecosystem: Environmental > Aquatic > Freshwater > Lake > Sediment | place: USA: Wyoming | collected...
TTCGTAACCCCGCTTAAGGATATGGAAGGCCATCCGGTCCTTGATGCTCCCGGTCATGTTCAAATTCTCGGCCTTGGCGTAGAGAACCCGCCGTTCGCCGCGATAGGTGAATTCGATCGCCAGAAGGGGCGTGTTCCCGATCAGGCTGGACAGTTCGCTGATCCGGCGTTCTATTTCTTCGGTGAGTTCAGGCATAAGTGACCTCCGAGGTTTCCAATCAGGCGATCAAGAGCCTATTATTCTTATGGCGGATCCGCTTCAAAGTCAAGCCGGGAAAGCGTCCGGCGAGGAAAATTGACCGTGGGCCGATCTTCTCCTAGAATGGGAGGGACATCCCTATGATCTATCATCTGGGTCTCGGCAGCAATCTTGGGGACCGGGCCGGAAATCTGGCCCGGGCGCGCGCCCGGCTCGCCGAAGAGGGGATCGCGATCCGGAATTCCTCGACCCTCTATGAGACCGAGCCCGTCGGTCGTTCCGATCAGCCCTGGTTCATCAATCAGGTCGTCGAGGTCGAGAGAGGTCTTTCGCCTTGGGAGTTCCTCAAGACACTGAAAGGGATCGAAAAGGATATGGGTCGCGAAGTGTCCACCCCCAACGGCCCGCGCCTCATCGACCTCGACATCTTGCTCGCGGAGGACACGGTCATCCGGACCGAAGAGTTGACCCTCCCGCATCCGCGCCTTGCCGAGAGGAATTTCGTCCTCGTGCCGCTCGCCGAAATCGCACCGGAGGCGGTCCATCCGGTCCTGAAAAGAACGATCCGAGAGTTGCTCCGGTGTTCAAAGGACCGCTCGCGGGTCGAAATGATCCGGTGACGGCGGCTAAAACGCGTTCTCGATATGCCGGATCGTCGGACGGCCGTCGTCATGGATCGATACGGAGACGACGTCGAACCGGCAGGGGATATCGCCGAGCCGGTTCTTGACGAGATAGCCCTGGGCGATCTTCCGGAGCTGATCCTGCTTGGAGAACGTCACGGATTCCTCGGGAACGCCGAAGCCGGCTCTCGATCGTGTCTTGACTTCGACGAAGACGAGCGTCTTTCGGTCATAGGCGATGATGTCGATCTCCCCCCGGAGCATGCGGAAGCCGCGCTCGACGATTTTGAATCTCTTTTTCTTGAGGAAACGGACGGCCGCCTCTTCGCCCTCCCGTCCCAGCTTGATCCGGTCTATTTGAGGACCTTCCATCGCACGCCGTCTTTCGTGTCTTCGAGGACGAGGCCGGCGTCGGCGAGCTCCCGGCGGAGTTGGTCGGCCAGCTTGAAGTTCCTGTCCTTTCTCGCCTGTTCCCGGGCCTGGATCTTCCGCATCAGTTCGTCCGGAATCGTCGTTTCCCGTTGGGGAGGGAGGACCGCCAAGACCAGGTCCAGAGCATGGACCAAAGCCGCCGCTTCGTTAGCGTCATCCGCGCGGAGCTTGTCCTCTTTGATCAGGACATTGATCCTCTTGATCATCTCAAAGAGGGCCGTGAGGGCCAGAGAGATGTTGAGATCGTCGCCCAATCCTTCGACGAATTTGGCTCGAGCCTCGGCCAGGATATTGGGGATCTCGGGACCTTCGCCGGCCGGGAACGGGCGGCTGTCGAGCTCATAGAGGAAGTCCCGGATCCGCCGCAGCGCGGCCTGGGCCTGGTCCAGGGCTTCAAAGGTGAAGTTCAGGACCTTGCGATAGTGCGTCGATAGCAGGAGATAGCGAAGAGCCATGGGATCGGCCTGCCTTTTTTCGACCAGGTCCCGTAAGGTGAAGAAATTTCCCTTCGATTTGGCCATCTTCTCCCCGTCGACGATGAGATGATGGCAATGAAGCCAATAGCGGACGAAGGGGCGGTCCCAGTAAGCCTCGGACTGGGCGATCTCGTTCTCGTGGTGGGGAAAGATGTTGTCCACGCCGCCGCAATGGATATCGAACGTCGGACCGAGGTACTTGGAACTCATGGCCGAACACTCGATGTGCCACCCTGGCCGGCCCGGCCCGATTTCCGAGTTCCAGAACGGCTCGCCTTCCTTGGGCGCCTTCCACAGGGCGAAATCCCGGGGGCTCTCTTTTTCGTATTCGTCCGATTCGACGCGCTCGGTCGTCCGGAGCTCGGCGAGGTCGATCTTGGACAATTTCCCGTAGCCGGGGAAGCGGGCGATGCTGAAATAGACCGCCCCGTCCTTCCGATAGGCGAAGCCCTTGTCGAGGAGCCCCCGGATGATCCGGACCATGTCCGGGATGTGCTCCGTGGCCCGCGGATAATGGTCCGCCGGCTCGATCCGGAGGACCTTCAGATCCTCGAAGAAGGCCTGGATATATTCCGCCGTGAACGCGTCCAGGGCGATCCCCCGGCCGTTCGCCCCGCGGATCGTCTTGTCGTCCACGTCGGTGACGTTCATCACGTGGGTCACCCGAAATCCTTCGAACTGGAGAAAGCGTTTCAACAGGTCTTCGAAGATATAAGCCCGGAAATTGCCGATATGAGCATGGTCATAGACGGTCGGCCCGCACGTATAGAGCCTGACCTGCCCGGGCTCAAGGGGCGTGAACGGCTCTTTCTGCCCGCTCAAAGTGTTGAAGAATTGGATCATGCCGGATTATTATAGCGGTCTTGGGCGGAGAAATAAAGGCCGCCCTTCTCCTTCCCTCTCCGGGTTGACCGTTACGCCCAAATATGACATAATTTCCTTTAATTCTCTCCATTCTCGGAAGCGAGACGCACTCATGAACAACCATGTCATCGGCATCCGGCGCGAGGACAAGAATCCGTGGGAACGCCGGGTCCCTCTCATCCCGAGCCACGTCCGCGAGCTGATGAAGGCTCACGGACTGAAGATCTGTGTCCAGCCTTCGCCGATCCGGATCTTCGCCGACGACGATTTCCGCCTGGTCGGAGCCAAGGTCCAGGAGAGCCTTTCTCCCTGCGCTGTGATCCTGGCCGTCAAAGAGATCCCCCTCCATCTCTTGGAGGCCGGAAAGGCCTATCTCTTCTTTTCCCACACGATCAAGGGCCAGGCGGCCAACATGCCCATGCTCCAGAAGCTGGTCGACCTCCGCTGCACGCTCATCGATTACGAACGAATCGTCGATGAGAAAGGCCGCCGGCTCGTGTTTTTCGGGAGACAGGCGGGGGCCGCGGGCATGGTCGATACCCTCTGGGCCCTGGGCCGCCGGCTCCAGATCGAAGGCATCGACAATCCTTTTATGGAGCTCCGTCAGACGCTTCGTTATCAAAGCCTGGTCGAGGCCAAGGAAGAGATCGCCTACATCGGCGAAGAAATCCGGCATTCGGGTTTGCCCGCGGAGATGGTCCCCTTCATCGGCGGGTTCACCGGCTACGGCCATGTTTCCCAGGGAGCCCAGGAGATTTTCGACCTGCTGCCGATCGATGAGATCGAACCGGAGGAGTTCGCCTCGTTCATTTCCCGCGGCCGGTTCTCGGCCCACCGCGCGTATAAGATCGTCTTCCGGGAGGAACACATGGTCCGGCCCCGGCGGAAGGAGGAGGGCTTCGACCTTCAGGATTATTACCAGCATCCGGAAAAATACGAGCCGGTTTTGGAGGATTTTCTGCCCCATCTCACGGTTCTGGTGAATGGCATCTACTGGGCCCCGAGATATCCCCGCTTCGTCACTAAGAAATTCATCCGCGATCTTTACGCCGGAGAGGCCAGGCCGCGCCTCCGCGTCATCGGCGATATTTCCTGCGACATCCTGGGCGGCATCGAATTCACCCTTCGATCCACGGACCCCAAGGATCCGGTTTTCGTATATGATCCGGTCAAGGATGAAGCCCTCCCGGGGTTGGAAGGGCGCGGACCCGTGGTCATGGCCGTGGACAATCTCCCGGCCGAGATCCCGCTCGAATCCTCGGTCTTTTTCAGCCAATGTCTGAAACCGTACATCCCGGCCATCGCTTATGCCGATTACGGCGGAACGCCCGACGGATGCTGGTTGCCCGATCCGATCAAGAAAGCGATGATCCTGTTCAGGGGCGAGTTCAGGCCCGATTACGAATACATGAAAGCCTTTTTGAAATCTTCTTAAGGCGGGGAGGATGGCCATCAAAAAGATCCTGGTTCTAGGCGCGGGTTTCGTAGCGGGGCCGCTGGTCCGCTATTTCCTCGACCGGCCTGATACGGCCGTCACGATCGCGGATGTGGAGATCGCCAAAGCCAAGGCCTTGGCCGGCGCCCGGGGGCGAGGACGGGCGATCGCCCTCGATCTTAAGGACGAGGACGGGTTGAAAAAGGAGATCTCGGGAGCGGACATCGTCGTCAGTCTCGTTCCCTATACGTTTCATCCGGCGGTGGCCCGGCTTTGCATCGCCCTGAAAAAAAATATGGTCACGACCTCGTATGCGGGCGAGGCCATGACGGCGCTGGACGGCGACGCCCGTCGGGCCGGCATCGTCATCCTCAACGAGGTCGGACTTGATCCGGGCATCGACCATATGGAGGCCATGCGGATCATCCATAGTGTCAAGGACCGGGGCGGGACGATCCTCGGTTTCACGTCGTATTGCGGCGGCCTTCCGGCCCCCGACGCCAAGACCAATCCGTTCGGGTATAAATTCTCGTGGAGCCCCCGGGGGGTGCTCTTGGCCGGGAAAAACGCGGCTCGCTTTCTCCAGGACGGCCGGGAGATCCGCGTTCCCGCCGAAGACCTGTTCGATCATTACACGATGCGGACGATCCGGGGGCTGGGCGATTTCGAGGGCTACCCGAACCGCGACTCGCTGCCTTATATTGAGCTCTATGGGATCCCCGAGACACGAACCATGTTCCGGGGGACCTTGCGCTACCCGGGTTGGTGCGAAACTCTAAAGAAAATCGCCGACCTCGGCCTGTTGGACCAGACCGAGACGGACTTCCGCGGAATATCGCACGGGGAGTTCGTCGCCCGCCTGATCGGACGATCCGGGACCCCGGACCTGAAGGCCGCTCTGGTCGAAAGGCTGGGGCTGAAGCCGGGGTCCAAGGTCATCGACCGCCTGGAATGGCTGGGTCTTTTGAGCGGAGAGCGCCTTCCCTTTGACCGGGGCTCGGCCCTGGACGTCCTCGAAGCGCTCATGTTGAACAAACTTCAATACGGCCCGGGAGAGCGGGATATGATCGTTCTCCAACATGAATTCCAGGCCGTCGACGCCGATGGACGCCCGGATAGGATCCTGTCCACTTTGATCGATTACGGGGATCCCGGCGGCGATTCGTCCATGGCCCGGACAGTCGGCCTGCCGGCCGCCGTCGGGACCCGCCTCGTTCTTGAGGGCAAGATCCAGAGAAAGGGGGTTTGCCTTCCCGTCCATCCGGAAATCTATGAACCGATATTGGAGGATCTCGAGGGGCACGGCCTCTCCTTCAAAGAAGAGCGGTCCGCCGCCTGAGAGCGAGGAGAGGACGATGAAAAGAAAGGCCGCCGTCGCGGGCCAGTTCTATCCCGGCCGACCCGTTGAGCTTCGCCGCATGCTCGAGCGTATGGTCGATCCCGCGGCGCGGAAGGACAAAGCTTTGGCCGTCGTTTCTCCGCACGCCGGATACGTCTATTCGGGACCCGTGGCCGGGGCCGTCTTTTCCTCGGTCGAGCTGCCCGACACGTTCGTCATCCTGGCCCCGAGCCATCGGCCCATCCGGTCCCTGTTCGCTCTTATGAACGAAGGAGAATGGGAAACCCCCTTGGGAACGATCGGGATCGCGGCCGATCTGGCCGATGCGATCCTGGCCTCCGCGGAATCGGCCAAAGCGGACCCGGCCGCCCACACCGCCGAACATTCGCTCGAGGTCCAGCTGCCGTTCATCCAGTTCTTCAAGCCGGAATTCAAGATCGTCCCGATCAACATCTCCTCTCTCGCCTCTTTCGCCGACCTGGAAGATCTCGGCACGGCCGTGGCCGCGGCGATCAGAGCTCAAAAAAAGGACGTTCTGATCGTCGCCAGCACGGACATGAGCCATTACCTCAGCCGGGCGGAGGCCGAACGGAAGGACACGCTGGCGATCCGGAAGATTCTCGCTCTCGATCCGCGCGGGCTCTTCGATATCGTCGCCGCGGAAAATATCAGCATGTGCGGGTTTCAGCCGGTCACGGCCGCTTTGGTCGCCGCCAAGACGCTCGGAGCCCGCAAGGCCGAGCTCGTCAAATACGCCACGTCCGGCGACGTCACGGGAGATGACCTCCAGGTTGTCGGCTATGCCGGCCTCCGCATCCTATAAATTGACACCGCGTCGAGTCCGGCTATAATATCCTACGGAATCACGATGAAAAACATGGACCTCCGCGACAAGGACCGGATCGTCCTGAAAATGATCGTGGAGCAATACCTCAAGATCGGCAAGCCCATCAGCTCGGGTTTTATCCATCAGAAAAGGAGCCTGCCCGATTCGCCCGCCACCATCCGCAACATCATGTCCAAGCTCGAAGAGCTGGGCTTCCTCTCCCAGCCGCACGCCTCGGCCGGCCGGGTTCCGACGGACCGGGGACTGCGGTTCTATGTCGACAACCTGCTCGAGGAGGCGCCCCTCTCCCTCGACCAGATGAGCCTGCTGACGAACGATGTTTCGATCAAAAAAGGGGACCTTCACTCGGTCCTACAGCAGACTTCGCGGCTCCTGGCCGACCAGTCGGACAGCCTGGGGTTCGTCCTCTCCCCGCGGATTTCCAAGATCCATTTTCACCATGTCCGGTTCATCAAGATCGCTGAGAACAAAGTCATGATCATCCTGGTGACGGCGTTCAACCTCGTCCTGACCGAGATCGTCTCCACCGATCCCCCGTTCAGCCAGTCCGATCTCGATCGGTCCTCCCAATACATCAACCAGAATTTCAACGGGAAGACCCTGGTCGCCGTCCGCGACTATTTGATCGGCGAGCTGCCCAAATTCAGGTTCAAATTTGAACAGGCTTTCAACAAACTGATGGCGCTCCTCAAGGATTCGATTGTCCAGGAGGACCAGGATGCCGCCATCATCCTCCAGGGCGCGGCCAAGCTGATCGACAAGTTCGGCGCTTTCGACCTGGAGCGGATGAAACGGCTTTTTCAGAATTTCGAAGAGAAGGCCAACCTGGCCAAGCTGATCTCCGATTTTATCTCGCTCGACCGGGTCAAAGTGCTCATCGGCGACGAATCCAACCTGCCTGTCATCTCCGAATGCGCGCTCATCCTGTCCCATTACGGAGATCAGAACCAGGTGTTGGGGTCACTCGGCATCATCGGGCCCAAGCGTCTCCCGTATAAGAAAATCATCCCCCTCGTCGACAGCATCGCCAAGAGATTGAGCCGGACGATCAGTCAAAATCAATAGCAAAGGTCATGACAGCCATGGATTTCAAAGACAACAACGATCCAAGCGCGAACGGGGCAAAGCCGGACGCGACCGCGCCCGCGGACACGCCGTCGGCTTCGACACGGAGCGGGGAAGGCCCCGAACCGGCGGCGGAGATCCCCGGGGGGGGCGTTCGGCCGGCCGAAAAAGACTCTAAAAAACACGAGAAAGGCGATCACGAGGACGCCCGCGCCCTGAAGGGCAAGCTGAAAAAGAAAGAACACGAGATCAAGCACCTCCGGAAGGAAAACGACGATCTCGGGAAAGAGTTCGGCGATCTCAAGGACAAGTACCTTCGCGCCGCGGCCGAGATGGACAACCAACGGAAACGGCTCGAGCGGGAAAAGAACGATTTTTACCAGTTCGCCCTGACCGATCTTCTGAAGGAGTTGCTGGCAGTCCTCGACAATTTCGAGCGCGCCTTGAAGAGCCGCGAGGATCAAACGGACAGCCAAAGCTTCCATGAGGGCATCGAGCTCATCCGCAAGCAATTCTTCGATCTGCTCTTGAAACGGGGCGTGACGCCTCTCGACGCGCCGGGCAAGAGGTTCGATCCGGCCGTCCATCAAGCCGTCCTGACCGAGGAGTCCGAGGCGGTGGACGAGCCCGAGGTCGGGGAGATCCTCCAAAAGGGATATCGGCTCAACGAACGCCTCTTACGGCCCGCCCTGGTCAAGGTCATCGTGCCCAAAAAGAACTAGCATGGGACCCGTCATCGGTATCGATCTCGGCACGACCTACTCCTGCATTGCCCATCTCTCCGGAGACCAGCCCCGGGTCATTCCGAACCTCGAGGGAGCGTCGACCACACCCTCCGTCGTCGGTTTCACGTCGGCCGGGGAAACGGTCATCGGCGAAACCGCCCTGCGGCAGGCGCTGACCAACCCCGAGAAGACCCTCTTCGCCGTCAAGCGACTGATCGGGCGGAAATTCCAGTCTAAAGAGGTGCAGAAGGCCGCCGCCCGGCTGCCTTATAAGCTGGCCGAAGCTCCCAACGGCGACGTTCTCATCGAGATCGGCCGGGAACGGATCACGCCCCAGGAAGTCTCGGCCATGATCCTCGTATATCTGAAGACCAGCGCCGAGTCCTATTTCGGCGAGGACGTCCATGACGCCGTTATCACCGTTCCCGCCCACTTCGGGGACCACCAGAGGCAGGCGACGCGGGACGCCGCCGTCATTGCCGGATTGAACGTCCTGCGGGTCATCAACGAACCCACCGCCGCCGGTCTGGCCTTCGGTCTCGGCCAGAAAAAGAACGGCAAGGTCGCCGTGTTCGATCTGGGCGGCGGAACATTCGACATTTCCCTTCTCGAGATCCAAAACGGGGTCTTCCATGTCCTGGCGACCAACGGCGATTCCTACCTGGGCGGCGAGGACTTCGATCAGCGGATCGTGGACTGGCTCCTGGACGAGTTCAGAAAGGATCACGCCATGGACCTGGCCTCTGACAAATTCGCTCTGCAGAGGGTCCGCGAGGCCGCGGAGCGGGCCAAGCGCGAGTTGTCCTTCACCAACGAGACCGAGATCAACCTCCCCTTCATCCTGGCCCTCCCGGAAGAATCCCTCCATCTCCGGAAGACCATGACCCAGGCGCTTCTCGAAAGCTTGACCGGCGACCTCGTCCAAAAACCTATGCCCCTGATCCAGCAGACGCTCGATGAGGTTCGGCTCAAGCCGGAAGACATCGACGACGTCATTCTGGTCGGAGGCCAGACGCGCATGCCTCTCATTCGGCGACGCGTCTCCGAATTCTTTCACAAGAGGCCCAATGACAAAGTCCATCCGGACGAAAGCGTGGCCCTCGGCGCGGCCATCCAGTCCGGGATGCTGTTCGGGGAACTGAACGACATCGTCCTGCTCCTCGACGTGACCTCGCTGGCCCTCGGCATCGAAATCGAGCTCGACGGCTTTGAACGGATCATCGGCAAGAACACCACGATCCCGGTCAAAAAGACCAAATCCTTCACCACCGTCGACAACAACCAGCGCCAGGTCCTCATTCACATCCTCCAGGGGGACGCGCCGCGGGCTTCGGAGAACGTATCCTTGGCCAAGTTCGAACTTGTCGGTGTTCTCCCGGCCCCGGCCGGCGTGCCCGAGATCGACGTCACCTTCGAAATCGACGCGAACGGCCAGGTCAAAGTCGCGGCCAGAGACATGGCGACGGGGAAGGAGCAGATGATCTCCGTCCAGCCGTCGTCGGGGCTGAGCAAACAGCAGGTGCACCACCTCGTCAAGAAACAGCGGGACAAGAAAGACAAAGACGCCGTCCATGGAAAAAATAGATTACTATGACGTGCTGGGCGTTTCCCGAAACGCCTCGCCCGAGGAGATCAAAAAAGCCTATCGCCAAATGGCTTTGAAACATCACCCGGACCGTAATCCGGGTGATAAAGGGGCCGAGGAACGCTTTAAAGAAGCGGCCGAAGCCTACAGCGTCCTCGGCGAGCCGCAGAATCGGTCCCGGTACGACCAGTTCGGCCACCAGGGATTGAGGGGCGAAACGTTCTCCGGCTTCAATTCAACGGTCTTCGAGGATTTCGAGGACATCCTGGGCAATTTTTTCGGCTTCAACTTCGGCGACCTCTTCGGGGCCGGAACGCGCCAGCAGCGCCACCAGCCGCAGCGCGGCCGGGACCTGGCCTTGGAAATGGAGATCACGCTCGAGCAAGCGGCGGCCGGCGTCGAGAAGGAGATCTCGCTCAACCGGGAAGAGCCTTGCCCCGTATGCCAAGGCACGCGCATGAAGCCGGGCAGCAAAAAAGGGGCCTGCCTCGCCTGCGGCGGCCGCGGCCAAGTCCGCCATCAACAGGGCTTCTTCATCATGGCCCGGACCTGTTCTCATTGCGGCGGCAGCGGCGAGATCATCACCGCGCCGTGCGAGGAGTGCCGCGGGGCCGGCCACATCCGCCGAAAGAACGAGCTTCGCGTCCGCGTCCCCGCCGGCGTCGAGGATGGCTCCCGGCTCAGGATCTCGAACGAAGGCGAAACCGGCGAGCGGGGGGCAAGCAAGGGAGACCTGTACGTCGTCATCAAGGTCAAGAAACACGACTTTTTCGAACGCGAGGAGAATCATCTGATCTGTGACATCTCGATCTCTTTCGTCCAAGCCGCGCTGGGGGTCACGGTGGAGATCCCGCTTTTCGAAGGCGGCGAGAAGGTGAGGATCCCGCCGGGGACGCAGGCTGGAGAGGTCATCCGCCTCAAAGGCCGGGGGCTTAAGGACCTGGAAAGCCGCCGCCTCGGCGACCTCTTC
>Ga0315294_10009712_pt1 | contig 10558 bp, 5 predicted proteins | sample YL17G13_40_MG_FD_203626 | JGI IMG/M metagenome (GOLD analysis project Ga0315294, IMG submission 203626) | Sediment microbial communities from Yellowstone Lake, YNP, Wyoming, USA - YL17G13_40 | ecosystem: Environmental > Aquatic > Freshwater > Lake > Sediment | place: USA: Wyoming | collected...
CATCGATGTCGCGATTGCGCCCGAGCTCTGTGGGGTCGATGTCCACCTGGATGATCTTGGCCTGGGGGTTGAAGCGCTTGCCGTAGGCCAGGCGGAAGTCCAGGGGCGTGCCGATGATGAGGATGACGTCGGCGCGGGCCAAAGCGCCGAGACGGGTGCGGGAGAAGAACAGGGGGTGATCCTGCCGTACGGAGCCGCGCGCCATGGCGTTCAGGTAGACGGGCGCCTGGACCCTTTCGATGAGCTGGCGCAAGCGGTCGTGGGCGGCCGACCAGTAGACGAGGCTGCCGGCCATGACCAGCGGCTGTTGGGCTGAGGCCAGGAGTTGGGCCGCCTGGCTGATCACGCTGGGGTCGGCCTGGACACGCCCCTGAGGGCGGTAACTGGAGGGGAAGGCCACCTCGCTCTCCTCCACCCGCCGAAAGAGTACGTCTGTAGGCATCTCCAGGAAGACGGGGCCGTAGCGGCCGCTGAGGGCATGGCGGAAGGCCATGGCCATGTATTCGGGGATGCGGGCGGTGTCATACAGGCAACGGGCCCACTTGGTCACGGGTCGCAGAAGCTCCACCTGGTCCATCTCCTGCAGGGCGCCCTTCTCGAAATCGGCGAGCGGGCTGCGGCCGCCGATGACCAGCATCGGGCTGCGGTTCTGGTAGGCGTTGGCCACGGCGGTGACCACGTCGGTGACGCCAGGGCCGGCGGTGACCACCGCCACGCCACACTTGCGGGTGGCTCGCGACCAGCCCTCGGCGGCGTGGCCGGCGGCCTGCTCGTGGCGGACGTCGATTACCTTGATGTTTTCGTCGATGCAGGCGTCGTAGATGGCCTGGACGTGGCCGCCGCAGAGGGTGAAGATAACGTCCACCCCCTCCCGTTTGAGGCAGCGGGCCACCAAATCGCCGCCGTCCACCATGGCCATCGGGGTTATCTCCTTCCTCGGGCAACCAGACCGCTCGGCCTAGAACAGCACTCCGGCCATCACCAGTTGGGCGATCTCCTCATCGTCCATCTGGAGGACTTCGCGGCAGACGCGGTCTGTGTGCTCCCCCATCATCGGGGCGGGCGACTGGAGCTTACCCGGCGTCTTGGACAGGCGGAAGCCGGGGCCATCGTAGGCGGTGCGGCCGGCCTCGGGGTGATCCAGGTAGGCGTAGTAGCCGCGGGCCTCGAGGTGGGGGTCGTTCTCCAGCGTGTCCCGGGCGTTCTGGACGACGCCAGTGGCCACGCCCGCAGCCTGGAGGGTCTTCATCACCTCCTCGGCTGTCCTGGTGCTGGTCCAGCCCTCCACCAGTCCGTCCAGTTCGTCCTCATTCTCCTTGCGGTCGTGAAGGGTGGCGAAGCGCTCCTCGTGGCACCACTGGGGGTCGCCCATCGCCCGACAGAGCGCCTGCCACTGCTCGTCGCTGAAGACGGCGATGACGCACCAGCGGTCGTCGCCCTGGCAGCGGTAGGCCCCGTGGGGAGCGGCGTGGGGCAGGCGATTGCCCTGCCGGTTCTGGACGCGGCGGTTGACAGTGTAGTCTAGGATGGCCGTACCGACGGCGCAGACGGACGACTCGAACTGGGCCGCCTCGATGAGCTGTCCCTTGCCGGTGCGGTTGCGGTAGTGCAGGGCAGCCAGGGTGGCGATGACAGCGTGACCGGGGTTGATGACGTAGTCGGTGTAGTTGGTGCCCAGGCCCACCGGCGCTCGCTGGGGGGAGCCAGTGAGGTGGCTGATGCCCGCCAGGGGGGAGATGACCGCACCGAAGCCGCTGAAGTCGGCATGGGGGCCATCGCTGCCCTGCATCGGCGCGCGCACCATGATGATGTCGGGTTTGACCTCCTGAAGCCGCTGGTAGGAGAGGCCCCACTTCTCGAGGGTGCCGGGGGTGTAGTTCTCGGCGACGATGTCGCTGACGGCCACCAGGCGGAGGGCTACGTCCAGCGTTTTGGGGTGCTTCATGTTGAGAGTGAAGGAGAGCTTGCTGGCGTTGAAATTGTTGTAGTAGCCACTGACGTTCAGGGTGTACCTGCCCTCCGGCATGGGGTGGGCAACCCTGAGGCCATCGATGCGCGCCTGCGATTCCACCCGGATGACCTGGGCGCCGTGGTTCGCCAAGATCTGCGTGTAGATGGGCCCAGCACCGAACCAGGTGAAGTCAGCCACTCGGATGCCTTCCAGCGGTAGCCTATTGGTCTGCATTGGGCTAATCTCTCTCGGCCTCAGATAACCCCGGCGTCAGTGAGGGTCGCCAGTTGCTCCTGGGTTAGGCCCAGCTCGCCGCAGTAGACCTCCTGGTTGTGCTCGCCGATGCGGGGCGGGCGGCGGCGGATGCACCAGGGGGTCTCGCTCAGGCGATAGGGCGGGCCGGCGTAGGTAATGGTGGTCGCCAGCTCGGGGTGCTCTACGGGCGTAAACCAGCGGCGGTAGTTGAGCTGGGGGTTCTCGAACAGGTCTTGGGGGGTGTTTACGGGCGCCACCAGCAGGCCCCGCCGCTGTCCTTCTTCGTAGAGCTGCGCCTTCGTATAGTTCTTGATGAACCTCACTAGGACCTCGTCGATGTGGGTCAGGCGAGGCACCCAGGTTGCCACCACCTCAGCGTCATGACCGAAGTAGATCTGGGCAATCAGGCGCATGTCGAGCTGGCCGAATAGATTCTGCCATCGCTCCTCGAGCAGGTCCTCGGACTTCCCCTCGTCGACCATCCAGCGCATGAGCGCTGGCCAGGGGGCGCCGAAGCCTGGTATGCCCACCATGAACGCGACGTAGCCGTCCTGGCACTCGTAGACGCCGACGGCCGGCAGCCGCCGCTCGTTCCCCACTCGTCCACGTAGCTCCTTGCGGATGTCCCAGTACTGCATGGCCGTCTCCTGGTTCATCAGCAGGGCCTCCTGCATGGACACCTCCACCTGCTGGCCCTGGCCGGTGGCGTCCCGATTCAGGAGAGCCATGAGGATACCCGTGCAGGCCTGGATGGAGGCGCAGTAGTAGGCCTGATTACCGTAGGGCTGGTCGGGCGCCTCGCCGGGGAAACCGGCGAGGTGCATCACGCCGCTCATGGCAACGGCCACGATGTCCGACGCACTGTAGTGGCAGTGCGGCCCCCACTGGCCGAAGCCGCTGATGGAACAGAGGATGATATCAGGCTTGCTCTGGCTGAGGGTATCGTACCCCAGGCCGATGCTCTCCAGATAGCCGGGTGGAAAGGTCTCCACCACCACATCGGCTGTGGCTGCCAGGCGTTTGAGCAGGGCCTGGCCATCGGCGCTGGCGATATCGAGGGTGATGGCCCGTTTGCTGGAGTTGAGGCCGAAGAAGTAGAGGCTCTTATTGGGGTCAACCTCGTCGTGGAAGAAGGGGCCGATGCGGCGGGCGGGGTCGCCGCCGGGCGGCTCGATCTTGAGGACGTCCGTCCCCAGATCGGCCAGCAGCTTGCCGCAGTACATGCCTGGCTCGCCCGCCAGGTCGAGGACGCGGACGTCACCAAGAGCGAGGGGCGTCTCAGCAGGGTCGGCCATCGGCTCCTTCTATGGGCAGTCGGCTGCAAACATTATAGCTGATGCCTGGCCTGTTTCAAGGCGATTCCCCGCCCTCTTCTTCATTCGCTATTGGCGGTCAGAGCTCGCTCCCTCTTGCCAGCCGTCGCCCAGGAGCGATAATGGAGCCGACGCGGTGAGCAGCGCAAGGTGGTCGATGGCCTGTCCGGCGGGTTCGGCTACTACGGTTTCGTGGACTGGAGCCAGGTGCTGGACTGGCACCGCTAGGGCTTGCGGAAGACGGTCAGCAGGTTTACCCGCAGCGGCGCCAGGGCCTCGAATCGATTGACCAGCCGCTCGTAGGCCACGCCTAGGGTGAAGGCCAGGGGGTGGAAGGCCAGATAGACGGGCGGCGTCTCGAACAGGCGCAGCACGGCGACCCGCAGTCCTGCCTGACGCGCGAGCCGTCGCAGGCGGCGGGGCGTGTTGGCGCGATACAGCGTGGGGTGAACCTCCACCGGCGTGAGACCGCGGCCAATGGCGACCAGCCGCTGAAGGGCAGGGGGCAGGAGCGAGGCCAGGAGGGGGACGTAGTGAAAGCGGTTGGGGGTGAGGACGAGCAGTCGCCCCTGGGGCCTGAGGACGCGAGCCAGCTCGCGGAAGGCCGAATCGGGCTCCGCCAGGTGCTCCAGCACGTGCTTGCAGATGATAAGGTCGAAGGTTTCGCTGGCGAAGGGGAGGGCGGTGAGGCTTGCCCGCAGGGGCCAATCGATGTTGGGGTTCTGGGCCACGTCTGGTGACAGGTCGACCCCCACGATGAGGCTGGCCCGCCCTCGCAGGTCGTAGGTGAATAGGTGGCCGCTGCCGCAGCCGGCGTCCAGCACGCGGTCGCCGGGGCGCACCAGGCGCTCGATGGCCTCCAGGAAGCGCCGCTCCACTTCGCCCACAGCCGAAGGGCCGTAGAAGCGGCGGACCAGCTCATGCTCGCGCCAGTGCAGCTCTGGCAAGGCACTCCTCCCCGCTGCATGCTAAGGGATGTGGCAGCAGAGGGGAATGGTGCGCCGGTCGTGCCACGCTGTGGCGCCGAAACCGCCGATGCTATAATCCCTCTGTGAGCGAGAAGCGCGATAAGCCTCTGCTGCCCGCGACTCCTATTTACACCACTAGCATTTAGTGCCAAGAAAATAGTCCCCGTAGCCCCTTGCGCTACTTCTCCGTCTCGTGATAGACTAATTCTGAATGAGGGTTCTGCGAGAGGAGATTAGTCAAAGATGGCAAAGGACAGAATCAAGCCGCTGTTTTCGATTCTAGCCGCTGGCGATGATACTAAGGCACGCCAGGCGGCTAATAGGATTCTCCAGGAAATCAAAGACGAAAAAGATGCCTTGGCACGTGATGAGAAACTGATTCGCGAGCTTCTGGATCGATACGGAAACTCAGTCGATAAGTCCAGTGGCCGAAGTGCGAAGATTCGTGAGGCTGCCTTGGCTCTCGCAAGGGGCGGGATGACTATCTTGACACCGCAACAGATCATCGACTATCTCAGAACGCAAGGGATCACGTTCGATGTGCAGAAACCAGCTAGCGTTGCTGGTACGATCCTCGGAAAGATGGCAGAGTTCGATCGCATAGACCGCAATCAATTTGAATTCATCGGCAATCGCGAGGAGCCATCCTAATGTTGCTATCACGGCCCCCTGAGAGGCCAGATAGGAGAGAGCCGGGGGTTCTCAGGTCATCGGTCGCGTTCAAGGAGGCCGCTGACAACAACCCCGGCTCTCGGAGGGTTGATCCAGATGACGGACTCACCCGCCATCAAGATCTGCTGGTCAAACATTCGGCCCGATAAGCCGATTGTCACTGATCAGCTAATCATATTACGGTGGGCCCCCTTACCGGGGGCTCATCCTATTCCATAATAGCTGTTTTGGCACGTATTTGCAAATGGTTGCAGACCTTACAGGTCTGCCTCATGTCATGCGCCCGCCTTCTATTATCTACCATGTTCGGACCTCCAGGGTGTGTCAAGTATACAATCGCCCCTAAAGGTCTGCAGCTACGAAGTGAAGAGCAATTAGGGTCGTAGCTGCAGGGCTTCTCCGCCACGCGGAGTCCGCAAGGCGGACAGCCCTGCCTTTTGCCAAGCCATTCTGTTCACGGCCATCAATCCGCGGGGAAGTCCAACTCAACCGTCGATGCTATAATCCCTCTGTGAGCGAGAAGCGCGACAAGCCTCTGCTGGTTCTCGTAGACGGCCACGGCATCATCCACCGCGCCTATCACGCCGTGAAGGGGGCCCTTACTGTGCGCACGACGGGCGAGGTTGTGACGGCGGTCTACGGCTTGGCGAACACCCTCCTCTCCATCCTCCAGGAGCTCAAGCCCACCCACATAGCGGTGGCCCTGGACAAGGGCAAGCCCACCCTTCGCATCGAGAAAGACGCGTCCTACAAGGCCCACCGGCCAGAGATGCCCGACGACTTGCGCGTCCAGATGGACCGGTGCCGCCAGTTCATCGAGGCCTTCAGCATCCCCATCTACGAGCTGGATGGCTACGAGGCCGACGACGTTCTGGGCGCCCTGGCCCGCCAGGCGGCGGAGCAGGGCATCGAGACCTACCTGGTGTCCCTGGACAGCGACATCGCCCAGCTAGTGCAGCCCGGCGTCCATCTTTACATGTTTCGCCCCTACCAGCGGGACAGCGTGATCTATGAGACGCCGGAGGACGTGCGGGAGCGCTACGGCGTCTGGCCCCAGCAGATGACCGACCTCAAGGGCCTCAAGGGCGATGCCTCCGACAACATTCCAGGCGTGCCCGGCGTGGGCGACAAGACGGCCGTCAAGCTGATCGAGCAGTACGGGAGCTTGGAGGGCGTCCTGGAGCACGTGGAGGACGTGGAGCCGGAGCGGCTGCGCGAAGCCCTGCGCTCCCATCGGGAGCAGGCCCAGCGCAGCAAGGAACTGGCGACCATCGACGCCGAGGCACCGGTGACCCTGGACATGGAGGCCTGCCGTGTCGACCGCTATGACCGCGGCAAGGTGCTCGACCTCTTCCGCGAGCTGGAGTTTCGCAGCCTGATTCCCCGCCTGCCCGAAGCGGGGCCAGCGGCGGCGGAGGAGGCGAGGCCAGCGTCGTCGGTGAGAGAAGCCGCCGCTGGGGTGGACTACCGCCTGGTGCAGACGGAGGAGGAACTGGAAGCCCTGGCCCGCCGTATCGAGGCCCAGCGGTCGTTCACCTTCGACACGGAGACCACCGACATCGACGCCATGCGGGCGCGGCTGGTGGGCATCGCCATCGCTCTGGGGCTGGGCCAAGCCTACTACATCCCCGTCGGCCACCGCCTGGCCGCCAGCCAGCTTCCGCTGGCGACAGTGCTGCGGCGGCTGGGGCCCCTCTTTGAGGACGAAGGCATCGAGAAGGTGGCGCACAACGCCAAGTACGACATGCTCATCCTGGCCGGCGAGGGCGTCTGGACCCGCAACGTGATTTTCGACACGATGATCGCCGCCTACCTGCTGGGTGAGGGTGGGGGCGCACTTTCTCTCAAATGGCTGGCCTCCAAGCGGCTGGGCGTCGAGATGACGCCTATCAGCGAGCTCATCGGCAAGGGGAGCAAGCAGATCTCCATGGCTGACGTGGACATGGAGATGGCCGGCCGCTATGCCTGCGCCGATGCCGACATGACCGGCCGGCTGCGCTCGCTGATGGAGGGGGAGCTACGCCAGCAGAACCTCTCGCCTCTGTTCGTGGAGGTGGAGATGCCCCTCGTGCCGGTGCTGGCCCGCATGGAGATGGCGGGGGTGGCCCTGGACGCGGCGGTGCTGCGGGAGATGTCTCAGACGCTGACCGGCGAGATCGTCAGGGTCGAGGAGGAGATCTGTGGAGCGGTCGGCCACCGCTTCAACATCGGCTCGCCTCAGCAGCTCAGCCAGGTGCTGTTCGAGCAACTGGGGTTGCCCAAGACGCGCAAGACCAAGCTGGGCCACTCTACCGACGCCCAGTCCCTGGAGGGCCTGCGCGGGCTTCATCCCATTGTCGACCATGTTCACGAGTACCGCGAGCTCACCAAGCTCAAGTCCACCTACGTCGATTCCCTGCCCGGCCTGCTCAACCCCCGCACAGGCCGCCTCCACACCGACTTTAACCAGACGGCGACCGCTACCGGCCGCCTCTCTTCCAGCAATCCTAACCTTCAAAACATCCCCGTGCGCACGGAGCTGGGCGGCCAGGTGCGGCGGGCCTTCGTGGCGGGCGACGTCGGGCCCGATCCCCGGCTTCTCTCGGCTGACTACTCCCAGATCGAGCTGCGGATCATGGCCCACATCACCGAAGACCCTGGGCTGGTCGGCGCCTTCGAGCGGGACGAGGACATCCACGCTGCCACCGCCTCCCAGGTGTTCGGCGCCTCACTGTCCGGGGTGACGCCGGAGATGCGGCGGCGGGCCAAGGTCTTCAACTTCGGCGTGCTCTATGGCCTCACCGAGTTCGGGCTGTCCCAGCGCGAGGGCATCTCGCGGGAGGAGGCGGCGGAGTTCATCAAGACCTACTTCGCCAAGTACCCGGGCATCCGCAAGTACAGCGAGGAGACGGTGCAGCGGACGCGGGAGCGGGGCTACGCCGAAACGCTCCTGGGCCGCCGCCGCTACATCCCCGAGATCAACTCGCCTAACGTGAACGTGCGCCAGGCGGCCGAGCGGGCGGCGATAAACATGCCGGTGCAGGGCACCGCCGCCGATATCATCAAGATCGCCATGAACCGCATCGACGCCGAGATGCAGGCGCGCCGCCTGGCCAGCCGCATGATCCTCCAGGTGCACGACGAGCTGATCTTCGAGTGCCCGGCCAGCGAGCTCGAGGCTGTGCGAGGGCTGGTGCTGGACATCATGCCGCGCCCGCTGGAGATGAAGGTTCCCCTGAAGGTGGACATCAAGGTGGGCGTGAACTGGGGGGAGATGGAGTAGGTTGGCTAGCCACCACCCCCACAGGTTATACTTTGTTCGTTGATTGTCGCGGGCTTGGACAGCTCTGGTTCCTGGCCCGCAGCGCAATAGGAGGCAAACATGGGTAATCTGAAGCCAGAACGGGCGTCTTCTATCCTGCGCGCCCGGCTGCGCAAGGTCAGGGATGACGGCGCAGGCGGGGCCCTGAGGTCGTGGACTCGCTTGTTGCCGCTCCTGCTTCTCTCTGCTTTGGCCCTGTGGCTCTTCCTGTCGGGCGTCGGCAGCCACCCGGCCGCGGCCGCCGTCACCAATCGGGGCTTTGAGACAGGTGATCTGACCGGTTGGAGCACAGATACAGTCACCGAAAGTGTGACGGTGGCGGCAGGAACGCGGACGGTGGAGTGGGGGCCGGGTTGGCACAACGCCGTGTGGACGGGGGCCGCCAGCACGCCGGAGGAGGCCTTCGCTTGCGCCGAGGGCAAGTACGCGGCGGCCTACCGCTACACGACCGGCGGCTGGCAGGGCTACTTCCCGAGCCTGCCCGATAGCTCCACTATGACGGAGCTCGACCAGTACGATGCTTTCCTAATCCTCATCACGGAGTCTGTCAGTTGCCCGATGCCCGTCGAAGCGGCGCCGGGGGCGACTCGGATGTTGGAGTGGGCGGTGGGCTGGCAGAACGTGGGCTGGACAGGCGCCGACGGCACGTCACCGGAGGAGGCCTTCGCCTGCGCCGAGGGCAAGTACGCGGCGGCCTACCGCTACACGACTGCCGGCTGGCAGGGATATTTCCCAGCGCTGCCCGATAGCGCCTACATGGCGGATCTCGACCAGTACGACGCCTTCTTCATCCTGGTCACGGCACCGGTGAGCTGCGACATGTCGATCGGCGGCGCGCCCGCGTCCGGACCCACGCCGACCCCAACGGCGGCCCCGTCCGCCACGCCGACGCCGACCCCCAGCCCCACGCCCTCGCCGACGCCTTTTGTATACCCGCCGCCGCCGGAGTGGGCCGAGCTGTGCATCTATCGCCCGGCCATTCCCTCGATCTGGCCTTGGGGTGACCGGTGGGCCGAGGTCCAAGCGTTTGCGGACGAGCTCGAGCCCGAGTACGAGTTGGCCATTCGGACGGCTAGCCTGGACGCGTCGGCGTCTGGCAGCTGCAGCCCCTCTGGCGTTGGCGACTTCTGGGACGTTGACTGCCACGGTGTCGGCGGGCCAGATCTCCGCTGTGAGATCTGGTATTGGAGCGACGATTGGGCTGACATCGATTGCGACGAATACTGGTTCGAGGACGACCTCAAGGAGACGCAGATCAAGGCGGTCGCACGTATCCTCGAGGACGATCCCGAGGTACTGATGTGCACGACGACCGTGATAGGCAGCTTCTACGATATTGGCTGCACGACCATCTACGGGGGCCACTTCACCTGTGACGGCTGGTACATTGGCTATTGCACGGCTTTCGCCTGCCGCGCAGGCTATTGACTTCGCGCCGGACTGCTACCACGCGCGGCTTGGGCCCCCGGGCTTGTTTCCCTGCGAGCCGGCTGCTCGCTCCAGAACACCGCCGTCACGGCCCAGGATACCGATAGCCCCCGCCGGCCTCGAGGACCGGCGGCCGTTGCTGTTGCCAGCCCGATCAGAGCGCCGGTGACAAGATACCGCTGACCCTTAGCGTTCCAGCAGCGCGGATGCTACAGTGGTGGGCGGCTTGGCTGATGCAGGGGCAGTTGGATTTGACGCAGGTGCCAGGACAGCGTTTGTCGCGTGGCAACTATCCCGATGGTTGCGGTATTGTCCGGAGGGGGACAGAGGTGCCTGAGCTCCCGGAAGTAGAGACGATACGCCGCGATCTCCTGTCGCGAGTGGTGGGGCGAACCTTCAGCCGCGTCCGCGTATTGCCGGGGGCGGAGCGTATCGTCCGGGGGCCGTCGCCGGCTGAGTTTGCCCGCGCCCTGTCTGGGCAGCGCATCGAGGACATCTCCCGCCGGGGCAAATACCTCCTGTTTCGCCTCTCCGGCGGTCGCTATCTCATCGTCCACCTCCGCATGACGGGCGCCATCCTCCATCGACCCAAGGACGCACCAGATGATCCCTATCTCCAGATTTGCTTTTCTCTGGATGATAGCAGCGAACTGCGTTACACTGACCTACG
>Ga0315294_10009714_pt1 | contig 10557 bp, 8 predicted proteins | sample YL17G13_40_MG_FD_203626 | JGI IMG/M metagenome (GOLD analysis project Ga0315294, IMG submission 203626) | Sediment microbial communities from Yellowstone Lake, YNP, Wyoming, USA - YL17G13_40 | ecosystem: Environmental > Aquatic > Freshwater > Lake > Sediment | place: USA: Wyoming | collected...
TTCTTCCGCCAGCCATGCGGTGAACTCCGCCAGCGACGCGACCTGAGCCTGGGTCAGCGGCTCCCCAGCGCGGCCCTCGTGCTCGACGCCAACAAAGTGGGCGTTGGCGAAGACGCAGCCGCCGTGCCAAGTAACGGCGGAGAGGGGGTAGTGTTGGTAGAACGTCCCGTCGTAGGTGTTGAAGAGGCACCAGCTCGCTCGGCGTGTGCTGTCGAGGACACCGAGAGCCGCGTTCAGCCGCCCCTCAGCCGAATGGCCCATCAGCCCCTTGCCCTGACGGACGGTGATTCCCGCGTAGCCCTGCTTCCAGGTAGGGCCATCAAGCCGGATCGCCTTCGGATACCAGTCCACCTACACCGGGCTCCAATCGCTCGGCAGTATGTTGGCGTCGCGCAGCATCTTGCCCACCGCTGCCACCACGCCGGCGAAAGCCGCCGTCCAGTAGGCGTCCAGCCCCAGGTCGGCGCCGTGGTTCGCAGTCCAGGTCAGGGCTGCGCCCAGGCCAATCGCTACCACCGTCCGCAGGAAGCGCAGGACAAGACGCCCCTTTGGAGAACTAGACCACCTCTTCATGGCAACCCTCCTCATAACAAAATTGTTATACCGACAGTTCCACTCTCGGGATGCGCCGGATCGTCTGCCAGCCGCCGAACGTCCGGTCGACAGCGAAGGCCACCTGGCCGGCGCTCACGTCCTTGCAGGAGAACACGTCAGCCCAGCCTCGCCCGGCCGTGCGGTTGACGTGGACGCTGACGTGGCTCTCGGCGATCATCTGGAAGCCCATGAGGATGGTGCCGTTTTCCTCGACCACCTCCGGCCCGAAGCGCGTCAGGCCCGTCGCCTTGACCGCCATCGCCAGGTAGGCCCGGACGGTATCCACCGTCCACAGCTCCTGCGCCTCTTCCGGCTTGCGGGCGAAGTCGACCGCGACGTGCATCAATGTGTCCCCACGACATAGCTCACGGCGATGGCGCCGACGGCGATGCACCAGGGGATGACTGTCCGCAGCAGATCGACGACCCCCTGGCGCCGGTTCTCCTTGCCGTTCAGGGTCGCCAGCCTGCGGAATATCTCCCCGTGGTCCGCCGCGTTCTCAACCCGCAGGTTAGCGACCTCAGCGGTGAGCCCGTCAAGCGAACCCCTTATTTCGCCCATCTCTTGCGCGAACCGTAGCAGTGGACTCTCACCGTCTTCCGCCATCCTCGGCTCCTTACTCGTATTAGCGCTCCCAGCGCCTAGAATATCTGTCCTTGCGGTATCATCGGCCCTGGTGTCAGGGATAGCGTTGTATCGTAGAACGCCCATTGAAGCAGCAACGTTGTGATGCGCCAGTTCTTGTCGTGGTCAACGGCGGTTGATAGCGCGCCTGCTGTCAGCGTTCCCAGGTCAGCGAGCGCCCAGGAGCCGCTTGTCCTCGTTAGATGCTTGAGTGTGCCGACGTAGTTTGTACCTGGGTCAGACACGGCAACATCGACCGCTAGATTACATACAGTGTGGGGAGTTCCCCACTTCGTTCCCGTGCCCGTTGTCTTATGCACGATAGACCAGACCGGCCCCACTCCGGCGCTGTACTCCAAGACGACGGCACTCCCGCCCCAGCCCAGGTCAGCCGCCGATTGGAAATCGCTATCCTGGTCACCAGCAAGGCCCTGGTCATAGAGATAGGTGCTATCCCCATCGTTGCCGGTGGCGTCGTCCCAGTCCTGCCAGCGAGCCTCGCCGGTGTTAGGGAACATCAGCCAGACGTTCTTTGTCCCAGGGGCGTTCGGGTGCTGGGCTGCACACTTGGCAATGGGTGCAGCGGCGAGATGGGGGGCAGACGCGACTTCACCGATTCCGGTTACCAGGTAACAGACATCATCGAACCGGATGTCCACAGAGACGGCGCTTGTAGGCCCCAGGTAAAAACCAAAGGTGCCACCAGGGTACTCGCCCAGGTCGGCGGCTATTTGGGTCACATTATCTATCACCACTGTAGTCCAGGTGTGGTGTACTCCCAAGGTCATCGGGTCAACAAACCAGGCAAGGTGAGTCCAGGCACCGTTGCCCAACACGCCTTCCGACCAGGGTGTTAGCGGTGTGTATACCGCCACAGCTCCTACGTAATGCATATGTACAACACGCACCTTGCGGTCAGTCCCGACTTCTAAAAACCAGAAATCGCTGGGATAACCATAAAACTGAATTAGATAGTGCGCCGCCGCAGGGTTGCCGTTGTAGTTCACCCATACTTCAAAGCAGTGTATTTTGGATGTTATATCGGGTGTCACTGTGATGAGCATTATGGGCGTCGTAACTCCGGCGGGACAGTTCAGCGCACCCGTACCGTTCTTGGTAGGGGTGGTGATTATAGTCCAGTCAGCAGGGAGAAGGATAAGCTCAGTACCAGTAGGGTCAAGACCGCGAAATCCCTCTATCAAGGGGTCTCGCGTCTCGCCGCCGCCAAAGCCCCTACAATACCACGTCATCCTAGCGCCTTCAACACGAGCTTCGCCTTCGCCACGAGGTTCGAGAGTTTGATCCAGTACGTGCGCCCGCCGGTCGCGTCCTGGGTGTAGCCCTCCTTGCCGCTGACCGGCCCCGCGTTAGTCATCGGAACCCAGGCGAATTGCACCTCAAGAAAGTTGCGGAGCGGCCCCATCGTCGGCCAGATGCGGGTCAGTACCCACCACTTCGTTGCGTCCTCTTTCGGATGCCGACGCACAAACTCATCATTGATGGCAATTCCCATCTCGCAGATAGCCTTTAGCCACGCCTGATGGGAGTCATGGGGAGCATCGCCTGGGCCAATGATTCCCTGCTTTGTCGCCATTGTGATTCTGTCCATGTAGTAGCCGTCCGGCACACCCGCCGTCTCGTGGATAATCGTGATCCAGGGTTCGGCGATGGCTTCGAGGATAGCCTGCGGGCTCCAATCTTGGCCCATGCGGGCAAGCATCCCTTCTAGCAGGGGGATGTCGGCTTCGGTCGCTAGGCGGGTCGTCATGTAGGCGTCACCTCAAGCCCAAAGTCAAGGACTGTGATACCGGAGTCGTCCACGTCTAGGAAAAAATCGAGCCAGTCGCCTTTAGCGAAGGTGGAAACCTCGAAGGTAGTAGTATTACCCGCGTAGTGTCCGGCAGCGATTGTCGGGCGGTTGGTCTGTGTGGTGAAGACGGTCGTTGAGGTGTTCGAGTCTTCGTTCGCTGCCGTGCGTTTGTGCAGGTCGACACGGATCGCGCTCTCCGCCGCAACGTCATAGGAACTGATGGTCAACTTGACGAACGTACCAGCGAACGGCATGGGGCCAATTCTCTTCTTCGGGACGGTGGTGCTTTCGGGGACAGCGAAGAAGCTGCCGGTGATCATGTGGACGTTGGCCCCAGGCAGGTCGCCGTTGATTATTGTGTCCCAGGCGGGGGCTGCGCTCACCGCGCCGTTGCCTACCTGCCGCAGGAACTTCTTGGTGGTGGTGATATTGCCCGCCAGCTTCGCACCAGCATCCGCGCCCGTGCCATAAGCCAAGTCGCCGAGGGCATCCCACAGCGGGTCGGTCGCCATCGCGCCGCCGCCAGCAGGCGTCCCGCTGACGACGGTGGCCCCGACGCGCTTGAGGTATTCGCCGTCGGTGATTGTGCCGACGGTCAGCGCCGTCGGGCCGCTGGTCTCGCGCAACCCACGGATGGCGTCGGTCTCAACAGCATTGTCCTTGCAGAGTACGCCGTCGATGTCAATGCCGTGCGAGGCGCTATATTCAAGGATGTGGTTCACTTTGAGGTCAGTGACAACATGTACTTTCTGTAGGGTAAGCAGCGCCACAACCTCGACAGCATTTACGGCGTCGACATCGGTGTAGACAGCGTGGTGAGCGTCAGCGTCGCCTGCGTGCGTGGCGATAAGGCCGTCAGCGATAGCATCCGCTTCGGCATCGGTCGTGTACTGCGGGTGGTCGTCGTCAGCCAGACCCGTCAGGGCACCATGGTCGGTGACACCACCGCCTCCGCCGCCACCTCCTCCCCCGCTGACTACCGTCACATACGTCGTGGTATCGCCACTCCTGCTACGCTGCAAGTTGCGCAGGGCTTCCTGGAGGCCCCGCACGAGACCCCGTAGCCCCCTTCGCGGAGTTAGTCCCCCTTCGGTGTGGCCGCGCACGGTAACAGTCCCGGCCTTGTCATCGACCCCCATCTCCTGAATCCGGAACGACTTGCTGATACCGATCGGCCCCAGGCTCGATGCTTCAAGACCTACCGTGTCCCCCACGACTATGCCTGCCAGCAGGCCGCTGGAAAGGCTCACAACCGCCTCGATTTCCTCCGGGCCCCTGTAGCTATTGTCGAGCCGGGAGACGGCGAGACCGGCGATCGTCTGGTCGTCGGAGAGCTGAGGGCTCACGTCCACCAAGTCCCGCGCCGTCGCCGGCCCCAGCCAGGGTGCCAGACGGTCGCGCTGCGCCTTATTCGCCTCAAGGACCTGGCCGGCCACAGATCCGGGTTCTGAACTGTGGAGCGGACTCTCCGCCTTCCCCTCCACCAACACCGTCGCGGCCGGGCGCAGGGCGAACGAGCTGCTGGGAGATGACCCCACGATGGTCAGAGAAGCCACGATATTCTTGCCGTCGAGTTTGTACTTCGCGTCGACAAGCTGACCTTCGCGGAGGACGATGCTCCCCGTCTTGTCCTCGCCGCGGGCGCTGCTGACACGTAGGGTCAGCTTGACCTTGCTGGGGGAGACGGCGGGCTCGACCCACCACTCCTGGCCGGAGATCTCGCAGAGACTGTCGAGGGCGTCAGCCACGCTCATAGAGCTGAGATCGACCGTCGCCAAGCACCCGGGCTCTACCGTTGCCGCAAAGATGCCCGTGGGGTTCTGGGCGTTGGCCTCGAGCAATACCCGGCGCACCGCTGAGGACGTGTTCTCGCTCACCAGGAACTGCTTGGGGGTCTTGCGCTCCTGAAGGAGTTGGGCCGCTTCCTTGGCCTCCACCTGGATGCCCGTAGCCTTCAGGCCCCAGTTCACCTTCTCTATGAAGCCGACCCAGGGGGGCAGCCCCGACTCCTCGATCACCACCATGTTGAGGAGCGAGAGGAGGTCGCGTTCGGCCAGGATAGAGAACGCGGGATCGTCGCGGGAGACCTCGAAGCTGGCGCCGGTGAAGTCCCCCAGCCGCCAGCCGCGGTTGACGTTCCTGGCCGTCTGCAACGTCCCCAGGCGCGGCCGAGGCCAGGAGCCGGAGTGGATGTGCACGCTTGCCGTCATGTTCTGCCTCTAGGCCGCGTAGGTGTCCCTCAGAACCACCGTGACGTCGGTGTCCACCATCCCGACCTCGGCATACGTCAGGCTGTCGGTGGCCGAGATCACGTCGAGCCAGCCCTTGTCGCTGGCCGTGATCCCGAAGGCCACGCTCTCCCCCGTCGTCTTGTTGATCACCGTCTGGGCCTCGCAGTCTATCTCCATCTCCTGCCCGACCTCAGCCGGCACCAGGAGCGAGAGGGTCTGCACGGTCGCGTCGGCGTGGGTTAGAGTCAGCAGGGCCTCCCAGAGATAGCAGCTCGCCTCCGACAGCGCTGAGACGGCAGGGAAGGGTGTCGTGAGCGTGAGCTCGATGTCGTCGATCGTGCACTCTTCGCCCGTGCCGCTGGGCACCTCGGGCTGGCAGACCGAGCCGTCGCCGAGGATGCGGAACCGAGCGCACTTGCCGGGGTATTCAGCCCAGACGGCCGCTGTCTCGTCAAAGATCGATCCCTTGGAGTAGGAAGTCCAGTAGGTTGCGAGCCAGATATTGCCAGCCGAACCGCTACGATGGAGGTTGAAATGGTAGTCGCCCGCTGGCACGGTCAGCGAGTTCTCGAAGAACAGCGTACAGACGGTGGCGGTCAATCCTATGTCGGCTACGGCGGCAAGAGTTACATCAACGACAATGAACTCACCAGTATCGGGATCGCCTGCTGTGCCGCCCCTAACCATGTTGAGTACCACGTTACCGTCAGCGGCAGCGTCTTTCAGAAGTGTTACCGAAATGCCCTGGATTGTGGTCGATTGATCAAGGGTGAAATACTGCGCCATTTTATTGCTGGTATTACCTATTGCATAGGAGAGGGAACCAGTAGCACTCGGCTCTGCCCCCGTCACCGTCCGCACCAGCGCACGGTATTGCAGCCCGTAGATCGTCGCCGTGGGAGTGATCTCCTCGCCGTCGCCGTCGTTGGCGGACGTGTACTCCTTCAGCAGCTTCAGCGCCTCCCCGTCGTCGCCCCATACCTGCAAGAGCATGTTGGCGGGGACGCTGACGTCGTGGTGAATCAGGGTGCAGCCCGCGGGGAGGGCTATCGACCAGGTGTTGCGGTTGGGCTTGCCCGCCTCCGGCAGGGCGTCCTCCACCTGCATCTTGCTGTCCGCCTCAAAGCCGCGCAGTTTGACGCAGAGGGCGTTGGCGTTCTCATAGCCCTGTTGCCACTGTGCTGACCGTAGGGTCGCGTCCTCGCGGTAGTCGGTGGGCCATGCCTGCTTTGTCCATGTACTGACGCCCAGGTCGATCATGGGCTTGAGGTCGGTGTCCGCCGGGGGAGCTCCCGCCCCCTCGTCACCGTAGGAGTAGCGAATATCGTGCTCCATTACGGCGGCGGCACAGTTTTCGGATTGGGCAGCAGCCGTCGTCCCCCTCTGTGCGCGCTTGACCCCATACACGATTTTCCCCAAGCGGCTGCTGTAGGACATCACCTCATCGCCGGTACTCGGGATCATCATGAAGTAGCCAGCAGCGGGCCAGGTGGATAGGTCGGTCGTGAACTCGATCTCAGTCTGGGCATTGGTGATGTCGTTCTTGAGGTATGAGACCCGCCGCGCCACCCAGGGGATGTTCGCCCAGATGCTCGTGCTCGCCGTGTTCCAGGCTTTACTACCTGTCCCGAACCAGCGGTCGACTGATACGCCGTCCACCCAGACGAGGAAGTCGTTACCGTTGGCGAGCGTCTTGCTGGCGTAGATGGGCACATTGTCGGCGTGGGTCGCCGCCGTGGTCCCGCCGATGCCCCTGATGCAGCCCGTCAACTGGGTGCCGCTGTTGGCGGCGTAGTAGATCTGCTCAGTCCCGACCATCGCCATGCCCGGGGTCGTGGGTAGACCCCCACCGACTGCGCCGTCGATGTTGATCGTCGTGACGCTGGCGTCGATGGCCCCGTTGAGGAGGTTGTAGATGGCCGTGTTCTTGATCAGGGTCGCGGTATCGAGCCCGCTCTTCACCAGTGTCGGGTAGCCCGCGCCGTCGGGGTCGGTCAGTGCATTGGTGCAGATATTGGGCAGGCACCGGTAGCGGAAGAACGCGGGGCCCGCCGCCTGCTTCTTCGCCGCGTTGAACTTCACGGTGATCACGGGCTTGGCGGGCGCCGACCCGTTGTTGACCAGCGGGATGGGGTGGGTGTCGCCGGCGCAGTGGAGATGCTCGCTGGTAGTCGCGGTGTCGTTCTCCCAGAGAGGCTTGACGGCCCACAGCCGGGCGACGAACTCGACGGGGTTGTCGGTGCTCAGGAGCCCCAGCGACTCGCAGCTCAGGCGCAGCGTGGTGCCCGCGCCGTCAGTGCAGCGCAGGATCTTCACGCCTTGTCCGCCCCGGAAGAGCTTTTGGAGCGCCAGGAGTTTCGTGCTGGTCGTATCCTTCAGCCGGATGTGCACGGGGAACGCCTTGCCCGTGTACTGGACATCGACACGCTGAGGCCAAGTGCCGGGCACTCCCACATCGACGTTCTGGGCCGGGAAGGTGTCGATGATGCCATCGCCGGGCTTGAACCACGCCTCCAGATCGGAGGTCTGGAGGCTCACGCTGTCGAAGCTGACGACATCGAGCTTATAGACGGCCACTTAGCAACTCCTTGACAGGCGTGTTATGATAGAAGGGCTCGCTGGAAAGGACGGAGAAGATGGACGACAACCCGCTTTCTTGGATTGCCTATGGTGTAGGTTCAGCATTCCTCACTGTCCTCGCTGGCTTCCTCTTGGCCGTTGGCTTCCGACTGTTCAACTGGCTATTGCCTCCAGGCCGCACCTAGTCTCATCGCAGCAACCTCGCCAACGCTTCCTCCAGGCTTTCCCCATTGGATGCCACCTGCACCGTGAAGGGGGCGTAGATGTTCAGCGTCCGCTTGCTATCCCCCGCCGTCAGTTGACGGCCCGCCGGGATGATGCGCTCTCCCGCTTCCAGATGTGCCATGCCGGTATAGGGCATGATGCCGCCGAGTTGGAAGGATGGGGCCTTCCCGCCCTGCCAGAGGATCGCCAACTCCTCCGCGCTCGCTCCCGCGAGGGCTGTGCGCTCTCCCTCTGTGGATTCCGAGAATCGCTTGAAGGCCCGCCACGCATCACCGACGCCGCCTGTCAGTTTCTGGAACCAGCTAGTCGTATCCATCAGCGAAGCGGTAGCGAAGAAGAGTTCGGTGTTGAAGTCAGCCGTCGTCGTTGACAGCGGCCCCATCTGATCGGTCAACGCCTGGACTGCCCATTTCTGGGCCTCATCGGTCAGCTTGGTGGCGTCCCGCGCAACGATCCCATCCTTCATTACCTCCTCTTCCGCCCGCCGCACAGCGATATCCCTTTCGATAGCGGCTATCTGCTTGTCTACTTTGTCGATGGCCCGCTGCTCGTTCTCGCTGACGTGCCCGCCCGCCGCCGCTACCAATTCAGCCCGTTGCAGTTTGAGTTCATCTAGTGCTTTCTTCTGTGCGGCACCCTCCACGGTGGGTTTGGCGAAGAGGTTGTTGAATGAACCATAGAGGGTGTTGACGGCATCGTTCGCATCTTGCGCCTGGGTCTGGAGGTCTTTCAGCGCAGTCAGGGCCGTGATACGTCCGCCGAACTCTGACGCCGCGAGGCCGCTGCGCAGGAAGGCATCAACCATATCCTCAAACGTAATGCCCAGCGTCTGAGCCGCTTGCGTCAGGAAGGCGGCGGCGTTCTGACAATCCACTTGCCACTGGATAAACTGCTCGCCGGTCATGTTGGCGGCTGCGAGGGCATTCATGAGATCGAGGAGGGCCTGCTGCTCGGCGGTCAGGGCCTTGGCTGCTTTATCGGCCCCATCGGCAGTCTCGGGCCATACCCCAGCCCAGGCCCCTGCCGCTTCCTCCGCCGCCTTCGCCGCTGCCATATTCTCAGCCATAGCTTCCGCATAAGTCTGCGGACGTGGGCCAATGCCTGTATCTCTCTCAATACGGAACCCTTCTGGACGTGGGCCGATGCCAGCCCCCGGTTCGGTGACATTGAACGCAATCCCCTGGAGGGTGATGACGCTGGTGAGGGAATCAGCCGCAATCCCCGCTGCCGTTGCGAGGGCAATGAACTGGCGGACAGCCGGACTCGCGTCGTAGGCGGCAGCCTGCGCTTGGTTCCATACTATAGCGGCAGAAAGACGACCGAGATCGGCGGCGGCGTTAGCGGCCTTCCCTGCTTCGGTATCCAGGGAATAGCCCATCACCCCGAGAGCTGAGGCGATACCCAGGATCCCGACTGCTATCCCCACCGGCCCCGATGACCACATCAAGGCGGTGCCAACAGCCAGAATAGCGGCAACCAGGGCCACCTTGTTGGCGATGAGCCACGTCCCGAACTCGAACATCGCCTTGCCCACGGCGGCGATGCCGTTTGCAGCATCGATCAGCGTCTGGCGATTGTCTTGGAGTGTTTTCCACAGGGCGGTCAGCCCCTCCCTGACCTTATCAATCGCGTTGGCGACGAATTCGCGCATCTCCGGCTGGTGTTCGACAAACCAGTCGGCCATCTTGGTGAGTTCCGGCATGAGGGCCTGTCCGATCTGGAGTTTCAGGCCCCCCAGCGCTTGATCCATCATCCGGTGCGCCTGGGTGTATTCCTTGATCTGGGCGACGTTCTCGCCCGAGAGGGTCAAGCCGAGCCTGTCCGCCTCCGCGCCTAGCTCCTTGATGGCCTCTGAACCTAGATTCAGGAAGGGCAGCATATCCTTGCCGGACCTGCCGAAGTTGAGCATGGAAAGCGCCGTCTCGCGCATACTGTCCGGCATAGCAAGGAAGGCATCACTCAGCCTTCCGATACCCTCTGTGGTCAGCCGGCCGGCTGAATCCGTCAGCTCCTCGGCCTTTACGCCCAAGTACCCCAGGCCCTTAGCGAAGGCATCCTGTGCCCCCTGCCCCTCCTCCTCAGCCGTAAATACTCCCAGTAGGTGTTTGGCGAACAATCCCAGGCATGCCCGCGCTTCATCTGCGCCCACGCCGGTCTGCTTGAACGCAAACAGCAGACGAGAGGCCTCTTCGGGAGCCAGCCCCGTCTCGTGACTCAGCTCACGTACCCCGCTGGCCAGCGCTTCGGTAGAGCCCAGCACACCCTTGAGCGCTTCAAAGCCCGCGAAGGCCCCAATGCCTGCGACGGCAGCCCCTGCGAGCATCATCATGCCCGAACCCAGCTTGGTGGCTGAGGCGTTGATCATGCCCATCGCCTTCGACGCCTCGTCACGGGCGCGAATTATGATTTGAAGCTCCGCCGTGCTTGGTGGCATCTATGCGCCCCCTTCAGCCCTGCGACGGGCCATATCCGCCGCGCGCGCCGACTCGACAA
>Ga0315294_10009715_pt1 | contig 10556 bp, 9 predicted proteins | sample YL17G13_40_MG_FD_203626 | JGI IMG/M metagenome (GOLD analysis project Ga0315294, IMG submission 203626) | Sediment microbial communities from Yellowstone Lake, YNP, Wyoming, USA - YL17G13_40 | ecosystem: Environmental > Aquatic > Freshwater > Lake > Sediment | place: USA: Wyoming | collected...
GTTTCGTCGCTCGTGAATAGTGGTTCGTAGCTCGTTTAGGTTACGGGCTATGAATTAATAACCTCTTTTTTTTCTAACCTTTAACTTTTACTTTTTCAGGATTCTTTGGCCTGCAGTCCATAATCACGCGGCCTTTTGCACCCACAACTTGGCCGTTTTGCCAGGTATATTGAATCGTTGTATTGTTTCCAACCTGAACCCTAGCTCCGTTCAGGATGTCGTCAGGAACAAACGAACCCAACGCATCATGATCGGGGTTCAGGACCACCTCAGTTCGCTTATGATGCAGCTTTCCTTCCTCGAAGAAACCCTTAGGCAGAGTTTTGCTCTTAGGTATCTTTTGAGTCCTCTCTATATCCGCTTCGATGGGGACCCATACATCGTTAATCTTTTCAAAACGAACGTTTTTCAGAGAACTAATCATATTTGCTCCTTCTGGCAATCGCTTACCATAAAACCAGCCACCCTCTTTTTTCTGGACCATTGCTTTTGCAATGTTATATCCATGCTCAGGGTCTATCCAGACCGTATATTTACCACCCCGCGCCGTCGCGTCGACAACATAACATTGGGCCTCCCCTACCCGCTCAAGTTTTTCTCGGACAGATATTTCGTCAGCCTGTTGAAGAACCAAATCTATCCGCTCATCATCACCAAAGAAAAATCCCATTAGTTCATGGCCGCTATAACCTCTCGAAATCGGCGTTTTATTCCAAGAATCGTGTCTTTCATTATAAATAATAGCTCTGCCGAGAGGATCTGAACCCCCTCTCGAGTAGCTAAAGTAAGATTCACCGTCCCATAGGCTGCTTATGTACATAGCCTCATCTTGTGTGATAAAATCATCTGGTGTAATATAACCCCATCTTTTCGTGCGAAGGGCTACTCGTTCGCTGTCAAACCGGATTTCGCCAGATTTGCTAGGCCTTACTTTGCCCTGTGCAAGTGAACTATTGATGTCAGCTTCACCTGTATCTTCGTACTTGATGACGAAAGAATTGAGCTTGGCCTGTGTCTCTGCATACCTGTCGAGCAACTCCGTGATAGTGGGATGCTCTACCGCTGCTACTTGCAGCGATAGCAGAAATATCAAAGCAATGCTTATATGTTTACACATATTACTTTTCTCTGTGTCCTCTGTGGCCAATTTTCAGCCAGATGCTTTAGGTTCAAGCGTCAAATCTACAAAAAGCCCTGCCTTGAATTTATGGTATCCCAATGAAGCTACCATAACCGCATTGTCAGTGCAATATGGTTTCGGTGCGATGAGCAGTTTCCTCGGCGGAATGGCCGAGTCGCACATCTGCTGTAAGCGTTTTCGCAGTTGGTTGTTGGCTGCCACTCCGCCGCCGAGCAGGATAGTCTTTGCGCCGGTTCTTTCAGCAGCTCGCCGCGTTTTTTTCAGAAGCACATCTATTACCGCCTTCTGAAATGATGCTGCGATGTCGGCGATTTGCTGCCGGCTCATCGAATCGACCTTATCTTCGCCTTTCATATCCTGGCCGCGGCAATAATACAGCACCGCTGTTTTTATGCCGCTGAAGGAGAAATCCAGCGACTGCGGGCCGAGCATTGTGCGGGGAAATTTAATCGCATCTGGATTTCCCTTCTCTGCCGCCTTTTCAATGCTCGGCCCGCCCGGATAGAGCAATCTTAAAATTGTCGCAACCTTATCAAAAGCCTCCCCCGCAGCGTCATCTATCGTCGAACCCAACAGCTTCAATTCCAGAGCCGACCGGCACTCATAAAGGCAGGTATGTCCGCCTGACACGATTAGAGCAACCGCAGGCAGTTGCAGATTATCATCAGACAACATCGCCGATTGAAGATGGGCGTACAGGTGATTGATGGCTATAAGGGGCTTACCCCAGACAAAGCTAAGAGTTTTGGCGGCAGTGACGCCCACGACCAGAGCAATAGTCAAACCCGGCTGATTAGCAACGGCGATTGCGTCAATATCATTTTTGGTGACGCCCGCCTGGGCCATTGCCTCGGCTATCACGGGATATATTTTTTCGATATGTGCGCGGGAGGCAATTTCGGGGACGACGCCGCCATATTTTTCGTGCAGTTTGGTTTGCGAAGCTATTATGGAGGATTTGACGAGCCGCCCATCCGCCACCACAGCGGCGGCAGTCTCATCACAACTGGTTTCAATACCTAAAATATTTATTGAATTACTCCTTTTCTGCATAGAAAGGGATATTATCGAAAGGAAGGGTATATGTCAATGTTCGGTGTGGCGGGTTAGCTTACCGGTTGGTAGTAAGCCGGCGTTTGATTTGTTCGATGTCGAGATTTTGGATGTAGTCAATGAGATTTTGCCAGCCCGCATAAAATCCGAAGCCGCCTTTGGTCATCTCTTCGATGGCTTCAGATTTGCTCCAGTGCTGCACAGCAATGCGGTAAATCGCGCACATTGTCCCTGTGCGGTCTGCCCCGCGCTGGCAGTGGACGAAAACCGGCGTGCGGTTAGGGTCGGTAACAATCTGCAAAAAGCGGATTACCTCCTTGTCCTCCGGGTGCCACGTCTTCATATTGATATGCTCATAAGATAAGCTGGTGCCGGCAATCTGGTCGCGGTCAGAATGAACAGAGCGCAGATTGATAACCGTCTTTATGCCGAGTTTAATTAACTGCCACATTCCCTCTGCGGTCGGCTGAGCGCCGCGATACAGGTCTTCCGAGACCTTGTGCAGGTTCGGCACGCCCGGCAGTTCCAGCCGACTGGCCCACTTCCTTTCACCTGCAAGGTTCGTTTGTATGGTCCGCTGCCGGTTCGTGAAACGCTTACTAATCGTCTGCCCGTAGGGTTGCACGAGATATATCGCTATAGCAGCTACAATCGCAATACCCAGGATACCCGCAGCGTAACGTAGCTTCCTCGGTTTGGGTTCTTCTTGCTTCTGTTCAACCATCTTTTCACCCGGTCATTTTCTTCGTTGCCGATTTAGCAAAGAGGATTATCTGTTTACAGATACTTTTGCAAACGTGCAGAAATGAGAACCTTAGCGGAACCGGCCTGGCAAGCTTAAAATCCATGCAGGGACTTTGTGGGAAGTCATCGCCTACAATTTCTATCTTGCTTGAGTCCCAGCAGCCAAATCCCATTCGTTTTGCTGTTTTGATAATCGGTAGGTCGTCGGGACTTATATTTACAACCTTACAGCAGATTGTTTCGCAGGCTATGGGGTCGATTCCGCCGATAAGCCACCCAAGAGGTCTGGCCCTGCCGCGAATAGGCCCGGGACCATCCATAACAGTGACGGCGTCAATGATAGTCAAGGCAGGGGTCAGGAACTCGTATATCCTGATAAGCAGCTTGCAGAAATCATCGGCATTTCCACCTTTCCTGAAGTGCCACAGGGCCTTTCGCTTACCGCTGACGCAGCCGAACATATTTTTAACCGCAAATGTCGCCACTAATTGCTGGTGCGTCTTGAATTTCGGCAGATTTATAATGACATCCGCATCGAGCGCAACTGAACTTATGCCGACTTTCGGATTTCCCGCTCCTATTCGACACCAATTTGGCTTATCGAGTTGCTTGACCGGGACTGCCAATTTTTTGAGAGGTTCATCCAGCTTTAGCGCCTTTACACACGCAAAGACATTACCCCAGGCGGGTGAATCACCGACAAAAGGTTTCGCGCCGAAATCCTTTAATAGCTCAGCAGTCGCAAGAATTATCGCAGGGTCGGTCTGTGTGGCGTGATGGCGAGACTTCGGAGCGATGAAATTGGGCTTTAGCAGGACAGTGTCACCGCGTCTGACGAACTTTTCCAATCCGCCGAGAAGCTGGAATTGCGTCGCGATAGCCTCAGCAATTTTAGGCGGGCTGTAATCACTGCATCGAGTTAGGACTACCGTGGCATCGGACATAAGGTGCTCAATAATTTATGCCGGTACAAACCAGTAAAAATATTCTGACAGCCGGTTTAAGCTGAGGTGGTTTGCGTTCGGTTTTGCTAAAGAACATACTGCCTTGGGGGTTACTGAAAAATAATCCTCCTAAAGCCGTCTGGTCGCTGAGATATTTTTCCGGCCCCAGGACGACAAAATCGCCAGGGCTCATCTTTACTCCGAAACCGGCACAGCCGAAGTAGAACTCACGCAGTCTTGCTCGGGCAGCTAATTGGGGGACTGAGCTCCTTATCGGTGGTGAGAATACCGGGTAGGCAACCACATCGCATACACCTCTCGCATCGGAGATTTTTTCAGCTTTTATCCGCAGGACAATGACGCCCGGCCCGACAGGGGCAGATTCCCTTGAGCCGTCGCTGGAGACGTAAGAGATGGTTCGCTGGCTGTTTAAGCCGGTAACAGCAAGGTCGCTGAGCTGGCCATCAGGTAATAACAGCGAAACTTTTACTATTCTCTGGCCGCCGGCAGCACGCAATAAATCGAGGATTTTATTCCACATCCCGATTTGCCCGTAGCGGACCGAAAACAAGTTTGCCTTGAAGGCATCGTAATTATTAAACCGTAGCGGTGTTGTGTATAGTGTTCGCTGGATATCCTCCAGTTTTTCGATATTTTCGGCAGGTATCTCAAAGATGTGAACGTCAAAATTTATCGTCTTTAGTAGCGGGGAACCTGGAGGATTGCCGCTTTGCGAGGGGGCTATGTCGCCGATTTTGACTGTCTCCCATATCGGCTTTTCTTTTGGTGTGCAGCCAATCAGGCAGACGCTTAACCAGCCGATAACCGCAATTTGAAAGGCACGAGCCATAGATATAGATTAGCAACCCTGCCGGTACCTGTCAATCAACGGCCTGGACCCGGTTGGGATGGGAAGAGAACGGTTGTAAGCGGATAAATGACAGTGGACGACGGAGGATTATTTTATGTATTTTTCTGCGCCGGCAGTTTTTATGAGTTCATATTTGGGCGGTGAGGTTATTAGGATTGCCTCAGTTTGAGGTATTTTTTTAATTAAGGCGAGGCCTTTTTCGGCACCCAGGACGGTAACTGCTGTGGACAGGGCATCGGCAGTGGTCGCGTCTTTAGCGATAATAGTTGCGCTGGCTAATTTGTCACTACTGAATCCGGTTTCAGTGTCGATTATGTGGCTATATTTTTTACCACCAATCGAAACGAATCGGCGATAATGGCCGCTGGTGGCAACGGCAGCATCGGTAAATTTTAAGACCAGCAATGGCTTACCCATCTCGAAGGGAATTTCGGATTTCGGATTTCGGATTTCGGATTTTACATTGGGGTCCTGGAGGCCGATTAGCCAGTGTGTTTTTCCTTTTTTTGGTGTGCCGAAGCAGCGGATGTTGCCGCCGACATCGACAAGAGCACCGGTTGCGCCGCAGCTTTGCATTGCCTCGACGGCCTTGTCGATTGCATATCCTTTTGCTATGCCGCCCAAATCCAGCTTCATCCCCTCGACCGCAAATCGCGCGCTCATTTGGTTCGCATCGAGGATGAGCTTTTGGTAGCCGACTTTTGCGCGGACTTCGGTAAGTTTATCATCGGTGGGGACAGCGTTTGCTTCGTCTGCCTGGCGCCAGAGGTCCATAAGTGGTCCGACCGTGATATCGAATGCGCCGTCGGAGAGTTTGCTGAACTCGATGGATTTTTGAATGACCTCGAAGGTTTGCGAACTGACTTTGACAGGTTCTTTGTAGGCGTTGCGGTTGACGTTGGCGAGTTCCGAATCATCCCTGTGATAGCTCATCAGGGTCTCGATGTTGCGAAGCTGCCCAAAAGCTGCCTCAATAGATTTGTTGGCTGTGTGCGGGTTGGGTGCAATGGCGATGATATGGGCGATTGTTCCCATAACCGGTCGATAGCCGCTATCGGCTTCGACCGGCTGCTTATGCCTGATAAAAAAATACGTAGCCAAAACTAAAAAAACGCAAGTGATTATGATTAGAATCTGGCTATCTTTTTTGTTCATATAAAAACCTTTTGCTCGGCAACATTGCTGACTGATAATCAACCAATAATAAATAGAAAATAGTCAATAATCAAATTATAATGCCCCTATGAGTAAAAAACAGATAACGGTATTAACGGAGAGGGTCGAGCGAGAGTTTTTGCCGTTTGTTCGCAGGCCCGCAAGATACATCGGCGGCGAGGTAAACCAAATAAGGAAGAACCTGGCACAGTGTGAGGTGATTATCGCATTGTGCTTTCCCGATGTTTACGAAGTGGCAATGTCGTATCCAGGTCTTGCGATTATTTACGATATTCTTAATAAAATGGACGGCGTGGCGGCTGAGCGAGTTTTCGCACCCTGGATTGATGCTGAAAAACTGCTGCGCGAAAGAAACATTCCTCTATTTAGTCTGGAGTCCAGAGCGGCGATAAAGAGTTTTGATGTGGTCGGCTTTAGTTTAACGAACGAGCTTTGTTATACCAGCGTGCTGAATATGCTCGACCTCGGCGGTATCAATATCCACAGTGCCGCTCGGGATAAAAACGAGCCGCTTGTCATTGCCGGCGGGGGGCAGACGGCCTGCTGCGAACCTATGGCTGCGTTCATCGACCTGTTTGTGCTGGGTGAGGGCGAGGAGGCAGTGGTCGAACTGATACAACTTATTAAACAGGGTAAAAGAGCCGATGCGACGAAAAAAGAAATTTTGCTTGAGGCCGCCAAAAAATTTGACTGGGTCTATGTTCCAGCATTTTATGAGTTTGAATATGAAGGAGCGAAAATAAAGTCATTTCGACCGGTTTTGTCCGAATTGCCCAGGCGATTTGAGAGTGCTGTTGTTGAGGATTTTGAAAATGCTCCTGTGCCGCTTCGTCCGATAGTGCCATTTGTGGAGGCAGTCCACGAACGGGTCAGCGTTGAGATTATGCGGGGTTGTCCTGGCCGATGCCGATTCTGTCAGGCGAGTTTTTGCAGAAGACCCGTTCGGTATCGCAGCGTCCAGAAAATTATCGATATTGCGAAGCTCTGCTACCACGCAACAGGGTTTGATACCATCGGTTTGCTAAGTTTATCAAGCGCCGATTATCCAAATCTTGAGGAGTTGGTCACAGGTCTGCAGGAATATTTTGAGGATAAGTATGTCGGAATATCTTTGCCGAGTCTGCGTGTGGACCGGCAGTTGAAGTTGCTTCCCAAATTGCTAACTTCGGTAAGAAAAAGCGGCCTTACGATTGCTGTTGAGGCTGCTACTGAGAAACTGCGACAGATTATCAACAAGCCCCTCAAAGATGAGGATTTGTTTGCTGCGGTAGAGGCGGCATACCGGGCCGGCTGGCAAAAATTGAAGTTGTATTTTATGGTCGGTCTGCCAAGCGAGACTATGGAAGATGTAAAACAGATTGTGGAGCTATCGTTTCAATTAGCTGTGTTGCGAAGAAAGGTTGACGGCAGGACAGGCGAGATAAACGTAACGGTAAGCTGGCTTGTTCCCAAGCCGCATACGCCGTTTGGCTGGCTTGGACAAAAACCGATAGTCTATTTTGAGCAGGCAAGGCAGTTAATACTCGACCGCAAAAGAGAGCTTCGGGCGAAATTTCTGCACTTTAAGTTTCACGATATAAATCGCAGCATACTGGAGTCGGCTATTGGCCGGGGCGGCAGAGAATGTTGCGAGGTAATCGAGGCGGCGTGGCGGAATGGAGCGAGGTTCGATTTGTGGGATGAATGTTTCGACTATACGCTGTGGCAAAGGGCTTTTGAGAAATTCGGAATGGATGTTGAAGCTATCGCACAAAGGCAATTTGGCCCGGATGAGATTCTACCCTGGGAGCATCTTGGCGGCCCAGACAAGAAGTATCTGCTTGGCCATTTAGATGACGCTATGAAGCAGGTAGAAAATGCGTGAATGCGTAGATGCGTTAATGTGTATCCGCTACTTTACATTTTCCTCATTCCCTGGGGCATATATAGGCCGCTGCGACCTTGTGCTTCTTTGAAGTCCACTATAATTTTTACCGCAGCGCGAGGGTCATCCACCACGGTGAACAGCTCCATATCACCCGGGGAGATGTGATGGTATTCCTTCAGCATCTTTTGCTCCATCCAGTTAACCAGTCCCTGCCAATATTCGCTTCCCATTAAAATCACGGGGAAATAAGCCTGTTTTAAGGTCTGAATCAGCATCAATGATTCGGTGAACTCGTCAATAGTTCCATAGCCGCCGGGGAAGGCGATAAAGCCGTGCGCATATTTTAGAAACATTACTTTTCTGCAGAAGAAATACCTGAAGTGCAGAGACAGGTTCTGGTATTCGTTTGGGATTTGTTCCAGCGGCAGTTCGATGTTGAGGCCGATGCTTTTGCCGCCTGCTTCGGCGGCCCCTTTATTTGCGGCTTCCATAATTCCGCCGCCTCCGCCGGTTATTACGGCGAAACCCGCCTTTACAATTTCTGAGGCGGTCTGCTCGGCGAGTTTGTAATAGCGGTCCTGTGGTTTTGCGCGTGATGAGCCGAAGATGGATACAGCCGGCCCGACGGTAGCGAGCTCGTCGAATCCCTCCACGAACTCGGCCATTATTCGGAATATCCGCCACAGGTCCTTCACCGGGTGTTCAATAAGGTCCATCATAGAAAAATATCTCCTTCAAATCCTGATACAGTGGAACTACAAATCAGGTTTTACCACAAAGCCGGGTTGTTCGCAGAGGGGCAATATTCTGCAATCGGGCAATCCGGACAGCGTGGCTTACGAGCTTCACAGACGTTTCGACCGTGAAGAATCAGCATATTGCCAAATAAGGTCCAGTTCTTCTTCGGTACTATTTCGACCAAATCGAATTCCAGCTTTACAGCATCGCTATTTTTGGAAAGGCCGAGGCGGCGGGAGAGCCGAATAACGTGCGTATCGCAGGCTATGGCCGGCTTACCAAAGGCGCTGCCCAGCACGACATTTGCCGTTTTTCTGCCAACACCTGGAAGCGTTAGAAGCTCTTCCATTGTATCAGGGACTTTCCCGCCGAACTGCTTGATTATCTTTGTACAGGTACCTTTGATACTGATTGCCTTATTGTGGTAAAAGCCGGTGCTTTTTATATCTGATTCGATTTGCTTTATGTCGGCTTTCGCCCAATCAGCGACAGATTTATATTTTTTGAACAAATCCCTTGTCACCATATTGACGCGGACATCGGTGCATTGTGCCGAGAGGATTGTTGCAATCAATAGCTCCAGAGGATTCACAAACTCAAGCGAGGTTTTCGCATCGGGGTAGGTTTTTTCTAATATTGGGTAAATCTTTTTGACCCGCTCGGCTGCCTCGGCCTTATTCACCTTGAGCGTGGTGTTTGCCTTTTTCGCCATTTTATCTCCTGAGCTACCTTACAGCTAATTTGGGGCAGAAGATAACATTAGTTAGTGGGGTGCTGTCACTGCTCTTTTTGGTCGGATTTTGGCTGTTTGTTCTTGGCCTGCTCGGCAGCTAACAAATCGCCGACCGTGGGTTTCTCCAACTGTCCGCCCGCCAGAATCAGATTGACATCATCAGCATCCAGCGTTTCATACTTCAGCAGCGCCTTTGCTATTTGCTTGAGCTTATCTTTATTTGCTTCGATTAGTTCTCTTGCCTTTTTATATGCTTCGCCGGTAATCCTTTTTACTTCCTTATCAATTGCTTCTGCCGTTTTTTCCGAGTATTCTTTCTCGCCCGGCATTATGTACACGAGGTCTTTGGCCGTGAAATCCGGCGAGTAGCTGATTAGGCCAAGTTCATCGCTCATACCCCAGGTTAGAACCATCTGCTTTGCGATGTTGGTAGATTGTTGAATATCTGCCTGAGCGCCGCTGGATATATCATCGCAGAACATTTCTTCAGCGATTCGGCCGCCAAAGCACACCTGCAATAGTGCCATACAATACTTTTTTGTGAATATGTTTCTATCCTTTTCCGGCAGGGCAAAAGTTGCTCCCGCCATCGGCCCGCGAGGAATGATACTTACCTTATGCAATGGGTCGGCCTCTTTTAGCAGGGATTGCACCAGAGCGTGGCCGGCCTCGTGATAAGCGGTGATTTCTTTTTCTTGCTGGTCAATGACTCTGCTCTTTCTGGCTCTTCCCCAGCGAACCTTATCCCGTGCCTCTTCAAGGTCTGCCATCTCAACATAGTCTTTGTTGGCCATAGTTGCTGCCAGAGCAGCTTCATTGATGATGGCTGCCAGGTCTGCTCCGCTAAACATTGGCGTGCCGCGTGCAAGCCGTTCGAGGTTGGCATCCGGTCCCATTTTTACCTTTTTCGCGTGAACCATCAGAATATCAACTCGCCCTTTTAAGTCCGGCAGCGGTATAAAGATTTGTCTGTCGAACCGTCCGGGTCGTGTCAAGGCATGGTCTAAGATGTCAGCGCGGTTTGTCGCGGCAATTACAATTACCTGGTCGTTTGTGTCGAAGCCGTCCATCTCGACTAAGATGGCATTTAGCGTTTGTTCGCGTTCATCGTGTCCGCCGCCGACAAACGCGGCGCTGCGTTTGCGTCCGATTGCGTCAACTTCATCAAGGAAAATGATGCAGGGCGAATTATCTTTGGCCTGCTTGAACAGGTCACGCACACGAGATGCGCCGACGCCGACAAACATTTCTACGAAATCGCTGCCGGATATGCTAAAGAACGGCACATC
>Ga0315294_10009717_pt1 | contig 10556 bp, 21 predicted proteins | sample YL17G13_40_MG_FD_203626 | JGI IMG/M metagenome (GOLD analysis project Ga0315294, IMG submission 203626) | Sediment microbial communities from Yellowstone Lake, YNP, Wyoming, USA - YL17G13_40 | ecosystem: Environmental > Aquatic > Freshwater > Lake > Sediment | place: USA: Wyoming | collected...
TTGCATATGCTTTATGGACTATAACAGGTTGTTGGTCAAACAATGTCCTTACCTTTGGTATGTTGTGTAGTTTAGGATTCATTACAGGTCTTATTAAATATAAAGTCAACAAAAGATATTATGTTAATATCATCAAAGCTGTCTCAATACTTTCAATTCTTTTGTTAATAACTATTTTATTAAAGCATTTTTTATATCTTTAACACGTAATTTATCAATTTCTAATTAATTAAAATCAAGTAACATGAAAGTTTACAAGCAATTAGCTCCTCAATTAAAGGAGAATTCAGCAGAAGTATTACAATCTATTAAAGCACGTAATATCAAGGCAAGATTGATTTACCTTGTTAATGTTTCTAAAAAAGAAACTAAATATAAAGGTGCAGTAGAGAAGTTTCTTAATAAATACTTTAATTTAGAGCTTATTACTCTTACTGTAAGTAAATTTAATATTAAGAAGGCTGAAGTAGTAGTAAGAAAAGCTAAAGCAGTTGAAAAAGCTATTGCAAAAAAGACAGCATCTCAGAAAGCTGCAGCTAAAAAGACAACTAAAGTAGCTAAAAAGAAAGTAGCAGCTAAGAAAGTTGCTAGCAAAAAAGTTGCTAAAAAGGCAGTTAAGAAGGTTGCTTCTAAGAAAGTAGCTAAAAAAGTAGCTAAAAAGTCTAAGTAATGAGTGTTATCCATGAAATAGAGCAAGTCTTATGGGTGGAAACACCCCACGGAATGGGACAAGCTCTATTTCTTATGGATTATGGAGTCCATGAGAATACAATTTGGGTAGTAGCTTTGGAAGATTCAAAAGAAATTAAACACTATAATAGTAGACAGCTTAAGATATGCTGGAATCATACCATCTTCGAGAAAAGTTAATGGATTATTGTATAAATTAACAATGTTGATGCTATACCAAACATAAGTGTAAACCCCAAATAAGAGTGTTTTGTTTTTATCTCAGCAATTTTTAATTTCTTAGAAGTTATATCTAAATAATTACCTTTGATAAAAATAAGCTCATCCTTTATAACCAAGGATTTATTTAGATCAATTATCTCTTTATCTTTTATATAAAGAAGTGAATCTCTATTGTTTATCATATAATAAGCATTAGATAATAGAGTATCACAAGATTTGCTCTCTACTAAAGAGGAAGCAATCTGTTTAAGTTCACTAATACCATAACACTTTACAGTGTCTTTACCAATTTGCCCTAATGATGGAGTCCAGCTGATTAACATCAGTACTGGAATTAATAACTTTAATTTTCTCAATGGTTCTATATTTAATTTTTGCGGGAATCTGTTTAAGACTATCATATTCTAATTGTAAGGAGTCTTGCTTATGATGTATTAAAGTAATAGTATTCTTTAATAGAGAGATGGAATCCAACAACTCTTTTTCTCTTATTTCATATAGAGGATCAATAACTGGTTCCTTAATAGGATATATAATATATAATGACAATATTATTCCAACTGTAAAAGGAATAAGAATATTACCTAGGCTGTTCTTGGTCATTTGAGGGAGGATTTGTATCTTTGTTTATCTTTTGTTCCCAATTATTTCCTACTGTATAAGTCACAATTAGTGCTGTTATAAGACTAGAGAGTACTGTTATAACTGAGACTAGGTTATCATGATTAGTAAACTTATAGATTACTAAGGCCATAACCCAAAATATTCCAACAGCAAGCCACTTACGTAAACTCTGGCCTTCTTTCTTATTGTTCATTGAATTAAGAAAGTCTGAGGCATATGCTTTTAACTTATTCATGTTATTCTAATTTAGTATATACAAAAATATAAAATTGTGAGAGATAAAAAAATTAAAAATAAAGAATTAGCTAAAGATATAGAACTCTTTAGAGATCATTGCTTAAGAAAATTTGAATGTAACATAACTATAAAAGCTAAAAAAGTGAAAAAAGAATCTAGAAAAGACATTAATGAATTGATAATAACATTCAATGAGTTAATAGAACTCAATAAGTCTTACTTTAAATGTGAAAACCCTAGATTAGAATTAAAAAATAGGGAGAGAGAACTCATACTATATAGACAGATATATTATTATATAGCCTTTAAATGGGGCTATACTAAATCTAAAATTGGTGCCTTACTAAATCAAGACCATACCACTGTTGTACATGGTATAAATCAATTAAGAAATAAAATTGAAATAAAAGATAAATTAATTACTAACAAGTTTAATTACATATACAATGTCATCAGTACAAAATTTGGAGTTGATGGAGATGTTTCATATGATATCAGAGAAGAATTTGACCCCAAATCAATTCTATCTTCTATGTTGTCTTAAAGAGAACACAGCTAGTCAAAATATTAATTTACATGTAGACCTAAGATCTTTAATAATAAATGGATTTGTTAAAGATATATCAGATACTTCAGGTAAAAGATATGAATTGCAACCCACTGCAATTAGTTTTATAGAAAAAGTTAATGGCTTCTTTAGATTACATAAAAAGAAAACCAGTAACCAAGCCATGGGTAAAGGATATGAAGATAAGATACAAGACTATCTAAATGTTTTTCCTAAGATGAAGTTACCTAGTGGTAAGGCAGCAAGAACAGATAAGAAGAATGTAGAGGTAGCTTTTAAATGGTTCTTTGAGAATCATGAGTATAGTTGGGAGACTATAATTCAAGCTACTACTCTATATGTAGATGAGTATAGAAGAAATAATTATAAGTACATGCAGACTTCCCAATACTTTGTTAGGAAGATGATGTCAGATAGAACTTGGTCTTCAGAACTAGCCAATTGGTGTAGTAATGTAGAGTCTGGAGACATTGATAATGAGCAAGATTATTTTTCAGAAAAGGTAGTTTAAACTTTTAAAGTTTAAATGTTTTTATTACATTTGTTTAAACAAAATAGATTATGGATGATAAAAATAAAACTTGGAAGGATCAAAAAGAGGGCTTTAAAGAGTCTTTGATTTACTTACAAGGAAGACAGAAAGGAGAAATTAAAAGCCTAAAAACACCTTGGGCAAAATGGAATGATGCAGGTACTGATGGATTAGAGTGGGGTTCAACCACTGTAATTGGAGGTAGACCTGGATCTGGAAAAACTTTAATCAAAGATCAAATTGTGCGTGAAGCTTTCAAACTAAATGCAGGAGATGATTTTAGAGTATTGGAGTTCCAATTTGAAATGATTGCTAGAGTATCAGCTATTAGGGAGTACTCAAGTTTACTTGGTAAATCTTATAAGTATTTATGTAGTGCAGAAGGAAAAATTACTGATGAAGATTTTAATAAATGCTATGAATATGCTAAGGAAAGAGTTAAGTACCCTATAGATGTAGTGGATGATCCTTGTACAGTAAGTGAGTTCAAAAATATAATCAAAAATTATATGAATGAACATGCTACATTTGCTGAAAGTAAAACAATCTATAAAAAGACAATCATTACTCTAGATCATAGTCTTCTACTAAAGAAAGAAGCCTATGAGAAAGATAAGTATGATACTCTTTATGCATTAGGTGAAGCACTAACATCACTTAAAAGACGTTTTCCAATAGCGTTTATAATCCTTAGTCAGCTTAATAGGAATGTAGATCACCCAGACAGATGTGAGGATGGCAAGTATGGTAACTACATACTTGAGTCTGATATGTTTGGTGCAGATGCATTATTACAACATGCTGATATGCTAATAGGTATTAACAGACCAGCTAAGCAAAGGATAAGGTTCTATGGACCTGATAGGTATATTATCCTAGATGATAAGACCTTAGTAATTCACTTTCTGAAGTGCAGGAATGGTGATACTAGAATGAGTTTCTTCAATGCAGAATTTGAAAGAATGAGGATAACTGAAATGGCTACTCCTCCAACACAAGAAAAAAAAATTAAAATATGATTAATACAACAGACAAACCTGAAGACAAAAGGGAGAAGCTGCGTAAACTACGTGAGTTTCACCAGGAAACATTTAATGAATTAGATAGTCCTAATGCATTGTTTATTCCTAAGATGGCCTATAGACCTTATGGCAAAACAGATTTACATATTGGATTCTTTGCTAGTGAAATTAGCAAAGGAGAAGATCTATATGTAGAGTTCTGTAGCAAAGAGAATGTACCTGAAGATCCATTAAGAAGACTTTATAAATGGAGATTCAACCCACACTTTGAAGAAGAGTATGAGAAGACTGAACCTAATGGTGTTACAGGTAATGTAAGATACTTAGTTCCAGTAGATGAACTTACTGTAGTTAAAGCAGCTGAAGAAGTTAAACCTACAGCTATTAGAACTAAAGACATAAGTTTTGATGACTTTTCTGATGCTGATACAGATCTACCAATAGATCAGTTAACAATTAGAGACCTTGCTGCTATCCTACTACAAAGACCAGTAAGTAATAAGAAATGGTTAAACCAATTAATATCCAATAAATAATGGCAGATAGTGTTCTTATAATAGCCGAGTCTGGCTCAGGTAAATCAACTTCCATAGAGAACTTGAATCCTAAAGAGACATTTATTATTAATGTAGCTAATAAACCTTTACCATTTAAAGGTTGGAAGTCTATGTATATACTATGGAGTAAAGATAATCCAACAGGTAATCTTTATGCCAAGTATGATGCAGACAGCATGGTTGCCTGTATGAAATACATAAGTGAGAAGAGACCTGAAATCAAAACCATTGTAGTAGATGACTTTCAATACATGATGGGCTTTGAGTATATGGAGAAGGCTTTAGAAAAAGGTTATGAAAAATTCACCAAGATGGCTGCTAATTTAGCCAAGGTAGCCACTCTTCCTAAAGATCTTAGAGATGACTTAACTATCTTTTTCTTGACTCATGCTGAAGAAAGTTCAGACATAGATGGAAATAGAAAATTAAAAGCTAAAACTATTGGAAAAATGGTAGATAATGTTTTAACTTTGGAGGGATTATTCTCTATAGTTTTATTTGGTAAAGTTAAAAAAGACAAAGAACTGGGTGTCAAATACGTATTTGAAACTCAGAACAATGGTGAGAATACTTGCAAGTCTCCTAAAGGAATGTTCCCAACCCTTGAGATACCTAATGATTTGGCTCTAGTAAAGCAAGCAATAATAAATTATGAAAATTAAAAACGTAAAAAAAAATGATTAGTACAAAAGACATCAAAGGAAACAGTGAGGGAGGACTTCCCAAGAATTTACAACCAGGCAATCACACCTGTACAGTTAATGGAATTAAGCTTGAAGAATTTAAGTTTAAAGAAGGTGCCTTCCACATCATTTTGAATCTTGAAGGACCTAACTTAGGTTCTAATTTTGAAGGATTTTTTATTGACAAAAACAATGAGTCTAAAGGAAAACACAAAGGTCAAGTAGGTGATGTGAAAGCAAGTGAGTGGGCATATGCTGATGGTCAAACTAAATCAGGTATTGTAGTAAAAAGAGATGATGAGATTCTTAAGCTTCTTAAGAACTTCTGTAATGCTCTTGATATTAATGAATGGTTAGTAGATCAAGATGGTAAGCATGCTACTATTGAATCTTTAATTAGTGCTCTTAATAAAGAAAAACCTTTTAAAGGAGTGGCTATAGACTTCTGCATTGGTGGTAAAGAATATACTAACAAGAATGGTTATACAGCATATGATATGTTCTTGCCTAAATATTCTAAAGCAGGAGCTCCATTTGGTAAAACCAAAGTAGTTACCTTTAGTGAAGCAGACCATATAAGAAGAAAGAAAGTTGAATCTGTATCTGAATTTGGAAATGATTCTAGTTCAGCTAATGGAGACTTTGAATTGTAGATTGATAAATTACAAACATAAGGTAGAGGAGATCAGTAATGGTCTCCTCTTCTTATTTATACTAAGGAGACATGATAAGAACAAAAGCAATTGTTTCAGATTTAACTGAGGTGCCTAGAGAATGGGTATATGAAAACTATCTGAAGCTTCAAGAAAAATTAACAGGGCAAAATTTAATGATATTATCTCCATTTAATGTAGCAGATAAGAGACCTTCATTTGGTATCTATGTCAGTGAAAAAGACAATAGAACCTATAGGTTTAGAGATTTTAGTACAGGTATATCAGGTGATGGAATATCTTTAGTACAAAATATATTTCACTTAACAACTAGAGGTGAGGCAGCTCATAAGATTATTGAAGACTACAATCAGTATGTACTTAATAATAAGGATGACTATTCTCACCGTGAGTTTAAAGTACAAACTAAGTATAAGGTAATTCAATTTGTTAAAGCAGAATGGAATAATCTAGATGCAAAGTTCTGGGGTAAATTTCATATTGGCTCAAGACTTCTAGAGAAGTATAATGTATTTCCATTAAGCTCTTATACAATGCAAAAGGATTCAGATGGTTATATACAAGAGCTTGTTATTATAGGTAGACATAACATCTATGGTTACTTCAGGACTGATGGTACTCTTTATAAGATATATCAACCCTATCTAAGAGATACTAAGTTTATTAAAGTAAGAGATTATATCCAGGGTACAGACCAACTTACTTATAAAACAAAGTATCTAGTAATATGTAGCTCACTAAAAGATATGATGTGTCTAATGAAGCTAGGCTATAAAGATTTAGAAGTTGTAGCACCTGACAGTGAGAATACATTAATCCCAGTACATGTTATGAATGCTTATAGATTAAAGTATCAGAACATATGTACTCTGTTTGATGTGGATCAGCCAGGCATATTAGCTATGGAAAACTACAAGAATAAGTATGGTACTAATAGTGTTATTCTAAATCTATCTAAAGATTTGAGTGACTCTGTAAGAGACCATGGAGTAAACAAAGTAAGAGAAGAATTAACCCCTTTATTAAAGCAAGCACTACAATGATGGAAGAATTAGATAAATGTTTTCAAAAGCTTGGTTGGAGAGATACAACAGAAGCTTATTATGGATTAGACTTTACACCTTTTATGAATGTCATAGAAGAGTATGTTAAACAATCACTAAACAAACAAGACTAATGAAAATACTAGGAGGAATACTACTGGTTATACTAGGTATAACAGTAGCAGCATGTTTAATAATATTACTCTATCTATTCTGGTTTAAAGCTATACCAGACTTTTGGAAAATGATTATTAAAAAACAAAACTAATATGCATACAATGGGAGCAATAGGAGTCTATGTAATAATGCCTATAATATTCATATCATTATTTGTAGTGATAGTTTGGAGCATGTTTACAGATGGTGGTACTAAAAAGAAAAATAAAAAAGATGAATAAATTTATATGTAGTGAGTGTGGTACCAAGTACAGCTCACCAGAATTAACACCTCCTCCAGGTATTAAATGGAGTGATGGTCATGTATGTACACCTAAACCTGTAAACAAATGATAAGAGAATTTGTACCCCATGAACAAGCCTTAGCTCTTAAAGAGTTAGGGTTTAATGAAGAATGCATAGCTTCTTATGATAATAAAGGAAATTTTAAAGATCCTTTTGATTATAATTCAGAAGAAACTGATGGTTATGTAACAAACAGTAGTTTAAAAGATCCTAAAAACTTTAATGCTTCAAGTAATCCTACATTGTTAAAAGATTATTTAGATAATCCTTTTACAACAGCATTACTTAAACAACAAGCATTTAGATGGTTTAGAGAGGAGTATGGTTTAGATGGAGTATCTTTTTATAACTACACAGGATATATGTGGAATATAGTAGATGTCAAAAACAGTAATGTTACAAAAAATGTAACTATACAAGAAGATGATATGCAACAATATTCGTCCAAAGAAGAAGCAGAACTTGCTTGTCTTAAAAAGTTAATAGAAATAGTAAAAAACAAATAACAATGAGTTGGACTTATAAAGGAGCTGTCTTTATGGATCATATGATACCTGAAGGAGCTGTTGGATTTGTTTATGTTATGTCTGCTATTATTGGTGGTCAATCTGTAAGCTACATAGGTAAGAAGAACTTCTATGCTAACAGAAAAGTAAAGCTTGGTAAGAAAGCTTTACCCACTGATAAGAGAAAGAAAGGATATAAGCAAGTCCAAAAGTTAGACTATCAAAATTACTTCAGTAGCAATGAAGTTCTCAAGGCTGCAAAAGTAGTTGGTGTAGCCATTAAGAGAGAGATAATACAAATCTGTTTTAGCAAAACAGAATTAACTTATTATGAAACCAAGCTTCAGTTTATGCATGGAGTATTGGAATCTAATATTTATCTCAATGGAAATATATTAGGAAGGTTTTATAAATTAAAATAATGGCTATATGTATTAATCCAGGAATGTTAATTAACCTTAGAGATAATAATGTGCTTGCTGTTGGAATATTTTGGGAATCTAATTTACATATAACATCAGTAAAGTTAATTGGTACTACACTTAAATTATATGAAGATGAATTATCTGATTTGGGTATAGATATATTGATAGGTAATAGATTACATAATAATTTTTTACAAGGACATATTAATATCTTTTTTAAAACTATGTCCTATAGCATAACTGTACTTTATGTTAATGTTGATAGAGAAGAATTTTATACAGGAATAATAAGAGCAATATAATGGAAACAATAAAATTAAATTATGAATCATTATTAAAAATGATTAAGTCAAATGATGCTGAAAATAAAACAGTAGCATTAGAAGCAATGAACAATGCTAAGGTTAAGGAAAACTTTGTGTGTCTTTCTTTGCTATTAAAGTTTGGAAACATATCAAATGATGAATTACACTATTTATCTGAGATTGGTAAACTTTATGATTTTAAATTTAGTAACATAACCTTTGGACTTATCTATGATAAGATGGAGAAACTTAGAGTACCTATTGACCAAGCAGAGTTATTTATAAAAGAGTTTAATAAGTTTATTAAAAATGAATTAAATGATTATGGGTATACTTTTATTAATGGTGTTGAAATTACTTTAAAAGGATTTGAATGAGCAATAAATTAACATCAGAAGAATTTTATAACATTCTTAATATGCTTAAGTCAGAAGATATTGAGAATAAAGTTGTTGCATTAAATCTAATTGAGAATTTAAATGCCAAGAAGAATATAGTATATATTCTGTTATTGTATAAAACAAATAATGATCTCAAACTCTGGATAAGCAATGCACCTAGGCAATTAAATATGATTAGGAAAATGTGTATACAAACAGATGGAGATACAGATGATCAACTTAGTCTTTCCTTTAATGAAATATTTAGAATAGTAAGACTAAACACTTGTACTGAAGAAGATGTAAACATATTATTTGATATGTATACTCTTGAACTTAGTAAGATTGCAGGAAGACTGCTAAACAAACCAACTAAAATTACATTAACAATAGAAACAAATGAGTAATAAAGTAGAGCAACTAGCCAAAGCTAGTAAAGATTTAATGCTTAGTGAGCCATTCTATGGAATGTTTCTCATTATGTTAAATAAAAGGTGGGATGACAATATTCCTACTGCAGGTGTATGTTTAAATGGAATCAACTATCAGCTACTTATTAGTGAAAAGTATTGGTCTACACTAAGTGAAAGTCACCATATAGGATTACTCAAGCATGAGCTCTTACATATAGGCTTCTTTCATTTGACAGATTATGCAAGTTTAACAGATAGAGACCTAGCTAATATAGCCATGGACCTAGAGATTAATCAGTATATAGCCAGTCGTCTTCTCCCACCTGGAGGAATGGTGCTTTCTATGTTCCCTGAATTAAATTTAGAACCACAGAAAGGCACACATTATTACTATGAAAAACTCCAACAAGGAAAGAAAGATGGTAATTGTCCTAACCTAAACAAGATGCTTGCAGGTATGGGTCAAGGACAAATGACTATTAGTATTGATGTAAAAGGTAAAGCATCAACTGCACAGATGCCTGATCATAGTACATGGAAAGATATGGAAAACTTGTCTGAAGCTGAACAAAAGCTGATACAAAAACAAGTGGAACATATTCTTAAGGAGGTAGCAGAACAAGCACAGAAAGCTTGTGGTAATGTACCTGGAGAGTTTAGTGAAATATTAGATAGAATAAATCATAAAGAGGCACCCAAGTTTGATTGGCGTGGTTATCTAAGAAGGTTTACTGGAGGTTCTACAAAAATCTTTACAAAGAAAACCAGAAGGAAGTATAATAAAAGGTATGATGAGAATCCAGGTTTGAAGATTAAACCTAAGCGTCATATCCTTGTTGCTATAGATACATCAGGATCTGTTAGCTCAAATGAATTAAAAGAGTTCTTGGGTGAGATGCACCATATTCAAAAAACAGGAACTGAAATTACAGTAGTTCAAGCAGACACTGCAATAAGTCATATTGAAAAATTTAACCATAGAAAAGAATTTCAAGTCTATGGTAGAGGTGGGACTACATTCCAACCTGTAGTTGATTATTATAATTCAAACCTACACAAGTATACGTGTATGTTTTATTTTACTGATGGTGAAGCCTCTGCTCCTACAAAAGCAAAAGGCAGAATGCTGTGGGTATTAAGTAGTACATCAAATATTAACCCTGACCTGATAGGTCCTCAAATCAAATTAAATTAAATTTAAACACACAAAAAA
>Ga0315294_10009718_pt1 | contig 10555 bp, 8 predicted proteins | sample YL17G13_40_MG_FD_203626 | JGI IMG/M metagenome (GOLD analysis project Ga0315294, IMG submission 203626) | Sediment microbial communities from Yellowstone Lake, YNP, Wyoming, USA - YL17G13_40 | ecosystem: Environmental > Aquatic > Freshwater > Lake > Sediment | place: USA: Wyoming | collected...
CGCATCGAGCCTTGTCGGCGAAACCGGGGGCAACAGCCTTTATTGGACCGCATGGTCGGACCGAATGGGCTCAAGCGAGCCAAACGCCGTGAAAGGCTGCCGCGGCTACGCCGAGCCGTGAACGGGAGGTGTCTGTTTTCTTGGGTCCGTCCAATCGGCAGGTTTTTCTATTGCCGTTCCGCCCAAAGGAATCCCCGCCCATTGCTGAGCGGGGAAAGGTTCCATCTAACGCCGATTATCGGCTGATTTGCGTTACTTCTTCGCGGCGGCCATTTTGTTTTCGGTCTTGACCAGGTCGGGACGTATCGGGTAGCCATGCGAGTTCGCGTACTCCCGGAAGAGGGCCAGCATCTTGGTTGTGATCGGGCCGGGTTTGCCGTCGCCGATCGTATACGGTCCGATCTTGATCACCGGGATCATCTCCGCGCCGGTGCCGCAGCAGAACACCTCATCGGCGGTGTAGAGATCGAACGGGGTGAAGATGTCCTCTCTGACCTCGTAGCCCTCTTCGCGCGCGAGATCCATGATCGTCTGCCGTGTGATCCCGGCAAGGATGCCCAGGTACTTTGGCGGCGTCAGGAAAGCGCCGTTCTTGATGATGAAGATGTTGTCGGCGGTGCACTCGGAGACATAGCCGTCGTGGGTCAGCATAATACCTTCGATCGGACCCATCTGGCCTCCGGCCTCGGCAAGCCTTCGCGCGTACTCCACTTCCATCACGCCGAAAATGTTGCTCAGGTAGTTGCAGCTCTTGATGCGGCAGTTAAGCATGTCGTGACGGATCTTGCGGGTCTGGCAGACGATTACCTCGAGGCCGTCCTGGTACGCTTTCTCCGGATAGAGCTGCAGGATGTCGCTGATGATGACGACCGTGGCGCCCTTCGTGCACTTGCGGGGATTGATGCCGAGGTCGCCCGCCCCTCGTGAGACTACGAGACGAATGTACGCCTTGTCGTAGTGCTGGTTCACCTGGCAGACCTTCACGACTTCATCCATGAGCTGCTCGCGCGTCATGCCCGGGTCGATCTGGAGCACCCTGAGCGAATCCCACAGCCTGTCTATATGCTCCTCGAATTTGAATATCCTGCCGTTATAGATGCGGATACCTTCAAAAGTGCCGTCCCCGTAGAGGAACCCATGGTCATAGGCGGAAACGCTGGCTTCTTCCTTGGGATAAAGCTTGCCGTTTACGTAAGTCTGTATGCCCATGAGGCTTACTCCTTTCAAAAACCGACACCGACAACACCCGCAAAGAGGCGCTTCCGGACACTCTTCCGGGATGGGGAGTATAACACAACATGGAAGGCGGCTCAATCGTTTCCAGCAGGGGGACACAAGGGGACTGGCACCGAATTCCGCCACAACTTGCTCGACTCTCTCCATGCGGCCTGCGGCGGAATTCGTGCCTGTCCCCAGTCCCAGAGCCCCCGTGAAGAATGCCGAACACATTCAGCGTTCGGGGACAGGCACCCGGCTTTGCCCCCTGAAGCGCATGGGAAGCGGGACCTGTTATACGGGGCAAAGCCGTGTGCCAGTCCCCGAGATCCGGAATCCGAGCGGCGAAATCGGATGACAGTCCCCCGTGGACTGAATGCGTAACCTCAGTTAAATACTTGCGACCCCGGTACCGTTCCACTATAATGTGATTAAGTAATGGTCCGTTCCCGCGCGGACCGGTGAATTGCGCACCGGATTTTTTCTGTGCGGGTATTTTGAGGTTGCCCGGCACAGGCTTGGCTGAGATGTTCGAATCCGAGCCCACAAAGAATACTCGAGTCGCGATCGTATCGCTCTCGAACCCGTTCAACATCGGGGCGAGGCACCTAAGCTCGCTTGCCAAGGTGCACGGGTACGACGCGCACATGATTTTCGCGGGCGCCTTCCTGAAGAACGACATCCTGCCCCCCACGGACGAGGACATCGCGATTCTGATCGATCTCATCGCGGGAGAGATCAAGCCGAACGTGGTGGGCATCTCGGTGAGCTGTTCGTCGTTCTTCAAGACGGCGGTGAAGATTACCCAGGAGCTTCGCGCGAAGGGTTACGGCGGGTACATCACCTGGGGCGGAATTCATGCGATCCTCTGCCCCGAGGACTGCATGAACCATGCCGATCTCACCTTCACCGGCGAGGCCGAGGTCTCATGGGTGGAGTTTCTCGAGAGGGTCGAATCCGGCAGGCCGGTAAGCGACATCGCAGGGGCATGGGTCAGAGATCCGGACGGTAGGGTGCACGAAAATCCGCACGGCCTGGTCGCGGAAAACCTGGACGAGGTCCCCTTCCCGGACTACGACAACGATCGCAAGTACTACATCGCGCACGGGAAGCTCCAGAGGATCGAGCCCTTCAGGAAGGAGATGTACTCGATCTTCGTGCTATCAAGCCGCGGGTGCCCGTTCAAATGCGCGTTCTGCGCGACCCCCCTGATATTCGAGGACTACAAGAAGGGTCTGAGGAAAGGCAATTTCATCCGGCAGCGATCGGTCCGGAATGTCATCGACGAGATCAGCTACATCGAGGACAGCTTCCCGGACTTCAAGGCCAGCAAGGATGGCACGATCAATTTCGGCGATGATGTCTTCGTCCTTCACAAGGAGTGGGTGAAGGAGTTCACTGAGGAGTACCAGAAGCACTTCACGCGACCGTACTGGTGCTATTTCCACCCAAACACGGTGAACAAGGAGATTATCGGGATTCTTGCGGGTACCGGGCTCAAGTACGTTGACATGGGTGTGCAGTCGGGCAGCGAGCGCATCAGGACTCAGTTTTTCGACCGGACCGACACGAACGAAAAGATTCGAAGAGCGGTCGGAATTCTCCATGAGGCGAAGGTCGGGATCGTGATGGATGTCATCACGGACAACCCGTTCGATACGGAGGAAGACAAGCGGTCCGGGCTGGAGTTTTTTCTGTCGCTGAGGCGGCCGTTCACTCTGAATTATCTCAGCATGATAATGTTCCCGAAGGTCAGATTCACCCAGAGGGCACTGGAAGCCGGTTTGATAACGGACGCGGACATCGAGCAGAACCGTATGAAGGTCTTCGAGCAATGGGAAACGAAGTACGACTGGCCGAAGCGCGGTCCGAACGAGCTCTTCTGGATCGCTCTGTATACAATGACCGGGAAGACGTTCATGCCGAGGTGGTACCTCAGGTTGCTGGCGAACATGCCGCGTTTCAGGAAGCATCCCGGGTTCGTGGTGTGGATGGCGAAGCGTGCGAGCAACGCGGTCTGGTTCAGCGCGCGGATGAGGATATTCTGGAGACGGCTTTTCAAGGGGCAGATACGTCTGAGCGATATCGCGTACAGCTTCAACAAGTATCGTCGCCTGGGCCTTCCTCAGGAGTGAGGCGACCGGCGGCGTCGACGGGAGCGTTCGAGGGAAGGCCGGCAAGACAAGGTTCGAGAGGCATTTCTATATGGAAGACAAAGAGCTCGACATCGGGAGCGTAAAGAAGACCCTGGGCAAGCCGCCGCAAGGTCCGGTGCCGGAAGGCTACTACTATCACTGGAACTATGGGCCCCTGCCCAACAACCTCAGGTATCTCGAGTATCGTCTCGAAGACTTGCCGGGATACACCGACGAGAAGACCTGGCAGCCGACGAAGAAGACCCGCGCAGTGCTCATCAGCATGTCGAATGTCTATAACCTCGGCGTGCGATGGATTCAGTCGGCGGCGATGCATGCGGGCTACGATTGCCACGCGATTTTCTTCGGACGGCTTCTCGCAAACGACTGGACTCCACCTGCCGAGAAGGACTGGGAAAATCTCGGTCTTGCGCTCAGGGAGATCGATCCGCATGTCGTCGGGATTTCGATCGCCTGCACGAGCTACTGGAAGCAGGCGCTCGAGGTCGACAAGCTGGTGAAGAAGGTCTGCCCGAATGCGGTGGTGATCTGGGGATCGATCCATGTCGATGTCGCGCCGGAGCAGTGTTTCCAGCACAACGACGTGATATGTCTGGGCGAAGGCGAGCTTCCGTTCATGGAGCTCCTCGACCGGATCGAGGAAGGCAAGCCCTGGCACGACATCCCGAATCTGTGGGTGCGCGACCGGACCACCGGCAAGGAGTACCGCAACAGGATGCGTCCGGTCATCCGCGACCTCGACACCGTCCCTGCCCCGATCTGGGACGACAGGAACAAGTGGTACATCCGTTGGGAGCAACTCGGTAAGAACGAGGACCCGGCGTTCAAGGAATACTACATCTTTGTCATGACAAACCGGGGATGCCCATACCACTGCAACTACTGCGTGAATTCCGTTTTCAACCAGGGTGAATTCAGGGTCTGCGGCCACAACCGTCTCAGGCAGCGATCGGTGGAGCATGTCATGGAAGAGATGAGGCGCATGAAGGGTCGCTACTGGAATTTCGATAACCTGCAGATCAGCTTCTTCGATGACATCTTCACCCTCAACCCGGAATGGGTTCTGCAATTCGCCAGGGCGTACAAGGAGAACTTCAAAAACCCGTTCTGGTGCTATTTCCATCCGAAGAACATCCGGGGGGATGTCATGGACGCGCTGAAGGATATCGGGCTGAGCCACATCGATATGGGCGTCCAGACCGGCAGCGAGCGAATCCGCATGGACCTCATGAAGCGTCCGGAGACCAACGACTCGATCATCGAATCGTGCAACATCATGAAAGAGCGCAATATCTCCGTGGTGATAGACGTAATCACGGATAACCCGTTCGAGACCGAGCAGGACATGAAGGACTCACTCGAATTCTTCCTCACGCTTCCCGGTCCGTATTCATTCAATTTCTATTCCCTGATCTATTTCCCCGGCGTACAGTTGACGCAGATGTCGCTGGATGCGGGCTACATCAGGCGGGACCAGGTGGAGGACGAAGCGGCGAAGACGCTGAGCCAGTTCGTGGCCACGTTCCGCTACGAGGACAGGAAACCTCGCGACAGGTTCTATATCCCCCTGTTCCACATGGCGGCGCGACGGGTCTTCTCGAAAAACTTCGTGAGATGGCTTGCGAAGAAACGGCACCTCGAAAGATCGCCCTGGGTGCTCTACAAGCTGGTCGACCTCCAGAACTTCCTCGATATCCTGCGAAAGGTGACGAAGATTCCGGCGAAAATGCGGGAAGGATGGACCTGGGCCAGGTTCTACGCAAGAATCAAGCTTTACCTGCTGTGGGAAAGGCCCTACAACAAATAGGTTCGTTCCGCCAAACCGATCCGGGGAGGGAAGACACTAGTCGAGTTTCACGGCGGTGCCGTACATCGTTGTCTGGTACTTCAGCGCATTGTCGTATTCGAAAGCAGTGGACGAAATGCGCACTCCGATGACTGCGTCCCCTCCCATCTCGATCGCCTGCTGGATCAGGTTCTCCGTCGCACCATCCTCCACTTCGCGAAGCTCCGCGTTCATTGTCATGAGCCTGGAGGGATCGGTGAACGAGCTCAGTATCGTTGCGAACCCCCTCATCTGGTTTCCTTTAACGAGGCCCAGCACCTCGGTGATCTCCCGTCCCGGGACATGGTCAATTGTCGTCAGTATCATGTTTTCCTTTCCTCCAACCGTTTGACGTGTGGCCGTCAGGATCGGACGGAAGTTTACCCTTTCCGAAGTGCAAAACTCAACTCGATTCGGGTGTGTCGTGGGCGGATTGAATTAAGCCTTTAACTGGTGCAATTGTGCCTTCGACCATCGGAGATTAAGAAGGGTTAACCCGAAAGGAAGCCGATCATGGGAAAAGCGACTCGAAGCGTTCAACCGGACCCGTCAATCGGGGCGCCTCCGGGCATGTTGACCGCCGCTGGGGACGGAAAACCTCCCAGGGTCAGGGTCATTGCATATACGAGCGACAAGTTCGTCGAGCAGGAAGTCACCGCACTGGAGACTCTCCCGCAGTTTCTCGATGAAAACGATGTCACATGGATAAATGTGGACGGACTTGGGGACCTGAGGACGATCGAGAGAATCGGAGAGCTTTTGGGTCTGCATAAGCTGGCCCTTGAGGACATCGTCGGCGGCGAACACAGGGCCAAGGCCGAGGAATACAAGGAACACCTGTTTGTGATCGTCCGCATGATCGAACCCGCCCCGAAGCTGGAAATGGAACAGCTCAGCTTGTTTCTCGGACAGAAATTCGTGATCACTTTCCAGGAGCGGGAAGGCGACTGCCTTGAACCGGTACGTGCGCGTCTGCGCAACCCGTCAGGCAGGATGAGAGAGAACGGGGCGAGCTATCTGGCGTACGCGATTATCGACGCGGTCATCGATGGATATCTTCCCGTTCTCGAGGATCTGGGGGAACGTATCGAGCTTCTTGAGGATAAAATCCTTGCTCAGCCGAAGGCCGATATCGTGTCCGAAATCCACGAAGTGAAAAGAGCCCTCCTGAGTATCCGTCGGGCCGCATGGCCCCTCAGGGATGTGATCAACTCCCTTCTCAGGGAACAGGGAAGCTTCATCTCCGACTACACGCGGGTCTACCTGAGGGACTGCTCCGATCACGCGATCCAGGTGATCGATCTTGTCGAGAACTACCGCGAAATCTGTTCCGACCTGATGAACGCCTACCTCTCAAGCATCAGCAACAGGCTGAACGAGGTCATGAAGGTCCTGACGATAATCGCCACGATATTCATGCCCCTCTCTTTTCTCGCCTCCCTCTATGGGATGAACTACAACACGCAGAAATCGCCGCTCAATATGCCGGAGCTTAACTGGTACTTCGGCTACCCCTTCGTACTGCTCCTGATGCTGGGAACCACCTGTACGATGCTGATGTATTTCCATTCAAGAGGCTGGATCGGACGAGGTTCGTCCAGGTAACCCTGTCTACCCGCAACTTCGCCCCGATTTTGTCTTATACTTCCGTCGCGAAAAAGCCGGATGAGTCCGGCAGGACAATTCGGAGGTCAAGAGACTTACCATGCAAAGGCTCTGCATAACAGCTTTATTCCTGGCTCTTGTCTTTGCCGTCGGGGCACTCGCACCATGGAGCGCCTCGGAAGCGGGCGATTACAGCGATATCGTAAGGCATGTGCCGCAGCAATGGCGGGACGACGTGGCAAGAGTGCTCGATCTCGCCGGCGCCGACTGGAACGACGACGAGCTCATCGCAGCGCTAAGTACCTATCCGCCCGATTCGCCGAAGTTCCGGGCCGTGTGTTACCTCATCGCGAACATGGACAAACATGTTTACGTGGACTACGTAAACCCGGATGATCCGTTAAATCCCTTCAGCCCCGAGGACAAGGACATCGACTGGGTAAGGGAATATGTGTGGGACTACTCGACAATGACAAGCGACCTTCTGATCGAGAATGTCGAGTGGGCATTCGCGGCAAGAGAGCGTTTTGCGTGGTGCAGGGATCTTCCCGAGGACGTTTTCTTCGAATATGTGCTTCCCTACCGTTCGACCCAGGAGCCGCTTCATTCCTGGCGACCCATGATGTTCGAGAGATTCGCTCCCATGCTCTCGGGGCAGAAAACCGCACTCGACGTCGCGGAGCTGGTGAACACGTACAACACGGGGATTTTTCACTTCGATCCGCTTTATTACCGTCATCCGGAAGATCGCGACATCCCTACCCTGCTTTCATGCGGCTCGGGTCGATGCGAGGACATGTCGAATCTGTCGAACTACAGCCTGAGATCCGTGGGAGTGCCGACGACGAGCGACTTCACCCCGCGATGGCCGAAGGGCGACAACAACCATGCATGGAATGTCGTCTTCTCCGGGGGAAAATGGTACTCGTTCATGGGCTGCGAGGCGCGCACGGATCCCACCTGGGACGCGATCAGGACGAGCATTTTCGCCAAGGTTTACAGGGAGAGTTTCTCGGCCGAGCCGATCATGGGTCCGGCCCCGGACGGCACCCAGCCGCCCCGTCTCATGCGCACACCCGCTATCGATGTGACTGCGGAATACACGACAGTGAGCGATGTCACTCTGCCGGTGAACAATCCGTCCCGTGCGACATACCTGTGCGTTTTCAACTTCGGGGACTGGCAGGATGTGGCCGGCGCATGGGCGGAGGGAGAGAACGTGCCGTTCAGGGATGTCGGAAACCAGGACATCCTGTACTGCGCGACCCGATATGTCGAGGATGAGACCGGATGGGGTACGCACTATCCCGTCGCGATTCCATTCGTGCTGCACCGGGACGGAAACATCGAATACACCGATCCCTGCCCGCAAGCGGTCCCGGAGTCGGATATCGTCCTCACGGGCTGGAATGCCTCATCCACTCTGGAGGACGGCAAAGAGGTCACTCTGTTCCGGTACGTGGGGTGTGAGGACCCTGAAGCACCTAGTCCGATGGAGTGGAAAACACTGGCAACGATTGTGGCGACGCCGGAGGGAGACATCGTCTCAGCGTCATTCCCCGCGACCGCCATCCAAGGCGGACTATACCTGCTTTCCGACTCGACCGATCCCGGTGCATTCCGCGAAGGCTCCCGACCGTTTGTGTGGCACAAAGAGGGGATCGTCTACTACTGATAATCCCGCCACCATGAAGTAGCGGCACGGCATGCCGTGCCCCTACACCAACAGCCCCTAATGGATAGAGCGTCCGGTGGGCTAGAATCCAAACCCCGTGTCGAAGGGATTGTCGAACGCCCAGTCGCCGTAACCTCCCGGGCCCAGACCGAAATGCGGGCCGTATTGCGGGGGGACGTCGAATAGGGGAGTCTCGAACATCTCCGGACCGTACTTGTCGAGGATGTCATGCACCGGACCGGGGTCCGGCCACGGAAACGGCGGGTACTCGTATTCGTAGAGCTTCCCGGGATCGAATATATAGACCGGGTGAGTTTTGGTCGTGAGCTCATACACTCCCGCGCCCGAGAAGGCCTTGACGCGAATGTAGAACGTGCCCTCCGGTGGATACATGACCGTGAAGACCTCCGGTTGAGCGCTGCCGTTCGAGTACGCTACCGGTGTGTAGTCCTCTTCGTAGAGGTACACATTGAAATTGGGGTCGGGAGGTCCGAACCAGTCCAGGTTCACGTCCAGGATTCCCGCGGCGACCTGGGTGTCGATGTAGACCTTGTAGTAATCGTTCTGATCGAGCTCGGAGTTCGCGGCACTGCGCCACGGCGTGTTGAACGCTATCGGCAGGGCAGCGTCCATCGTTTCGATCGTGTCATTCTCGGGTTCGATTATGTTCTCGAGGGCGGCCACCTTCAGACGATAGCTGCTCGCACCCCAGCTTGCCTTCACGCGAAGGTAATAAGTGCCGCTTGGGGCCTCCCACGCGTAGACATCCTTGGGGCTGCCCGAAATCGTGCTGTCGTAGTCGACCGGCTGGACCTCGCTGTCATAGAGGTACAGGTTGAGAGTAGCGTCCGGGTTGGTCCATCCGAGCTTCGCATAGATGCAGCCCGGCTCGTCGAGGCCCAGATAGTAGTAGTCATTCTGATCACCGCCCGAATCGACGGTTCCGTCAACATAGTGGAAATCAGTAACGTACTGGGCGTTGGCGGTGCTGTCGTTCGGCTCTCCCTCCGGAGTCGCAGACCAGACTATCTGCGAATCCCGTTCGGGGGAAGTCTCGTCAACCGGCGCGACCGTGCGACCGGGCTGGTCCGAGGAAAGCTCACCGGGAACAGCGGGAGCAGTGGGTGCCTGGCTTGACGGCGCGCTCGTACACGCCGTCGCCGTCAGAATGAGCAGCAACACAAACAGAAGTCCTGAAGATCTGGAGAACATGGGAATTTCCTCCTCGGTTAGTTCTATTTCCCACACCGCTGTCCCTGCGTGGATCGCATGACGCCCTGAGCGCGAAGCGATTCATAGAATCATTCTACCCCCGACCTGGGGTCCCGTCAAACTGTCTCGCAAAGATATGTCGCGAACTACTTGTTTTCGCCAAGGATCGATTGCAGGTCCTTCCAGAGCTGATTCCTCTTGATGCTTGTCAACTGCTCCTCAATGATCTTGATGTGCCTGTCTTCCTCTCGGGCCATGGTGTTGAACATCTCTTTCAGAAGCGCATCCGTGCTGAAGGTTATCTTCTTCTGGTAAAAAGCATATGCGCGCCTTTCGTTCTCCAGGGCGATCTTGAGGATGTCGATATCTGTCGGATTGGACGGAAGAGCGACCGACTCATCCGCCTCGCTGACATCGTAGTCCCCGACCTTCTTCACCTCGACCCCTTTCAGTGCCGGATGGCTGAGGACTTCCATCCTCTTGCCCTCCAGCCTCGCCTTGTGGCCGACTTCGAACTGCGCGAGCCACTCGAACAGTTTCCGGCCCTGCGGAGAGCCGGTTTTCCTTGCGGCTGCGGCATAGAAGTCCCGGGCATGCCGCTCCATGGCGATGCCCTTGTCGAGCAGTTGCACCACCTTGATAAGCGACTCTTTCAGGTCTTTTGGATTCATAACCGCTCCTTCCGGGCTCCTGGGACCCCGGGACAACAATTGTATTTTACCACATAGGCTCATCCAACCGCCTTCAGGTTGCCCTGAACTGCCTTTTCTGAGCCGCGACAGTCATGGAGCGGTCCTGCTGCGATGGACCGCTCGCTTACGCTCGCGGCTCTGAATCCGAGCCGCGACAGTCATGGAGCGGTCCTGC
>Ga0315294_10009719_pt1 | contig 10555 bp, 12 predicted proteins | sample YL17G13_40_MG_FD_203626 | JGI IMG/M metagenome (GOLD analysis project Ga0315294, IMG submission 203626) | Sediment microbial communities from Yellowstone Lake, YNP, Wyoming, USA - YL17G13_40 | ecosystem: Environmental > Aquatic > Freshwater > Lake > Sediment | place: USA: Wyoming | collected...
CGAACCAATGGACAAGTACCTTCCGCTCATCCAGGTCATTGCTGGTGGCCTGCTGGTCATTGTCGGCGGCTTCGTTGCCAACGTCTTGCTACAGCAGCGAAACAGACTCTACGAGCGGCGAGAGCTCAAGAGGCAAAAGCTGGAACAGCTATACCAACATTCCTCTGCCGTTGAGGCGTCCGTTGGCCAATTTGTGGTTTTCTGGGCGGCGTTCCCCGCGACGAAGAAAACTGACCGCCTTGGGGAAGACGGGAAATCTGCGATGGAGAACCTGAAGCTCATTGCCCTCTTCTACCATCCCGAGTTGGGCAATGAGGTTCGGGTGATCGAAGAGCGGTTTGAGCAGTTCCTCGGATCTATTTCGCGGTATGCAGAGGCGGTGCTGGAGAAGAAAGGGCCAGTACCAGAGCTTTTCAAAGAGACAGTGAACGATCCGGCCGAGGCCGTCCGAGCAGCGCGCCAATCGCTTATTGGGGCAGCCGCTCGTCTTGCTCGCCGCTATGAGTAGAACGAGGGGGACCGGCTAAACATTCGATGAGAGAAATGGAGGTGCGAAATGGGATTGCTGAAATGGCTTTTCGGCAAACGGCAAGACGTTGACACTCCGGGGGATATCTGGATATCTGATATCTTGTGACACCATACTCAATTCAAGACCGAATAAGTAAGGTGTCCACAGAATTGACAGCAGCTTTTGAGCCCTCAGCACGGTTTCCGTGCAAAGGTTCTTCTCAGATCGACTCCATTCCAAGCTCCCGAAGGGCGGCACGGACCCGGTTGCATACCCGTTCGGCATTCTCAATGGCACGCTGTGCATCTTGTGCTGTCACCCCCGCCGCCTCGCCCGGATAGCGAGTCGCAACGGCATAATCAGTCAATTCCTCGGCGTCGCGCAGCGTCAGAGGCCATTCCGCATGGTCACTGCATAATTCGAGCAAGGTGGAAATGTTGTGAGTGCGAGGGAAGTCCACACCGTGACAGACAAGATAGGCCTTGAGATACTTTTCCGCGCATTGCTGGGCATGGTAGGCAACAAGATGGTAGGGAGGATGCTGCTCCCCGGGGAGGGCGAGTCCTATATGCGCGAAACGCAGGTCGTCATCGGCGTAGGTAAGCCATTCCCTGACTTTGCGCTGGACCTCTTCATTTGGCGTTTTCATAAAGGACTCTTCCCTCCAGTGAGGCGGGCCGAGCAATCGTACCAGGAATCTGGCGGTCCTGCTCGAATTCTTCGGGGGTCAGGACAACGATGTCTCGCGCCAATCTCAGACCCCACAAAGCCCTATCTATGGCCAGTGTCAGAACTCGACGGCTTCCCGTGACCGGGCATATAACCAGGATATCCACGTCGCTCCGGTCGTCAGCAGTCCCTCTTGCCTGAGAACCGAAGAGGATGATCTTGTCTGGATGGAAGCCGTCCACCAGCCGCTGCCTGATCTCATTCAGTGTCTCATCGCTGATCATAGCCGCTCTCGTGCCTAATCATGAAAACGATCCTGCCCTATATTATACGCAGTCTGACTATGACTGCAAATCGCCAGATGGTCTCTGACGGTTCGGATCAATCGACGCTGGGTCGGCGAGGCACCCTATCTGACCCGCCGGAAGAGCCCATACGTTCTCGGCGAGCGGATAGAACTCGGTGCCTGGGTACGCGACGAAACTTTGCGCCGGCTGCAAGTCAGCGAGTGCCGACCAGAAGCCTTTCGTCGGACGCGGATCCAGCGAGAACTTGGCCTCTACGGCGACCAAAGGCTCACCGCCGGGGGGTTGCAGAACCAGGTCGATCTCCGCTCCCGCCGAGGTCCTGTAGAAATAGGCGGCGGTGTTCGATCTCACGATGGATAGGACCTGTTCCATGCACCAGCCCTCCCATGAGGCCCCGGCCGCCGGATGACCGAGGAGTTGCTCCTGGGTCTGAATGCCGAACAGGGCATGCAAGAGGCCGGTATCTCTCAGGTAGACTTTGGGCGATTTCACCAGCCGCTTCTTGAGGTTGGTGTGGAGCGGCTGGAGCTGCCGGACCATGAAGGTATCCTCCAGCACGTTCAAGTATCTTCGGGCGGTCTTGGAGTCCACCCCGAGGCTGCCGGCGATCTTGCTGGCATTCCACAACTGTCCCTGGCAGTGGGCAAGCATCAACCAGAACCGCCGCAATGTGACTGCTGGTATGTGCAAGCCAAGGTTGGGGATATCTCGCTCAAGGTATGTCTGGATGAAAGCCTCTCGCCACTTCAATGAGGCCGAATCCGACTCCGCGAGAAAGCTCTCTGGGTAGCCACCCCGATTCCAGAGCCGGTTGATGCTCTCCGGCGAAGCGTCAACCTCCTGCAGATTGAAGGGCTTCAACTCGTGGTACACGATGCGACCGGCCAGGCTCTCGGACGACTGCTTCAGCAAAGCTGGGGACGCGGAACCAAGGATCAGAAACCGCCCCGGCCGCCGCTGCTCGTCGATGAGAGATCGGACCACCGGGAACAGATCGGGCCTGCGTTGGATTTCGTCGATGATGACGAGAGAATCGGCTACGGAGCGAAGGTAGAGTTCGGCATCGCTCAGCTTGGCCAAATCGGACGGCCGCTCCAAATCGAGATACACAGCCTTATCTGAACGGCTTTTCGCGATCATCATTGCCAAGGTGGTCTTGCCTACTTGGCGAGACCCGATAATCCCCACCGCTGGAAACTGGCCCAGAGATGAGAGGATGTCATTTTCAAGACTTCTCTTAATCATCCTTGCATTTTAGGAATTCGATTCCGAATTTGCAAGGATTATTCGGGCGCGATCTCGTGTTTGATCTGGCTCAGGAGGTTGATGGCTTCGATGGGGGTGAGGTTGTTCACATCGGTGGAGGCGAGTTTGTCGAGGACGGATTTGTGCTTCTGGACGAACAGGGCGTCGCCGTCGGGCTCCTTGGTCTTGTGCTTGGCGAGCCGGGCGCCGGTGGCCTCTTTGGCGAAGACGGATTCGAGCTCTTCAAGGATTTCGTTGGAGCGGGCGAGGATGGATTTCGGGAGGCCGGCCAGCTTGGCGACGTGGATGCCGTAGCTTTTGTCGGTGCCGCCCGGCAGGATACGGTGCAGGAAGACCACCTCGTCCATCCATTCGCGGACGGCCACGTTGCAGTTGCGGATATTGCCGAACAGCTCGGCCAGCTCGGTCAACTCGTGATAGTGCGTGGCGAACAGGGTTCGGCACTTGAGGCGCGTGGCGATGTGCTCGGTGATGGCCCAGGCCAGGGCCAGGCCGTCATAGGTGCTCGTGCCCCGGCCGACCTCGTCGAGGATCACGAGGGACCGGGCCGTGGCGTTGTTGATGATATTGGCCGTCTCCGTCATCTCGACCATGAACGTGGACTGGCCCCGCACCAGCTCATCGGAAGCCCCGACGCGGGTGAAGATCCGGTCCACCAACCCGATTTCGCTCTCTTTGGCAGGGATGAATGAGCCGGCCTGCGCCATCAGTGCGAGCAGTGCGATCTGGCGGATGTAGGTGCTCTTGCCGCTCATGTTCGGGCCTGTGATGACGGCGATGTCGCCCGCCCCGTCGCCCAGCTCGACGTCGTTGGGCACGAACTCGGCCCCGAGCATCTCGGCGAGGACGGGGTGCTTGCCCTCTCGGATCGTCAGACGTGCATCGTCGGTGACTTTGGGCCGGTGGTAGTTGCGCCGTCCGGCGATGTAGGCGAGACAGGCTAAGCAGTCGCATTGAGCAACCGTCTCAGCGAGCCGCTGCAAACGCGGCACATACTTGGCCGATTCCGCCCGCAGGTCCTCGAACAGCCGCTGCTCCAATTCCAGGGCCCGCTCCTCGGCCGTCAGTACTTCGTTCTCGTACTCCTTGAGCTGCTCCGTGATATACCGCTCGGCGTTCTTGACCGTTTGCTTGCGGATGTAATCCGCCGGGACCTTGTCCGCTGAGACGTTCGTGATCTCGATGTAGTAGCCGAAAACCTTGTTGAACCCGACTTTGAGGTTCGCGATGCCGGTTCGTTGGGCCTCCTGTTTTTGATAGTTGCGCAGCCAGCTTTGGCCGTCCGTGGAGATCGACCGAAGCCGGTCCAGCTCCTGCGAGAACCCGTTCCGGATAACACCGCCATCCCGCAAATGCGTGGGGCAGTCCGGCTCGACCGCCGATTCCAGCAGGCCGGCCAACTCATCCATGCTGTCGCATTGCCCCGCAAGTCGAGCGTTCAGATTTGCCTGCAATCCGCTCAACAACTGGCGCAGCTTGGGCACCTGCCGCAAAGTGCGGGCGAGGCCGAGAAGGTCGCGAGGACTCGCGCGAAATGTGCTGATGCGGGCCGCAATCCGCTCCGTATCGGCGATATTGGACAGCAGCTCGCGGGTCTTCGTCAACGTCTGCAGGTCTTCCTTCAACTCCTGGATCGCATCCTGCCGCAACTCGATGGCAGCCACATCGCATAGGGGCATGCACAGCCAGTTCCGAAACATCCGGCCGCCCATGCCGGTCAGTGTCTCGTCGAGGCAGGCCAGCAGCGAGCCCCTGCGGCTCTCGGCCCGGATCGTCTGAAGGATCTCCAAGCTTCGCAAGGAGACCGGGTCGATCTGTAGGAACTCTTTGCGGCTGATTCTGCGGAGGCTCTGAATATGCCCGAGCGTGGTCTTTTGCGTCTCGTTCAAGTATTCGAGAATGGCCCCGGCCGGCGGGATGAGGTCCTGATCTCCATCGCTGATGCCGAACCCCTCCAGCGTCGCGGTGCCGAAATGCTTGAGCAACCTCTGGCTCGCCTGGTAGGGATCGAAATACCAGCTTGGCCGCTCCGTGATGATCGCGGGGGTCAACCGGCTGATATCGTTCGCGAGCCGGCGAGTCTCGACTTCGAACAACTCACCGCGGCGGTCCGCGAGCAGACACTCGGCAGGAGCGAGCCTCTGCAATTCATCGAGCAGCTCCTTCTCCACGACGCGTTGGACGAAGAAATGCCCCGTCGAGATATCGACCCAGCTTAGCGCCGCATAGCCCTTGACGTCAAGGTCGATCGCACAGAGGAAGTTGTCTTTCTTGTCTTCGAGGAGCATGTCGTCCGTGAGCGTGCCGGGCGTCACGATGCGGACCACATCGCGTTTGACGACCCCTTTGGCCGTCTTCGGGTCCTCCACCTGCTCACACACGGCGACGCGATAGCCGGCTTGGAGCATCTTCTTGAGGTAGCCGTCAATCGCATGGTACGGCACGCCGGCCAGTGGAACGGGATTCTCGCTACCCTTATCCCGGCTGGTCAAGGTCAACCCGAGCACCTTCGAGCACGTCTTGGCGTCTTCGTAGAAGGTCTCATAGAAGTCGCCCATGCGGAAAAACAGGATGCAGTCCGGGTGTTTCTGCTTGAAATGCTGAAACTGCCGCATCGCCGGACTCAGGTTTTCCATCGGTTGTGTCATAAGTCCGATTATAGCGATGACCGCCGCTTTCACAACCGCGTTGGCCAAGCACCAGCAGCTTGTAGACGGCTTTTTCTGTGTCCCATCTGAAAGTGGGCTTGACCGGTCGGTACGGCATGGTATACTCGTAGCCATTGGGAAGACAGTCAGGCGACATAAGCACAGTGTAGGAGGCCCATTAGACAGCCGGTATTGCTACCTTTCACCTCAACCAGAAAAAAGAGAGACGAGCATGAGCGTCGAGAACAAGCAATCGCGCGATGTCAAACGGTCCTATGGCTTTCTGTGGTTCGGTGGAGTCATCGCCGCTTATTTTTTCCTCGGCGGGAAAGCCGCGTGGACATTCAGTTCCGGGTCGCCGAGCATCATCTTTGGCTCTCTCCTGGGATTTGCTTTGGCACTGGGGACGTGCGCGCTGTGGCATGTCCTCTCAAGACGGAGGCGAAGGCGGAATCAGGTCGTCAGGGCAATCGGTCTGACGTTCTTCGTAGTCGGCTGTCTCACCCCGATGTTCATGGTGGAACCCACTGGTTTTGGCGGAAAACCGCCTTCTTTAGACCTGGATGACGTGGTGACATACATTCTCATGTATGTCTTCTTCCTTACACCCGCGTATTTTTTGTGCTTTGGCGCACGCAGAACCTCGCCTGACGTGCCGACCGTGGCCATCGGAGACCATGCGCAGCCCCGCCCAATCGCCGCTTGATGGGAGCCGTCGGGAGGGTGGCCAGTAGGCGTCGGCGAATCCGTTTGACCTGATGGCGGTCACAGAGTATACTTCTGAGTGATGGGAGAATCCTTACCGTGTGAGGTCAGAAATGGACACTGCAAAAATCACCCGCGAGATGGAATCGTTGCCGCCGGAAGCGCAGAAGGAAGTCATCGACTTCTTGGCCTTCCTCAAGACTCGATACCCATCCTCCCCAGTCGCCAAGCGTACGAAACAAGCCAAGTTGACCGACGAACCATTCATCGGCATGTGGCGAGATCGCAAAGACATGCAGGACAGTACGGCGTGGGTGCGGAACTTGCGTCAGTGCCAGTAGAAGTGCGGCCGGTGAGCACTCAGAAGATCATTGACCCTGCTATTCAGAGCAGTCGGTTGACATCATGCGAGAGCGACTGAAAGGCGTCGCAGACACGGGCAACCAGAGACTCCATCCTCCGGGGGTCGAGGTCCAGGGCATAGGCATGGCTAAAAAAATGTCGGAAGGCGAGAAACTGCTTCAACTCTTCGGCTGTACTCTCCGAGATGATTTGATGTTCAGCAGAGGCCGTCAGCAGGTCACGGTGCCAGGCTGGACCTTCCGGAATGGGAATGCCTTGGGCCAAGAGGACCTGCTTGAGGATGGTCTCGACACCATTGTAGAAGTTGTGCAACAATGTGGCTACCCCCGCCAACTCGAGGGTAGACAATTTCACCAACCGATTTCCTGGCGGCATAGCCGTCAGAGTCTTCTGAATGGCCTCGTACTCAGACTGCACTCGTTCCCTCAAGTCAGCCATACAGAGGCACTCCGTCGCGTCGGATGAGGTCGAGGAACTTCGAGCGGCCCGACAGATCGACAAGATCGACCGGCTTGGACACGGCGAACATGAGTTCTCCATAGAAACGGAAGAAATCGTGAGGAGCAATGCCCTCGACGGCCAAATCGATATCCCGCCCCTCTCGTGTCGCGTCCAGGCTGGAGCCAAAGAGCAAGGCCCTCTTGACGCCGTACTTTCGACAGAGACTCTGTATGGCTTTTTGATCCGTTTCGGTGATCATGGCTCAATTATACTTCCGCAGGAAACCTGCCGCCAGTCCCCAGCGATGCCGATTCCGATAGCTCCGACAGGATCGAGCGGACTTTGGCCTTCAAATCCCTGTGCTGAAGTGCCTCCAACAAATGCTTCTGCCGGTCGGTGAAGGCAACGGGGGTCAGCGGATCGAAGTCGGCTACGTTGCACGCTCGATGGATGGCGCGAATCAGGTCGTCGATGCCGCTGCCCTGCTTGGCGCTGATCCGAACCATTTCTCCCAGATGTCCCGGCAGGCAGGCGGGATCGAGTTGTGGCGGTAGGTCGGCTTTGTTGAGAACGACGATGGTCCGCCTGTTGGCGAGCTTGTTCATCAAACCCTCGGCGATCTGACTGGCCAGCTGGCTGAGGTCCAGGATCAGCAAGATCAAGTCGGCGCGTTCGATGATCTCGATACTCGCACGCTGGGCCGCTTGATCAACGCTGGCGGATGCCGCGATTCCAGAGTCGAGACCCGCTGTGTCGATGATTGTTGCTGCCAGCGGCGGGATGTGAATCTGCGCGGACACCCAGTCGCGGGTAGTGCCTCGGATGTCCGAGACAATCGCCTTCTCGCGACCCGCCAGGGTATTGAGCAAAGTGCTCTTGCCCGTGTTGGGTGGGCCGGCCAACGCAATCGTGCAGCCGCCGATAATCAGCCGAGCCGGCTCACTGTGCTTGAGGATGTCCCGTGCCTCTGCGGCAATCTTCTCAAGAGACATCGAATCGAGGCGGTCCTGCCATTGACGAATCCTCTCAGACAAGCCGGCCTTCACCTGATTGGTGATGACCGCGGCGCCCTCCATTGTCTTGACGGTGGTGAGGGCCAGCTTGGCTTCGATGCTGATGGAATCGAGGTTTTTCTCATCCGTCAATATCCGGCTGAGCAACTGCTCGGCCGGTACGACCTGCACCCCCTGCCGTCGCAACAGCTCCATGATTCTCCCAACGATGAGCGGGTTGCCGTGGCAATGGACGGCATACGTGTGGACTCCTTCGCCGCCGACGGTGACCTCGTCGATCATCTCGCCGTCATCGACGATGTTGCCCCGTACAATCCGGCCATCCGCAAGCTCGAATGATTTTTCGCCCTTGCTCCGAAAGACCTTTCGCAGGATCGCCTCCGCCGAGTCGCCGAGAACCTGAATGGTGGCAATGGCGCCCACCCCCTGACCGGTCATCACCGCCGCGAAGACAGCCATGCGACAACCTCAGATCAGTTCCTCGCTCTTGTCTTCGACGTACTTCATGTAAGCCAGGACGATGCCTTTGATGACCAGGTGCGGGACGTAGTTGTCCACGAAGGGGCAGTCGTCCTTGATGATCTCGGCGCCGGAGCCGGTGATAACCGTCTGGGGCCAGCGGCCGATCTCCTCTGCATACCGGCGAACGATCTCCTCCAACGTCCCGATGATCGAGTAGTAGAGGCCGCAGTTGATGGCGTCGGCGGTATTCTTGCCGTAAGGGCCGCTCGGCCGATGAACCGTGACCTTGGGAAGCTGAGCGGTGTTATCCTTCAGTGCCTGGGCACTGATATCGAAGCCGGGGCAGATGACGCCGCCCTGGAAGGCACCGTGCTCATCGACGAGATCGATCGTCACCGCCGTGCCGAAATCCGCCACGACAACCGCGTCTTCAACGACGTCGAAGGCCGCTGCTGCCGCAACCACACGGTCCGTCCCGACCTTTCCGGGATCATCGAGCCAGACTGAGATCGGCAGCGGGATGTCCTCGCCGACCATGCGGATGTTCTCGCCAAGGTCCTCGTCAGCGATTCGCCGGACGAGGTCGGTCCATACGGGCTTGACGCTGCTGACAACGATCACGCCGTCCCGCTTCTTCTCCTTCGAGTTTTCAAGGACGGGGATCTTCCGCCACGAATCGACCAGGCAATCCCTCAACTGGGCCTCGGACCCTCCCGGAATCGAGCGAATGAAATCCTCCGTGCCGTCGAGAAAAACCCCGACGCCGATATTCGTATTCCCAATGTCTACAGCAATGATGTTCATTGTTCTTTCTCTTGACGCCCTCGCCCCTTGTCTCGCTTCTACTGCATTTCGCCGCCATTGTCAACCTGATACCGGTTTACGTGGCGGCCCCTTTCTTGTATAGTCTCAAGATGGACAAACGTGAGTTCCCCAATGTGGACAGAGGCGCGTTCGTGGTAGGATCGCTCTTGGAGCCGTCCGACGAGAAATCCTATTGGTTGTCCAAAACCCCCCGCGAGCGTTTGGCCGCCGTCGAGCTGATGCGTCAGATCATCTATGGCTACGATCCATCTACTCTCCGATTTCAAAGAGTTTTTGAGATTGCTCAACGCTCACCACGTTGAGTATCTGCTCATCGGCGGATACGCGGTGGGTTACTATGGCTATCCGCGTGCGACCGCCGATCTGGAGGTATGGATTGCCCTGCATCCCGCCAACGCAGACAAGGTGGTGGCCGTCCTCAAGGAATTCGGCTTTGACGACCCCGAGCTGTCGGCGGACCTGTTCCTGAAGCAATGGCAGATCATCCGTTTGGGCCTCCCACCAGCCAGGATAGAGCTGACGACAACGATTTCCGGCGTCGATTTCGGCGAATGCTACGCCGCACAGGTAACAGACGTAGTGGACGGGGTACGAGTCAACCTGATTGACCTGGATCATCTCAAGACCAACAAGAAAGCCTCCGGCCGGCATCAGGACCTGGCCGACCTCGAACACCTGCCGTGAGCCAAGAGCCGCAGACCGTCAGCCGTGTCGAAGCAGACGCTGAATGACGGAAAGCTCATCATGCAAAGCACAACACCGCCGGTAGTCTGCACGCACTGCCATCGAGAAGCTTGATTTTGTAGTAGACAATTCGGCCTTGGCAGTCACTATGTCTACGGATACCCGGAGATCCGAGGATTTCGCGTTGCACGAACCGAGCGACATAGAGCTTGTACGAGCCGTGATTGCCGGCGACAGGGCCGCTTACGGAACACTTTACGACCGTTATGCGCCTCTGGTCCGGGCGGTCTGTTACGACCATGTTCGGAACCTGGCCGACGCTCAGGACCTCGCCCAAGATGTGTTCCTGCGGGCCTACGAGCGGCTCGACCGACTTCGCAAGTCCGACAGCTTCGGCCGGTGGCTGGTCGCCATCGCCCGGCATCGCTGCCGCGAATGGCGACGCCAGGTATCGCGCGACCGGCGCAGGCAGGGATGTCTGCTTGAGATCGAATGGGCCGGCACGAGTGCCGACAACGACGGAGAACTCGCACGACTCGGCAGACTGATGTGACCTGCCCTACGGATGGTGGACGCGGGAACCGCTAACACCAGGCCGCCTGTTTCATAGGGGTTAGTTGTCCTGCTTCGTAACGTCGTTCATATTCCGCCGGACTGAGA
>Ga0315294_10009721_pt1 | contig 10554 bp, 18 predicted proteins | sample YL17G13_40_MG_FD_203626 | JGI IMG/M metagenome (GOLD analysis project Ga0315294, IMG submission 203626) | Sediment microbial communities from Yellowstone Lake, YNP, Wyoming, USA - YL17G13_40 | ecosystem: Environmental > Aquatic > Freshwater > Lake > Sediment | place: USA: Wyoming | collected...
AATCTCAGTTCTTCCACACTCGAAAAAGTGAATAAAATTCTAGCTCCAGATTCTATGACTGGCTGTTCTATGTGGGCTGATAAAACCAAAAACCGTTATTCGGCTCCGTGGCATTATGTTGATCTTCCCATAAGTCAGCCAGTAACTGATAAAAACGTTTTGAGTTTCTACCCAGACAAGAAATCGAATATCATTATCCAAATCAATAAAAAAATAGAGTCGTTAAAAAACCCTTCTACGCCTTTAGAAAAAAAGAAAAATGATTTAATGTTTTTGATACATTTCATGGGTGACCTTCACATGCCTTTGCACTGTGCGTCAAACAACGATGCTGGGGGTAATAATGTTCGTGTATTATTTTATTCCCCAGGCGATGAGGCCAATAAAACACGAACAATGACTCTACACGCCATTTGGGACAATTTGATTCAGTATAAATCCAATGAATATCCAGAATATTTCGGAGACATTCTTAATAATCGTTTGAATGGTCAGCAACTAATGTGGACATACGGTGGGCCAGAAAACTGGGCGGTTGAAAGCTACATCATAGCCAAAGAAGTTATTTATAAAGTACATATGGACAACAACACTCTTCCTATGAGTTATTACACAACAATGAGACCCATTGCTGAAGAGCAATTGCTTAAAGCCGGAATAAGGTTGGCCTTTATCCTAGAAGACATTTTTAAATGACACCATATCGTTGCAAGTGCGGCTCATTCGCCAGTCCTGTTAAACCTTGCCTGAAATGCGGAAGAGTTCCTGTCTCAAATAAAGTGGTTTGTTCTGAGCATGACTGGCTTAATCAGCTAGACCACGAAACAGGAGAACCGATCATGGTTTGTCAAACCTGTGGATTAATGCAAGATATAGTTTTTCATGATAAAAAAGAAGGGGCCACCAATTTATAAAGGTTGGTAAAAGTGGCCCCTTTAACCGGACAATGTCACGGTTCTCTCTTTTCGCGGGAGACCGCGTGGGTTGAAACTATGGAGTAACTCCTAAATATTCGTCAATCTTCTTCTGTTTTTCCTCATCAGTCAAATCTTTTCTGGCATCAATATACACACCAAAGGATATGTCCTGAAATGTGGTTTGAATAGCCAACGTCGCAGCTTTCAAAATGCTCTTTCCTGGGTCTGGAATGTTCTGAAAAAAGCGCTTCTGCAGCAACAGCGTCCCAATAAATTTGTTGAGGAACCTGCCGTATTGAACCGTTTTTATTCTTGTCAGAAAAAGTCCAATAAGAACAGGAATCAGAAAACCTAAAATCAATACAATAAGGTGACTCAAATTCAGGTTTACAAAAAAATCCTTCAGCATAGTCAAATCCATAATTTAATGTCCTTTCTTTTTTTAAATTTCTTACCAATATATATCTGCTGGATTAATATCTGGTGGCTCATTCCATAATAATTCAAGGAATTGCCTTTCCGTACTTGCAATGGATTGATGAAGAATTCCTATACCACCACGCTCCTTCCACGCTCTTATGTTGTTTCGGTCATCATCAACGAGAACAGACATCTCATAAGGATCTACATATTCGGATTTGGTCTCTGATAAATAGAGAGATGTTCCAGGAATGTTCTTTTTAACCCAAAGTAATTTTCCTGATGGGGCTGCTGAAAATTTTCCAGGGGACGATAGAATGGTCGGATTGAACGGCCTGAAAATCTTCCACAGCTCTCGGCCATCCGCAAACCAGCCCATATCTGCCCAGAAACTCTCTCCGGCCTTCTCTACGGCATCATACATCACTTGCTTGTCTTCCGCACTAGCCTCATTTCCTAGGCCTTTGGCGGGGCCTTGACCGAGGTTTCTGACTGCCTGATCGAAATCGGTCAATGTTTGATCTAAATCGAGAAATACCTTCATATCATAAGTTCTCGTATTAACTGATAATTAACTTAAACGGTTAAGTAGATTGTTCAAATATATTCGTAAAACACTGTGGTCAGAACATATAATTCATCTAAAAGAGGAACACAGTTATGCAAATAATGAGAAAGGATTACATCTTTACAATCGATGAACAGGGTATTTCTGTTTATGCTGACGACTATCATGCAGGTGAGTTCTTATTTGACGAGGAGTTGGAGAAGCTGATTTATGAGCATCTTAAAAAGAAATATGAAAAGAAAGAGATCAAAAATGACAACAAACTGTCAAGTTAAAAAGCTACATTTCACGGTGACCGGCGAGTTCATAACTGAGCATGCCAGAGACCGCGTCCTTGAAGGAAACTGGGAAGACGCAATCAGATTTCTCAAAACTTCAATCATGGGTTTCGGCTACGATAATATTATTGACATTCTGTCAGGGGCAAGCAGACTTACTGGCGACTCGAACGGCCCTAAGTATGTCAGCATAGAAAAGCGCACTGATTCAAAGTATGTGGCTAAACTTGACGAGCTGTATGGACACTACTTTCGGATTTCTCGGCAATGGTATGTCCCGTATCAGTACATCACGTCGTATGGCCCTCCTGATATGTCCGAGTTCAATATAGATGTTCAGTATTCGAAAGGATCTGAAGTATTTAAAGGCAGAGCTCTGTTTTACTGTCAGTACCCTGGCGACAAAATGTTTTATTTGAAATGCCCTGACGGTGAATATCATGTAGTGACTTTCAAAAAGGTGTCTGAGCCTCCTGTCTGGATGGAAATTGACAAGACTCCTCAGCAGTCTCTTGATGCAACCCGCCACATCCGTAAATCAGGCTTTCACGAGTGCTATCCCGACTACGATTTTTCGAAATATCATGACACAGGAAAAGGACGTTCCAAGTTCGGCTATGATCAGGTTATTGAGGAAAAGCCTGCGGAAAAGAAAGAGCCTGTAAAGCCTCCAGACACAGACACTGAATTAAAAAGTCAATGCGGGTGGGTAAGCCCTACAGGGGAATTTTATGGCTGTGAGTACGGTGGTCATATCTTCTTAGCAGAGCAAATCGTCGAAACTATTATTGGCTTGACCGATGGTAGCTGTGAAGAGACTGAGCTTGAGAAGCGTGGTTGGCTCAAAATAGGAGTTGGTGGGCATGTTCCCTATTTCCTTGTGGGAGGGTTAAGAGAAAGAAAAGACCCAACCCAGTCTCAGTGTGACACGGTTTGGGACTGGTGCAAACAACATTCAGTATCTTTCCCTAAAGGAACTTTCTATAAATTTTTCGACGAGAAAGATGATAACGACGAACCTGTGACGGAAAAACCAACAAAGAGGTGAATAATGAATCGAAAAGACGCTAACGAGAAGCGCAAAGTTACACCCGCACTGGAATGGACCGCGCTCGCGGAGAAGGGCCAGGAGACGTGCCCGTTTTTTAGAACAGATTTACCAACAAAAGAATATGAACGAATTGGCTCTTGCCCTGCCATTGACGAAAACGGGTCATGTCTATCAGTATGTAGTCATCGCGCTCACGGAAAGGCTGCGCCAGAGGGAGAGGACGATCTTTGGGACAAGGCCTATGATGAAGGTTATGAACAGGGAAAGATAGATGCAACTGCAAAAAGTCTTAATCCAGATACTGCCCAGCCCGCGCTCAAGGGGGAGGAGATACGGGACTGCGATACTTGTATGCATGATGGTGATTGTTTCGTCACCATGCTGAAATGTCGGGGATACTGCCGCCAAATACGGGGAAACTATGACGCTTGAAGAGCTTAAAAAGAGTACCGAAACCTGTCTAGGAGATTTTGCTAGGATTATTCAAATCGTCCGGGAAGACAAAGAATTATCTAAAAAAAATCAGGTTGATTTTATTTCTGCAGCTAAAAAAGTTGAGAGTTTTTATCTAAAAAAACTTAATGGTCTTATTCACCCATCATGCCGAAGTTGCTATACACATATCAGGGAAGGCACCAACGACAAGTGTTCGACCTGTCTTGATTTTTGTAATTTTATACCGAAAACTGATTATAATTTACCATCTAAAAAATCAAAAAAGAAACACAGGTAGTACAGCACAATTAGAAAAAATATGAAACAACCACTCGTAGTCGGATACAAAGGTGAGATTGGCAGTTTTATCTTGAATGGCTTGCTCCGTATAATGGATAAGGCCCTGGACATTTGGTGTGTGGACATCAACGAAAGCAAAAAAGAAACAGAAGATCGTATAAAAAGGTCTGATGTTGTTTTTCTTTGTGTTCCAATCAAAAAAACGGTGTCGTGGATTGTCCAGCATAGCGTGTTGCTTCAAGGAAAAACTATTATGGAACAGGCCTCATTAAAAGAATGGATATATGATGAAATGGAGTGGGTTCCTGAGGAAAAAGGTCTTGTTCCTTTAAAAGATCTTGACATTCGCTCAATGCATATCCTGTTCCGGCCATCAGTTACTCCTAATCTAAATGACCGTCGCGTTGGTCTTTTTAACAAACAATATGGGTCAACTTACGGCCCTGAAACAATCACACCATCCGAAATTGAAAAGATCACACAATCCAAAATTGTTTGGTACGACAATGCTGAGTCCCATGACCGTGAAATGGCCCTTCAGCAGGCGCTGTTGCACAGAACTTTACTGACCCTTGGAGATTTGATCTCTAAATGCAACGGCCGTACTTATATCAGCCAAAAGGTCGTTGAACTCTGCGACCGTATCAAGGCTGGCAATAAAGAACTATATGGTCTTATTCAGCAGAACAAGTATGTCAAAGACGTTTTGCCCGGATTTACCAACAAACTTGAAAATTTTAATCTCGACAAGATGTGGCCATAGGAGTGATATGCTCGAATTCATAAAAACAGCGGATCTTCCTCAGGATTGTAAAACCTGCGATGACCTGAAGGAAAGAGCCCACTATTTTACCGTGATCAAATATCTCGGTACGGATTACTTTATCCCCGTTACGCCGCATATTGCCAAGTTTCTAGGCTTTCCAATCAGGCATGGGCCAGACGTCGGGACTCTGCCGCGAGGAAGAGACTCGGCGGTCTACAGATTTTTTCAAGACTTGATTGCCGCGGTTTATCTTCAGGTTCGAGATACCGTTGGAGATGAAATAAAAGAAGAATTAGGCTCTCAAATCTCCGAAGGGTTTGAAAAGTTCTTCTCGGGAAACCTGTCTCGAATGGTTGATAATAAGCTGAACGGAAAATTACTGGAGGACAAAAGTGGAGCCTAATGTGCAAAAAATATGTTCTCAATGTGCAAAGGGAGTACGTGAAGAAACCCAAAATAAAATCGCCTCATTTAAAATGGAAGGCTTTATCGGGATGTTCGTAAAAAAAGCCTTCACCAAGGACAAAAAAATAGAGCATATGTGGATTAAGGTTATTTCGGTAAACGAAAGCAGCAACACCTTATGCGGCATAATTGACAATGATCCCGTGATGGTGGACGAGAAATGCGGGGACGAGGTTGTTTTTTATAAGGAGGACATTGAAGAAATAATGTCAAACGAAGGAAAACTTCTTTAAAGGAGACCACTTGAGAGCCCAAAGTCTCACCATCAGTATTCCTTACAAAGGCTGTGACAAACGTCCTAGTTGTCCTTATTGTGTATCAGCCATAACAGGAGGGGTGGAATCAAACATTGGATTAATGCACAGAAACAAGATGAAGGCAAAAACCTTGGCAACAGCGGCTCAAGTGAGCTCCGTACTTCTGACCGGTAAAGGAGAGCCTTTCCTTAATTTTTACGAGGTCCTAAATTTTTCCTATTTCTTTCGTGATTTTCCTCTAGAAATACAGACCAACGGAATCTGGCTTGGCAAGCATTTAGGAAAGGAGTTTGAAGAACTGTATCAAAACGGCATGAATGTAATTGCTATTTCCGTTGATAACCCGGCTCTTCAGGGAGATAGTGTAAAAGCAATATCCGAGGCTGCCCACAAATTGGGTATGGTTGTCAGAGTAACGTTCAACGTCACTAATGCTCTTGGGCGTTTTGGAACTTCTGACGGATTATTGGGGCTGTGTAAAAAATGGTCGGTTGATCAAATGACCCTTAGGAATATTGTCTCTCCCAACAATGTAAAAGAAACAAAACAAACTAAATGGATAGAAAAGAACATCGACCCCGAAAAATATGAAAATCTTAAAAACTCGCTGTCCGGTGGGGCGTGGCCGTTGATACGGACCCTTCAATTCGGTACTCCTGTTTATAATCGCGACGGAATTGCTGTTAGTTTTTCTGATTATTGTATTCAGGACGGAAACAACAATGAAGATATACGAAGCCTCATTTACCTTGAGGACGGGCACATGTACACAAGCTGGAACAGCAAAGCAAGCATACTTTTTTAAAGGTACGACGTAAACTGGAAAAGAATCAAATGAGTCTATACAAAAACATAGACGAGAGAACAAAAATTCTTAACAACGATGCGAACAAGCGCCCTGTTCTCGATTCTATTGATCGGCCTATTCGCCCGCTTGTCATGGAGTTAAACCGGATAGGACTCGTAACGGTCTTTAGCTGTTGCGGTTTCACTTACAAAAATCAGGAGGAGCCGAAATCGCACCAAGAAGGTTGGCCCTATGTTTTATTTCTTGTTGATAAAAACAATAATCAGGTCGTTAAAAATTTCTTCAGACTAGCGGAAATAGCTCCCAATTTTGGCTGGTTTATTCATATTCAGGGGAATGGTGTTGAGTGGTCAATATCTAATAGAAATCAGGACGTATGGTCGAAATGTGACAATCTTGATGAGCCTATACACCAATATGAATTGAAACTCATATGCATCAGGAATATCACCGAGGCCATCCAGAATATTCCGTCGCTGAATGACGCGTTTATGCTCCGCGACGGTAACGAACTGCGAACAGCCAAATATGGAGAAGAGTGGATTGTCGAACCCAAACAGCCGATGGAAATTAAATCTTCTGACATTAAAATTATCGCGAAAACACCTACACACACGGAGGCGGGTCAATGCTAGAAAATCTCCAAATAACGAATTGGCTGAAAAAAGATGATGTTGCGTCTACAAAATATGGAAGAATAACCAACCACGAGTGGCTGATGGAAGAGCAGCGGAGGGTTGAGTTCGTCTCTAAACGGCTGTGTGAAATAAAAAGCGACGGCTTGGAAGAAGAGGCCCTTTTTTATATTCGGAGCATGAAATGAAAATGATTCTGTCAGAAAAAGAGGTCAAACAGGCTGTCACCCTTTTCCTGCAAAAGAAGGGGATACGGGACAAGATAGCTCGTCTGTATGTCCGAAGAAAAAGCCCTCATGCCGAAGATGTTGGGTCACTTGTCGTGATATCAGAATAATATGGTTAGACAAGTTATAATAGTCAATCAAGTAAAGGGCGCTCTGTCACTAGAAGGGGACTTGGCAGAGGTTGGCGTATACAGAGGCTGGTCGGCTAAGCATATTCATATTATAGCACCCCACAAAATTCTACACCTGTACGACACTTTTAAAGGCATTGTTAAAGCAGACATTTCTATTGATGTACATAATGACGGTAATTTTTCTGATGTTTCTTTTGAGGATGTAAAAAAATTCATGGGAGAAAGTGAAAACATAAAATATCATGTCGGAATATTTCCGGACACTTTTACCGAACACGACAGAAAATTTTGTTTCGTATACAGCGACACGGATACATACTTCGGATCCAAGGCCACTCTAGATATATTTGCTACAAGAATGGTTTCTGGCGGAAAAATAATGTTTGATGACTATGGGTGGAGGGGCTGCCCTGGAGTGAAAAAAGCCGTTGAAGAATTTTTAGCCTCTAACTCTATAAAATATACCGAAATAGATGGAACGCAATTTATTATTACTTTTTAATATAAAAAATTCCTTTATCTTTTACTTTGTTGTAATATATAATAGTATAAGAAATGGCCATGAAACAATCAGATATTAATTCAACTGCACGGGAAATTTTCAATCTTATGTGCAGGTTGGTCTTTGTGCATGTAAATCCCCAACCCGTTAAATATGATACGGCGGATAAATTTATCAGGGTTTTTTACAGAAAAATAGCCCGCTGGCATCTTGCTAAAATGTCAAAGATGCGTCCTCCGATTAAAGAATCTGTACGGAAAAAACTTCTTCAAGACCTTGAAGAGGCACAGACGCTTACAAGACCTTCTTCCGGACGAATCCCAAAAGGTACGAAATGCCCAGTCGTACTTCGATCGGATGAGTCCGCAACCGAGGAGGCCTTTATGCGCTAATAATAAATTCTGATTTGATTTCTCTGTTTAATTTTAATTTTTTTCATCGTTCATCTTTCATCAAAGGAGTTTTTGTGAAGAAGCTTTATGTAGGAAACATTCCGTTCAGTATGACGGAACAGGAATTGTCGGATCTCTTCGCCACTTTTGGCGCGGTAGAGGAAGCGAAAATAATTATGGACAGGGATACTGGACGATCGAAGGGCTTTGCCTTCGTATCCCTGACAGACGTGGGCGCGGCCGATAAAGCCATTGCGGGCCTTAACGGTAAAGATGTCGGTGGCCGGGCCATTGTTGTTAACGAAGCCAGAGAAAAATCCCGTACGGGTGGAGGCGGTGGCGAAAGAAGCTACGGCCCTCCTCGTCGGTAAAAAGCACGGCCAGCTCGCAGCCGTGTTTTTGTTGAGAGTCAGGGCTTTTTTTAGGCTCTGACTCTAATATTTTTAAAGGAGAAAGCAATATGAAAAAATTTATAGTCCTTTTGACTATATGTCTATTTCTGACAATTGGGTGTGATGAGCAGACCCGCATCAACAGGCCACACCGCTCCCGTGTTGTTACTCTTTATTCATCAGACGGTAAAATTATTCAACAATGGGAAGGACGTTTTTTTGTTGCTTGCAACCAGGGTTTTGTAGCATTCACAATTAAAGGAAAAAGAGTAATTTTATCTGGAACTATTACGGTGGCTGATACGACGGTTGAATAAAGATTCTAGTTCAAGGAGTGCTGGTGATCGATATCTATATGACGTCCTGGAACCGGGTCGAGTTCACCTTGGAGGCGGTACGCCTTATTCATGAAAGAACCAATGGGTTTCAACTGCATGTCTTTGATAATGATTCAGATGATTTCACAGTCAATGCCTTATATGAGCTCTGGATTAAAGGAAAAATAGCCAGTCTGCACTTGGATTCCAGAAATACAGGCTGCGTTTATAACAAAGGCATCTTCCACATGATGACCGAAACAAGTCAGAAGTATTATTGTGTTACGGATAATGATGTGTACCCCCCTAAGCTGTCCCCAGATTGGCTTTCTCAAATGGTGGCTATCATGGACGCCCACCCAAATCTGGCCTTCCTTGCACCACAGCTGCCGCCTCAGAACCTACAGATTCCAGACATGTCGAGAGTTGAATCTGATATCGTATATTGTCGGGACGTTGGAAACACCTTCAAGCTGGTTCGACGGGAGGCCTTTCCGATCGCTGAATTCAAACCTGTCCTTGGCGGGTTCGGAGACGACGGCATTGTGTGTATCGATGCAAAGAAGAACGGCTATGAAGTGGCTTTTTGCCGCAACATCTTCTGCTTTCATGCAGGGCAGTGCAAGAATTGGGGTTATAAAGACCACGAAATAGCTCAGGACCCTAGAAAAACTGGATATGGATCCCCATATTCCTATTCTTTGGCAAACGAGGAAACCTATGAGCCAACCCTCGAGTACAAAATATGAGTGTAACTAATCAGGATCTTCTAAACATACACATGTTTTCTGCTCCTGACCACATAGTTTTGCCGCGACAGCATTTAAACAATGCTCGGGATTCTAAGCATTATGAGTGGTCACTTCAACAACTGCAGTCTTACAAATGCAAAACCGTTTTGGATGTTGGGTGCTGGGATGGGTGGCTTGACATGCTTTTGACCGAGTCGGGCTATCAAGTGGAAGGGGTGGAAATAGTTCCTGATTTGATTAATGCCGCGGATAGATATGCTTTTAATAACGCCATAGCTTATAAAATACATCAAGGCCTTTTTCATGAGGTTTCAATTGACGGTCATTTCGATGCTGTTTTGTTATATGAAATACTTGAACACATTCCGTTGGAAATTGTGGAGCAAAGTATTGATAAAGCAGAGTCATTAGGTAATCTGATACTTGTAAGTTTACCTAATCAAACCTGTGAACAGAACCCTCAAAAGCAACATCGCTGGACTCCAACAGAAGATCTGATAAAATCCATGTGGCAGACTAAACCAAATTATAGTCTTCAATATGCAGAATATTCAGGTGGGACTCCGGCCAACTGGTTTATATCGTGGACGGCACAATGAACAACATATCTTCTGATGGTAAAGTGGTGTGGATTAACGGCAGTACTGGATGTCTTGCCAGGTTTTGCCGAACCAGTGCCGAGTATTTCGGTTTTGAAAAGACAGAAACTGTTCTTCATACTGGGAATAATGTTGAAGATTGGATTAATTTTGTCAACGAATCAGAACATCGTTTTGGTGCTTTTGTCGACCGTTATAAACCTGGCTGGGTATCAATTGAAAAGACCTTTCAGGAGTTGAAACATCAATGGTATATTGAAACCGCATTTCTATCTGGCGGTTTGTGTGAAACAGAATCAGCAAAAAAAATAATAGCTTTAGGTCTGGATGCTGTGCCTT
>Ga0315294_10009722_pt1 | contig 10553 bp, 10 predicted proteins | sample YL17G13_40_MG_FD_203626 | JGI IMG/M metagenome (GOLD analysis project Ga0315294, IMG submission 203626) | Sediment microbial communities from Yellowstone Lake, YNP, Wyoming, USA - YL17G13_40 | ecosystem: Environmental > Aquatic > Freshwater > Lake > Sediment | place: USA: Wyoming | collected...
AGGTGGTTGCAGGGCCGATCGTCCAACGGAACGAGAGCGATGGTCAGGGGAGAGATGGGATCGCCTCCGGGCAGTTTGGCGTATTGTACAAAGAGGAAGGGCAGGAGGCAAGCTCCTGCCCAACCCAGGATATCGGGGGCTTCGGCCGTTCTCGCGTCATGGGGCGCGGTCGGTGCCCAAGACGCGCATTGCCTCCTCGATGCTGGTGATGCCTTCCATGCACTTGCGCAGGCCGTCCTGGAGCATGGTGACCATGCCGGACTCGATGGCCGCCTGGCGTAGCTCGGACGTGCCAGCGCGGCGGATGGTAAGTTCCCGCAGCCGGCCGTTCATCTCCAGCAGTTCGAAGAAGGCGGTGCGGCCGCGGTAGCCATAGCCTCGGCACTCTGCGCACCCCTTGCCAGTGTAGAACGTAGCGCTCGAAAGGTCCATTCCCGTCTCGGCCTGGAGTCGCTCGAGCAGCGCCGGGCTGGGGCGGTGCTCAGTCTTGCAGTGCTCGCAGACCCGCCGCGCGAGCCGTTGGGCGAGGACCGTCGTGAGGGCCGAGCTGATGAGGAACGGCTCGACTCCCATATCCGTGAGGCGAGCGATGACCGACGGCGCGTCGGAGGGCAGCATCGCGGTCAGCACCAAGTGACCGGTCATCGCGGCCTGCACGCAGAGTTCCGCAGTCTCGAGGTCCTGGAGGTCACCCACCAGGATGATGTCCGGGTCGCAGCGCCCGAAGTACCGAAGCGCGTTCGCCGTGGTTAGGTTCATCTTGCGGTTGACGTGAACCTGCATCACGTTCGGCAGGCGGTATTCAACTGGATTCTCAACCGTCACAATCTTGAGGCGAGGAGCGTTCAGCCTGTTCAGCGCGGAGTATAGAGTGGTGGTGCGTCCAGAGCCATTGGGCCCTGTGACGATGACGAGCCCCTGCGGCTCGTGCAGCTTACGCTCGAACACCTCCTGCGTCTCGGGGCGGAAGCCGAGCCGGTCGCATCCGACGAGGATGCTGCTCTGGTCGAGGATGCGAATCACCGCGCTCTCGCCGTAGATCGCAGGAACCGTGATCGTGCGCAGATCGTACTCCGTGCCCTCATATCCGATCGTGATGCGCCCGTCCTGAGGCACGCGCCGTTCGCTGATGTCAGTGTCGGCCATCAGCTTCAGCCGCGCCACGAGGGGCCTGGCCGCTTCTCGCGGTAACGTCAGCACTTCGTTCAGTGCCCCGTCGACGCGGTAGCGGATGAGCGTCTGGTCCACGTTCACGTCGAGGTGGATGTCGCTGGCGCGGCCCTTGATCGCCTCCTTGAAGATGGTGTTCCAGGTGACGGCGACCGCGCTCTGCCCGCCCTCTTCTTCCCCGGTGAACCCTTCCCAGTTGATGGGTGGGAGGTTGCGCTCCTCGCGTGCCTTGTCGATGGCCTGAGTCAGGCCCGCCGGCTCCTGCAGCGCGGCCGGCTCCTCCGTCTCGAGAAACCGCTGGAGGTCCCTGCGGTAGAAGCGCCACTGAGTGCCGGCCTTGAAGCCCTTGATGGTTCCCTGCGCGAGCCAGCGGTAGAAAGTCGGCTTGCTCACCTTCAGGAACGCCGCGGCCGCGGTGAGGTCGAGCACTTCATCCTCTGCGCTCACTCCCACCTGCGCCGCATTTGCCTTCGGTCTGGCCTGCTTCGCTTTGGCCATCGTCATTCTCCTCTCTGGCTCTCTTGCCCGGCCTCGTCCATCAGGTAGTCGGCCACAATCGGCAGCGCGTCCGGCAACCGGCCGCTTCGCTCGCCATCGCGGATCATCTCGACCGCGTCGGAGGGCAGGTCGGCGGCAACGCGCGCGAGCGCGTCGCTCAGGTCGGCGCCAGCGCGGACACCTTCGGCCGCGGCGAGCAGTGTCTCCCGCACATCGGCAGTGGACGCCGACTCCGCCACTGATTCGAGGGCCTGCAGTACCGACACCCGAACCTGGAGCATCAGCCCGAGGCGGCCAAGTGCAAACGAGTAGTCGCGCAGAACGGGGTCGGCGGGGCCGGTCACCTCCCGCTCGGCGGCGAGGCGGTCGGCGAGCTTCGTGAGTGCGGGCCCCGGCGCCCCGTACAGCTCTCCACTGAGCATGGTGCCCCACACGAACGAGGGCACAAGCGAGATCAGACCGCGCGCGACCGTGGCTTCAGTCACCAAGTTGCCGCGCATCGCGCCAAGCAGGGACTTGGGTCCTGCCGGCGCCTCCGCCAGAATGCTGTCCACGGCGTGCAAGATGGTGGCGCCATCCTGCAGGGCGGCCGCCAGTCGGCGGCAAACCCAGATGACGTCGCCGAAGTCGGGGCCGGGTGGGCCGGCGGAACGCTTCTTCCTTCCAGCCTTCGCCTCAGCAGGAGGCTGCTTGCGGCTCATGCCGGTGCTCCTTTCACTGGCGAGATGACTACTTATCATACGTTATCACCGCTAATCATATACCATATTTGATAAATGGAGTCAAGAGCCATTGTGACGATTTCTTGCGCCGTGCAGGCCAGTTGCCGATGAGTCGGGAGATCCCTCCCCTTCCTGAGATGCGCCCGCTGACGCTCCGCGACCGCGGCGCGCTGCATCCGCTCCTCATGGAACTGCGGCCCCAACAGTCGGAGCTCACGTTCACCAACATGCTCATCTGGAAGGACGCATACCAGCTCCAGCTCGCGCGCATCGGCGACGGCATCGCCATCTTCTCCTGGCGCGCCGATCCGGAGGATTCGTTCGCGTTCCCCCCGCTGGGGCCGAACGCCAACGCGGACTCGGTGCGCCGCTGCCTCCAGCGCCTCGCCTCCGAGGGACACACCGCGCGCATCGCGCGCGCGACCGCGGATGATCTCCAGCGGCTCGGGATCACGGAGGATGAGTTCGAGATCACGGCCGACCGCGATCAGTGGGACTACATCTACCTCGTCGAGGACCTGATCGAACTCCGCGGCAACCGCTACCACAAGAAGCGCAATCACCTGGAGCAGTTCACGCGGCAGTTCGAGTTCACATACCAGCCGCTCACGACGGACCTGATCCCCGCGTGTGTGGAACTGCAGGACCGGTGGTGTGACGAGAAGCATTGCGACCTGGTGGCGACGCTTCGCGGCGAGAACCGCGCGGTGAAAGAATCGCTGGAGCAGTTCGACGCGCTTGGCATCACCGGCGGCTGCATCGAGGTTGATGGAAAGGTTGAGGCGTTCGCGCTTGGAGAGCTCTTGAACCCTGAGACCGCAGTGATACACATCGAGAAAGCGAATGCCGCTTTCCACGGCCTCTATCAGGTGATCAATCAGCAGTTTCTGGAGCAGGCGTGGCCGGACGTTCGTTTCGTGAACCGCGAGCAGGACATGGGGGTGGCGGGCTTGCGCAAGGCCAAGCTCTCCTACCACCCACACCACATGGTCGAGAAGTTCGTCGTGCGCCTCCGGTGAGGGCCGCGCGCCGCGTCGTCTTCGGCCTCGCTTTCTGTCTGCTGTGCAGCAGCTTCGCCTCTGCCGCGCCGCAGATCAGCATTGTCCCCGCGACGCCGCGGCCCGGCGAGGTGATTTTCGTGACGCTGCGACCGGGCGCGCCGCTGGCGCGCGCGTCATGCTCGTGGCGCGGCCGATGTTACGTCTTCCTCCCGTGCGGCGACGCATACCAGCTCGTGCTGCCGGTTGCCGCGGGGACGCGCGCGGGCGGCCATCATGCGACACTGTACTGGAAGTGCGCCGATGGAACGAGCGGTTCGGCGAGAGTGCCCATCGAGGTACGACCCCGCCGCTTCGGCATCCAGAAGCTGCAGCTCTCCGCGAAGCAGGAGCAGAAGTACTCGGCGCCGGACACCGAGCGCGAGTACCGCCTGATAGGCGCGGCTCTGGACACGGTCGGCCCCGAACGGCTCTGGCAAGGCGACTTCCTTATGCCCGTGCAGGGGCGGATCTCGACCGAATACGGGCTCCAGAGGTACGTAAACGGGCATTTCGGCTACCGGCACAGGGGGGTGGACACTGCCGCCAAGCAGGGCACTCCGGTGCAGGCCGCGGCAGCAGGCCTGGTGTCTCTGGCCGACGAGTCATTCCAGCTTCACGGGAAGACGGTGATCATAGACCACGGGCAAGGGACTTCGACGCTGTACCTGCACCTATCGGAGATCGAGGTCAGCCCCGGGGAGGCGGTCGCGCAAGGTCAGGTGATCGGCCGGGTTGGGGCAACGGGCATCGCCACGGGTCCCCATCTGCACTACGCGGTGTACGCGTACCACGAGGCGGTGGATCCCTTCTTCTGGCTGCACATTCCGCAGTGAGATGCGCGCGAAGAGTGGGGCGAGAGAAGCGCCCCGCCCGATCCTTCTTGGGCATCGCGAAGCAGTCATCTCTCTGACATAGCTCCGCCTGTCCAAACAGAAAGTCGAGCGAGGGATCTCATCATCCCTCGCTCGACTTTCTTCACTTGCTACGTGCTCTACTTACTTCTTTTTCTTGGCGCTTTTCTTGGCGACCTTCTTCGCCGCCTTCTTCGCCGCCTTCTTCTTTGCTGGCAACTGTGTTGCCCCCCTTTCTGCGCACCGCGTATGCGATGAGGACCGCATCACCTGTGCCCGGGCTCAGGCCCCTTCGGCGCGGCACGTTAGTGCATGGCCTGCCGCCTCTGTGGCCATCTCGCGCGCGTCCGCGCGATGAATCTGCTGCATTATGCCACAGGTCATACGCTTTTTCGCACTACAACGCGAAAAAGTTTCGCGCATGCAGCGCTCTGCGCACGCTCGCGCGTCGTGAGTCGTGCTGGCAGACGGCAGTGGTCAGAAAGAAAGGCGAACGCTCAGTCGCGATCAGCTCGTCGCGCTACTCCCTGATCGCGAGGATCGAGTCCTCGTCTATCAACATCAAGTCTTCGCCGTCAACCCTGATCTCGGTGCCGGCCCACTTCGAATAGATCACCGTGTCGCCGACGTTCACAGCGATTGGAGCGCGCTCGCCCTTCTTTGTCACTCGTCCCGGGCCGACGGCCAGCACCTCGCCCTCCTGCGGCTTCTTGCGCGCGGTGTCGGGGAGGAAGATCCCACCGGTCGTTTGCTCTTCACCTTCACTGGGCCGCACGAGAACTCGGTCACCCAGCGGCTTCAGCATCGGCGCACCTCCTGATGGTTGTGTTGGCATCGCAGTCGCTGCAATGCGGGAGGCCCCTCACCTCCGGGTAGAGAGACGCTAGCGCTCCGCGGGGAGCGCTAGCGCAGTGGCTATTGTAAGGGTCGTTGTTGCCAGTGTCAAATCAGCAGCGGCCGCCCGGCGACTCGCCAATCGGCATCCCCAGCCCTTTCGTCCAACTGCCGGATTCGGCTTCTGAGAGGCTCCAGCAGCCTCAGGGACCGATTCAGCCCTGGCGCTCGAGCCGTCTCGCCCCAGATCCAAAGCCCACCGCTCTTCGCCCGCGGCATGTGGCGCAGCGATCTCGACAAGGCCCCCTCCCATCGCAGCAGCCGCGTGCGCGGCTCCCGCCGCGGTCGTGCGACGCGTTGAGCGCCTTGTCCGCGGCATCCTTCAGGCGCGCCCACTCCGCGGGATCGCGCGCCGGGAGATCTCGAATCGCATCCCGCTGCGCCGCCGGGATGAACAGGCGCGGCCGCGGCATATCTTGCGGCATGTGCCAGCCATCGAACGCTCGGACGAAGCGATTCACCGTAGTTGCGCGCGCCACATGGACCTCCAGGGATCGGGTACGGGCCTGTTCTCTCACGCCGCGGGTGCACCTGCCGGGCCGTGCGGGGCCGAGGTCGCAGGGCTGTCGCTGGCCCCAGGCAGGAAAGAAGTTGCTCGGCCGGAATGTCCGATGGGTGGAGACGCTTCGGCCGCGCTGCCGAGGCAACTGTTCGCATGGCATTCGACGGACTCCAGGACTACGTGGCCGCGCTGGAGAAGCGCGGCGAATTGCTCACCATCAGCGATCCGGTTGATCCTGTGCTCGAGATCACCGAGATCGCCGACCGCGCGGTGCGCGCCGGCGGACGGACGCTGCGGTTCACGTCGCCGAAGGGCTCACAGTATCCCGTGGTCATCAATCTCTTCGGCACACTTGCGCGGACCTGCTTCGCTCTCGGCGTGTCCGACCTGAATGAAATCGCCCGGCGGGTCGAGGAACTGCTGCACACCGAGCCGCCCACCACGCTGTTGGACAAGGTGCGAGCGCTCCCCCGACTCCTCGAGATGTCGAACTGGGCCCCGCGTACCGTCGGCGCAGCGCCCTGCCAGGAGGTCGTCGAGGGCGACCCCAAGCTCTCCGACCTGCCTATATTGAGGTGTTGGCCGCAGGACGGGGGCCGGTTCCTCACTCTGCCGCTCGTTTTCACGCGTCATCCCGAGAGCGGCCGGCGCAACGTCGGGATGTACCGCATGCAGGTCTATGACGACCGGACCACCGGGATGCACTGGCACCCGCACAAGGTGGGCGCGGAGCATTACCGGCGCTACCAGGCGCTCGGGCAGCGCATGCCGGTCGTGGTCGCGCTCGGGAGCGATCCCGCGGTGATCTACTCGGCCACCGCGCCGCTGCCCGAGGGGTTCGACGAGATGCTCTTCGCGGGCTTTCTGCGCCGGCGGCCGGTCGAGATGGTGAAGTGTCGGACCTGCGACCTGGAGGTGCCGGCCGATGCGGAGTTCGTGTTGGAGGGCCACGTCGAGCCGGGAGAGCTCAGAACCGAGGGGCCGTTCGGCGACCACACGGGCTACTACTCGCTGCCCGACCAGTTCCCCGTGTTCCACCTCACGGCGCTCACCCGGCGGCAGAAGCCAGTGTACCCTGCGACCATCGTCGGCCCGCCTCCGAAGGAAGACTGCTTCCTGGCGAAGGCCACCGAGCGGATCTTTCTGCCGCTGCTGCGGATGCACCTCCCCGAGGTCGTGGACATCAACCTGCCGATCGAGGGCATCTTCCACAATCTCGCATTCGTGCGCATCGCCAAACGCTATCCCGGCCATGCGTTCAAGGTGATGCACGCGCTCTGGGGTCTTGGGCAGATGGCGTTCACCAAGATCATCATTGTGGTTGATGAGGAGGTGGATGTGCAGAATCTGTCCGAGGTGATATGGCGGGTGGGGAATAACATTGAGCCGGAGCGCGACGTGTGCTTCGTGCGAGGGCCGGTGGATATTCTCGATCACGCCTCGCAGCTCCCCGGTTTTGGCTCGAAGATGGGGATAGACGCCACGCGGAAGCTGCCGGGCGAGGGATTCGCGAGGCCCTGGCCCGACGTGATCGAGATGAGCCCCGACGTGAAGGCTCGGGTTGACGCACTGCTCGCCAGTCTGCGGCTGGAGGGAATGAGATGACCGAGATCAAGGATCTTTTCGTGGCGGTGACGGGCGCCAGTGGCGCGATCTACGCCGACCGGCTCCTTCGGCAGGCCGTCAACCTGGCGCCTCGCGTTGACCTCGTGCTGAGCACCCACGGCGCCGAGATCGCGGCGCACGAGCTCGGGTGGGCGATGGACTTCGGCGCGCTGCAGCTCACAGGTCCGCCTGCGGAGGTGCTCTCCCGGGTGCGCCTCTGCCACCCGGACGATCTCTCCTGCCGCTATGCCAGCGGGTCGGCGGCGCCCGACGCCATGATCATCATCCCCTCGTCCCTCAACGTGACGAACCGGATCGCCGCAGGGCTGGCTGACGCGCTGATCACGCGCGCGGCCGCCGTGTGTCTGAAGGAGCGTAGGCCGCTGGTTCTCGTCGTCCGGGAGTCGCCGCTAAGCCTGATAGACCTGCGCAATTGCGCGACGCTGACGGAGGCCGGCGCCACTATCATGCCGGCCGCTCCCGCGTTCTACTCCAACCCGGGGAGCATCGAAGAGCTCGCCGACTACTTCGCCGTCCGCGTGCTCGACCAGATCGGCCTTCGACTTGAGCACCAGGGGCGATGGGGCCGCTGACCCGAACGTTGACACCCCGATTCGGCTTCGGGTATCATGAGCTGTGCTTCGCTGGGTGCGGCGACCCGGCGAAGCCTGCTGACCGGGCGGTGACCAGCCCGGGCCATCCTCCATCTGGCTTCCATGTGCGAACGTCAGCGGGCGGGGGCGTTTCGAGTTCAGGAGTTGACCAATGAAGGCGAATGTGCATCCGACGTACCGGCCGGCCAAGGCGACCTGCGCCTGTGGAAACGTGTTCGTGACCAGAGCCACCGTCCGCGAGATCCGGGTTGACATCTGCTCGCAGTGCCATCCCTTTTACACGGGGCGGCAGAAGATCGTCGACACCGAAGGGCGAGTGGAGCGGTTCCAGCAGCGCTACCAGCGATACCAGAAGCAGGCCGACGAGGCCAAGTCGAAGCAGACGAAAGTTCCAGCTATGCCCAAGGCCAGAAAGCGCTAGCTGGATACCTCCCTGTGCGGCTGCTCGCGTCATCGCGAGCAGCCATTTCATGGGAGGTCCAGGGTGGTAACGTTGCAGGATCACCAGAGACCCATCACCCAAGACTCGCCCGTCCCCGAGTATCTCCCCTCCCCTGCCGCGCATGTTGGCGACCATTTCTCCTACGGGGGGCAGGCCGTCATCGAGGGCGTCATGATCCGGGGCCGGAAGGGCTATGCGACCGCGTTTCGGCTCGCTACAGGCGAGATCGCGGTGGATAAGAAGCCGTGGGAGCCCCTGAACAAGCGACACCGGCTGCTGAGCCTGCCGATCATCCGGGGTACCCCTGCCCTGATCGATGCGTTGGTGATCGGTTATCGGTCACTGATCGCCTCCGCCGACGCCGCTTGCAGGGGTGAAGGAATCAAGCCGCCCAGCGCGTTTCACTACGGCATATCCATCGCCGTTGCCCTGGCGATCGCCATTGGCGGCTTCGTGCTCGCGCCAAGCGCGGTGATCCAGCGCGTGCACCTGCACTCGTTCACCATGAACCTGATCGAAGGGCTGGTGCGGTTGACCTTCTTCGTCCTGTTCATCGGCCTCACGTCTCTCATGCCCGACATGCGCCGGGTCTTCCAGTACCACGGCGCCGAGCACAAGGTGATCCACGCCTACGAGGAGACGGGCCGGTACGGCGTTGCCGATGCCGAGCGGTACCGCACGCTGCACCAGCGCTGCGGGACCAGTTTCATCTTCATGGTCCTGTTCGTCGGGATCCTGGTGCACGCGCTGATGGGGTGGCCGTCGCTCGCGGTGCGGCTGCTGTCCCGGCTGGTAGTGCTGCCGATCGTGGCTGGCATCGCCTATGAGCTGATCAGGCTGGCAGGGAGGCACAAGTCCTCTCAGCTCCTGGGCGCGCTGGTCTGGCCGGGCATGTTGTTGCAGAAGATCACCACCAAAGAGCCCACGCCCGACCAGGTGGAGGTGGCCATACGCGCCCTCGACGGGGCTCTGGAGCTGGATGGAGTGAACGCCGCCGCGTGATGGCGAGAGACGCGGCTCCTATCGCGATACGATCATGCTGAACGAAGCGCTGCGAAACAGATTGCCCGGGCTTGCCCAGCAGTACGACGACCTGGGCGAGCGACTCGGGCGGCCGGAGGTGATCGCCGATCCGCGGAAGATGCGCGAGATCGGCAAGGCGCGCGCACGCCTCGAGCCGGCGGTGGAGGACTTCCGGGAGTACCAGAGGGTGGAGGGCGATATCGTAGAGGCGGAGGCCTTGCTGGCCGAGGAGAGCGACCCGGAGCTGGAGCAGGAGCTGGTTCGCCTGAAAGAGCGCGAGGCCTTGCTGGCCGCGCGCCTGGAGGACGAACTGGCGCCCCGCGACCCCGATGACGACCGCGACTGCATCCTCGAGATCCGCGCCGGCACGGGCGGCGAAGAGGCGGCCCTGTTCGCCGGCGACCTGCTGCGCATGTACATGCGCCACGCCGAGCAGGTGGGGTGGCAGACCGAGGTCATGAGCCAAAACTCGGGCGAGATGGGCGGATACAAGGAAGTCGTGGTCTCCATCAAGGGCCGCCGCGCGTTCGGCCGGTTGAAGCATGAGCGCGGGGTGCACCGGGTGCAGCGGGTCCCGGTAACGGAAAGCTCCGGGCGGATTCACACTTCGGCGGCGACGGTGGCGGTGCTTCCGGAAGTCGAGGATGTGGAGATCGAGATCAACCCGGCTGACTTGCAGCTCGACACCTACCGCTCGGCCGGCGCCGGCGGACAGAACGTGCAGAAGAACGAGACCGCGGTGCGGATCACACACAAGCCCACCGGCCTGGTGGTGTCCTGCCAGGACGAGCGCTCCCAGCTTCAGAACCGGGAGAAGGCGCTGCGAGTGCTGCGAGCCAGGCTCTACGAGCTCGCCAGGGAACAGCAGCAGGCCGAGATCGCCCAGGCGCGGCGCAGCCAGGTGGGCAGCGGCGACCGCAGCGAGAAGATTCGCACCTACAACTTCCCTCAATCGCGGCTGACCGACCATCGGCTGGGCCGCAGCTGGCACAACCTCTCCGTGGTTATGGATGGCGACATCGGCGGGCTGCTGGACGCGCTGACCGAGAACGAGCGCGTAGAGCGAATGAGCCAGGCCGCCGCCGGGCGGGGGTGAACGGCCGAGGCAGCCGGTCGGGCCAGGTTGTCATCCTGAGCGTAGCGAAGGATCACGCCGTTGGGAAAAGCGAACGGCGGGATTCTTCACCTCGCG
>Ga0315294_10009723_pt1 | contig 10553 bp, 12 predicted proteins | sample YL17G13_40_MG_FD_203626 | JGI IMG/M metagenome (GOLD analysis project Ga0315294, IMG submission 203626) | Sediment microbial communities from Yellowstone Lake, YNP, Wyoming, USA - YL17G13_40 | ecosystem: Environmental > Aquatic > Freshwater > Lake > Sediment | place: USA: Wyoming | collected...
TCCAGCAGGAGATCGTCCTCTACGAGAACCTCAAGCGCCTCGACATCATCGACCGTCTGAAGAAGGAGGAGACGACCGAGTCCGAAGCGCTGTATTTCGCCTTCCCGTTCAACGTGGCCGCCGGCACGTTCCGCTTCGAAATCGCCGACGGCACGATGAGCCCGGAGACGGAGCAGCTTCCCGGGACTACGCGGGACTGGCAGACGGTCCAGCACTGGGTCGAGATCGCCAACGCGAAGCAAAGCGTCATCTGGTCGCCCGTCGAGGCGCCTCTCGTCCAATTCGGCGAGATCAACACCGGCAAGTGGCTGAGGAAGCTCGACCTCCGGAACACGGCCCTCTTTTCCTACGCGATGAACAACTACTGGCATACCAATTTCAAGGCGGGCCAGGGCGGATCGTTCGTCTTCCGGTATTCGATCTCGAGCCGAAGCGGGGGCGCCGATCTGTTGAAATCGACGCGGTTCGGTTGGGAAGTCCACACTCCGCTCGTCTCAGCTTGGCTTCCCGTGAAAGCCGCGGGTCCGACCGCCGCCCCGGCCGCAAGCTTCTTCAGCCTGGACAAGCCCAACGTCATCATCCAAGCCGTCAAGCGCGCCGACGATGGGGACGGGATCGTCGTCCGTCTGCGGGAGCTCGCGGGAATCGAGACTCAGGTCAAAATCACCAGCCCGCTGTTAAAGGGCGAGCTCGTTACGTATATCGCGACCGACATCGGGGAAGGCCCGGCCAACGCGGCGACCGTGGTCCCGAGTTCCATTTACGTGACGGTCAAACCGCTCGAAATCCTGACCATCCGGATCCGGCAGTAGTAATCCCCCCTCGCCCCCCTTTAGAAAAGGGGGGCGAATAAAAAAGGGGACATGCCGCGAGGACACGTGCCCCCGAAAAAATAGGTCCACATACGGTATGTGTCCCCGTCTTGATGTAAAATTGCCGCTGGAGCCTGTCATCGCGGGCACCGCGGGTGCCGTGGCGATCCCCAAAATAGAATTCTTTCTTTTTAGTGTTGTGTCTCAATACCGGCTTTACAATAATCCTGGAACTGTCATTCCCGCGAAGGCGGGAATCCAGATTAAAAAAACTGTATTCCGGATATAGTCCGGAATGACGAAATTGTAAAGTCATTGTTGATAAACCACACTATGAATAGCGACTTGCACTTCGAATTGACTCGTTCTCGGGGCAATGATATAAGAATTTATATCCTAAAAAATGGAGAATATGCCCATGCCCCCTCTGACCTATAAACAAGCCGGCGTCAACATCGACGAGGCCGACGATTTCATCAAAATGATCAAGCCCATGGTCAAATCCACGGCCCGGCCGGAGATTTTGGGCGGGATCGGCGGATTCAGCGGCCTGTTTCAGCCCCGCCTCAAGGGGATGAGGAACCCGGTCCTCGTCTCCTCGACAGACGGCGTCGGGACCAAGCTCATGCTCGCCGATCTCTTAAAGAAATACGACACAGTCGGCATCGACCTGGTCGCTATGAGCGCGGACGACGTCATCGTGACAGGCGCGGAACCGCTTTTTTTCCTGGACTATATCGCCTGCGGCCGCCTGGACAAGAAAATGCTGGCCGAGGTCATGAAGGGGATCGTCAAGGGCTGCCGCGAGGCGAACTGCGCTCTGTTGGGCGGCGAAACGGCTGAGCTCCCCGGTTTATACGCGAAAGAGCAATGGGACCTGGCCGGTTTCTGCGTGGGAGTGGTCGATAAGGGCAAGATCATCGACGGCCGCTCCTGCCGGAGAGGGGATAAGGTCATCGGCCTGGCCTCGACGGGCCTGCACAGCAACGGCTATTCGCTGGCCCGCCGCGCGTTTACGGAGGACGAGCTGAAAGGAAAGATCGGGCTCGAACTTCTCAAGCCGACCCGCATCTATACGCGCGCCATCCTGGCCGTCATGAAGAAAATCCGGATCAAGGCCATGGCCCACATCACCGGGGGCGGATTTTATGACAACATCCCCCGAGTCATTCCGGCCGGCTTGACCGTGCGGATCGCCGAGGGTTCCTGGCCGATCCCGCCGGTCTTCCGCTTGATCCAGGAGCGGGGCGGGGTGGACGAGCCGGAGATGTTTCGGACCCTCAACATGGGGATCGGTATGGTCCTCGTCGTCGGGGCTAAGGAAGCTCAGACAGCGGTGGCGCTATTTCAGAAACTCGGCCACAAAGCGTGGATCATCGGCGATCTTCTCCCCGGCCCACACGGGGTCATCATAAGCTAATCCCCCCGCACCCCAATCATCCTCTTCCACTCGAATAAATCCGGTTTCAGCTCGTATCTCCCCAGCGCGTCCGCCGTTTCGGGCGAGATCTTTCTCAGCCAATCGCCCAGTGCTTCGATCTTCTGCCGGCTGATCTCGACCATCGAAACGACCTTGGCCGAGACGTCCGTGGCCGCGAATCTTTTCGCTGATGCCGGCGGAACAATGGCATCGGCCATCTTGGAATTCGGATTGATGATGCCGAAGGATTTGATCCCCCGGCTCTCGAACGCCTTTTTCCAGAGGTCCATGGAATACCCGAAATGGGTGCAATTGAGGCTGACCAGGTTGGGGGCATTCCGATCTTTGATCTTGGCCAGGGCTTCGTCGACATAGGATTCGATCAGCAGGGCCGTGTCCTCGCTCTTCGGGTCCTTTTCGATATAGCTTGCCAATTCCGGGCAGGCTTGGGTGACGATGCGCGCCTCCGGGAATCCTCGTTCTAAGAGCCGCTTCTTATGCTCTCCCTCGGCGATGGTCGTCTCGGTGCCGAGGATGATGACGGCCGACTTCGGGCTTTTTTTAAGCCCATCGGCGATCATGTCCACTCCCGGTCCGACGATGTCCAAAACGGGAATTTTCGTCGTCCTGGAAAAGCGGGTTTCCCCGGTGAGCACGGACAACGTGTTGCAACCGACCAGGATCAGGTCCGGCCGATATTTACCGGCGAGAGCCTCGAGGGCGCTGTTGAAGACGGCAATCTTCTCCTCGCGGGTCCGCAAGCTGTTATAGCCGCTGTCGTTCAAGAAAAGAGCGTTGAAAAAAATGAGGTTCACGCTCTTGAAAACGCGGGCTTCTTTCAACCGGGCCGCCGCTTCGGCCATGATCGACAGGCCGCCCAGACCCGAATCCGTGACCGCGATCGTCACCTCCGGTTTAGAAAAAAAAGGCGCGAGTTCGGCTGACTGGGATCGCTTAGCGGCTTGTCCGGCGCCCAAGGCTAGGCCTACAATAGCCAGGACGCCTATTTCTATAAGACTTGGGATTTTCTTCACCGCCTCCGGATCTCCATTAACGACATTTTAGCATTTTTATTAGACGGCATAATCTTAGATGAGGATTAATTTCTTACTGGCCCGCCCCCTATTTGCCGCCCGACATGCCGAGGGCGAATTTGAGGACATCGAGGACGCCCAGTTCCCCTGCGTATTTGTTGATCTTCTCGTCGAACGCCTTCTGCAGGAGTTCGCCGTTCTCCGGCTTGTAATCTTTAAGGAGAAAGCCTTCGAGCGGGCTGATGAACTCGAGGTGGGGGATGTTTTCCTTCCGATCGATGTCCAAGGCCCCGCCGCCTGTCACCGTGATCATCCAGGAGCCGTCCGTAAGCTTCCGGTAGATGCTCTTGCCAGAGCGGAATTTCGGGTCGCTCCAGTCGATCGCCGCCGGCAGGAATCCCCGGACGTTTTGGAGGGCGAGGATGTCGGCGGCGCGCTCGGGCGCGGTGCCCGAATCGAACACGCGGCGGATAAAGAGCCGGTTGTCGAAATAAATGTAATCGACGAATACCTCTTTGCCGAGATTGACCTCGACGGGGATCTCGGCCAGGACGCCCTCCGAGTTCTTGAGGATGACGGAGCACTTGTTGTTCTCGACCTTGAGCTCGGTGATGATCGTCCGGGCCAGGACTTCGTTGTAACGCGATTTGAGTTCGTTGAATGTGTCCACGGCCCGGTTGTATTCATCCAGGACGCTTTGGTATTTTTGGGTGATCTCGACGACGCCCTCCTTGTAGTGCCCGACCAGCATCTTCATCTTGAAGAACTGATAGCCCAGAACGACGAGCACGCAGAGAAGGACGCCCCAGAAAACCATGGCCATAATCGAACGGATGGAGCCTGCCACGGACCTGATTTTTCCCGGTTGACTCATCGGATACCTCCTCCTTCGGAAAGAGATCAACGGATCGGCTCGGATTCTATCAAAATCGGCCCCTCTCCTCAATGAAAAAACAGGGGGAACTCCTGCTGCAAAATTCTTGACATCCTTTGAAGCGGGAATGATAATCTTCGCCTATGATAACAAGGGGATTAAAGTTACAAAACAGGAACTCCTCGATGCTCTTTGAGGTCGTCATTGCGCCGGATTCTTCGGCGTCTTATACGGCACTTGGTGCCGTAGTTGGGTTTTATATTGGGCCCTATAGCATTGATAAGCGCCGGGAAGGAACCCTTGAAACATCTCGGCCATAGTGGCACACTGTGACCATGAAATCAAAGGTCTACGTCGAAACATCAATACCGAGCTACCTCGTGTCGCGGCCAAGCCGCGATCTAATCGTGGCAGCGCACCAGGAGGTCACTAAGGAATGGTGGTTGTCCCGTAGACAGGATTTCGCCCTCTTTATCTCGCAGTTTGTTCTCAACGAATGCAGGGCTGGAGACACGGATCTTGCCGGCGAAAGGTTACGTGCCTTGCAGGGCATCCCTTCCCTTGAGATACTTGACCAGATCACCACACTAGCAAGCACTCTCATATCAGAGAATATGATCCCCCGGAACTCCGCAACCGACGCGGCCCACATCGCTGTAGCGGCCGTCCACCGGATGGATTTTCTCCTGACTTGGAATTGCAGCCACATTGCCAACGCGAGGATGATCACCGGAATCAGGAGGGTGTGCCATTCGGAAGGTTACTTGTGTCCGGTTATCTGTACCCCCGAGGAATTGATGGAGGAATAGCACCTATGTGGAAAGACCCTATTGTCGAAGAAGTCCGAGCCGTCAGAGAAAGGCAAGCCCGAGTCTTTAACTTCGAGATCAAGAAGATAGTGGCGGATGCCAAAAGGAAGCAGAAAAATTCGGGTCATCGACTTGTTTCTTTTGCCAGGAGGAGGGAAGCACCGAACAGGGCACTGGAAGCAACGCGGTAAACCGTGCGCCTCAGCGCCGTCGTTAGGCCGCTTGTTGCGATGCATATTCCTGTGAAAACGGCGAACCCGAAATTTCGGCGGCATTCGCGTCCGCATGGTCGAGTACACGCCGGGCTATCTGGCAGATCATTGGTGTGTGAAGGGGCATATCCTCCTATGTCTCGAGAGCGAGTTGCACACCGAGCTTGAAGACGGCCGCAAGTTCGTTCTGAAACCCGGTCAAAGCTATCAAGTCGCCGACAATGCCGAACCTCACCGCTCCTTTACCAAGGTTGGGGCCAAGCTGTTCATCGTCGACTGAAATCCATACTCCGACGACTCAAAAAGGCGTTGACAAGGTGTAGCCAGTAGGCTACCATGCCTCATGGCCGAAATACGCAAAACCGAGACTTTCGCTCAGTGGCTTGACGAACTGCGTGACCTCCTGCGAGAGCGCGAGTTCAAGTCAGAATCGAGCGCTTGGCTGCCGGAAATGCCGGAGATGTGAAAGCTGTGGGGGAGGGTCTCTGAATTGCGGATCGATTACGGTCCGGGGTACAGAGTGTATTTCACCAAGCGGGGGCGTGCGGTGGTTATTCTGTTGGCAGGAGGTGACAAGCACACCCAGGCCAATGATATCAGAATTGCCCAGCGCCTTGCAGGAAACTTATAGGAGAGTCATCGATGAGAAAAACCATCACCACTCGATACGATGTTGCCGAACACCTCCGAACACCGGAGGAGATGGCCGCCTATCTGGAAGCTTGCCTTGAGGAGGCGGAAGGTGATGCTGCATTTATCGCCAAGGCTCTGGGCGATATTGCTCGTGCGAAGGGAATGACCCAAGTGGCACGTGATGCTGGCCTGTCACGGGAAAGTCTTTATAAAGCTCTCTCCGGTGATCGCAGTCCTGACTTTGATACTATCCTCAAAGTAGTCGGTGCACTGGGTCTACAACTGCATGCCGTAGCTGCGAAAAATTCCATGGCCGAACCAGTCGCTCCAGCGGACCCGCAAAATTCAGCGGGCCGCTGAACCTGAGCGTAAGCCCGGCAGAGATATGAGCAGACAACCATGACCACAAAGGCTCTATAAAAAGGCACCGCAGAACCAGCATCGAATTGGCCAGTCAGCGACCGGCCACTTGGGGACTCCGCCAAAAAGCCAGTCAATGACTGGCCAATTGCATCAGGCAAGAAATCCCAGACAGCGTCTGGGATTTTGCAGACAGTGCCTGCAAAATCGTCTTCCGGGAAAAAAGGTCAGATATTGTCTGACCAATTCACGTTCGATCGGTTCGTCAAGACGAAGAGTGAGAATGCGACCATCGCCATCGTCTTGTGTAAGAAAAAGCACGAGGCTCTGGTCGAAATTACCTTGCCGAAAGACGCCAACATCCACGGCGGCCGGGGCCCCGGGCTTTACCCGGGGGTCCACTTCCGCCGTACTCGCCCGTGGATATAAGCCACGGGCGAGTGGCGAGCCGAAGGCTCGTCCCTTGACCCCGCGCTGAAGGCGGCAGGCTGGGGCGTCGTCGAGGGCAGCAGAATCCTGCGCGAGTATCTCATCACCCCGGGCCGCATCGAAGGCCACGGCCGTCGCCTGACCGGATCCTAAAACGGTCTTTACGATCTATTATTTCGTCGGCCGGCGAGACCGGACTTTCCGGCTTCTCCAAGCCAAAAAAGAGAGATCGGAAAGCCTCCTCCGCCGGATCGAGAAAGACATAGCCCGGCCCAAAAGCCCATCAAAATCTTGACTTTATCGGGGCCTTCGTTTAATCTCTATGGGCTTTTAAGCCCGATTTCCGGGCTCCCACAACAGAGAGGAGCGAACATGAGCGATCTGAATTTGATTTTGACCGTTCCTTACGGCATTATCGTGGCCACCAGCTTGGGAATGGAAGGATTCGCCAAGCACCGCAGTCCGGGCTCGGCCAAATATTTCAGCGGCAAGACGATCCAGGTCGACCTCGCCCTCGAGGGCGACCGCCCCGCTTTCCGCTTTCTCGACGAAGGCGGCTGGCGCGACGCCGCGGGCGACGCCATCGCCTCCCTAGCCGCCGTCCGATTGGGAAAGCGGACGAAGACGGCCCTCTCGAACGACGGTTTCAACGTCACGCCGCTCGCGGCCTACAAGCGCCTCGTCCTGGCCAAGACCGGAGGGCACCTGCTCGAAATGGGGGCTCCCGTCCAACTCCTCGAGTTCGTCAAACATGCCTGTCACGAGGAACTGACGGCCGATCAGGTCGCCGGGTCCATCGGCCGGCCGGCGCCCGCCGTCCGGTCCGTCCGTCTCTACATGATCGTCGAGCCCATCCAGTTCCTGGTCATGAGCAACCTGACCCCCGAGGAATACGCCTGGTACGTCACCCATCGGCCCGGCAAGATCTTCCGCCAGGTCATGTTCACCGAACTGGTGGAAGAGGACAATGAAGTCGTCGCGGCCAGCCGATACGAAGAAGCCTGCCAAGAACTGACGGCCAAGCCGACGAAGAAGACCAAGGTCATCGCCCTCGGCGAATTTCTGGACGACATTCCCTTCCACGCCTGGGTCGGATACCGGCGGGAAGCGCAGGGCGGATTGTATGTCGGAGACCGGAACGGGATCTCCTTATGGCCCTTCCCGGCGGCCATCCCCCGGTCCTGGGACATCCACGACGGATAACAGGAAGCAGAACGCAGGAGAACGCTAATGATCCACATGTCACCCTTCGAAGCCCTCGCCCTGAAGATCGTTCTCGGCATCGCCCTTCTCGGCCTGGCCTACGCTCTCTTCCTTCGGCGGAGTATTCTCCGCGAGGATAAAGGCACGCCCAAGATGATCGAGGTCTGGGAGGCCATCAAGCAGGGGGCCAACGCCTACCTGACCCGCCAGCTGAGGACGATCCTCCCCGTGATCGGGCTCCTGACGATCGCCCTCTTTTTCAGCGTCGCCGTCGTCCCCCCTTCGGCCGAAGCCCTCGAACGGTTCCCGGGCTCGAGCCCCGCCCAAGTCAAGCTCATTATCGGATTGGGGCGGGCCGTGGCCTTCATCCTCGGAGCCCTGTTCTCGCTCATGGTCGGGCAGTTCGGGATGCGCATGGCCGTCCAGGCGAACGTCCGCGTCGCCAACGCCTCCCGGACGAGCTACGACAAGGCGATGCAGATCGCTTACCGCGCCGGGACGATCACCGGCATGCTGACCGACGGCCTGGGACTGTTCGGCGGCACGATCATATTTCTCATTTTCCAGAAAGCCGCGCCCGACGCGCTGCTCGGATTCGGTTTCGGCGGCACGCTCCTCGCTCTCTTCATGCGGGTCGGCGGAGGCATTTTCACCAAGGCCGCCGACGTCGGCGCGGACCTCGTCGGCAAGGTCGAGGCCAGCATCCCGGAGGATGATCCGCGGAACGCCGCCGTCATCGCCGACCTCGTCGGCGACAACGTCGGAGACTGCGCCGGCATGGCCGCCGACATCTTCGAGAGCTACGAGGTCACGATCGTCTCCGGCCTGATCCTGAGCCTGGCTCTGGTCGCCGCGACCGGCCAGATCAAGTGGCTCGTCTTTCCCCTCCTCGTCCGGGGCATCGGCGTGTTTTCGTCGATTATCGGCACTTATCTCGTCAAGGGAAAGAAGGGCGCGCCGGGCGACGCGATGAAGGCGATCAACAAGGGCTTTTACAGCTCGGCCTTCATCTGCCTGGCCGCGTTTGCCGTTCTGGCCGGCTTCTACATGCACGAATGGCGGGCTTTCCTGTCCGTCGCCGTCGGCATCGGCCTGGCGGTGGCTATCGACGAACTGACCAAGTATTTCACCCACACAAAATATAATCCCGTCAAAAAGATCGCCCGCTCGTCCCGGACGGGTGCGGCGACCCTGATCCTGTCCGGGCTTTCGGTGGGCATGGAATCGGCGGTCTGGACCCTGCTGGTCCTCGCCGCGACCATCCTCTCCTCGCTCTTCATCTACTGGGGCCAGCCGATCGCCTTCGTCCTCTACGGCGTGGCCATGACCGGCATCGGGATGCTGACCCTGACCGGCAATAACGTGGCCATGGACTCCTTCGGACCGATCGCCGACAACGCCAACGGCATCGGCGAGATGGCCGGTCTCGAGGAAGAGGCGCGGGAGCGGATGGCCGACCTCGACGCCGTCGGCAACACAACGAAGGCGATCACCAAGGGCGTGGCCATCGGCTCGGCGGTCATCGCCGCGGTCTCGCTCTTTGGGTCCTTCCTCACGGACGTGACCAAGGTCCAGGTCCAGATGGGGGTCGCCCAGGCCGGCCAGCTCCTCCAGACGGGAATCCGCATCTCCGAGCCGCTCGTCCTGGTCGGCCTGCTCATCGGCGGCGCGATCCCCTGGCTCTTCTCGTCGCTGACCATCAACGCCGTCTCCCGGGCGGCGTCCCTCATCGTCGTCGAGGTCCGCCGGCAGTTCAAGCTCCCCGGCGTCATGGAAGGCAAGACGAAACCGGATTACGGAAAGGTGGTCGGCATCTGCACCGTCGCCGCCCAGAAAGAGCTCATCGGCCTCGCGGCGATGGCCGTCCTCATCCCGCTTCTCGTCGGGTTGGGACTGCGAGTCGAAGCCTTGGGGGGCTTCCTAGGCGGGGTCATCCTCTCGGGCCTGCTCCTGGCGGTCTTCATGGCCAACGCCGGCGGCGCTTGGGACAACGCCAAGAAGCTGATCGAGGACGGGAACTACGGCGGGCGCGGTTCGGCCCAGCACAAGGCGGCCATCGTCGGCGACACGGTCGGCGACCCGCTCAAGGACACGGCCGGACCGGCCCTCAATCCGATGATCAAGGTGATCAACCTCGTCTCGGTCCTGGCCGCGCCGCTGCTCGTCCAGTTCCGGACGATAACCCCCGGCGTCGTCGTGTTTCTCGTCTTGGCGCTGGCGGCCATCGTGGCCGCGATCTGGTATTCCAAACGGACGGCCCGCCCCCGGCGGAGCGGATGACGAGCGACCTATCCTGAATCCCGGAACTGTCATTCCCGCGAAAGCGGGAATCCAGAAGTCGTTCCCGCTCCCCACTTTCGTGGGGATAAGTTTACTCCTGCGGGAATGACGGTTACGGGAATGACAGTTCAATGACAGCTGACGGTTCCAGGATTATTGTAATGCCGTTATTGAGACGCAACACTAGATAATGGTTGAAATCCTGGAATCCCTGCATATATACTTGGCCCCACATGGGAGAAGGGACATGAGCAAGCCGAGAGTGATCCTGCGCCGGGCGCCGGTTTACGATCCCGAGGCCATCGAGAAGATCGTCCGTGAAGGCCTCGACGAGCTCGGTTTGTCCAGCCGGGTCAAAGGCCGGGTGACGATCAAGCCCAACGTGGTCATGGCCCATTCAATCAAAGGAAGGCTGTAAGACCATGGACGGACGACTGATCATCGAAAACAAGCGCAGGGAAACGAAGGACAAGCTTGTCTCGAAGAG
>Ga0315294_10009725_pt1 | contig 10551 bp, 12 predicted proteins | sample YL17G13_40_MG_FD_203626 | JGI IMG/M metagenome (GOLD analysis project Ga0315294, IMG submission 203626) | Sediment microbial communities from Yellowstone Lake, YNP, Wyoming, USA - YL17G13_40 | ecosystem: Environmental > Aquatic > Freshwater > Lake > Sediment | place: USA: Wyoming | collected...
CCATCAAAGCTATCTTGATTTATATATAAACGGCGGACTATGTGTTCCGAAAAGATTTCACTTTATAGGACAGGTTGATGGTTGGGAAGGAATAACCGGATTTTTTGTCAAATTATACTATTTAATGGCTGGAGTTATTCCTTTAGATCGCAGTAGTGAAGATTCACGAAAAAAAGTAATAGAAAAATCAACAGAGGTATTGAAAAAAGGAGAAATTTTAATAATGTATCCAGAAGGGAAAAGATCAAAGAATGGTGAACTTCAGGAAGGAAAATTAGGAATAGCTAAAATATTTCTGAAAACCGGAGTCCCAATTTTGCCAGTTGGAATTAAAGGAACTTTTGCATTATTACCGCCTCATGGAAAATTAAAGATTAAAAAATTAGTTGTTGTTAATATCGGAAAACCTCTTTATTTTGAAAAAGAGTTTAAAGAGTCAAAAAATTTAAAAGAAGAGTCAGAAGAATATTTTAGAATTCTGAAAAAAATAACTAACGAAATCATGTTTAATATCACTGGATTAATACAATAATCATGAATAGGCTACTTTCTTATTTTTATCATATTTGCTTCCGACGATTTTTTAATAAGCGTTTAATGAAAAAAGTTGTCGGTTTTGAAAATATACCGAAGTCAAATATGATTGTCGCTGCAAATCATCAGAGCCATATGGATCAGCTAATAACAGGCTATGTTTGTGTGCCAAAGCCTTACCATTATATCGGCCAGACTGATAAATACACAGGATTCACAAAATTAATTCTTTATTTTCTCTATTATATACACGGAGTAATCTTTATAAACAGAAAAAGCGAGAAATCAAGAAAAAAAGCGATAGAAAAATCAATTGAAGTTTTGAAAAAGGGAGCCAGTATTGTGATGTATCCTGAAGGAACAAGAAGCAGAACCGGTGAAATCCAAGAAGGAAAACCAGGAGTAGCTAAACTATTTTTAAGAACTGGGGTTCCTATTTTACCCGTAGGAATTAAAGGAACAGCTGAACTTATGCCGATTGGTCAAACTTACCCGAAAATAGAAAAGAAAATAGAATTAAACATTGGAAAACCTCTTTATTTTGAAAAAGAGTTAGCTGAAGCTAAAAAACTTGACGAAGATTCACCCAGATACCAAGAAATTACCAAAAAAATAATGGATAGAGTCATGGAAGAAATTTCTCAATTAACAGAAAATAATAACAATAAGATAAATTCTTTAAATAACAAATAGGTTTTAAAAAATGGAGAATACGATTCAAAAAAAACGGAAATTTAATTTGAAACTCCGATACCTGGGAATAAGTTTATTTTTCTTATTTAACAAATACTTTGTCCTTCCGCTTTTCAGATTAATTTTCATAAAGAGAATTGAGGGGGAAGCGAATATTCCCAAAGATACAAATTTCATAGTTGCCGCAAATCACATTGACGCCTTAGATCATTGGATGATTCTTTATTCTCTTAGAGATAAAATCGTTCAAATTAGATTTTTAGGAAAAATAGAAGGATTATTAGCAAAAAAGATTTTTTTAAAATCTTTTTTCTTTCTTTCCGGTACCGTATCTCTTAATTTAAAATCGAGGGATAGAGAAAAAAATATTTCAAAATTAATTGATTTATTGAATGATGGAAAAATTATTATTATTTATCCGGAAGGCGATACTAATGCAAAAGATGCTTTGTTACGGGGAAAAACAGGAGTTGCTGAATTAAGCCTGGAAAGCGGGTTGCCTGTTTTGCCATTTGGTTACTTAATGGGTAAAAGAAGAGTTATAAAAATCGGAAAGCCAATGTTTTTCCAAAAAGAAAAAGAAAGATATGAAATTTTTAAAAAGAACTTGAACGAAAACTCAGAAAATTATTATTTACTCTTAAGAAAAATGACTGATAAAATAATGAGGGAGATCTCCAAGCTTTGTAATAAAAGTTATCAGTATTAAAAATAGAAAATAAAAAAGCGAGGCTGAGGCCTCGCTTTTTTATTTTATTTTTAGAGTGTAAATTATCCTCTGTAAAGCTGTCATATTCGATAAAGCTGCAAAAATTATCAGTATATAAACCGTATAAGAAAATAGATTAAAATTAGCTAAAATCAAGGCTAAAAAAATCAAAATTATTCTTTCGGGCCTTTCCAAGATTCCCTTTTTTAATTCTTCATTAATAATTTCTTTTTCTTTAGCTGCAGCTTTGGAATAAGTGGTCATTAAAGCCCCGAATAAACAAAGCAAAATCCAAATTTCTGAAGAAAATAAAATTTTTGGCAGAGGTAAGAATAAAAACCCTAAAAGGATTATTCCCTCAACATAGCGGTCGCAAATAGTATCCAAATAAGCTCCGGTTTTCATAGGTTTCCCTCTAAATTTTGCCACAGCGCCATCAATTAAATCTAAAACTGAAGCAATAATAAAAAATAAAAGAGCCCAATTTAGTTTTATTCTAATAAGAAATAAGAAAGAAAGAATTGCAAAGAAAAGAGAAATTAAAGTAAAGGAATCAGCTGAAATTCCAATTTTTGAAAAAATTTGGCCAAGCCAAAGCGAAACTTTTTCAAATTTTTTTCGGTTTTCTGATAACATAATTTTTGACTTTAGCTAAATTTCTTTTTATATGATCATTCAGTTTCTGGAAAAAATCAATCTTTTCAAAACAAATTTTAACATTCTTATTTTTTATTTCTTCAATAACTTTTTCAACTGAAAGATTTTCGCCCGGAATTTCTATGTAGGCCTTGCCTACAAAATTAACCGAATGGCTGTCAGAACCAGCGGTTATGGGAAGATTAAAGTCTTCAGCAAATTTAATAGCCTTTCTGTTACTCGAATCAAGAAAAATCGAAGCATTCCATGCCTCAATAGCAACTCCTTTTTCTTTCAAAAAATCCTTAATTTTTTCAATTCCCCGAAAACCGAAAATCGGATCAAAAGGATGGGCAATGACCGGCAGTCCCCCTTCTTTTATTATAGCTTCTATCGTTTCTTTAGCCAGCAGACCATTTTGTATTCTTTTTTTGATATTCAAACCCAGAATATCACCTTCTCTGCTTTTCACCTCAATCCCAGAAATAATCAAAATGGATTTATTAACTATAATATCCATCACAGCTTCCGCGCCTCCTATTTCTTCATGATCAGTAATACAAATGCAGTCTATTTTTTTCTCAATAGCGGATTCAACGATTTCTTTCGGGGAAGAAAGCCCGTCAAAAGAAAAATTAGTATGTAAATGCAAGTCTGCCTTCATTTTCTTTACCCAGTTAGTCAACTTCGGCTAATTACACTAATTAAGGTTTTCTGCAAAGAAAACCTTGCCGAAGTTGTTCTAAAGGGTTAGATTTTACTGTCTGAAACTCTGAGCCAAAAGCCTATTCTGTTTCCCATCATATGCAAAAAAAAGCTTAAAACTAAAATCCAAACCCAAGCATAAATAGGAATTCTTTCAAAAAACAAATTTACTAATAAAAACGGTCCTAAAATATAGCCCAGCTGGTCAAAAGGAATCCAGGATTTTCCCGGTTCTATATTGCTCCTTCTCTTTAAAAAACTGAAAAATAAATCGCCCAAAAGCGCTCCAAATCCAATTAAAAAACCAAGAAAAAAAGTATTTATTTCTTGGTAGTTATAAAAACTTATACTTTGAAAAAAAGGAAATTTATACAGAAATTCCTGGAAAAAAGCAATTAGAATTCCAACAATTGTTCCTATAATCAATCCACGCCAAGTCTTATGGAAGCCAAAAATCGGAGATCCTCTATATTTTTTCCCTCCGTCTATTGGTTTTCCCAAGAATTCAAAAGCTTTAAATCTCTTAACAAACGGCGGAGCCATGTTGGCAAAATATGCCGGCAAGAAAAAATAAAGAGATTTCAAAATGAAAATCAGGTCCATAGTGGTAATACTTAATTATACCTCTTAGCGTAATTTTTAGAAATTATACCATTAAGGAATAACCAATTCTTGGTTCCAGATGATTTTTTACTTCAATTCAACTTTTGCTCCAGCTGTTTCCAGTTTTTTCTTAATTTCTTCTGCCTCTTCTTTCTTGGCATTTTCCTTTATCATTTGAGGGCCAGTTGCAGCTGCGTCAACTAAATCTTTAGCTTCTTTCAATCCCTTACCGCTAATATCCCTGACTACTTTAATCACCTCAATCTTTTTATCTCCTACTCCAGCTAAAACAATATTGAAAATACTTTTCTCTTCAGTTTCAGCTCCAGCAGCGGCTCCAGCAGCAACAGGCGCGGCAACTACTTGAGGAGCAGCTGAAACTCCGAATTTCTTCTCTAATATTTTAACTAATTCAGCCAAATTCAAAATAGTCATCTTTTCAATTTCCTCTACTATTTTTTTGAATTTATCCGGAACCTGAACTTCTTCTTTTTTTGTTTCTTCGGCCATAATTACAATTAACAATAAACAATCAGCAAAGAACAATATTGTTCGTTGCTCGTTGTTTAATTGTTTTATTACTTTTTAATTTCGCTTAATATATAAACTAGACTTCTTAAATTTCCATGCAAAACATTAACAAAGTTTGTAACAGGAGCTGATATGCTTCCCACCAATCTACTTAAAAGTTCATCTTTTGTGGGAAGTTGGGCTAAAGTTATCATCTCTTCAGCTTCCCTGAATTTGCCGTCAAAATATCCTCCCAATATCTTTAGATTTTTATTCTCTAAGGAAAACTGGTAAGCAATCTTGGCTGGAGAGATTTCATCAGAAAAACCAAAAACTGCAGCAATCTCACCATTAATTTTTTTGGCGTCTATCTCTATTTTCTTTTCCTTTAAAGCTAAATTTAATAATGTTTTCTTTGAAACTTTTAATTGCGAATCTATCTTCTTTAGCCTCTTTTTTAAATCAGAAAGGTCTTTGACTTTTAATCCCTTAAGATCAACAAAGAAAAAGATTTTTTGTTTTTCAATTTTTTCCTTTAGATCGTCTACAATTTTTTTCTTTTGTGATTTGTTTTGTGGCATACTTCGTTTTTATTTAATAAAAAATGTCTGCAACCGCAGACAAAGTAAAAACTTAAAATAACGTTTTACCTCGAGGGGACTTATTTTGTTGCCCCTTGTCTACGGCAAGTTATATTTAGAGTATAGCTTTCTCTTATTTCAATGTCAAGCCCTGTAGTGAAAATTTGACTCGCGATGCGATATTAGGTTTTTCCAAAGAAAAACCTTGTCGAATTTCTACTCCAGGGTCAATACCCCGACCAGTTTTGTACCAAATTCTTCAGCAGCATCTGGTCCGTTAGCTGTAATAATCTTTCCATCAATGACTACTTCTTCTGGGATATAAATTGCTCCATTTTCTTTTAAAATTTTAATCGGCCCCCTGTCTAAGGTAGAATTCCAAACCGTTGCTTTCTTTCCTTTTAAAACACCGGCTTTGGCTAAAATTACAGGCGATATACAAATTGATCCTAAAACCTTATTTTGTAAAACTGTTTCTTTTATTATATTGTAGGACTTCTCATCATCCAGTTCTTTTAAGGCTCCGGGACCTCCAATAAATACAATTGCATCAAAATCAACTAGTTCTAATTCTTCCAAAGTTAGATATATGTCAACATCTCCGCCATCAGCGCCCAAAGCCTTACCCTTTTGAGTGCTTGCAGGAGTTACTTTAGTGCCTGTTCTTTCTAAGATTTCTTTTAGTACAAAATATTCAGCATCCCTGAAATCCTTAAAAGCCATGATAATGGCTACTTTTTTGTTTTCTAAGGTTTGTTCCATAATATTTTTACCCTGTTAAATAACTGCTTCGCAGTTCCCGCTCGGCGGGATTTAACAAAGTGAATTATTTCAGATATTTAGCCTTGGCAATATTGTGTTCTTCCAATGTTTTGCTAAAAATAGTTTCTCCTTCTGGTGTTGATAAATAATACCAATAGTCGCTACTTTCAGGATAGATCGCGGCTATTATACTTTCAAGGCCGGGGTTAGAAATCGGTCCCAATGGAAGGCCTCTGTATTTATAGGTGTTATAAGGAGAATCAATTTTTGTTTCTTCTATTGAAATATCAATTCCTTTTTTACCAGTAATATAGCTAATCGTCGCATCAACTTGCAAAGGAATATTATTTTCTAATCTTTTCCATAAAATCCCGGAAACTATTTTTTTATCTTCAATGGTTTTAACTTCTCTTTCTATCATGGAAGCCATAGTTATTGTCTCAAAAATTGTTTTTCCTTGCCGATCAACCTCTTCCCTCATCTCTTTTTTCATTTTATTATCAAAATTCTCCAGCATTATTTTAATAATCTCTTCAGCACTTATTTTATTAATAAACTGATAAGTATCAGGGAATAAAAAACCTTCAAGATTCGCTTCATCTGGGACACTTTCTAAAAATTTAAATTCTTGTTTAAAAATTTTTGATTTTTGGTTTTTGAATTTTGATTTTTCAATAAATCCTTTTTCAAACAACCTTCCTTCAATTTCATCTATCGTAAATCCTTCTGGAAAAGTTATTGCTATTTTTATCACATCTCCGGAAATAAATTTATAAGTAATCTCTGGGATTGCCATTGAGGATGAAAGTAGATATTCTCCTGCCTGTAGTTTTCCTGAAGTGCCCTTAAAAATATTGTAAACCCTAAATAAAGTTCCGACTTTAACTAAACCAACGTTTTCTAAGTTAGTAGCTATTTCTCTCCCGCCTTCTCCTTTTTTGATAGTGAAAATAATCTCCTTTTTTGAACTCTTATTCTTTGGTAAATAAATTCCCTGCCAAATGTATATACCGGCCAAGATAATAATCAGAAAAATTAAAAAATATCTGATAATTTTTTTATTGTAGCTCATAATCATTTTTCTTTAATTACGAGAGGGACAAATACAAAACCGGGATACTCAATTTCTTCAAACTCCTGCTCGCTTTTTCTGTTAAAAAACCAGATAGAGCTGCCAATCGGAGTGACAATTTTCCCTCCAATTTTTATTTGTTCCTTCCAGGCCCTGGGAATTTTTTCTGCGCTGGCCGAGGCTAAAATTTTATCAAAAGGAGCTTCTCCTGGATAACCCTTTGAACCATCGCCGTAAAAAAATCTTACTCTGCCTTCTTTGATAAAATCATATTTTCTTACATTCTCTTCGCCAAACTTTTTTAATTCACGGATAACTTCAACCGCAATAACTCGCCCCTTTTGACCCACTATTTCAGCCAAAAGTGCTGATGTCCAACCTGAACCAGATCCTATATCCAAAATTTTTTCCCCTGGTTTTGGATCCAGTAACTCGAGCATAAAAGCAACAACTAACGGCTGTGAAATCGTCTGGCCAAAACCTATTGGCAAAGCTTCGTTTAAATCAGCTAAATTTTTTATATCTTCTGGCACAAAATCAACTCTTTGAATTTTTCTAAAAGCTTCAATTATCCTTTCAGTTTTAAGCCAACCATCTTTTATTAATGAATCAATTAAAATCATGTTATTGCTAATTATTATTTATTAATTGTTTACTCATATCTTAAGGCGTCAACTGGTTTCAATTTTGATGCTCCCCTTGCAGGAAGAAAACCCGAAAGACAACCTATTAAAAATGAAAATCCCAATCCAAAAATTACTAAAGAAAAAGAAATAGACGATTTCAAAAAATAGATTGAACTATTTCTAGTAGAAAATTCTATTAATTTTGATAAGCCTAAACCCAACACTACTCCTCCCATTCCTCCTATTAAACCGATAATACCCGACTCAATTAAAAATATAGTTGTAATAGTAGAATTCCTCGCTCCAACTGCTTTTAAAATTCCTATCTCCCTTGTTCTTTCATGAACTGAAGTATACATCGTGTTCATTATACCTATACCTCCGACAATAATGGCTATGCTGGCAAATCCAACGACTGCGACTTGGATCACACCCATTACGTTCCCGACAATTGCAGAAACTTCTTCGTTGGTCAAAACAGAAAAAGAAGGCTCTGTATCCCCTACCTTTCTCCTGCTTACTTCTAGAAGATTATTTTCTATATTCTTTGCTACTTCTATTGGAGAAAATCCGTTTTTAACTTTAGCTACCGCTTCTGGCGCTCCTTTTTTCTCGCCAGTAATTTGTTCATATAAATCTAAACCCATAAAAATCAGTGAATCGTCTTGTTTGCTTCCCCGGGATTTTAAAATTCCGACTATTTCAAACTGTATCCCTCCTATTTTTGCTTGAGTTCCAATTCTAAGCTCAGGAAAAATATCTTTTGGCACCAAACTACCAACAGCTATCTCTCTTTTTCCGACAACGGGCCAGCTACCCTCAGACAGAGAAAAACCCAGATCCTCTTGGAGAATCTTTAAAGATTTTTTTATATCCACTCCATATATAATAATACCTTTACTTTCACCCTGATATTTCATCACTTCTCCCTTATAAACCATTGGAATTACCGCTTCCACTCCTTCAGTCTTTTCTATTGCTTTTAATTCCTCATCGGTTAGCTTCACGCCGCCTAAAACAGTAGTCATCATATCGGTGATTTTCCCCGGAATAATCATGAGAATGTCTTTACCTATTGTATTCAAATGTTTTAAAACCGTTTGTTTTAAACCTTCGCTTAAAGAAAGCAAGGACATGATTAAAAAGATACCAATAACAATACCCAAAATCGTCAACCAACTTCTTAAAGGTCTTGTCCTAAGATTTTTCGTTGCTATTTTAAAATATTCTTTCGTCATGCATCATCGAATATCGAATCAGTTACGAATTTACTAATTCGTATATTCGAAATAAATTCGTTATTCGTTGATAACTATTTTTCCCATAAAACTTTTTCAGTAATTAAGTGGTTAGAAACTAATTGGCCATCTTTTATATTTATAATTTGCTCACTATAATCTGCGATTGCAGGATCATGAGTGACGACTATCATCGTTTTTTGCTCTTTTTCATGAAGGTTAATTAGGGTTTCCATAATTTTCTTTCCAGTTGTTGAATCTAGGTTACCGGTTGGTTCATCGGCAACGATTACTTCCGGATCATTAGAAAGCGATCTAGCGATTGCTATTCTTTGTTGTTCGCCTCCGGATAATTCAAATGGCCTGTGCATCATTCTTTCTTTTAATCCAACAGATTCCAAAAGAAATTCAGCCCTGTTTTTTCTTTCTATTTCCGATATCCCTTGAAAAACCATAGGTATCATTACGTTTTCAAGCGCAGTCAAATTTTGCAATAAATTAAACTGCTGAAAAATAAAGCCAATTTTTTCACCCCTGATTTGAGCTAATTCGTCTTCAGAAAGAAAAGATGTGTCCTGATTCCTCAAAAATACTTTTCCTTCGGTTGGCGTATCCAAAAGCCCGATAATATGCAAAAGAGTTGATTTACCAGAACCGCTCGGACCTAAAATTACTACAAAATTACCTGGAGCAATCTCCAGGCTTATTCCTTTCAAAATTTCTAACTCCACTTTTCCTAATTGATATATTTTCCAGACATTTTCTAATTTAATTAACGGTTGCTCTATCATACCCGGTAGTAGAAATTCGACTAAAATTAATTTATTTTGCTGCCCGGCAGCAGTCGAATTTTCACTACCGGGCATAGTAGAAACTAAAACATCTTAGAAAAAAGTGCTATCAATTTTAAAAACAGGAAAAGAAAGAAAAAAGCAAAAACTGCTTGCGCCAAAAAAGCAAGAAAGGGACCTAAAACAAGTAATATTCCAATTACAACTACAACAAAATAAATAATAGCTAAAGTTGGCATAAAATTTAATCAGTTCTAATATTAATCTTTTATAACTACTTCCTCTCCCTCATTCAACCCAGATATAACTTCCACCATATCATCACTCCCTTTTAATCCAATCATTATCTCTCTTTGCTCAAAATCTTTTCCTTTTAAAACTTGAACTATTGTTTTATTATCTTTTTGTTCTATTGCTGCTTCTGGAATAACCAATACATCGTTTTTAGAGAAGGATTTAATAACGACATCAGCTGTCATCCCTTGTTTAATTCCCTCTGGATAATCCTTAAAATCAATCGTAGTCTCATAATAAACCACTCCTTCAATTAATTTCTCGGCAGGATCAATGGAGATTAGTTTTCCTTTTAAAATCTTATCTGGAAAAGCGGTTAATGTAATATCAACTTCATTACCGACGCTTAATTTAACAACATCTTCTTCATAAATATCAACTTTTATTTGAAAGGGATTAGCTGGTAAAAAAGAAATTGCTAACTGACCTGGCTGGACTATCTCACCTTCTTTCATTTCAATTCCCGTTATCTGCCCCTTAGTAGGACTTTTTAATACGGATTCCTGGATTTGATTCCGCAAAAGAGCAACTTTTGCTTCTGCTTCTTTTATTTTAGCCTGATATAATCCTTCTTGACTCTCTTTTAGCTGGTTTTCAATTTCATTTACCTTGGATGTCGCAGTATTGATATTCGTCGTATTATTAATCTTAATTGTTGAAATATTTTGTCGAGAGCTCAAGATATTACTATTGGCAGTATTAACATTTAATTTTTGAGTATCTAAAGAGGCTCTGTCAGTACTTGAAACAATGTCTTTATAAGCGCCAGTTTCTGCAACGTTTCTAACCATTTCTAA
>Ga0315294_10009727_pt1 | contig 10549 bp, 3 predicted proteins | sample YL17G13_40_MG_FD_203626 | JGI IMG/M metagenome (GOLD analysis project Ga0315294, IMG submission 203626) | Sediment microbial communities from Yellowstone Lake, YNP, Wyoming, USA - YL17G13_40 | ecosystem: Environmental > Aquatic > Freshwater > Lake > Sediment | place: USA: Wyoming | collected...
CTTCCGCGGTGACGGGGTGCAGGAGGAAGGCGACTGTCGCCTCGCCATTATCCACCATATTTTTGAGTTTTGGGTGTCCGTGAATCCCGCCGACAAATCCGATGCGATTATCCTTGCGGGGGTCTTTTATGCCGAGGATGGGACCGAGGAGATAATCTTGCAGAATCTGGCAATCTAACTTTGCGACAGGGTCATCCGATTTGTGCCCCCACGGTTTTTCAAAAAGGAGATACCACTTTCCATCAAGATACATTCCAAAGTGTCCCTTCATGGCAGGGACTGGATTGGCGGTTTCGCTGACCTTGAATTGCTGTTTGACTCGGGCGATGAAGTCATTTCCGGTGAGCCCGGCAAGGTCCTTCACAATGCGGTTATAAGGTAGAATCTTGAGTGTGCCGGCGGGGAACAGAACTGCCATGAAATAGTTATACTCCTCGCGACCGGTATGGGAGGGATTGTTTTTTCTCCTTTCGGCGCAGGCGCGGGAGAAGGCGGCGCTTCGGTGATGACCGTCTGCGATATACAGGTTCGGCACACATGTGAATTCTTTTGTGATATTTTCAATACATTTCGGGTCGCTGATACGTCGTGCCATATGTTCCACGCCGTCCGGCGCCGTAAAGGAATAGAGGATGGACTCTCTGTCGCACGATTCTTTCATGAGTATGTCTAAATTGGTGACATCCTTATACATCAGGAAAACGGGTCCGGTTTGGGCGGAGGTGGTGAGGATGTGCCGTAGGCGGTCATCCTCCTTCTCCTTCCTTGTCAGTTCATGTTTTCGGATAATGCCGGAGTCATAATCATCCACGGCACAGCAGGCGACAATGCCCGTCTGGAAATGCCCTCCCATACGTTGCGAATAGATGTAAAATGCGGGTGTTTCATCGCGGAAGAGCGCTCCATCATTGTTAAGGCGGTTCAGGTTTTCGGCAGCTTTCTGATAGACTATGGGGCTGTAAGGGTCGGTGCCGGGCGGGAGGTCAATCTCGCTCCTGACCACATGGAGAAAGGAATGGGGATTGTCCTTTGCCATCTCCCGCGCCTCTTCCGTGTCCACCACATCATAGGGAGGCGAGGCAATGGAGGCTGCCTTTTCCGGCACAGGTCTGAGCGCCTTGAATGGTTTGACAATCGCCATTTTTTCACCTTTCATAACGAATTTCTTGTAATGTATATATATTCATAGGGTGTGATGGACATCAAGTAAAACAAATAGCCCGCTGCAAAAAACATTGCGGTTGAGAATTATGCGGTTTAAGAAGTTTAAAGCCTGATGGGGTGATGGGAAAGGAGTTTTAATGAGATATAAATCGTGTGTTTTGGGTTTTATGGTTGTCGCCTTGATGGCGATGATACAATTCAATTCCAACTCACAGGAGACTGCGGGCATGGTGAAGACCCCTGCGTCATATGAATTGAAGGAAATCTCAGGGCGTCAGGTTTACTCTGTTCATCCGGAGGGAAAGCCCCCTGCGAAAGGGTGGCAAGTCATTATCCTTTTGCACGGACGGGGTCAAGGCGGCGGGGCATGGTTCGGGGAGGGACTGCTCTCCATGGGCGAGCAGAAGACTTTTCCTCAGGAGGCGCTCCGCGCAAACTATGCCATCCTTGCCCCCGATTCCGGCGAACCCCCCCGCTCGGGCGTCAGGCAGTGGGATTGCATGCACCGCGTTGTGGAGAGGTCAGAGGACCTTCTCTTTTTCCGCGACCTTCTAAGTTGGGTGAAGAAAAATGACTGGGCGAGGCTGGATGCAGGGCGGGTCTATGTGGCGGGGATTTCCAGCGGTGGATTCATGGCGAGCCGCCTTGCCCATACATTCCCCGCTCAGATTCGGGCGGTTTGTATTGTGTCCGCAGGGAATGCCGATTCGGTGAAAATAGGTCAAAATCTTGCCTCAATTTTTGATTCCAGCGCCACACAAACCATTTCCGCCTCACATCCCCCTGCGCTTATCCTGCATGGCACTGCAGACCGCCTTGTGCCCGTTGATATGGGGAGGCGTTACTTTCATGACCTTCAGGCGGCGGGGGTTCGCGTGAGATATGAGGAAATCCCCGGGGGTCGCCATGGATGGCATGCGGCGTTCAATAAACTTATTCTTGAATGGTTCAGCCTGGCGGGCGAGATGCCTCCCACAGGCGGGAAAAGTGCGGCGATAGTTTTTATGAAGTCCGACAGCGGGAAGACAGTGAGTCTGACACAGGGTGAGGAGTTCGAGATTCACCTCCGGGGCGTCCCCACGGCGGGATACCTGTGGGAGATTATAGACATGGACAAAAAAAGGGTGGAAATTCTGCGGAAGGAGGAGAGTTCCCTCACGCCGCCGGGAATGGTGGGAGGCTTTGCCCTTTTCACCTGGCGATTCAGGGTGATTGCGCCGGGGGAGTGCCGCCTTGTCCTGAAATATTTCCGTCCCTGGGAGGGCGCCAATAATGCCTTAGATACTTATACACTCCATCTCAACATTTCAAAATGATTCCGATTTGTTAAAATTGAAATTCTGCTCTTGATTTTTTTATTATCGTATGTTTATAAAAAATTAAATTCAAGTAGGATTGTATTAAGTTCGGTTTCTATTTTTTCATGAGCCGAAATCAATATTATCAAAAAGGAGAATGAAACCATTGCAAAATACCACAAAAGTTTTTTCACGGGTTGTGCTTACGATAATATTCATATCTATATTGTCTATTGCACAAACTGTTTTTTCAGATGGAGAGATTCAATGGGTCCGCAAAGGTTCGAGTGGAGAGGATTATGCTATTGCAATGGCTCCCGGCAGTTCCGGAACAGGATGGGCGGCTGGCTGTTTTAATGGAACAGCTGTATTCAATCCCGGTCAAAGCGGAGAGTCAACGATAGTCTCAGCCGGTCAATCGGATATATTTGTGGCAAAGTATGACTTAGCCGGAGCCATTCAGGTTTTAAAACGCGCTGGAGGCCCGATGAGCGATGGAGCGAGAAGCATTGCCATATATTCGGATGGAGGAGCGGTTGTATCTGGATTCTTCACAGTCTCGGCAACCTTCGGTTATAAAGAAACGAATCAGACTGACCTCGTCACAACTGGAACCGGTGGTGACGCTTTTCTGATGAGATTGGATTCGAGTGGGAATCTGCTTTGGGCTAAAAACATTTCGGGAGCATCCTCCAACACCTCGGGTGCTTCTGTTGCTGTTGGGTCGGATGGCAGCATCGTCGTCGTGGGTCAATTTGAAGGAACCGCAACGTTCGGTCAGGGTGACCCTAATGCCACGGTGCTCATATCTCAAGGCTTAAGTGATATTTATGTGGCTAAATTTACACCAGAGGGGGCATTGATATGGGCTAAACGCGAGGGCGCTTCCAGCACCGATCAGGCACGAGGAGTGTGTATTTATGCGGACTCAAGCATAGGGGTGGTGGGAAATTACTTAAATGACACAACGATACTTGGAGCGGGCGAGCATAATGAGACGACCCTGGCTAATGCAGGAATATGGGATTTTTACGTTGCCCGTTTCAACTCGGATGGCTCACTTGCCTGGGCTAAGGGAATAGGAAATTCATCTCAGAATGTCTCTCAGGCGATTGCGCCAGGACCCAATGAGAGCTGCTATGTCACGGGACGCTTTGCAGGAATTCTTACTTTTGGAAAAGGGGAGACAAATGAAACCACGCTTACTCCTGCTGGAATCGACGATGTCTTTGTCGCTCACTACAATTCCGACGGCACGCTGGCTTGGGCGAAAAGCGCGGGGAGCATTGAAAAGGACGAAGGATTTGGGTTAGGGGCGGCTTTGGATGGGGGCATTCTGGCAACGGGTGTTTTTAGAAACATCGCTATATTTGGCGCCGGAGAACATAATCAGCAGACTCTGATTTCCGCTGGTGGGTTTGATGGCTATGTGGCTAAGTATAATGCTGATGGTTTTATCGCGTGGGCAAAGGGGTTCGGAGGTCCCGCACCTGATGTTGACAGCTTCGAGGGAGGATACGGTGTTTGCCAGAATGCCGATGGAGCCATTTTAGTGTCAGGACATTTTGAACAAACTGCAACATTCGGCAGTGGAGAAACGAACCTAACTCAGTTAACCGGTGGTGGTATTTTTGTCTCTCGCCTTGCCGGAACAACTCCAACAATGACTCCCACACCGACTCCCACACCGACACCAACTCCGAGAATAACGCCCACACCAACGCCTACTCCGACAATGACCCCCACACCTTCCCCGACGCCTCCCGCTAATATCAGTTACAGGGTCATTGACCTCGGGACGCTGGGAGGTTTTGAAAGCTATGCATACGCAATTAACAACATGGGTCAAATAGTGGGATATTCTTCACTCTTTGACAATTCATGGCATGCCTTCTTTTATAACCGCGATGAGACTACTTCCCCCACCGGCATGATTGACCTTGGCACCCTGGGCGGTTATCATAGTCGTGCATATGACATCAATATATGGGGACATGTTGTCGGGGAGTCGCAGACAACAAATGATGAAACTCATGCCTTCTACCTGAATGCCATTGGTAATATGGAAGACCTTGGCGCTCTCAGCGCTATTTCTTCTTACGCACGGGGCATTAACGATGATGATATGGTTGTCGGATACGCCGGTACCTATCAGGGTCCCGGATTTTCCGGAGCCTCTCAGGCATCCGAGTTCGGATTTTTATGGTCAGATGGCGTGATGAAGGAACTGCAACTATCAATATCAAGCTACTCAAATAGGGCGGAGGACATAAATAATAGCGGCGATATTGTTGGATGGGCGGATGGTGCATATCAGTTGCCGATTGTGCATCAGGATGATGTAACAACCACCATTGGTGTGGAGGGTGGGGGCTCCGGCTCTGCAATGGCGATTAATGAACTGGGGGATGTGACAGGTGCGCTTAGCTTTCCAGACACTTTTCCTTTTCCACATGCTTTCCTTTATGAGGAAGTATGGGTGTCGGACCTGGGAACGCTGGGAGGTTATTTCAGTCAGGGTTTCGATGTAAATATTGATGATATGGTGGTTGGGGAATCTGAAATGGGAGTTGACTCTGGATTCACCCATGCCTTTCTGTTTTTACCTGAAAATTGGATAATGTATGATTTGAACAGATTGATTCCTCCGGACTCGGGATGGATTCTCTATAGTGCTCATGGCATCAATGACAGGGGTGAAATTGTTGGCTGGGGTTCTATAGGCGGGAATATTCACGCCTTCCTCCTTGAGCCTGTCCGGAGACCGCATCTTGTCGGGGCTGTCTTCAATGATGCTAATGGAAACGGTAATGCGGAGCCAGGCGAGGCATTGACCCTTGTTTTTGACCAGGGAGTCACTATCACAAAATCTCTCACTCCTGACTATTTTTATTTACATGTGAAGGAGGATAGCCTCGGGCTGGGGGGATTCAAAGCATCTATAAATCCTTACAGTTCCCGCGAGTTGATATTGATACTTGGACAGGGCGCTCACTTGACGATTGAAGGTGATTTTCTCACAACAATGACTCAATCGAGCTCGCCTTCGGGGATTGACCTTGACCTTTCCATCGGTCGTCCAAAACCCCCTATTTTCAGTCTGGATGGGGTGGACTGTATCGACCTGGGCGAACAGTATCTTAATGATACCGGTCTGGATATTAAATATAGCTTCAGGGCTATTGTGAAGGATATCGGTTCTGATGGCGGCACACTTGACAATTCAGGCGACCCGGACGCCGCTTATCACCACTACTTTTATATCCCCGGAGGTTCCATCTCCTCTTCATCAGGAAAGGTCAAAGCAGAACCCGGCATCCAGTTTATCATGAAATCCCCCGATATTCCGCCGCCCCTGCCCGGTTGTGACATGCCGTCCCTGCCCGGCGGCGCCATTCAGATACTTGCCAATGCGGATAACATCAAATTTCTGACATCGGCAACGCTCACCCTTCAATACCTTGATGGCGATGTGGATATTGATAATGGTTTTGCAGAAGCGGGGATGAGGATATATATGTGTGTGCTGGGTGAGGATGGCTGTTGGCGCTGGGTTCCTATACCGGGGGAACAAATTGTGGATACTGAGAATAATACTGTGACTGTGCACCTGGGGTATCTCAAGTATCCCGGCACTGCGGGCGGATTGAGATTGGCGTCTCCAGGCGATTCGGGCATCTTCGTGAATTTGCCCGGTTCCACAATTGAGGAAAGCACAGTAAATATGAAGCCGCAGGGCGGGGGGATGGTGAGAATCCTTGTTGGTCCAACCCTGAACACGGGCGCAGGCGGTTATTATACCCAGCACCAGATTGAATTCCCGAATTATGTTGTAACAGACCCCTCAGACCCGAACGTGATAAAGGTTACCATCAAACAGGCAACTCTTGCCGACCGGATTGCACGGACTACTGGATGGAATTCCTTCCCGACGTCGAGCAATGCGCTCTTCATCATTTGGACGAAGAATTTCTCCAACGTGGGCGTTCCCTTCGATGCACCTGTCAACATTCGGGTGCAGTTTATGGATGGCACTGCCAATGCGTTTAACGATATCTGGAATTTTGATAATACCGCCGGCGAATTCAACTCCATGTCTATTGTCAAGGATACTGTGCCGGGGACAGGCGTCAATTTCCAGTTCATCACGAATGTAACGCAGTCCGTTACACATATTACCGGCGGAGGGTATGTGGAGGGGTCAGGTATCACAGGACTGACGGATTCACTGGGCAAAGGGGTATGGGGCGCAGTTTCCAACCCCTTACAGCCGACGCAGGAGGATATCAAACGCTATCTGCTGGGGCTGGATGCGGACCCGACAGGCTTGGACTTGAACGGCGACGGCAAGGTTGATATTGCCGACTTAGTCCGGTATCTGATAACTCACCCTTAGGCGAAATAACAGACAGCGCGCTCTGCCCGCCATGTTGCGTCTGCGACGAGAAATTATTTTGTGATTCTGGTTATGTTATCGCCATGTAGAAGAGGATGGCGGCAAGGAAGAGAAATATTATCCCCATTATTATTTTGATGGTGCCGACATGCCGCTTGAAGCGCTCGCCAATTGTCTGTGAGGCGACGCCGTAATATGCGACTGAAAATACGATAATCAGCGGGACGATGAACACCACATTGTACAGGATAAGGTATGGAAGTGCGCGTGAGCGCAAGTGAGGATTGGTAAGAGCCGTCACTATTGGAAAATACATCTGTCCTGTGCAGGGAAGCTCAAACAGCGCCACCAGAATCCCCAGAACCAGCGCCGCCGTCATGATGCCCAGATTGCGCACCTTGGCATGAATGGACTGCCGGATGCGCCTCTGCATATCGTCCGAGAGTTTAAGGGTCATGTCGCTATACTGCCCTTTGCGCGCGAGGAGATAATCCTTCAGGGAGAGGTAAGCCACGCCAAGTGCGACCATGCCTGTTGCGCCATAAAGAATTTTTTTTGCAATGCGTGTATTAACCATATGCGAGATGATAAACTTGAGCCCGAGTCCGAGGGCGAGATAGGTTGCAAACACCGCCGCCGTGTAAATCAGCCCCGTCTTCAGGATGTCGCTCTTTTTTCGCCCGATGAGGGAGAGATAGGATATAAGGAAGATGATGGTGGTGAAGGCGCAGGGATTGATGCCGTCAGCAAAAGCGGCGCCAATAATGGCGAGAAGCGTCAGTGATTCGAGCAGATTTTTCCCGGTTTCCGTCTCTGTGACATTTTTTTCAGGCGGGGCGGGTTCGGACCAGGGGGAACCCCCTTTTGCCAGCGCCTGTTTAATATCCGGCTCAAGGGATTTCTTGACCTCTTCTTCATAGCCGCTGCGAACCTTTCCATCCATGAAGATGATGGGCACCTCATTTTTCGCCTTGCCGTAGCGCTTTTCAAAACGGGTAAGAAGGACAAACGAGGCGGTGTCATTTATCTCATAAATGCGGACGGCAATCTGGGCGGAATATTTCTTCAGGAGTTTGGGGAGGATTTTTGCCTTCATCTCCTGGCATTCCTCGCAGGTTACATCGGAGAAGAAGATGATGCGCGCCACGGCGCCCTCCTGCGGCTCCTTTTCAGGCATGGAGGTATATTTCACCTCAGCGGGAAGGGCGCGCATACCGCATGTGAAGGCAAAGATAAGGCAGAGGAGGAAAATGTATCTGGCTGAGAGCTTATTTTTCATTACCCCCCCCTTGGGTAACGCTTCAAGATGGTGAATGTTGATGATTCCCCCCACTCGTCAAGAGAATATTTAACGCTTGCAATGAGTAATGAGTGTGGAAGAGATGTAACAATAAATCAAAATTTCCCTTCCGAACAGAAAAGAAGCCATCTCATTTCCTGATGAATCCGAAATTTTTCTAAGTTTCGAAATCCACTTTAATGTTTAAAGCTGAAACAAAAAGAGTTATTTAAAAATGTTAAGTATTTGAAATTTTGCTCTTGATTTTTTTGTTATCATGTGTTTATTTTTAAATATTAAACTTTAAGGAGTAATACCATGAAATTAAAACCATGGACAGTTAAGATAGTCCTGACGATAACCGTTATGGCGCTGGCGACGATGAGCGGCGTGGCATGGGCGGCGCAGTCAGGCTCAATTGTCGGTTGGGGTATCAGTCAGGTTGAGGGTGTTGATTTGAGTTCCGGGTTCAAGAAGATTGCGGCGGGAGTGGCACACAGCCTTGGTCTGAAGGAAGACGGCTCTATTGTCACCTGGGGGGTGAATGATGCTGGCCTATGTGATGTCCCCTCTCCGAACAGCGGTTTTGTGGCAGTTGCGGCGGGAGAAGAACACAACCTTGGTCTGAAGGGAGACGGCTCTATTATCGCCTGGGGGGCTAAGGTACATGATGATGGTCAATGCAATGTCCCATCACCGAACAGTGGTTTTGTGGCGGTTGCGGCGGGCTTTAGGCACAGCTTGGGTCTGAAGGGAGACAGCTCTATTGTCGCCTGGGGGCGGAATTATGAAGGCGAATGCAATGTACCCTCTCCAAACAGCGGTTTTGTGGCAGTTGCGGCGGGACTCGCGGAACACAGCCTTGGTCTGAAGGGAGACGGCTCTATTGTCGCCTGGGGGAATAATGATTATGGACAATGCAATGTCCCCTCTCCGAACAGCGGTTTTGTGGCGGTTTCGGCGGGAGGGGCACACAGCTTGGGTCTGAAGGGAGACAGCTCTATTGTCGCCTGGGGGAATAATGATTATGGACAATGCAATGTCCCCTCACCGAACAGCGGTTTTGTGGCGGTTGCGGCGGGAGCGGCACACAACCTTGGTCTGAAGGGAGACGGCTCTATTGTCGCCTGGGGGTGGAATGATTATGGACAATGCAATGTCCCCTCACCGAACAGCGGTTTTGTGGCGGTTGCGGCGGGCGAGTGGCACAGCCTGGGCATAAGGGAGTCGGTCGTCTCGCCAACACCAACTCCTCTACCTACACCAACGCCCACCCTTCCCTCGACCTGGTATGTGGCGGAAGGGGCAACTTATGATGCGTTTGATACCTTCCTCCTCCTCGCTAATATGAACAACTCCCCAATCAATGTGAAGATTGATTTCCTCACGGAGAAGGGCAACAACCAGACTATTTACATGCCGGTTGGCGCCAACAGCCGGACGACCATCAAGGTGGATGATTATGTCATCAATGACGGCGTATCGACGGTGCTCTCAGAAACGAGCGGCAAAGGCTTCGCTGTGGAACGAGCCATGTATCTTGCCGGACCGAACGGAAGGTGGTATGGCGGGCATGCCGCCGTTGGGGTCACCCAGCCCAAACCTGATTGGTTCCTCGCCGAGGGTGCAACCGTTACGGCGGGTCCTGCTGGAAGCCCGTTTGAAACCTATATACTTGTCGCCAACCCCAATGCAAGCGCCGTCCCCATTGAGGTGACCTTCTTCCCTGAGGGAGAACTACCAATCATCTACAATTTCAACGTCGCTGCCAACAGACGCCTGACCATCAGTCCCCAAACCCTTGACACGCGCCTCGTGAACAAATCCTTCTCCACGAAGGTGCACTCCACAACCGGTGCAGGCATCCTTGTGGAACGGGCAATGTGGTGGCGCGCAAGCAATTGGACTGCCCCCAACTTCATGGAGGGCACTGACTCTCCCGGTCTGCCGTCACTCTCCTCCAACTGGTATCTCGCAGAGGGCAACACAGGCGAGGGATTCGACGACTTCATCCTGATTGTGAACCCTAATATAACCGATGCAAACATCGTAATTCGTTATTATCTTGAGGGGAACAGCACGCCAGTTGTCCGTAATCTGACGGTAGGCGGCAACGCCCGCAAGACCATAAATGTGCGCTGGGACGCGGAGGGCATCGGCTTTGAAACAAAGCACGGAACCAGCATCGCATCGACCCAGCCGATTGCCGTGGAGCGCTCCATGTATTGGACGGCTGGCGGCTTTGGCTGGAAAGGTGGGCATAATTCCATTGCAAGCCCTGTCACAGCCACCTGCTGGATTATGCCCGAGGGAGCCACCGTCCCCATCGCCTACGGGAAACTGCGCACGGAAATCCTCCTCGCAAATCCAAACTCCGGAGATGTCCATGTTACTGCGCGATATCTCCTCACC